>Ga0187827_10000875_pt1 | contig 45715 bp, 49 predicted proteins | sample ETNtaG_39_FD_167969 | JGI IMG/M metagenome (GOLD analysis project Ga0187827, IMG submission 167969) | Marine microbial and viral communities from oxygen minimum zone, Eastern Pacific Ocean - ETNP2014_SV_150_PacBio MetaG (Illumina Assembly) | ecosystem: Environmental > Aquatic > Marine > Hypoxic...
CCTCGTTGAGCAGTTATCTGGCCTAGGCAGGATAATTGTTAAACGCGCCTACGCAGACTGGTCATCACAAAGGAAAGGACAGGAGCATCTCATTGAACTCGGTGTCGAAGCAGTGCATAACTATCGGGGCACTAGGGCAGGTAAGAACTCCTGCGACATTAAATTGACGATAGATGCGGTCGAGCTCTTACACAGCGCACAGGTCGACACATTTGTAATTGTGTCCTCAGACAGTGATTTTGTGCCTTTGGTAAATCACCTTAGAGGCTCAGGTAAATCTGTTATTGGTGCAGGTAGACGAGCCGTTACATCGACTACGATGGTCAAATCATGCGACCGATATATATTCCTCGGTGCAGCGGAGACGGGACAACATCTCGCAAAGGGAGCCAGTGCCAAAAGAAGCGGCCCGACTGACAAGCCGTCCGCATCTGCAAGTAACGGAAACAACGCTGCAACTGAAAATGCCTCTGTCGCAAAATTACTTTCGCGAGCAGTTGAGGCGACTATGAATGATGAAGGCAACGCACTTGGCACAAGACTTGCCCAGACAATGACTAGAATAGATCCCAGCTTCAGTTACCGAGATTTAGGTCACAGATCATTTAGAGAATTTCTACTGTCTAGGGAAGAAATTGATGTCACCCTTCACGAAGGAACTGACTTTACTGTATCTCTAAAAAATAGCGACTCTAATGGACAGTCAAGATTTAGTCGCCCCAACGAAATAGGAAGGGCTCCGAAAGTAGCCGCGCGGATTATCCGCTCCTCACCCACAGTTAGTTCGTTTAATAATGGAGACTCTTCCACAGGCAATCCCAATAAATCAGACAGCGATGATTCTGGATCGCTGCCTGGGGATTGGGAAACGAGAGTGAACTCAGCGTGGGAGGATAGGGACAAAGAGAGTATTTCTGGCCAATCAGCTGCCCGAGAGGCAGCAAAAATTCTTGGATTTAGAAGACTAAGGGACTCGATTTTCCCTACTTTAGACAAGCTGTTAGATGCTAGCAAATTACTTAGATCTAATTGGTCTCGCGACAAGAATTCTGTGATCAAGAATAAATAGTCCTTCACCCGTCAAGGCGCCCAATATGCTACTTGCGGTAGATATAGGAAATACAAATATCACGGTTGGTATATTCGAAGATAATCTTCTCAGAGCTACCTGGAGAATATCTACCGACTCAAGCAGGACTTCTGACGAATACGGATTGCAACTCAAACATCTGCTGGAAAATGAATCTAGGGTCATTGGTCACGTGACAGATGTTGCTATTTGCAGCGTTGTCCCCCCGCTCACACCTACATTCGAAAACCTTTGCCAAAGATACTTCAATGTATCGCCGTTAATCATAGATGCTGGCTCAAAAACCGGGATACAAGTGATGTACGATAGCCCCCGTGATGTGGGAGCGGATCGCATAGTAGACGCGACAGCAGCCATGCATATTTATGGTGGTCCTGCAATAGTCGTCGATCTGGGAACAGCCACGGTATTCGATGCAATTACATCCGCAGGTGAGTACCTAGGAGGGGCCATTGCTCCAGGCATGGGAGTTTCAGGTGACGCTCTTTTCAGAGCGACTTCGCAACTTCGGCGAGTCGAGTTGTCTCCACCTAAAACAGCTATAGGGAAAAACACACAGCATTCTATACAATCTGGCCTGGTTTTGGGTTATTCAGAGTTAGTCAAAGGTATGATTCGCCGATTTAAGTCGGAGCTGGGAGACAATGCAAAAACTATCGCAACTGGGGGCCTGGCCACAGTAGTTGAGAAAGAGGTTGGCATATTTGATGCAGTTGATCTAGATTTGACATTGAAAGGTTTGCACATAATCCACGGATTCAATACAAACAGGGATTAATATTTAGGGATGACCAATCCGTTATCAGAAAAGAGAATAGTTCTAGGGGTCACGGGTAGCATAGCTTGCTACAAAGCTCTCGACATCGCCAGTAAGCTTACACAATCAGGCGCATTAGTCGACACGATATTAACGAGTGCAGCTAATCAGTTTATATCCCCTCTAGCTTTTAGAAGCCTTACACATCGTCCGGTTGTTACAGATCTTTTCGATTCCGAATCCGAACTATCAATCAACCATGTCGCACTCGCTGAAAAGGCAGACATAGTAGTCGTTGCCCCTGCTACGGCTAACAGCATAGGTAAAATGGCAAACGGTATCTCTGACGACCCTCTTGGTGCAACAATTTTGGCCACCAAATCCCCTATTGTAGTTGCGCCGGCAATGGACGGTAACATGTATCAAAATCCCGCAACTCAGGAGAACATATCTAAATTAGTTTCCAGAGGCATATTCATCGCCGGACCCGAAAAAGGAAGACTAGCTTCGGGATTGTTCGGTACCGGAAGACTGGTAGAAACACCAAGTCTTCTTGGAATAATCTCAACGGTCCTTGGAAAGGATGGGGACCTCAAAGGTAAGAAAATAGTTGTGAGTGCTGGCGGAACACAAGAGGCTATTGACCCAGTTCGAACTATCGGAAATCGTTCTTCAGGGAAAATGGGGTATTCGATCGCGGAGGCCGCAAGGAACAGGGGAGCATCAGTTACCCTAGTAACGGCCCCTACAGCGTTACCGGATCTAGCTGGAATTCAAATTTTCAAAATAGAGAATGCGTTAGATATGAAGGCGGTAATAACGAGCGAATGTGAAAACAGTGATGCTTTAGTAATGGCGGCAGCTGTTTCTGATTGGAGACCATCAAGTGTATTGAAATCAAAAGCTAAAAAGGGCGATGCCGACACTTGGTCTGTTGAGTTAACACGTAATCCGGACATCATCGCAGGAGTCAAACGTAAGGGAATTGTAAAGGTAGGCTTCGCCGCTGAAAGTGAAGATTTGGTTAAGAATGGTATTTCAAAAGTCAGCTCCAAAGGATTAGATTTTATAGTAGCGAATGACATAACCAAACCAGATAGTGGATTCGCCGTTGATACGAATAAAGTAGTAATTATTCATTCGAACGGCTCGATCGAAGAACTACCTCTCATGGCTAAATATGATGTGGGGGATGCAATCCTAGACAGAGTAAAAGCGGAGTTCGAATCTTAAGTGACCACTCCAAAATAGCTCCACTTTTTTAAATATGTTATCAACCCCAAATCATGCCTACTAAGATCGCAGTTATATCCGACACGCACTGCTATAGATGGGAAGATGTCCATCCAGCATTGCGTATAGCTGTAAGAGACTCTGATATCTCTGTTCATTGCGGCGACATAGTAAGACAAGATGTCGTAGACGGTTTTCGTAGGGAATCAAAGCATCCCATTATAGTTCACGGAAACTCAGATCCAGTCGAACTTCGCGAATCACTTCCTTACACAGAGATAATAAAGGTAGAAGGAATCCTAATCGCGGCCATCCATCCAGCATGGGGAGGCCCTGAATTCCCCCCTGAGGAATTGCTCAAAGACTTCACTAAGAAGCCCGACGTAATATTGTTTGGCCATACCCACGAACCATTGAATAAAGAAATGGAAGGCGTGTTATTTGTTAATCCCGGACAAGGTTATAAGTCGTTTATGGTTGATTGTACTATGGCCCAACTTACGGTTAACTCCGGGAATATAACAGCAGAAATTGTCGTAATTGACAAGGGTCGGTCCTATTGACAAGAATTCCTCTTTAATATGAGCCAATTCCAAGTCTCTAATGCCCTAGGGTGCACAACTCCTCCATTCGCTAATATCGATCGAATTCGTAAAGCGAGATAACGAAGAATCGCTCCATCTAAGTCATCCATGACGATATCCATTATCGATCCAAGCTCAGGATATTTTTTTATTTTTTGTGGCTCAATTTTGTCTGCAATAAAAACGATCTTTTCAACTTGGGACATCTCAGGCCTGCCAGTCGTGTGGTAATTCACAGCAGAAACAATCTCCAAATCACTGCAAGCCAGTCTGTTACGCAACCAGTGTGCCCCTATCGGTCCATGAAGTAGGAGGGGTTCATCGTTCTCAACCTCAGTGATGTCTAATCCTAGCCTTCTTGCTTCCGTGATTAGTTTGTTCTCAGTCCAGTGGCGGGCAATGTCATGAGCCGATGCTCCCAAATCACATTTTTCCGTTTCCGCTCCGTGTGATTCTGCTATTTTTCTCGAGAGAATTCGAGTCCTGTATATATGTTCTTGGAGTCCAATTGGAAGCTGAGACAACTCTTTTTCAACAACGTTTATTAACTGGATAATTGGACTGTCCAATCTATTAACCTAAACCATGGAACCCAATTGATCGCCACCAAGAATATGAAGGTGGAGGTGAGGTATTTCCTGACCCGAGTCATCTTTTTGATTTATAACGAGTCTGTATCCTGAATCTGATATTCCTGCTGAATAGGCAACATCTCTTGCAACCTCGAACATTCGGAATAGAACAGGGGAAAAGTCACTTGTCATATGTTCCAGATACGTAAAGTGTTTCACGGGGATCACAAGTACGTGAACAGGAGCTACGGGTGCTATATCGTTTACAGCGACACAATAACTATCACGGTGTACAAAATCAGCCACGACTTCTCCTGAGGCTATATTGCAAAATATGCAGTCAGATTGCATCAACCTTCGACTATCGCTATGGCCTCTATCTCTATTAAAAACTTTGGATCGACAAGCCCGCTGATGAAAACGCTGCTACTGGCAGGTCCGTTTTCAGGAAACTTAGAGAGACGAACCTTTGCATAATCTGGATAGTCGTCAGATCTCACTATAAACGCTGTAATCTTGGTCACGTCATCCATTGAGGCACCAGCAGATCGAAGAGCGGATTCAATATTTACGAAGCATTGTTCAGCCTGGATTCGACAATCTCCTTCTCCGACCAGGTTTCCCGATGAGTCCACGGGTACTTGTCCCGATACAAACACAGCATTCTTAATCCTTGTGGCCGGCGAAAATCCTGAAGGCTTTCTGTCTGGGTCGGGGAAAAAAACTTGTCTAGTCATTTCATCCTACTTTAATGCGGTAACTGCATAACTTCTATGCGAACATCGTCTGGTGCTTGAATGAAAGCTATGGATAATCCAGTTGCCGTCCTTGTAGGGCCTTCTAACACCTCAGCTCCCAATCCCTCCAATCTCTTTAATTCCGCCTCTATGTCATCAACTTCAATACCAAAATGCTCAAGACCCCAATGAGCGGTTGCATCTCCTTCTCCCATTAATTCCCCAGTTCTCGCACCAGAGATATTAATCGCAACCCCATCCTTGGTTCGACATCTTATGAATCTATCACCCTGTGGCCTTGGGTTTTCATCATTAACGATTTCGAAACCAAATGCCTCAACATACCAGTCCGCTGTTTTCCCAGGGTCCGACGACTTCAAATGTACATGATTGAAAGAGTAAGACATGATGATTCTCCTTGTCTGTTTATGGCCGCATGAGATTATTGGACCTTCGTCTAGGTGTCAAGAAAAATGGTCAAGATGTCAGGGCAGCTTCTGAAAAGGCTCTTATTTTCGAAGAATCCTTTATACCAAGAGTCTCTACACCTGTGGATACATCCACAGCCCAGGGCCGTGTCGATGCGATAGCCTCAGAAACATTGGCTGGATTTAACCCACCAGCGAGAATAAATTCCCAATCTTTAGGAAGAGATGCGGCAACATTCCAATCAAAAGATTTTCCTGTACCACCTGGATGTCCCTTATCAAGGCGATCTAGGAGAGGTACACCTCCGCTGTCTAAAACACTGCCTACCTTTTTTATAGTGTCAGATACGATATTTTGAAAATCACCTTCAATAGGTATCTTGACCTGCTTAATGACTCGAGCAGAGATTTTTTCATAATAATCCGCAAGCTCATCACCACAAAGCTGTACAAAATCAAGATCGCATTTCTCGATAGCGGAGTTTACAAATTCGGGCGACTGGTTGGCAAAAAGACCAACCAGAAAAGGGCCTCCACTCCCACACAATCGTCTGTAATCAGAAACAATCTCGGCTACCTGTTCTACTGACAATTCTCTGCGCACACCTGGAACAAAGACAAACCCGAGAAATGAAGCTGCACATTCCCTGGCAATCATTGCACTATCTACGTCTCGAAGTCCACATATTTTAAAGAGGGTCACACTAATGCCCTGAGAGCCTTTCCTGGATCTGCAGATCTAACAAGCGATTCTCCTACAAGTATGGCTTTTGCCCCAGCTGACTCAACTCTTTTTACATCCTCTCTATTAGATATTCCACTTTCGCTGACAATAATATTTCCATATGGGACCAATGGAGCAAGCCTTTCCGTAATCTCAAGGGTAGTATCAAAGGTGTGGAGATTACGGTTATTAATACCTATGATGTCAGCATTACATTGAACAGCTTTCTCTAACTCTAATTCGTTGTGAACCTCGACTAAGCATTGAATCCAAATCGACTTAGCAATTCCCATGAATTCTTTAATTTGTTGTTCGTCTAACATAGATACAATCAATAATATTGCATCCGCCCCAAAAGCCCTAGCTTCGTATATTTGGTAAGGATCAAATATGAATTCCTTCCTAAGAACGGGCACGCCCAGAGTGAATACAGCGGAATGGACGGCTGCCATGTCATCAATACTGCCTTTAAAGTGATCCTCATTAGTCAGCACCGATATTGCCGCAGCGCCATTCTCCGCATACTCCCTAGCGAGATTGGCAGCATCAAGTCCTTCTTTGAAGACCCCTTTGGAAGGCGAGGCGCGTTTCACTTCTGCAATTATCCTAATCCCCTCTCCCATAAGTCTGCCCGAAAAATTCAATGGCCGCTCAGCCCTGCTTATCAAATTCTCCAATCCGAGCATAGATAGAGACTTTTTCCTTTCTTCTACTCTTGCGCGCTTTAGTTCTACAATATCCTTCAAAATGTCAGGCGTGTCAGAATTTATCATTGCAGTTCCTTGCTAAACTCAACATAAGAATTCAAACTTGCAAGGGCTGAGCCACTGTCAATAGATCTTGCTGACGCTTCAATCCCAGATTGAAGACTATCTACGTAATTAGCTGCATTCAAAGCGGCAGCTGAGTTCAGAAGCACTATATCTCTAGCTGATCCTACTACTCCTTCGAAGACAGCCCTTATAGTTCGAGCACTTGTATCTGGATCCGGAGCTGAAATTGAACTTAGTGGACTTTTCTTAAAACCAAATTCTTTTGGAGACAGTTCCGTCTTTGTAACGATGCCAGACTCTAAGGTCCAAATCATAGAGGTCGTACTTAGCGTTATTTCATCGAGGCCATCATTCCCGTGAACGATAAGAGCTTTTTCACACCCAAGCCTAGCCAGCACATTAGCCATAAGTTCACCAATTGACGGATCAGATACCCCTATGAGTTGTCTATTCGCTCCGGCAGGGTTAGTAAGAGGGCCAAGTAGATTAAATACCGTTCTGATTCCAATCTCTCTTCTTGGCCCAGCTGCGAATCTCATGGAAGGATGAAATCCCTGTGCGAACATGAATCCAAACCCGGTTTCTGCGATACACTCAGCAATAGACTCAGGGGACAGCTCAATATTCGCTCCTAGCGCCTCCAGTACATCAGCGCTACCAGTCTTGCCTGACATAGCGCGGTTACCATGTTTGGCTACCTTTACTCCCACCCCTGCTACCACAAAAGCTGCTGCAGTGGATATGTTAAATGTACCCGAATCATCTCCACCCGTACCACAGGTATCTACTAGGTCGTAGGAACTTGATAAATGAAGGGATTTTTCTCTCATAACTGTGGCCATTCCTGCTACTTCATCAACCGTTTCACCCTTTAGTCTGAGTGCTGTAACAAATGCCCCAAATTGTGCGGGAGTCGCGTTCCCCTCCATGATTTGTGTCATAGCAGCCACTGATTCTTCAAAATTGAGGGATTTTCCCTCTACCAATTTCTGGACCGCTTCTTGAATCACAGTTAAACTCCTTCTAAGCACTCCGGTTTAAGAAATTTGCTAGGAGGTCTTTCCCAGAAAGGGTCATTATAGATTCTGGATGGAATTGAATTCCCTCCACTGGATATTTCTTGTGACGAATTCCCATGATAGTTCCGTTCTCCGTCCAGGCCGTTACTTCCAATTCATCCGGCAAATCTTCTCTGTATATAGCTAAGGAGTGGTACCTAATCGCTTCAAAAGGATTAGGGAGTCCTGAAAAAACCCCCTTTTCTTCATGATAGATTTGGGACATCTTGCCGTGCATTATTTCATTGGCTCGCCCGACCCTGCCGCCGAAGGTATACCCCACACACTGATGTCCCAAGCACACCCCTAAGGTAGGAACGGTAGGGCCAAACTTCTCAATTACCTCATTTGAGACACCTGCTTTATCTGGGGTACAAGGCCCAGGAGAAATTATAATCTTCTCGGGAGACATCTCCTCTATGTCTTCCAGGGAAATCTTGTCGTTGCGAACGACTTTTACGCTGCCTCCTAGTTCGGAAATGTACTGGTAAAGGTTATATGTAAAACTATCGTAGTTATCTATGAGTAAAATCATATTTGGACCTCTACTGTTGACTCGGCCGCGTCAATAGCTCTCATGAGGGCGCTTGCCTTGTGGATAGTTTCGTCAAACTCGAACTCTGGCTCGCTGTCATAAACTATACCTCCCCCAGCCTGCACATGAGCGACCCCGTCTTTCACAACCATAGTACGGATGGTTATGCAAGTGTCCATATTCCCGGCAAAATCGAAATATCCTACGGCACCCGCATAAGCTCCTCGAGTGTCATTTTCTAGTTCAGCAATAATCTCCATCGCCCTTATCTTCGGAGCGCCAGATACCGTCCCCGCCGGAAAACAGGCTCGCAAAGCGTCATAGTTACTAAATCCTTCCTGAATATTACCTTCCACATGGGACACCAAGTGCATTACATGGGAATATCGTTCTATCTCTAAAATATCTGAGGCTACCACAGTGCCTGGCTTACTAACCCTTCCGATATCGTTTCTACCAAGATCAAGGAGCATTATGTGCTCGGCCCTTTCTTTTTCGTTTGTTCGCAACTCAAGTTCTAGTCGTGTATCTTCCTCATCGTCCTCTGAACGCGGCCTTGTTCCAGCTATAGGATGAGTTGCTACGACACCGTTTTCTACCTGTACGAGCATTTCAGGTGAGGCACCAACTATCTGGAAACCGTCCAGTTCCAGGTAATACATGTAAGGAGACGGATTTATCGCTCTCAGCGAACGATATATATGAAAGGAATGTGCCGAGGTTGGTTTAGATAAACGTTGCGAAACTACTACTTGAATAACATCTCCATCCACAACATATTCCTTACATCTCTCGACCATGTCATGATAGTGTTGTTGGGCCATATTTGATGTGACATCACCTTTTGAATATCCCGACGCCCGCGGTATAGACGTCGGATCCAGGGGCTTGTTAAGCCGTTGCACAATCGATTCTATCTTGGATGTTGCATCATGATATGAGGTTTCAACATCGCCGTTTAAGTGTGCATGGCTTACAACCAGGATCTTATGACGAACATGATCGAAAACCAAGAAGGTTTTGGTGAGCATAAAAATCGACTCAGGAATGCCGATAGGATCATTGTCTGGCGAAGGAAGTTCCTCGAAATATTTAACCGAGTCATATGAAAGATAACCTACGGCACCCCCCCTGAATCTCGGGAGATTACTCGTTTCAACGAGATTGAAATTTGAAAGCATTTTCTCTACTAGTTTCAACGGGTCAGTCTCACCGTCTTTTTGCCCGGGACCTGTGATGATCACGTCTTCTGGCTCAGTACCAATGAAACTATACCGAGCTATGTGTTCCCCACCCTCCACGCTCTCCAAAAGAAATGAATATGGAGGAACAGCCACCTTCAAATAGGCGGACACAGGGGTTTCAAGATCGGCATCAATCTCCGTATAGATTGGTATGAGGTTCCCACGGGATCCGAGCCTTTTTGCTTCTTCAAGTGTTGGATAATACATTTGTCGTGCTCCGAAGTACGTGTATCAAGAAAATTAGGTTCAAGCCAATAAAAGGCCCATCTTGTCTTTCATTTCCAGGAGTTTAGGTCCAGATACAGATTCTGCTCGTTGAGATCCTACGGCTAATAACTTGTCAAGCTCGGTTACATCAGATATTAGTTCGTTGTATCTTTGCCTAATTGGGGAAAGTTCTTCTATGACAACCTCGGCCACGGCTTTTTTCAAATCCCCGTAACCCCTAGCCGATTCGAAATCTTTTTCGACGTCCCCTTCCGGTTTTCCCGTAATTACCTTGTATATACTGAGCAGATTATTAACACCTGCTTTCTCTGAATCATCTGAAAAACGAATCTCATTGCCCGAATCCGTTACAGCGCGCATAAATGAACGTTCGATTTCCTGAGGTTCATCCAACATGCGAATGGCATGTCCTCTTATGTGAGAATAACTTTTGGACATCTTCACGCCGGGATCATTCAAGCCCATCACTCTACCTCCGACATCTGGGATTACGGGCTCCGGAATGACAAAAGTATCGCCGTAGATACGATTAAACCGGGCAGCTATGTCCCGAGAAAGCTCTACGTGTTGTTTCTGATCTTCGCCGACAGGAACCTCGTCAGCATCGTACAGAATTATGTCTCCGGCCATCAGGACAGGATAATCCAACAAACCCGCGGAAACCCGTTCTTGGCCTTGCGACTTGTCCTTGAATTGAGTCATCCTCTCGAGCCATCCGATAGGGGTCACACAATTTAATAACCAGCAACTTTCAGCATGTGCTGCTACGTGACTCTGTACGAATAACGTAGTCTTTTTTGGATCAAGACCACACGCAAACAATATCGCTGCCAACTCACGAGTTTGTTTTCTGAGCTCTTTTGGATCGGGAGCTACTGTCAAGGCATGTAGGTCAACAATACAAAAATAGTTAATTTTTTTCTCCTGCCTTTCCACCCAACCCTTAAAGGCTCCCAAATAATTGCCAAGTTGGGGATCACCACTCGGTTGCACTCCGCTGAAAACCACTTTTCTTTTGTCCATACCCTTACCCCTTGAACAGAAAAATTTCCATTTGTTTCAAAAAAGGCAAAAAAAAATCACCCCAGATAAGGGGCGATTATCTAACCGCGGTGCCACCCTAATTTCCCAAAGAATTTCATCCTTTAGGACTCTTAAATGGAACTACTTATACGTTCCCAGCTCAGATAACGGTGCACTTCCGTCCAATCTTACGGGCTCTTTTATAAAAAGCCTTTCTGATGGCAGCTCCCAGGTCCATTCATCCCTTACGCTAGCACCGGTTCACAGCTTACCCGGCTCTCTGAGGCTCGTCTAGAGAATACTAATCCTGATCACAGCTTTTGTTACTTAGATGATTATTCTGTTTTAATCAGTATAGCGCAGAATCTATAGCAACGTCATAGATAACAAAATTGGGTGAGAATTTATTTAGCCTCAGCAAGGCTCTTACAATCGCAAGTGCGATCATTTGGTAAGTCTTCCAATGTACAGCTTTAAGTTAGTATTTGAGGGATCGGGAGAAAGTCTGGTTAGATTTGGAGATAGTATGATGCAACTTGGAGATATCGGAACGGAATTTAAATACGAAACAAACCACATTAGAGTATGGGATCTGATTCTTAGCCCCGGGCAGTGTAGTGACTGGCATAGGCATGAATCACTCTACGTGTTTATAGTAACTCGCCCAGGGACTCTAAAGACAGAATATGAAGATGGTTCCACCTCGACAAATCAATTTGAACTTGGAGAAGTTGTCCAAGGGCAAAAGGGAGCATTGCACAGGGTCACCAACGTCGGTGATGAAATCTATAGCAACTCAATTGTTGAGATCAAAAAGCATGCGGGATAACTACCTAAAGGATGGAATGACTTTTTTTCCAAAAAGTTCTATCGAACGCATCACTTTATCATGAGGTATTTGGTCTGATTGCATGATAAGCAGAAGCTGGTCCGCCCCTATCTCTTCGTGTCTTCTTACCGATTCAATGCAACGATCGGGATTCCCTGCAACAATAACTCCCCTATCTGCAAGTAGTTCCGCTGGCAACTCACCAAGCATTGCGCGAGGTGCTCCGCCACCCCCGAGGTCTTGTTCCCCGCCTAGGAATCTCGAAAAGTTAGCTTCGAGATGCTCAGGAATACCTCCCCACGACTCCAATAGGCGTTCGTAAACGTCTGCGCGGTCTGCCGTGTAGGGGCGATTGGGGCCAAAAAATTCCTTTATTGCGAGTGCACCTGTCTCCATTGCCTCGTCGTCGTCGTCACCACAGTGGCCTAGAGTAAAGTTGGCCCACTGGTTATTAGTGAACGCTCCTACTGGCTCTGCGTTCTTGATGTTTTTTCTATAGTTGTCAATATGTTCCTTCATGCCTGCAGGCGCCCCCGATCCGAATGAGAGAACACCAATACCTTTTTTAGCTGCCATTTCATAACTTGTAGATTGGGTGCAGGCCATCCATATGGGAGGATGAGGGTCTTGCTTAGGTTTAGGCAAGATCTCTCTCTCAGGAATGTCAAAGTGCTTTCCCTTCCACGAGAACAATCCATCTGTCTGCCAAATCTCAGGAATTATATCTAGGGACTCTCCCATAATATCCCTTGTATCCCTCGGATCAATCCCAAGTCCTAGTTGCTCATATGGACTGCTTCGCCCCACACCGAACTCAACTCTACCACCAGATAGGTGATCTACCATGGCGACTCTTTCAGCCACCTGAACGGGATGGTGATTGGGAAGGACAACAACTCCGAACCCGATACGAATCCTTTTGGTTAGACGCGAAAGGGCTGAAATTATGACTTCAGGAGCCGAGGAACCAGCAAAAGTTGTCAAAAAATGGTGTTCGACAAACCACAAATGATCAAATCCTATTTCATCTGCCAATTGGCATTGCTCAATAGTCTCGTTCACTAGTGCTGTGTAATCCACACTGTAATCAGTGTGCGGTCTTAGCATTTCATATAGGAGACCAAATTTCATCCGATTCCTCCACTAAAGCACATTACAATCGCGGCGCAGTCTATCACAGAGGTCCATGCATTTATGTATATGAAAGATATAGGCAGCATAAACGGGTAATATAGTTTAAGAAATGAAATGGAGCAGTTATGAAAATAATGGTTATGGCGGCCGGTGCAGTTGGTGGGTATTTTGGCTCAATTATGGCCAAAAACCATGACGTATTACTCATAGCCCGCGGCGAACACTTACATCGTATTCAAGAAAATGGCCTACAGGTTAGGAGTATTACTTCGGGTGATTTTTCATCCCGGGTATTAGCTGCTGACACGCCACCAGCTCACTACGTCCCTGATGTCATTCTCTATTGCGTAAAGGCCTATCACAACGAAGAAGCGTGTGAGGTCATCACTCCTACTGTAGGTTCCCAGACCACTATACTCTCACTTCAAAATGGAATAGGGTGTGGGGATTTTTTGAGCTCACATTTTGGAAAGGATAAAGTCCTTTTGGGGGCAGCATACATAGAAGCATCGAGAAGCGAACCAGGAGTTGTACAGGAGCATGGAGGAGCGTGCCGAATAGCGCTAGGTGATCAGTCAGGAAATCTCACTGACCGAGCCGTCAGGGTAGGCAATCTGTTAAAGGACTGTAATATCGACCATCATCTCTCAGAAGACATAATGTCCGATATATGGCAAAAGCTAGTTTTCATATCTGCACTTAGCGGAATGTCTTGCATAACTAGGTCAAGACTTGAGGAAGTATTAGACAATGAAGCTTTGAACAAGATGACTATGGCAGTTATGCGCGAGACAAGAGCGGCCGGAACGGCGTCAGGAGTAGTCCTACCATCAGACATTGTAGAGACCACGATGGCTGAACTTCAAAAACATAAGTCTGAGCTAGTTTCCTCAATGTATTTAGACCTCATGGCGGGGCGCCCTCTTGAAGTGGATGTGATCAACGGTGCGGTCAGTGCAATCGGTAATCGATTCGGGGTTTCTACTCCGGTAAACGATTTCATATCGGCCTGTCTGTCCCTTGCCGACAAACGAGCTAGAAATAAATAGATTGGAGAATCATGTAGAAATGTCATATTTTTTGAGTTCCGAAGACGCTTTCCAGAGGGAAATTGCCCCAGGAGTATCCCTGCGAACAATGTGGGGCGACAAGATAATGATGAGCCTTGTCGAATTAGATGCTAATTCTGAGGTACCGCTCCATTCTCATCCAAATGAACAGGCTGGATTGGTCCTAGATGGAGAGTTCGAGTTTACTGTTGGCGAAGAGAGAAAAATCGTCAAGAAAGGAGAATTCTACATAATTCCTGGAGGTATCAAACATAAGGTGGTGGCCGGGCAAATGCCCTCAAGAGCATTGGACATATTCAGCCCTCCAAGAGACGATTACAAATCGAAATAAAGCATCATGTTAGATAGAAGGGACACCTATACTAGCCGTCCCTTCTATCTAACATCCCTATTGGATTTTAGCTTTATTAAGCGCCATATCTAACTTCAGCATTAGGGTCGCTGTAATTGACACCCTTTGTCTGCCAAAATATTTTTGCTATTTCATCTACCGCGTTGACGAGCTGTTTTGCAGAGTCAGAACTAACTCCCTGTTTGTTAGCCCCTGCCAATTTATTTGCATTCCAAAAGAGATCGTGCAAATTAGGATGGTCTGCTAAGTGTTCCGGTTTGAAATAGTCTGACCATAGTATATTGAGCTCGTTCTTAACTGCTTGAGCATGCTCTTCTTTCACCGCCACGTATCTTGAAAAGGTATTCACATCATCGGAACTATCTAAGGATTCTATCCTCACAGACATTTTCAAAACAGTCTGGGCACCAATTTTGGCAGTAATGGGATCATAAATCCCACAAGGTATGTCGCAGTGAGCATTTACATCTACGACTGGCGACACCTTCTTCAATACAGAAATAATTTTCATTTCATCCTTCCTTATTTGGGGTTCTTAAACCTATATTTGTCCCTATACGGTGCATTTTACTTGAGCTAACATTTAGGGGCTACCTATGCAAAAGATACATGAAACTCAGTCTGAGTCGCAAGAAGAAATCAATTTTGAGCCCGATCCCAGTTTCCTTTACTTGGAGTAATATGCCTATATGGGTCATTGGATGCGCGTCAGAAATAGAAGCATGGAGCCTACACTGAGCCATAATGACATAATTTTCGCAAAAAAATGGGAGTCTGATGACACCCTTATTAGAGATGCGATCGTAGTGCTGAGACTATCTGACAAATTCGGAGGCCTCTCAGTAAAAAGAGTAGTGGCACTCCCCGGCGACCACGTAAACGTTGAATCTGGCACCGTGAGAATAAATGGGCAACCACTTGGTGACAAATATTTATCGGGGCTTCCAAAAACACGTGGTCTTGAAAGATTAGATTGTATTGTTCCAGTAAGCCACATTTTCGTGCTAGGCGATTACCGAAACTATCATCACACCATTGATAGTAGAAAATACGGACCAATTGCTTTTTCCAAAATTTCAGGAATTGTAATCTTAAGATTATGGCCCTTCAAAATATGGAGAAAACATCGTTAAACATAACTTTCAGGACAGCAGACTAGCAATCTCTTTGGCATGATAAGTGATGATGATATCTGCACCTCCTCTTTTTATGGACGTTAGAATCTCTAGCGTGATTCGCTGCCCATCAATCCATTCATTTTGGGAAGCTGCTTTGACCATCGAGTATTCCCCACTGACATTGTATGCAGCGATAGGTGTGTCAAATCGGTCTCTTGCCTCCCTTAATACATCGAGGAATGCTAGCGCGGGTTTGACCATGGTTATATCAGCACCTTCGTTTATATCCTGTTGGATCTCGATCATTGCCTCGCGCCGATTAGCGATATCCATCTGGTAGGAACTGCGGTCACCGAATTGTGGGGCGGATTCTGCGGCTATTCTAAACGGACCATAGAAACCTGATGCATATTTTGCTGAATATGACATTATGGCCGCCATTGAGTGTCCACTCGAGTCAAGCGCCCTACGTATAGCGCCAACCTGGCCATCCATCATAGCCGAGGGAGCTACTATGTCAGCCCCAGCTTCCACATGTGAAACAGACATTTCAGCAAGAAGATTCAACGTACGGTCGTTATCTACAGTATCACCGTCAATCACTCCACAATGTCCGTGATCCGTATAGTCGCACAAACAAACATCGGTAATTACTATCAGGTCTGGTACTTCAGCCTTAATTTGTCTTATAGCCTGCTGTATAACTCCTTTAGAATCTATCCCTCTTGATCCAGCGCTGTCCTTTTTTTCTGGTATCCCAAAAAGCAACACTGCGGGAATACCAAGGCTCTTAATTTCATTGGCCTCTTCTGCAAGTTGATCTACGGAGAGTTGGAAGATTCCTGGCATTGGCTCTATTGGAACCTTCTTCCCTGCACCAAAGGTGACGAATATCGGATAGACAAGGTCACTAACCGTGAGTCGCGTCTCAGAAACCAAATCAAGCAAATTGTAGTTTCTGCGCAATCTTCGTAGACGTGTACTTGGGAAATTCAAAATTTAGCAGTCCTTACTTACCTTCGTAATACGACACGATAGCGGATATAAGTCCTTGTATTGTATGTTCGTCTGCAACTATGTCTGGAAATAATCCGAATTGCCTGGCTGTATCAGCGGTCACAGGGCCTATACATGCAACACTCACTTTCGAATCTATCACACCTCCCACGATGCTTATTAAATTAGTAACTGTAGAAGAACTTGTAAATGTAACCATATCTATACCTTCTTTAAAGGCAGAGGAGACAAGGCTTTCTGATCCTACGGGCATTGTTGTTTTGTACGCTGTGACACGAGTTACATCGCATCCTAGCTCTATCAGACCTTTTCTAATTGTGTCTGGGGATTTCTCCGGTGAAGGTAATAAAACTGCACAATCCCTGATCCCTTCCGTTTTAAATCCTTCGACCAGAGAGCTGGAAACAGCCCTGTCAGGCACAAAATCAGGTTCGATTCCCCTATCCTTAAGGGCTTGTCTAGTCGCCGGTCCTATAGAAGCCACTTTTATATTGAACAAGTGGCGCGTATCAAGGCTCAAATGTTCAAGACGGTCGAAGAAAAACTCAACGGCGGTCACACTGGCTAGAACAAGCCATTGAAATCGTTCGAGTTGTGAAATAGTACTATCTAACTCATTGAAATCATCTGGTGGTTCGCTAACTATTGTAGGTATTTCGACTGAGACCGCTCCAAGTTCAGTTAACATCTTTGTCAGCGAACCTGCCTGTGCCCTAGACCTGGTCACCAAAATTCTCTTACCATGCAAAGGAAGAGAACTCTTAGTTGAGATAATGTGTGAAACGTTTACCACTTCACCTATTATGAATGTGGAAGGGGACGAAATCCCCGCCAAACACACCCGCTTTTCTATGTCAGCAAGCGTACCTATAACCTCTCTCTGCGTTGGCAAAGTTGCAGATTGAATAACTGCCGCGGGGGTATCAGGCGACCTTCCTCCTTTGATAAGCCTCTTGGTAATAGCACCTATTTGTTTAGATCCCATAAGAACAACGATTGTTTGGTTGCCTGAGGCGATGTTTTCCCAGTTTACGGACGAACCCTGATTGCTAGAATCCTCAGAAGCAGTGACTACCGTGAATGACGTAGCACAGCCTCTGTGGGTAACGGGTATACCCGCAGAAGCTGGCCCGGCAATCGCCGAAGTAACTCCAGGAACTATCTCGAATGGTATTCCGGACTCGGCCAGTGCGATAGCTTCCTCTCCCCCTCTGCCGAACACAAAGGGATCTCCGCCCTTTAATCTAACAACTTTGAATCCCAGCGATGCTTCAGCTATTAAGATCCTGTTGATCTCATCTTGCCCTAGTCCAGGTCGTCCTGGTCGCTTCCCAACATCTGTGATCTTTTTTTCGGCTGGCAGCGATTCTATGATCCTACTTCCTACTAACCGATCATGTACGACGACATCTGCGAAAGAAAGCGCTTCCCTACCGCGAATCGTTAACATCCCTGGGTCTCCGGGGCCTGCGCCTACTAAAAAGACTTTTCCAATTTTTTTAGTCTTGGCTGGCTTAGTCATAATTTGGCCCCAATCAAATCAGCAGCCCCAGAATCCAACAGGGACTGAACAGCATTCAATCCAGCTTCTACAGGTTGCCGAATTGATCCTTTAACCTCTGTTCGGTATATCTCTTTTCCATCTGCAGTCCCTGCCATCGCCTTGACAATTATTTCATCTCCGGAAATTTTCGCATAGGCCGCAACAGGCGAACTGCACTCTCCGTGTATCGCAAACAGGAATGCTCTCTCCGCGCAGACGGCTATTTGAGTCTTAATATCGGTTGCGGACTTTAGTAAAGGAAAGGTGTCATCATCTCGACATTGAAGTAGGAGCGCCCCTTGCCCTACATCTGGGATAGATTCTTTCACTGGGATATATGCACTTATATCTTTAGATCGATTCAGCCGTATCAGTCCAGCTGCGGCCAGGATGACGCCATCAACCTCGCCGTTGCCTGGAAGGCGCAGTCTTGTGTCCACGTTTCCTCTAACTGGGATGATATTAATATCCGGTCTCAGATTCAGCACCTGGCAAGCTCGCCTTCGGCTACTAGTACCAATCCTGAAACCGGATGGAAGCTGCATCAAGTTTTCAAGACCTTCATGGACCAAAACATCCCGTGGATCCAGACGCTTCGTATAGCCACTTATAATAAGTCCGTCTGGCAAGTCAGATGGCACGTCTTTAGCGCTATGCACCGCCAAATCCGCCTCTTCTTCCATTACGGCCTGTTCAATCCGATTTGCAAACATGCCCCGCTTCATTGCGGAGAGTGACTCTGATTTTCTTAGATCGCCTTCAGAACTTAAGGTGATTATCTCGAAGGTTTCCTCGGGCAGGGCTTTTCTCAATACATTTATTGCCTCTCGAGCTTGCACGAGGGATAAAGCGCTTGATCTCGTAGCTACTCGTATTGGCCGTCCGTATTTCATTCTGCCTTACCTTTGAAGCACGCCCCTCTCAAGGCATGAGATAAGTCTTTCTCTTGCCAAATCCTGTCTACCTGACTGAACCATATCAAGTAATTCTTCGTTGATACATTCTTGCCAATGTGAAGGATTTATTATCCAGTTATTCTCTTTAACGACTCCTCTCGCCCACGACAGCAATGGTGCAAGGTCAGCAAATTCGAGTAATCTGCACGGGCATTCAGCCTCAATCTTTTCTCGAAAAGTTCTGGCCAAAGCCGGACTAGCTCCTCCTGTGGAGGTAGCTATTGTGACTTCTCCCCTATTTGCAACTGAAGGAGCTATGAATGTACAAAGAGGCGTGACATCCACAACGTTAAGTAGGACATTTCTCTCACTTGCCTCATCTGAAACTTTCACATTTATATTCTGCTCATTAGTGTCGGCCAATATTGCTATAAAAGCATCTTTCAAATCGCCAGGTTGATACTTCCGTTTGACCCACTCAACCTGATCATTTCGTTCTAATTCTGATAACCAAGATTCTGACTCTGGACTTATAACCCTAACTGAAGCACCACAATCAATAAGTTTTTCAACTTTATCCCTACCGATGTCGCTACCACCGATTACGATACAAGTTCTATTACTAACGTCTATAAAGGCGGGATAATACTTAGCCAAATGGTGTTGCCTCGTCTAGGTATGTTACTGAACCTACAATAAATATAAGATGAAACTTGCCTATTTAGCCCGCAATTATACAGTGGTCGTTGATTGAACCTTTTTTACTCAAATGGCTCAGGAATCCAAGATTAAGTTATTGTAGGCGACGTCCGTCTTAGCTGCCATGATGAAATCGTTTTCATGAAGACCTTTAGCTGAATGTGTCCACCATGTCACTTCTACGAACGAGTATTCAAGAACAAGTTTGGGATGGTGGTTTTCAATCGTAGCAGCCGCTGCAATTGATCTTACAAAATCAAAGGCTGAATCGTATTTTTGAAACATGAATCTCTTGTAGATGCTCACGCATCCTTCGGTGTAAGTAATTCTCCATCCGACAACGTGACTAAGAAAACGGTGAACGTCAGGGTCAGTTAAGGCTGAGGTGGACTGCCTTAGTTTTTTGCACCTGCGATGTTCCAAGGCTGTCAACATACTTTGTCCAAGCTATAAGCCTCTTTGGCAGTCCCTTCAAAAAATCTCTGCCTATCGGCTAAATCCATATACCCAATAGAATTCACCGCAGCATCAAACACCCCTTTATAGGTCGCGGCTAACAAACACACTGGCCAATCACTACCCCACATAAGCCTGTCGATGCCAAATACGTCTCTCGCATGATTAACAAAAGGGCGCAAATCCTTTGTACTCCATCCTGTATGATCTGCTTCAGTAACTAGACCAGATACTTTGCAATAAACATTTTCGAAACTTGCAGCAGTTGCAATATCTTCTGACCATGGTTGTAATATCCCTTCTGCGATCGCAGGTTTGGCCATATGATCGATAACCATACGTAAATCAGAGACGGCCTCCGATAGAACCTTGATGTGTTTTAGCTGTCTGGGTTTGACTAATACATCAAAAACTAGCCCACGCTTGGCAACCTCTTTCAGGCCTTCCAGGGTTTCTACACGTATTAGCCAATCATCATCAACCTCATCTTCAACTTGATGCCTGATACCCACGAGTGGACCTGTGGCCGAAAGTTTATCCAGGGTATTTCCTACGTTGTGATCACGCACATCAACCCAAGCTACCACTCCATAAATCCAAGAAGTTTGGGATGCAGTCAAAAGGAGAAATTCCGATTCACCAATGGTCTGATCGGCCTGCACAACGATCGTCCCGCCCACTCCAATATCTAGAATGTAAGGCTCAAGATCAGAAGGTAGGTAATTTCTTCTCAGTATCCCTTCTTCGGCAGGCATCCAAGGATATTCGAATTTGGAAAGATCCCATAAGTGATGATGGCTATCTATAATCTTTATTTTTATTTGTTCAGGCATCACCATTCCAGGTTAAAAACTTCCTCCATGGGTACCCACCAGTCTCCAGTTTTTGCTGAGGGAATTTTCTGCTGAAAATTTCGCATCAGATCGTCCCACATTCTTGCTCTCGGGGAAGTGTCTGTATAACTTTGAAAATCCTTTTCCAGGTCAAACTCGTCTTCTGTACGCAGGAACATAAATAATCTGCATCCTGTCAAGAATATCTTCATTTCCGTAATACCTATCTTTTCCAAACCCTGTTTGACTTCAGGCCAAACGTGGCGGTGATGCTCCTTATATTCTTCTATAACTTCAGGGTCGTCTATTAAATCCAGAGCCATTGCATAAGTTTTCAATCTATGCCTCCACTCTACTTAGTAGGCGCGCTACCGGGTAATAAGCCTTCTTCCTTAAGTTCGTTCCAGAGATCGGTTGGGATTTCAGCACTCGCCGACTCTATATTTTCAAGTACCTCAGCAGGCTTCCGCGCCCCTGGTATTGTGGAGGCGACTGCCGGATGTAGTAATCCAAACTGCAATGCCGCAGCTTTCAAACCTACTTTGTATTTAGAACAAATTTCCTTTATTTCACTAGCACGAGTTATAACTTCTTGAGGAGCTGTCTGATAAAAGTAAGTGGTTCCAGGTTTAAGATCTGATGCCAAAATACCGCTATTATAAGGGCCTCCTAGAATCACGCTTATGTGCTTTTCCAAGCACAAGGGCAAGAAAATTTCCAGTGCTGAATAATCCAGTACTGTATACCTGCCCGCAAGAAGAAAGCAGTCAAAATCTCCCTCCCTAGCAAAATCCGCCAGCATCTCCCATTGATTCATCCCCGCTCCTATAGCTTTCAAAACGCCCTGAGATCTAAGATCTTCCAAAGCTGGAAACGCCTCATTAATAGCTATATCAAAATGTTCATCTGGATCATGAATAAATGCGATGTCAATTCGGTCCAAGCCAAGGCGATCCAGACTTTCGTCTATTGACCGAAGTACACCGTCCTTTGAATAATCGTATCGAACCTCCAAATTGGGAACATTTACATATAAGCCATCTTCGTCCACGGGTCCTTTGTAATCTAGCAATCTGCCAACCTTGGTTGATAAGACAAACTCTTCCCGGGGAACACTTGAAAGAAACTCCCCAAAGAATCTTTCACTCTTGCCACTCCCGTAGAGTGGAGCAGTGTCGAAATACCTAACACCATTTTCGTAAGCCACGCTAAGGGTTTCGTAAGCCTGACGTTCATCAACATCAGAGAATAGACCTCCCATTGGAGCTCCACCCAATCCTAGCTTAGTGATAGTGAGGGCTGTCGTACCTATATTGGTTTTGTCCAACGGATCCATAATCTCACTCTATACTTAAACCGGTAGTTCTTTTAATATCATGCAGTGTATTATGCATAAGATTCAAAATGCACATTTTGCATTGGTATTGAACCTTGCTTAAAATCGAAAGTGTCAATAAATTTCTTAAACTAAAGGCGATATTTTGGCTGATCCAATAGTCCTCTACACTCATCCGGACTGCTCCTATTCCGATGCTCTTAAAGACGAGTTAGATGAACTCACAGTAGGTTATGAGGAAATAGACCTAGCCTTAAATCCTGAAATGTGGGAAAAAGTGGAAGAACTCACCGGCGGCGAAAGAATCACCCCCGTAATGGTTACTGCGGGCAATGTAGAAGTCGGGTTTCACGGAGTCGGTTGAAGTTTCTGATATACACCGGAACCGTCGGTTCCGGAACCACCTAAGAAGATTTAGCATTTACGGTCTCCTGACGAAATTATCGGTCTGCACCTAGGCGCTACACTTAGTGAATTTCGTCCCTAAACTAGGTTCGGAAAGTGCCCTTGATTTAAAGGAGAATCTGCTTTGAGCTGGCTTTTGAACGGTTCTATCTCTTTAAGGAGCGTTCGACATTTAAGATCTTCGCATCATAAATTAGGATGTTGGTTTTATGTAATATAGGGGTTACCAGTTATTTCATATCAAATCTTTTTGTTCCACAAGGCAATATAACATGCACGGTGTTCCATGATCTGGTTCAGAAGAGTGCTTATAATACCCCTCCTTATCGTGTTAATAACTGCCTTACAGATAGCAACGATAGCTAATTTCACAGCTGGTACGTTATTAACGCCGCGGTTTTATTTGGACAGGCTTTCAGAATCAAACGTGTATTTCTTCTTACTCAACGACTTACCGATATCCGCTCTTTCTGAAATCAAAAAACGTCCAAATGAGGACGATATAGACTATACCGACGTTTTAGAAATGTCTGATGTTGAGATCGTAAGAACTCTCAACACAATTATTCCACCAGAGTGGGTCAAGAGTTCAGTGGAATCCAGCGGCGTAGCTGTTGGAGATTACATTAGAGGCACCACCGAGGAATTTGATATACATATTCCCCTTTCTGACAGAGCTACAGTCGCGTCTCAAGAACTAAAAAAGATCATCGAAAGCAGCAATTTGCACGAATTTGCTATGGAAACTCAGGTCAAGTCAGCCGTCACTTCAGCGGCTTCAGAGAATTGGCCGCTCGGAATCACCGTGTCAGAAGAAAGGCTTATGGAATCCGTGGAAGAAGTCGCATCAAAAAAATGGGCAGCAGGGGAAATCTCCAGCGCATTAGATGAAGTAATCCCATACATGGTTGGAGAAAAAGAAGAATTCTCAATCAACGTTAGATTCGACGATAGAGTGGAAGTCGCATTGAAAGAGCTGAAGCAATTACTTAGAGAAAGCGACTACTACAACCTTCTATATGAGGAGCTTATGGGTCCTACAATTAGATCATCAATAGGGGAATTGGCTGTATTGCCTCACCAGGTCCAGTTGACCGAAAAAGAGATTGTCGCAGTTTTGAGAAAAGTAGCCCCGCCGGAATGGGTAGAAAAAGAAGTAGAGAATGCCTTAGACGAAGCTGCTGAATACCTGGTCGGAAATGAAGAATCTTTAACGTTGTCCATCGATATATCTACTAACAAAGAGGCAGCTGTAGACGGATTGATCAATTTAGCGACTAATAGGCTGGACGAACATCTGAAGTCGCTTCCTAACTGCTCTCTTAAGGATGTGGAGCAAATACTAGCTTTGCGTTCTACGAAATTACCCTTTTGTTATCCCTCCAGTGCGGGTTTGCGAGCACGAATGGAAACTCTTGTGGATAAATATAGGAAAGATGTCGTTAATTCTGTAAGACCTAGAATATTAGAATCCATCCCCAATTCAATATCCTTTGACGAAAGTTCATTAGACGATAAGTCCTCAAGGCACTCAGAGTACAAGATTACTTCAGGTTCCATATCTATGTCCGTTTCAGACACTAGCAATGTAAGTGGCATTTTGCATGATCTTAGAAAACTAATAATCGACGGCTGGCAATTTACCGATAAAGATCTACAAAGCATGATTACTGATTCAGGCGGGGAAGGGACTTGGGACAAATTCATGCATGCTCGTGAACTCATGTCAACGGGTTTCAAATATTCGGATTCTGACCTTCAGGACACTCTTCTTGAGTCTGGAGGACAAAAATCCATAGACAATTTACAAACTGTTAGAAATTACCTACATATCGCAGGAAAGTATCGGTTTGCCGTTTACGCGCCGGCTGTATTGATTGCAATTTTCATAGGAATGTTAGGGGGCAGAGCCTGGATTTCAAGACTCGCCTGGTCGGCTGCTTCAACAGCTGTAGCCTCGTTAATAATCTGGGTAGCTTGGGGGCCTGTGTTTGAGTCACTAGCAATGCCAACTATAGTATCGACTATCCAAACTACCATGAATCAATCAATAACAAACCCTGAATCCTATCCTGAGACCACAGCTTTAGTGGTCTGGAAACTAGCGTCGATAGCAGAATCAACGGTGCGAGATGTTGCCGGAGGAATTTCCGGCAGCGGATTGCAGTCTTTCTTGATTTCTATCATTTTCTTGATCGGAGCAGGAATATGGTATTTTATGGGAATTTTCCCCAATTTCTTGCCCGAAAAAATAAGGCGGGGTTTTTTATATAGCGGTCTGCGCAGATAACATGGCTCAAAAGTCCCTACCACCGGAGGATACTCAATGACACGACTTGAACAACTTACGAAACGCACTGATGTATCGGAACAACACCAAGAAATATTCGACCAAATAGTGGGAAGCAGGGGACGAATCAGCGGTCCATTTTCAGTTCTTCTTCACAGCCCTGAAGTAGCAGGTAGGGCCGCCCATCTTGGGGCTTATTTACGGTTCGAATCTGTCCTTCCCGACGATATAAGAGAGACTGCCATTATCACAGCCGCTAAGGAGATGAACTGCGAATACGAATGGGCTTATCACGTCACCATTGCTGAAGATTCTGGAGTGCCACATGAAGTTATAGAAGCGATAAGAACCGGGGGATCAATATCGAATCTGGCAGGAAACTACTCCGCTGTGATCTCATATGGAAGAGAGCTTCTGAGTGGCAAGCGCGTAAGTGATTCAACTTTCAGTGAGAATGAGGAACTGTTTGGCAAACAAGGTGTCACAGAGCTGACAGCTACGATGGGATATTACGGAATGCTGGCATGCGCGTTAAACGCGTTCGAGATCATGCCAGAACCTGGCCGTTCCACGCTACGAGATTAAAGAATTTTAATCTCAGGGAATAATGTCTGTGACCATCTCATATTCTTCGTTTGAAAGTTCCCAATCAGCGGTAGATGCATTCGATATTATTTGTTCAACTGTCGTAGCGCCCGCTATAACAGAACTAACAACTCCCCTTTTTAGAAGCCAGGCAAAGGCGAGATCCAATACAGACTTACCACGTTCCTTACCAAACGATCTAAGGTTCTCTATAAATTCAAAGTTTTCCTCTGTAAATACCCCCCTGTCATCTGACTGAAGCCTGGACCCGGAAGGTGCAGCCTTTCCTTTCTTGTATTTACCTGTAAGAAATCCATTCGCTAACGGAAAATACGGTAATACACCTAAATCATACTTTTCACAAAAGGGTATTAGCTCTTCCTCAACTTTTCGATGGAGCATGCTGTAGTGGGGTTGAACACTAACGAATGAACCTATTGACAGGTGTTTAGAGGTCCATACCGATTCACAAGCCTGCCAGGCAGTGAAGTTGGAACAGCCGAAGTAGCGTATCTTACCTAAGCGTGAGAGGTCATCTAACGTCCTCAAAGTCTCTTCTATTGGGGTGCCGGAGTCCCACCAGTGGATTTGGTACAAATCAATATAATCTGTTTTCAGACGAGAAAGACTTTTATCGACCTGATCCATAATATGTTTCCGTGAGTTACCAGCTTGATTGGCACCTTCAGACATTCGACTGGATACTTTTGTTGCTATAACGGCAATTTCCCGCCTTCCTTCTAGAGAACGTCCAATATATTCTTCCGATAAAGTAGCGCCATAGCTATTAGAGGTATCAATAAGATTAATACCTGCATCCAGTGCCTGGCTTATCACTCTATTCGTATTTTCATAATCCAGTCGCCCGCCAAAATTGTTGGTACCAAGACCAACCACAGAAACGTCAAGACCAGATTTTCCTAGCTTCCTGTATTTCATTTTCCTTAGCTACTCCTGCAACTTACACGTACTCTGGTCTAGAGACGAAAAGATCGTCTTCCCTAGCTATGCGGAGGGCAAAGTTGTGTGAGTCTATGTCCAATGCCATCATACGATCCTCCGGGGGCCATTGGGGAAGCGAAGGATCATCATATTTCTGTGATTCCTCTCCGGCCAAAATGAGTGCCCTTACGGAATCTTTATCAGGTCTTCTACCTTGCAGCAAGTTTCTTAAATAAAGAGCACATTGTTCATCCTCATCCGCCTTCACTTTCCCTTCTAGTCCCATCGCCACAAGGCTAACTTTTTCAGGTTTATGGAAGGCAATAGCGCGGGCTGTGGCGCCGGCAACTGCCAATGAACCTCCATATATAACATCAGCCTCAGAGACATTTGTCACCCCAACCGTACCCGCTCGTGTAGACTGAATAATTGTCTTACCACTAAGATTTGCATACATCAACTCAGACGGGGAGTTTCCGTAATCGAAGCCTTCTGGTCTCTTGCCCCCAACTTCCCCCATGAGAATCTGTCCTAATCCTCTTTCTCTCAACTCTCGTGCTTCCTCAATTTCAGAAACTAGAATTATCTTTTCAGCACCTCTATCAAATGCCACGGCTTCTGTGGTGAAACACCGGAATACATCTATTATCACGGCAATTCCCTGAGATTCTTGAGCCCCTCTTATAAGGCTTCTAACTGTAATTTCCATGAACTTAACCCATCAACGAACTATCGGAATTCTCTTGGAAGCGTAAAGGTGATATTTTCCTCCTCTCCACCCATTGGAATTACCTCTTCGGGCTCAATAAAATTAATAATCTCCTGCACAAGATTATCCGGTGTGGAAGCTCCCGATGTTATGCCTACATTACTAACACCTTCAAGCCAAGATTGATCGAGTTCATGGAGGCTGTTAATAAGATATGACGGTACACCCTTCCCTTTAGCAACCTCTCGTAGGCGGTTGCAGTTGGAGCTATTCTCAGCTCCGATAACTAAAAATACGTCCACCAGTGGAGCTATCTCTTTTACTGCTTTTTGCCTGTTTGTTGTGGCGTAACATAGATCATTTCTTACAAGGACATCATTAAAGGAATTTTTTATATTATCTATCGATCTCTGAGTGTCATCTACAGACAAGGTTGTCTGTGTTAAAACAGTAACAGGCGTTTGATAATTCCAATCTGGGGGTCGAAAAGAATCCCTATCATCAACAAGACTCATTTCGACCTGCCCCATTGTTCCCTTCACTTCCTGGTGACCTTTATGACCTACTAGTATCACTTTCCTTCCTTCGTTAGCATACTTTTTAGCTTCGTTATGAACTTTAACGACGAGAGGGCATGTAGCGTCAATAACATCAAGATTCCTTTCTCTAGCAGCCTTAAAGTCTTCAGGAGGTGAACCGTGGGCCGAAAATACAACCCGAGCCCCCTCTGGAATCTGACTTACCTCTTCTACCGTGACAGCACCCCTGGATTCTAAATCAGTGACTACATGGGGATTGTGAACGATCTGGTGTTTTACATAAATCGGTGGGCCAAATTTTGCGAGGGCAAGCTCTACAAGGTCTATTGCCCGTACAACGCCTGCACAGAATCCTCGGGGAACACCTAAATATACTTTCATTCTTCAAACCTTATATCGTCCCAAAACGGTTATTCCCAAAAGAAATGACATCGTGAAATGTTAGCACACGGTCTCTTACACATACGGATTATACGGTACTTTTTGCATGAGTATAGTTTGATGGCAGTTCATCGTTGTATACTAGCCGCAATGACTGCCTAAATGGAGACTTCCACTAATGAAACTTGCTCAGCGAATGAGCCGGCTTGGCACAGAAACTGCCTTTGAAGTACTGGCTAAAGCCCAACGCCTTGAAGCACAGGGCAGAAGTGTTATACATCTAGAAATCGGAGAACCCGACTTCGAGACTCCGTCCAATATAGTTGGAGCAGGTCAAGAGGCAATTCAGAACGGATTCACTTCTTATAACCCTTCTCCAGGATACGAAGATCTTCGTACTGTAATAGCTGGAGAGATCTCAAGAACCCGAGGCATCGAAGCTAAAAGTGACAACGTTGTGGTAACACCTGGCGGGAAGCCAATCATGTTTTTTGTGATATTGGCACTGATTGAAAAAGGTGACGAAGTCCTATACCCAAATCCAGGGTTCCCAATATATGAGTCGATGATTGAGTTCTGCGGGGGAACTGCAGTCCCCATGCAATTGCACGGCGACAAGGATTTCAACATTGACATCGAAGAGGTCCGCAATCAAATAACCTCACGAACGAAACTTATGATAATTAATTCGCCCAACAATCCCTGCGGCAGTATCATTGGTGAAAAGGAATTAGAAGCTTTATCTATTCTGGCCAAAGAAAACGATATATTGGTTCTCTCTGACGAGATTTACATACGTTTCCTCTATGAAGGAAACCACCAAAGTATTACGAAATTTCCTGAAATGGTGGACAGAACGGTAATCCTAGACGGATTTTCGAAGACTTACGCTATGACGGGGTGGCGTATTGGTTACGGCCTGCTTCCGGACAATCTGGTCGAGCCCATATCACGACTTGTTACAAATAGCGTGTCTTGTACAGCAAGTTTTACTCAGAAAGCAGCGTTAGAAGCCCTAACCGGTCCGCAGGATGATTCTGCAAAGATGGTGAAGAAATTCAAGAAGCGCCGGGATATCGTGGTGACCGGTTTGAACAATATATCTGGGATTAAATGTGCCATTCCCAAGGGTGCTTTTTACACTTTCCCTAATGTGGAAGGTACTGGATTAAGCAGCTCAGATTTCGCTAATGGATTGCTTGAACACGCGGGTGTTGCTGTACTCTCCGGGGAGTCATTCGGGAAATTTGGTACAGGATATGTCAGAATTTCCTTCGCAAATTCGACAAAGAACTTAGAAGAGGCGTTGAGTCGAATAGAAAATTTCCTTAAAGCGGGTTCCTAGTCTGAATCGCGCTCTAGCGAATATCAAAATGATCGCCTAGGTAAAGATTTTCAAACAATGAACCTTCTCGACTTGTAGACACTACAAAAAAAGCGATTATGACAACTATCAGATTAGCACTCGCCCAGATAAATCCGACCGTGGGAGACCTTAGAGGAAATCTGGAAAAGATAATGAGTTTTGTGTCAATCGCAGAAAGATCAGAAGCCGATGTAGTGGCTTTCCCAGAACTTTCTGTGACTGGATATCCCCCTGAAGATCTCCTCCTTAAGCCCCAGTTCGTAAAAGAAAATATTGAAGCAGTGGCGGAGATCGCTGGAAAATCAAGAAATATAGCTACCGTTTTTGGATTCGTGGATTTCCACAGAGAAAGATACAACTCGGCAGCGGTAGCCTATCAAGGAAAGATTGTAGGGACCCATAGAAAGATTTTTTTGCCTAATTACGGTGTTTTTGATGAAGCACGCTACTTCAAACCGGGTCAAATATGCCCGGTTTTTACAATCGCCGGGGTATCTATAGGGCTAAACATTTGTGAGGACATTTGGTATGACTTGGGACCGACTGGCGTTCAAAGAGCTGCAGGGGCAGAGATAATCATCAATATCAACGGCTCTCCTTTTCATGCAGGTAAACGGGATGAGCGGGAGAATATGCTCCGGGCCCGTGCTAAGGACCACGGATTGTTCGTCGCGTACGTTAATCAAGTCGGAGGACAAGATGAGTTAGTTTTCGACGGATCAAGTGTGATCCTTGACCCAAACGGGCAAACCATATGTAGGGCACCACAGTTCGAAGAAGATATAGTCCTTTGCGATATAGACGTCAAAAACCTACGGCAGCTCCGAAGAGATGGATCGAGTACCTTTCATTTAGAGGGCATAACTGATGTCGGATCTGCCCAGCATTTTTTTGTATCAGGTAAATCAATGAGGGGTATGAAGAAGATTCCCTCAGAGATTTCTTCACCAGTTTCCCCGATTGAGGAGATCCGCAGGGCCCTTGTTATGGGCACACATGACTATGTATCAAAAAGTGGTTTCAGGAAGGTTCTCATTGCCCTCTCCGGAGGGATAGACTCCAGCCTTGTCGCAGCCCTAGCAGTTGAAGCGCTAGGGGCCGAAAATGTAATCGGGGTATCAATGCCATCTCAATATTCCTCTGAAGGAAGTCAAACTGATGCACAACAACTTGCCGATAACCTCGGCATAGTGATGGAGACTCTCCCAATTTCCGATGTATACAAGTCGATGAGGAACACGCTAGAAAAACAATTTTCTGGAACAGATCCGGGAACAGCTGAGGAAAATCTGCAATCTAGAATACGCGGAAACTTGATAATGGCAATGTCAAACAAGTTTGGTTGGTTGGTTCTGGCTACGGGCAATAAAAGCGAGATGGCTGTAGGGTACGCAACTATTTATGGAGACATGGCTGGTGGATTCTCTGTCATCAAAGACGTCCCAAAAGTGATGGTTTATGATATTTGCCACCATATTAATGCTCAGGCCGCAAGGGAGATAATACCCCAGACGGTCCTGGAAAAGCCTCCCAGTGCGGAGCTTAGGCCAAACCAGAAAGACTCAGACAGCCTACCGGTGTACGAACTCCTAGACCCTATACTTGAAGCTTATGTTGAGAAAGATAGCAGTTTTGAAGACATAATCGATATGGGATTTATGCCAGATGTCGTCAAGAAAGTTATAACACTAGTGGATCGTAACGAATATAAACGAAGACAAGCCCCTCCAGGTGTGAAAATCACCCCAAGAAACTTCGGTCGCGATCGGAGAATGCCTGTTGCGAATCAATATCGGCCGTTCTAAATATGACGCAAGATATACGGTTTACGTCTAACGGTCGAAAACACATGCTGAAAGATACGCCAAACACTTCGACTGAAGCTTGCCGAATCTAGGTTTTACAAAAAGAGACCTACATATTCCCTGGTATAACAAATGTAACGGCTAATCTTCTGCTTGTTGTTCTTGCTCCATGAGAGAGGAAAGAACGCTAATCCACTGTTTAGAATTCCCTCTACCATAACCGTACCTTACTACTACCGTATTTTCGTTGTCCAACACGAGCTTTGTAGATTGTACCTTGATCCCTAAATCTACAAGTAATCCTGCTGAAGGAGTAGCTGGCTGCCATGGCAAATCAATGTCTGGAATCATGCTTCTAATATCCAAAAGTGACTCAGTTGGATCAGCAGCCACTATGAATACCTCTGATATGTCAGCTATCTCAGAAATCTCCCCAGCCATGCTCCGCAACTCAGAGCGACATGTCGGTCAATAAGAAGCTGCGAAAAAGAGAAATGTTGGCTTGCCATTACTGGCGAGATCTTCTGAAGTTACAATGCCTACTTCGGTCACTAGATGGAACTTTGGGGTCACTTGAGTAATAAGGGAATCTGGGCCTGTTGCCTTAATAGGTACAGATCCCCCCCCACACCCTGTAAGAACAATTGCGCTTATAGCAATGTGAACTAACACAATAATTATTGTAGATTTCCTTCTCACATTAATATCGTATCAGGGGGAGAAGCGTTGGACGCAGCTAAGATGGCCCCATTAGAATTAACCTCTCTTAAGGAGGTAACTAGAGAGATATGATCAACCGAGACAGGATTATCCAAACGTTTTGTGACCTAGTTCAGATTGACAGCCCTTCAGGTGAAGAAGAAGAGATGGCCCAGGAAATTATCGAGAGACTTGAAAAACTTGGGCTCGAAACCAGAAGAGATAGTTATGGAAACATTGTCGCTTCGGACGGTCGGGAACACCCGATTCTTTTATCCGCCCATCTAGACACAGTCGAACCGGGAAGAGGAATAAAACCAACCGTGAAAGGGGAACGCATAATATCGGATGGCAGTACTATTCTTGGTGGTGACTGTAAAGCTGGCATATCGGCTATTTTAGAAGCTCTAGAATCTGTGATTGAGGATGGTGAGGATTATCACCCGGTAGAGTTGGCATTCACACGTGAAGAAGAAATTGGCCTCGTAGGAGCGAGAAACCTTGATTTCTCATTGTTATCGGCTAAGGAAGCAATCGTTTTCGATGGTGAAGGCCCAGTTAGCCAGATTACGTCTTCCAGCCCGACATATATAGGATTCGACATAGAGATTACGGGAAGATCAGCCCATGCAGGTGTGGAGCCAGAGAAAGGCCTTTCGGCTATAAGGATCGCCGCTGACATTATCACAAGGCTACCTCAAGGAAGACTAGACGAAAACACCACATTCAATGTTGGGACGATTGAAGGGGGCTCTGTAAGAAATACAGTGCCTGAGAACACAACCATTCGTGGAGAATTTAGAAGTACTAGTCTCGAAAGCCTAGATAGCATCCGAATCCAGGTAACTGAAGCCATTGAAGAGGTTAAGAACCTTTACCCTGAGGCCGATCTTGAGAATCATCTTCACACAGAGTTTGAATCATATACTTTAACTGATGATGATCCTTCTACGAACAGAACTAAGAGGGCTTTAGAATCCATCGGTCTTGAGCCGATAATGAAACCTTCGGGCGGAGGTACTGATGGAAATGTATTTAGGCTCAACGGGATAAGTTCTGTTGTCGTAGGTATGGCAGATCACGGTATGCATACTGTTCGCGAATATGTAACCATTCCAGATCTAGTTGACGCCGCCCACCTATGCGAAGCATTGCTGAGAAATGAAGAAGCGCAATGAAAATTAGACTCGCCTATGGGAAAGAAGGCCTTGCGGTAGAATTACCGGACCACGCAACTTTAATTGAACCAGATTACATTCCTTCACTTCCCGACGAGACAGGTGCTCTAAAAACCGCGTTGAGGAATCCAATTGGCACGATGACTCTTCGCCAAGCAACAATTCCCGGGCACAAAATAGGAATAAGTGTATGTGATATTACTCGGCCTATACCTAGTGACCGAATCCTTCCCGTTTTGCTTGGCGAATTAGCACACATCCCTCCGTCGGACATAACGATATTCTTAGCAACAGGAACTCACAGGTCCAACAGTAATCAAGAGATTGAGTCTATGCTTGGCGAGTTCGTTGTAAACCACGGCTGTAAAATCGTGAATCATGACGCATTCGATATTAAAGCACTTACCCGGGTAGGCGTTACTGAAGGAGGAATCCCAGTTTTTTTAAATAAGGAGTGGGCCGGTTGTGATTTTAGGATTACTACAGGCTTTGTCGAGCCTCATTTCTTTGCTGGATTCAGCGGGGGACCAAAAATGGTTGCTCCCGGGTTAGCTGGGTTTGATACTACCATGGCTTTACACAACGCTGAAATGATTTCCCATCCAAACGCGCGATGGGGAATTACGAAAGGTAATCCGATACATGACTCCATTAGAGAGATCGCGAGAATGATACCTGTCAATTTCAGCCTCGATGTAACCATTAATAAGAATCGGGGAATCACCAGTGTATACGCAGGAAACCTATTCGAAGTACACAGAGCCGCAAGTAGATTTGCCCTTTCTACAGCGATGCAAGGTGTGAATAAACCGTTTGATGTGGTTGTGACAACTAATAGTGGTTATCCGCTAGATATGAATCTTTATCAAGCAGTAAAGGGAATGTCCGCAGCCTCACAAGTAGTAAAGAAAGGCGGTAGTATAGTTTGCGTTGCGGAATGCTCGGATGGAATTCCAGACCACGGGCGTTACTACGAAATTCTCACCTCTGCAGAATCACCCACCGCGCTATTGGACATGATAAACACACCAGGCTTCGATAAACACGACCAATGGCAAGTTCAAATACAAGCCTTGATACAAGCCGAATCTGATGTCTACTTAAAATCCGATTTTCTCTCTGACAATCAAATCAAACGAGCGCACCTGATACCAGTTGAAGACGTGGCAAACACCGTTAACCATTTAATGGGAAAAGCCAATAACGGAACAATTTGCGTACTTCCAGAGGGCCCGCAAACCATCCCGTTTATTAGGAGATAACATAGGCAGCTGCTTAATACGTCTACGCTGCCTATGTCCTTTTCAAATATCAGCTCGACGGAGATTAGACTAATTCTACGACTGCCCCAGCCTCTTCTAACTCCTTCTTGAGTGCTTCAGCAACTTCCTTGCTTGCATCCTCTTTAATAGGAGCCGGCGCACTTTCAACCAAATCCTTGGCCTCTTTAAGTCCAAGTGATGTAGCTGCTCTTACAGCCTTGATCACATTGATCTTATTGGCTCCAAAATCCTTTAAAGTCACGGTGAATTCTGATTGCTCTTCAACTACGGCCCCTGCATCAGCAGACAGACCTGGAACTGCAGCGATCGCAACAGGTGCAGGTGCAGCTGCACTCACACCAAATTCTTCCTCGAGGTCTTTAACAAGACTTGCAAGGTCGATAACAGTCAATTCTTTGATCGCCTCTAATATTTCATCTTTGGAAAGAGCCATGTAATTTCTCCTTATTTCTCTACATTTACCTAAAGGCAATAGCCGTTATTTTGATTCTTGTTGAACTCTGCCCTGCAGGACCGTTGCCAGGCCTGCAATTGGGCCATTAAGAACCCGGGCAGTGCCCACTAATGGGCTGTTAAGAGTGAAAACTAATCCAGCAAGTTGCCCATGCAATTGGCCAACCAAACGAGCCACCAGTTCTTCACGCCCGGGAAGAGATGCGAGCAGTTTAACCTCTTCCGTGGAGAGTATCTGGGTGCCTATGAGTGCCAGTTTTACTTCAAGGTCCGACCCGTTTTCCCTTATGAAGTCCGAAATTATCTTGGCCGGGAGTTGCTCCTCTCCATAACCAAATGCGATTCCCGTCGGACCGTCGAGAAGATCTCTCATTTGAGGCCATTCCGCTTGGTCGGCAGCAATTTTAAAAAGAGAGTTCTTTACGACCTTGAATTTTATACCATTTTCTCTCAGTGCAGTTCTGAAAGAACTCATGGTCGTCACATCAAGTCCTGAATAATCCGTTGAGATTGCTACGGAGCAGTCTCTCATCAATTGTTTGAATTCTTCTATTGAATCCGCTTTTGCTTCTGTAGGCATAGCTATCTCCATATGTTGGTGTACTCAGGGCAGTCGAGCTATATAAAAACAACAAAAAAACCCCGGACGCAAACCCGGGGCGGCATTTCAGTTGATCAATACGACGAACTCTCGCATTGCCTCGGTAGGCTATTGAAGGTTTAATCCGTCAAAACGGAGCCCACGGTCTGCGGCGACCTATCTATTCTACTGTTAGAGATGTTAATGATGCAATATCTATAGCTACGCTCGGTCCCATTGTAGTCGTCAAGTAAGCGGACTTAAGAAATTGACCTTTCACACCGGAGGGTCTCATCCTGATTATGTTATCTACAAGCAATGAAAGATTGTCTAGGAGTTGAAATTCCTCAAAACTAGCTTTGCCAATTGGCGTGTGAATTATCGAGGAGCGATCAAGCCTGAACTCAACTCTCCCTTTTTTCGCCTCCTCGACCGCTCTAGCAATGTCTTCCGGAGCGACGACAGTCCCAGTCCTTGGGTTGGGCATAAGGCCTCGTCTACCTAGAATCTGGCCCAATCTACCCACTTTTCCCATCATATCCGGAGTAGCTATCGACACATCAAAGCCAAGCCAACCGTTTTGGATCTCTTTGATTATGTCATCGTTTCCGACATGATCTGATCCGGCTGATTTGGCAATCTCCATAGCATCACCTTGGCAGAAAACCAAGGTCCGAATCTGCTTTCCGATTCCGTGGGGAAGCAGTGCTACTCCCCTTACCATTTGATCCGCATGTCTTGGATCTGCTCCTGTCCTAAGATGAAGTTCCACTGTTTCATCAAATTTTGCGGTGGCACTACTCTTACATAGTGCTATAGCTTCTTCCGCAGAGTATTCTCTTTCCCTTTCGATTTCGGCAACTGCCGCGTTATATCTCTTGCCGTGTTTTGCCATTTCAGTAAACCTCTCAAATCGCCAGGTACGGCTAACGTATCTGGATACCCATACTTCTCGCAGTCCCCTCAATAATTTTCATCGCCCCGTCTAAATCTGCCGCATTCAAATCATTTATCTTTGTTTCTGCAATCTCCTTAACCTTATCGCGAGATATCGTTGCCACTTTTTCAACTAAGGGATTACCACTACCCTTATCGACTCCAGCAGCCTTTCTTAAAAGATCCGAGGCCGGCGGGCTTTTAATAATGAAATCATAAGACCTATCCTCATAAACAGTAATTTCCACCGGAACGATTGACCCTGCCTGAGAAGCGGTCTTCTCATTATATTCTTTAACGAATCCCATTATGTTAACTCCGTGCTGTCCAAGTGCTGGACCAACGGGCGGGGCCGGAGTCGCTTTTCCTGCCTCTATCTGGAGCTTTATTAGTCCTATGACTCTTTTTGCCAACTCATTCCCCTTTTGTCAGGCTTTTTCTACCTGCAGAAAATCAAGCTCCACAGGCGTTTCTCTACCAAAGAAAGAAACCAATACTCGAATTTTTGCTCGATCCGGATAGACTTCGTCGACGGCACCCATGAAATCTACGAAAGGGCCGTCAGTGATACGAACCGTTTGACCTTGAGCAAATCCCACTCTAACTCTAGGTTCATCCGATTCGATTTGATTAAGTATATTATCTACTTCATGTTGCTCAAGAGGTACCGGCTTTGGTCGGTTTTCGCTTTCATCCTCAGCAGACACGAATCCGGTTACTCCGGGGGTATTTCGAACTACGAACCAACTTTCATCATCCATCTCCATCTGGACAAGGATGTATCCAGGAAAAACCTTTCTGGAGACTGACTTCTTCTTGCCGTCCTTATATTCCATCTCTTCTTCGGTGGGCACTACCACCTGGAAAATCTTGTCACTGACATCCATAGTTAGGATACGTTGATCCAGATTTTTCTTTACTCGATCTTCCTGGCCAGAATACGCGTGTATTATGTACCACCGTTTATCTTCTACCTTTTCTTGAATCATCAATCCCCCAATATCCAGCCTAGTCAAGTATCAAGCCAAAGCCCCAGCCAAAAATGAGGTCAGCGATACCAAGTATTACACCAATAACTACGGACACCGCAAGCACCATTAAAGTCAACCTTAGGGTCTCGTTCATGGTTGGCCATGTGACTCGCCTCAGCTCTCCTACAACTTCGCCAAAAAACCTAAAGTTGATTCCACGTCTAGCTGCACCAGAACCAAATCTTTGCTGCAACGCTTTACCTTACTTCCCTATGAAGGGTGTGTGCCCTACATCGAGGACAATATTTTTTGAGCTCAAGCCTTTGAGGATCATTTCGGCGGCTTTTATTGGAATTGTAGGTACGCTCTCTACAATCCACGCAGCCAAACGTGACTAGTATTCTGTTATCGCCTCTTCGAGCCATTTAAACAATCCTATGTGATGCATATCCAATAGAAACGACCAGGCTTTATGTGGTCAACCACACATACCCAGCCGCTTTCTTTACGTCAGCCTATTACTTTTGTGATTACGCCAGATCCCACTGTCCTACCGCCTTCCCTGACAGCAAACCTCAGTTGCTCATCTAATGCTACAGGCGTTATCAGATTAACGTTCATCTCAATATTATCTCCAGGCATGACCATTTCCACCCCGTCTGGAAGTTTTATATCTCCAGTAACGTCAGTCGTCCGTATATAAAACTGAGGTTTATATCCATTGAAAAATGGAGTATGCCTTCCTCCTTCATCTTTGCTGAGAACATAAACTTGGGCCTCGTATGCCGTATGAGGTTGAATACTTCCGGGCGCTGCTAACACCTGTCCCCTCTCAATATCATCCCGATCTACCCCACGTAGCAACAAACCAACGGCATCCCCTGGTTCGCCAGTTGCTAGTGTCTTATGAAACATTTCTACGCCTGTAACGATAGTTTTGTAGGTTTCCTTGAGTCCAACGACTTCGATCTCGTCACCAACGTTGACAATGCCCTTTTCTACCCTACCTGTCACAACAGTCCCACGGCCCTTTATACCAAACACATCCTCAACAGGCATCAAAAAAGGTTGGTCTTTAGGCCGATCAGGAACAGGCACGTATTCATCAACAGCATCCATGAGTTCCCAAATACCCTTGCCCCATTCACTATCACGCCCTTTATCATCTGATTCCAGAGCATTCAGAGCACTTACTCTTACAAAAGGTATGTCGTCACCTGGAAATCCGTATTCAGATAACAATTCCCTCATTTCGAGTTCCACGAGTTCAAGTAATTCTTCATCATCAAGCATATCGACTTTGTTCAAAGCTACGACCATTCGAGGCACTTCTACCTGCCTTGCAAGCAAAATATGTTCTCGCGTTTGAGGCATAGGGCCATCTGGAGCACTTACCACTAAAATCGCCCCATCCATTTGCGCAGCGCCCGTTATCATATTTTTGATATAGTCTGCGTGGCCAGGACAATCTACGTGGGCGTAGTGTCTACCTTCTGTCTCATATTCGACGTGGGTGATGGCAATCGTTACGCCCCGCTCTTTTTCTTCAGGAGCGTTATCGATAGTATCGAATGCCCTATAGTCCGCAAGCCCTTCCGAAGCTAAAACTGAGGAAATCGCCGCGGTAAGTGTAGTTTTACCATGATCAACATGACCTATCGTGCCAACATTAAGATGTGGCTTTGTCCTTTCAAATACCTGCTTCGCCAATTCTCATATCCTCCAATATTCTGGAGCCCACAAGCAGATTTGAACTGCTGACCTCGTTCTTACCAAGAACGCGCTCTGACCGACTGAGCTATGTGGGCCCTCGTTTTCTTTATACTATCTGCTTCTTGATTGTTCTGTATTTGCTTTTTATTCCGACCTCTTTATCAATTACCGCCTTGGTGGAGGGTGTAGGATTCGAACCTACGTAGCCCGTCCGGGCGCCAGATTTACAGTCTGGTGGATTTAACCACTCTCCCAACCCTCCAAAAAGTCGCTCACCAGTTTAGCACAGGCGTCCCCGCTAACATTGTTTCCCATATAGCCGCCATCAGCGATCTTAATAGCTACTACTGACCACCAACTGACACTATATTTTATGCCTACGAACTCAGTGGGGTCAACAGAATATAAATAGTTGACAATCAAAAAATTAAAAGGCCTCAAAATTTCATAGAATCTGATCTGAGGCCTCAAAACTCACTATATCAAGCACCTTTATCAATGGAAGAGATTTCTTGAGGGCGATTTTCTTACAATCCTCATATTCTGGTGAAACAGTGATATCCTTCCCATTTAACACCTTAATCTTGACATTAACTATCCCCAAAGAAGATTGAAACTCTTCTATCCTTCGATCGGCCTCAATTCTCTCTACTGATCTAACTCTTATACCAAGCGTGGACGTTTCATTAAGGATGAGCCTTACTGCATCATCTTTCATTTCGGAACTGACGAGAGCAGACATTAGTACAGCAGGCCGATTTTTTTTCATTTGAATGGGCGTATACCATACATCTTTAGCCCCTAAATCAAAGAGTCTCTCTTGAACATATCCAAGAACTTCGCCCGTACTATCATCAATGTTAGTTTCTAGAATGAGTAAATCAGAGTTCGCATTAATATCTCTTAGCTCACCAATTGTAAGGCAAAGAGCATTGGGATAGGCATCCGGATTCCTCGTACCCAGTCCATACCCGATAGATGAAATCTGAATTACAGGGGAACTGAAATCTGCAATGGTTCCAAGAATAGCCGCTCCGGTTGGAGTTAACATTTCTCCCGTTGCCGGTAGGGTTGACGGTGGCGGGTAAGAAGGTGCATCTGTTGCCCGCAGGATTGCAGCAGTGGCCGGAGCTGGTACGGGAAGCAATCCATGTTGAGACTTCAAGGTCCCAGAACCAGTAGGTAGGGCCGAACAAAACACTTTTTCAAGTCGGAGTGTTTCCAGACCGAATATAACTCCTACCACATCTACCAATGTGTCGAGGGTTCCAAGTTCATGCAGGTGGACGTGTTCGGGTTCCACACCATGCACTGCCGCTTCGGCTTGCCCTATGAGTCTAAACACTTCCAAAGACTGTGATTTGACTCTTGGGGACAATGCAGACGCTTCAACAATCCTTACGAAATCCTGCCACCGACGAGGGATTTTGGAATCAGAGTCGAGTTTTACATCTAAGTGGATCCCGCTTATGCCACCCCTTTGCGTAGAAGTAACCTGCAAGCTTATACCGGTGAGTCCTAGGTCTAGGATTAAACTCTCTAACTCGCTTTTTTTAAGTCCGGCATCGAGCATAGAGGCAATGAGCATATCTCCACTTGCTCCACCAAGAGCTTGTATGTATGCCACTTTCATCTGGAAACACCTTATTAGGTAACACAAAAACGCGGGGCATATATCCCCGCGTGCACTATTAGAATGTCAGTAATCCTAGTTAGCTTGTAGGAGAAGTTAACGATGCTGGGGATTCAACTCTAATCACTATGCCTTCGCCATCCGCATCTATAATCGCGGTGTCTGCAGGACCAAGCTCACCACCCAACAATTTATCTGACAGCATGTCTTCTACAACATCTTGAATCACCCTGCGCAGCGGCCTAGCTCCGAACTTGGGGTCGTATCCATTCTCAGCCAGCCAATATCTGCCTTCATCAGTGAGCTCAAGGGATATACCCTTTTCTAAAAGGTTCGTAGAAACCTCTTTCATAAGAATATCGACGATATCTTCCATATGTTCCCTGCTGAGGGCGTGAAATACGACGGTACCATCAATTCGATTGAGAAATTCTGGCCTGAAAAAGCGTTTAACTTCGTCTAATACGTTGTTTTTCATACGTTCATAAGCTTCTTGATCGCCTTGGGCGCCCTCTGTTCTAGCATTGAAGCCTATAGAGCGATCCTCGCGTATGAGATCAGAGCCAATATTGCTTGTCATAACCACTAATGTATTACGGAAATCAACCTTTCTACCCTTGGCATCCGTAAGATGCCCGTCATCAAATATTTGCAGCAATATGTTGAACACTTCTGGATGAGCCTTCTCAATTTCATCCAGTAATATGACGCTATAAGATTTTCTCCGAACAGCTTCAGTTAACTGGCCTCCTTCGTCGTAACCTATATACCCAGGAGGGGCTCCAACTAACCGGGCAACGGCATGCCTCTCCATGAATTCAGACATATCAAGCCTGATCATAGAATCCTCACTACCGAATAGAAACTCAGCCAGCTTCTTAACAATGTACGTTTTACCTACCCCAGTAGGACCCGAAAATATGAACGCACCAGTAGGCCTTTTGGGGTTTTTTAAACCTGAACGAGCTCTCCTAACCGCTTTGGATATAACCTGAATCGCTTCGTCTTGACCAATCACGTTTTCGTGGAGAACTTTCTCCATATTTATAAGCCGCTCGGTTTCCGTAGCCGCAAGCCTTGTAACGGGTATCCCGGTCCACATGCTCACGACTTCCTCAATATTCTCTTCGTCTACAACGGGTTGATCATCCCCTCGCTCTTCTTCCCATTCCTTCTGCAATGTTTCAAGTTTTTCACTTAGGGTCATTTCGCGATCTCTTAGCTCAGCGGCAAATTCATACTGTCTGCCTGAAATTGCCTCATCTTTCTCTTTGCGCACGCTTTCAAGCATACGAGAAACCTCTTTAACAGACAGAGGAGCGGTACTGAAATTAATTCTGACTCTAGAGGCTGCCTCATCTATCAAGTCAATTGCTTTATCAGGAAGAAACCTATCCGCAATGAACCTGGATGCCAGACTCGCAGCCGAGCGTAACGCCTCATCTGATATCTCTAAATTGTGATGTTCTTCGTATTTCTCTTTCACTCCACGGAGTATGTCAACAGTCTCATCGACCGATGGTTCCTCTACCCTAACTGGCTGAAATCGCCTTTCAAGGGCCGGATCTCTTTCAACGTATTTTCGGTAGTCATCTAGAGTAGTCGCACCGATAGTCTGCATCTCACCACGTGCCAAAGAAGGTTTTAGTATGTTCGCTGCATCCACTGCCCCTTCTGCTGCACCTGCACCCACCATAGTGTGAATCTCATCAATAAACAGAACGCAGTTTCCCGCATTTTTTATCTCTTCTATGACTTTCTTCAAGCGTTCTTCAAACTCTCCACGATACTTAGTACCAGCTACAAGAGAGCCCATATCAAGTGTTACTAGGCGCTTGCCTTGCAGAGTACCAGGAACATCATTAGTAGCAATCCGCTGGGCAAGCGCTTCTACTATCGCCGTTTTCCCTACGCCTGGCTCGCCAATGAGAACAGGATTGTTCTTTGTTCTACGGCTAAGAATCTGCGTGACCCTCTCTATTTCTTTTTCTCTTCCTACAGTAGGATCCAGTTTTCCATCATTCGCCCGCTCAGTCAGGTCGATACCTAACTGATCAAGGGTAGGGGTTTTTGTCGATGCCTTAGACCTTCCCTTGGCTTGCGACGCCCGATCACTTTTATTCAATACACTGCTAGTTTCCCCGCGGACTTTGTCGAGTGTTACTCCCAAACTTTCCAATACCCCCGCAGCGACACCCTCTCCTTCTCTCATTAACCCAATTAGAAGATGCTCTGTACCAATATAGTGATGGTTAAGCCTCCGAGCCTCATCGACCGCAAGTTCTATCACTTTCTTCGCGCGGGGAGTTAAGCCAATTTCACCACTGGACGCAGTTTCACCTTTACCAATGATAAATTCTACTGCCGACCGCACCTTGCTGAGCTCTATCGCTAAACTGGCGAGCACCTTTGCCGCTGTTCCATCCGCCTCCCTGACCAATCCCAGCAAAATGTGCTCAGTACCAATGTAATTGTGGTTAAATCGTTGCGCTTCTTCCTGAGCAAGCGAGAGCACTCTCCTCGCCCTTTCAGAGAATTTTTCGAATCTGCTAGCCATAAAGGTAGACTCCTGCTGTTTTATTCGTCAGCTGTGAAAACCTGCTCGCCAAATTCCTCTTCGGATTGTTTTAGGGATAGACCCAGCCGTTTGCGATCTGCCTCTATTCTCAAAATTTTTACTTTTACCATCGTTCCTTCAGAAACAACTTCTCTGGGATGTGCAATCACAGCACTGGTGAGTTCAGTCACATGTATGAGCCCTTCGATTGAATCTTCCAACCTAGCAAATGCTCCAAAGTCAGCCAGTTTCGTTACCGTGGCGCTTACGACATCTCCAACTTGGTAGCGCTCATGTATAGTATCCCAAGGCTCAGGATGCATTCTACGTAAACTAAGCGCAATTTTCATGCTTTCCCTATCCACTCTCAACACGAACACATCGAGTTCTTGTCCAACAGAGACGATCTCTTCAGGGGAATTTACCATCCCCCAAGACAGTTCTGAAATATGAATAAGGCCGTCAGCACCCCCCATATCTACAAAAGCTCCAAAATTACTTATCCCTGTAACTTTGCCCTTGCGAATCTCTCCTTCACTAAGTTCCTCTATTAACGCTGCTTTCTGTGCTTCACGTTGCTCCCTCAAAGCTGATCGTTCTGAGAAAATAGCTCGATTTCTTGATCTATTCACTTCCAGAACTTTCACTTTTAAAGATGTACCTACAAATTCCCCACCATCAGGTTGAGCAGCCTCTACTGAATCACCATCTGCAGTAGACTGACCCTCTTCGGATTCGGTTTGAGGAACAAGAAGATCATGCGATATCGTGACCAGTTGGGACATTGGAACAAAACCCTGGACATTAGCAACTTCGAGAATGCATCCTCCTCTGTTGAAACCGATAATATTACCCTCAATGGTCTCATCAGCTTCCATATATTTCTGGAGTTCCCGCCATCCTTCCTCTCCACGTGCCCTATCAACAGAAAGTATTGGGCCATCTTGCGAGTCTGTTCTAAGCACGAAGGCTATGAGTGGGTCTCCTTCGTTTATCTCCTCAAGTTCATCAGAAGGAATGGTTCTCATTTCATTGGGAGGTATGAATCCTTCCTCTTTATGGCCAATATCAAGGTAAATCCCCTCGCTATTAGCACGCATAACAGAACCCTCAACTATCTCACCTCTCCGGAGAGATTTAAATTCCATCTCGTCCAAAAGTTGCTGCATATCTAGTGGTGAATCATCTTGGGTTTGTGGAGGCATAATTATTGTGACCGCTACCGAAATAATAGATTTAGCTAACTAAGGCAAGCTTAATTATAGGGAACGTTAGCCGTTCAGGTAAAGCGGATCTAAAACATAATTCGCGTAAGGCAGTTTCCAATGCCTTTTCAAACGAGCAGTTTCCGAACGGTTTCGTGGCTATTAATTTGCTGACGAGCTATCTGAAACGAGAATACTGTGGGATTTCTTGCGATGAATTATTAGCTCTAACGGGTGGATTGAAAAAGTCCCCTGGCAGTGGCCTATTTTCCCACGCCGTTGCCAGCGCAGTATCGTAGGTGCTGAAACGTTTCACTTCCGTGTTCGGGATGGGAACGGGTGGTTCCGCCTCGCTTGTACCACCAAGGGACAGTTTAAAATACATTCTGAGCATAACACTCATCTAAATCACAATAAGTTTATCCGTTAATTTGGAGAGTGTCAAAACGACTAATCAACATGAAATATCAGGATCAACACTGACTCATACACAAGATTGATACCGTCCAATAATTCTCAAATAATATAGACAAATCAATGTATGACAAAACTAACAATTAGGATTCGGATCAATATTCCTCCTTTAAGATAGGTCATTCAAGAGATCAAGGTATAAATCACGTTGACCCTAGCAATCCCATTTGCTAGCATCTTGGGTGAACTTGCTCTAGCGGCTTAATTTGCAACAAAAAGTAAGGAGTGTGTGAAGTGGCTACTACTAGCCTCATAAAGGTATCTGAGATGGCCGCTGAGAAGCTATCTGAGATTCTTAAAGAACAGGGTGAGGATAACGGAATGCTGCGTGTCATGGTAACGCCGACTCCAAATGGTGGGTTCCAGCATGTTCTCGGCGTTGAAAATGAGCCGAAGGATGACGATATAGTTATTGAAGCCCACTCGATCAGGGTCGTAGTAGATGGAGAAAGTGCACCCCTTTTGGAAGGGGCCGAAATAGATTATGTGGATGGGCTAATGAGAAGTGGATTTGTTATTTCAAATCCCAATATTGAACAAACAGGGGGAGGCTGTGGAAGTGGAGGATGTGGATGTGGAGGAGGCGGAGGCGGCTGTGGCGGAGGCGGCTGTGGTGGTGGTGGTGGTGGGTGTGCCTGTGGTGGACACTAAACCAAAATCCTAAGTGTTTGTTAATAAAGGGGCGGTTTCCACCGCCCCTTTATCGTTAAATTGAATGCTGCTGCAATTTTTATCTTTACTC
>Ga0187827_10000876_pt1 | contig 45697 bp, 45 predicted proteins | sample ETNtaG_39_FD_167969 | JGI IMG/M metagenome (GOLD analysis project Ga0187827, IMG submission 167969) | Marine microbial and viral communities from oxygen minimum zone, Eastern Pacific Ocean - ETNP2014_SV_150_PacBio MetaG (Illumina Assembly) | ecosystem: Environmental > Aquatic > Marine > Hypoxic...
GGAGCGGAAGAGGAGATTCGAACTCCCGACCCTTACCTTGGCAAGGTAATGCTCTACCGCTGAGCTACTTCCGCATATTTGGCTTATTTTAAACTGAAATTAACAGTTTTCATAGCACTATAATATTAATGGTTTACTTAAAAACCCCCCTTCATGTCCCCCTTAGACATAAAAAACTATACATTTTTAATAATTATAGGAAGAGCACCGATACACGTTGGGGGACTATAGTAAATATATATGTGGTAGTGCAAGTGCTGAGTCTATTTAATATTGTTAACAATTCTGTAATTCATCATTAACAATTACGAAATAATTTACTAATAGAGTGCATGTCTGGAAAAAAACAATTTAGATAGGGGAAATACAATGAGTCATATGAAAAAATATGTATATAATTTCTCTTCTTCAAATTCAGAAGGTGGCGTATTAAACAATGATCTCCTTGGTGGCAAAGGAGCAAACTTAGGTGAAATGTCTGCTATTGGCTTGCCAATACCACCAGGATTTACCATAACAACTGAAGTATGTAGTTATTTTTTTCAGAATGATAAACAATATCCTGAAACTTTAAAAGATGAAATTCTTCTATCAATTAAGTCAGTTGAACAAGATATCAAAAAATATTTTGGTAATAATACAAATCCTCTTTTATTTTCTATAAGATCCGGAGCACCAATATCTATGCCAGGGATGATGGACTCAATCTTAAATTTAGGTCTAAATGACAAAACTGTCATTGGCCTCGGAGATATCTCAAACGATCGAAGATTTGCATTGGATTCATATAGACGTTTTATACAAATGTATGGAAATGTAGTTCTAGGAATAGAGCATGAAAAATTTGAAGATGATATTGATAGTAGAAAAAGAAGTGAAAATAAAATTTTAGATATTGAATTTGACGAAGAAGATTTAGATTGGATTATCGATGCTTTCAAAGATACTATTGAACGTTTTTCTGGCGCAGAATTTCCGCAAGATCCACGTATACAGTTATGGAATTCAATATCAGCAGTTTTTAAAAGTTGGATGAACCCAAGAGCTATTGCATATAGAAAAATAAAAAATATCCCAAATACATTGGGTACTGGAGTGACAATTCAATCGATGGTTTACGGTAATTTGAATAATAACTCAGCAACCGGTATCGCTTTTACTCGAAATCCATCAACCGGAGCAAATAAAATATTTGGAGAATATCTGGTAAATGCTCAAGGAGAAGATGTGGTAGCAGGAATAAGAACACCATTTCCTATTAATAAAAATGAACATTCTAATGATAATTCTCTTGAAGAGATCATGCCAGAAATGTATACAGAGCTTAAAGCTTTAAGTACTAGGCTTGAAAATCATTACAGAGATATGCAAGATATTGAATTTACAATTGAAAATAAGAAATTGTATCTATTACAAACTCGAAATGCACAAAGATCAGCACAAGCAGATGTAAAGATTGCAGTGGATTTAGTTAATGAATCATTAATATCTGAGGAAGAAGCTCTCCTTAGAGTCAATCCTTCTTCATTAGAAGCTTTACTTCATCCAGTTTTAGCACCGAATTCAAAAAAGGAATTTTTTTCTAAAGGTTTAAACGCTTCTCCCGGGGCTGCTTCAGGAGTTATATGTTTTTCTATAGCGGAAGTTGAAGCTGTTTCGGAAACAGGTGGCAAATCGATTTTGATACGAGAAGAAACAAGTCCTGAAGATATACAAGGGATGTTCATTTCATCAGGACTTGTAACTATTAAAGGTGGTATGACAAGTCATGCTGCGGTAGTTGCAAGAGGAATGGGTAGACCGTGTATTGTAGGAGCAGGAAAATTGTTCATAGATCAAGAAAAGAAAACCGTTTCAAATAAAAAGATTGTCTTAAAATCGGGTGATTTGATAACTATAGATGGATTCTCTGGTGAAATCTATTTGGGGAAGCTTGAGACAGCAGATCCAGAGCTTTCAAATGATTATTTAACCATTATGAATTGGGCTGATAAATATAGAAATTTGCAAATCCGCTCAAATGCAGAAACAGTTACTGATATATCTAAAGCACTTAGTTTTGGAGCAGAAGGAGTAGGTTTATGTAGAACTGAACATATGTTTTTTGAAGACGAAAGAATAATCTTCATACGTGAAATGATTATGTCTGACACTAAACAAGGAAGAGAAATAGCTTTAAAGAAGTTATTAAACTTTCAAAGAGATGATTTTATTGAAATTTTTAGATTATTGAAAGAAAAACCGATTACTATAAGACTTCTGGATCTCCCAATGCATGAATTTCTTCCAAATAGTCATATTGAAATTAAAGAAGTCGCAAATGCTTTAAATGTGGGAGAATCGTATGCCAAAGAAAAAGTTCATCAATTACAAGAATCAAATCCTATGTTAGGGCATAGGGGAGTAAGAATGGCGATTACATATCCAGAAATTTATGAGATGCAAGTCAGAGCTATTTTTGAGGCTGTAGTTTATGTCAAAAGGAATAATAAATTGAAGATTTCACCGGAAATAATGATTCCTTTAGTTAGTAACTCGATGGAAATAAAGTTGGTTAAAAGACTCGTTCAAAGAATTCGAAATAGAATTGAAATAGAGTTGGGTGAGAAAATAAATTTTACATTAGGAACTATGATAGAACTTCCAAGTGCAGCTGTAAGAGGTAAAGAAATCTCCAAAGAAGTAAGCTTCTTTTCATTCGGCACAAATGATTTGACACAGACTGTTCTGGGTTTAAGTAGAGATGATTCTTCAAAATTCTTGAATCAATATGTAGAAAAAAAATTATTTGAAAAAGATCCTTTTGTTTCGATTGATATTGAATCTGTAGGGAAAATAGTGGAAATTGGAACTATAAATGGCAGACAAGGTAATAATTCACTTAAAATTGGCATTTGTGGAGAACATGGTGCAGATCCAGAATCAATTAACTTTTTTGAAATTTTAGGAATAGATTATATTTCATGTTCACCGTATAAAATTCCTTTAGCACGTCTTGCCGCTGCTCAAGCAAGTATATTGTTAGACAGAAAATAAAACTCCTCTTGGGCTATTATATATGTATAGGTGGTTGTGTGAGTGCTGAGAATTAATCTGTAAAATATCCATCTAGAAATTTATCTAATGTTTCAAGATAAAAATCAGAATTGGTAATAGAACTACAAGAACACCAAAGAAAAAAAGTAAAAACTTAACTATTAAAAAAAAGATATCTCCCATATCTATATTTTACCTGATGCAGGTGATGTATTACACCTGATGTAATCCACACGTCATACGCACACGTGTAAGGGAGCTGAGAATTATTGTTTTCTCTCATTGAATTTCAAACCATGATTCTGTTCTTCTTTGTGGCACACCTTTTGGAACAAGATTACCTCTATTCATCCTAGTATCATCTTTTGATGGTACACTTTGAGGACTTTGAGGTTTTTTTGGAAGAGGTTTTTTTGGAAGTACACCTCCTCTATTTTGATCATTGTCTTGTTTTTTATCAAGAAATAGAACAGTAAATGCTCTTATCCCGTAAGCTTTTCGAGTTTGTCCATCAGCACCTACATATTCTCTACTTTTAAATCTTCCTTCTACGTAAACTTTAGATCCTTTGGCTAAATACTGATTAACAGATTCAGCCTGACTACCCCAAACAGAAACATCAAACCATTCAGTATTATCTACCAGTTCTCCAGAAGAATTATCTGTATATCTTTGAGTTACTGCAATACTAAAATTTGCAAACGGATCACCCGAGGGAGTATACCTCAATTCAGGATCAGCTCCTAAATTTCCTATTAACATAATTTTATTAAGCATTTATCACCTTATTTCTTAGATAATTCAGTCTTTTCGAGGATTACTTATCTTTCTAACCCACTGCCAGCACCATAACCATAACTTCATTATTCAATATAACTTTGGTTCATTTTACCTAATACAGATATTTATGTGGAAAGCACCGATACACGTTGGGGGACTATAGGAAATATATATGTGATATCTTGTGCGCTGAGATTATTTACCCACTAGATCTATAAGATCATTACATAACTGAAATGCTTCATTGGAATCTTCACCCTCACAAAGCATTATTACATTATTGAAAATCATGTAGTCTGCATATCTTGCAAGCCGAGGCTTCTTTGCAGCAGCAGCTAAACCAGTTTCTGATTGTGTAGAAACTACTTGTGAAGAAGCTTTTCTTTCTGCGAGACCCACTCTCCACATTGTTTCTTTTCTTCCTAATACAGCATCTTCTCCTGTTGCATCCTCAGCAAAAGGAGTCCCATCTGATACAGCAGTGGAGTGATCAGGGTAAAACCTCAGTTCATAATACACATCACTGTCTTCATCAGGTCCCCAGTATCCGTACCATGCTTCTGTAGCTCCTGTTAATTTTGATATGTTATATTCCTTATATTCGTTGAATCCTGCATCAAAAAAATCCTTAGAAGTGTAGATATTTCCATTGTCACGAACTTGCTCATAAACAATCTCTTCAACAACAGGTTCAGGAATAATGGTCGGTTCTATATCAGACGAACAGGTTGAGAATATGATGATAACCACTAATGGAAGTAAAACTTTTTTCATAACTCCTACATCTTATCTAATCCATTAGTAATGTGGAATTTGAGGGAATTATAGGGGTGTTGTGTGCGAGTGTAATTTGAGAACTTCTTATCTTTTGATACTTAATGAGGCTAAAATAACAAATAAAGATGCAAATACGCTAAGAATTAATATTTCCTCCCCTACCACTGTAAGATTAGAACCTTGAATCATTATGGATCTTAGTCCGTTTACTGCATAAGTCAAGGGTAGTATTTTTGATACATATTGCAAAATGTTGGGTAAATTTTCAACAGGTTGGATAACACCGCATAAAAAAATTTGAGGAACAATAAATAAAGGGAGAAATTGCATTACTTGAAATTCATTTTTAGCAAAGGTAGATACGAACACCCCAAAATTGACTGCAACAAGTGAGAGAAGTATCACTACTAAGAACATATGCCATATTTCTCCTTGATTGATTATATCAAGTACGAATATGCTAAAGGAAATAATAATACTTGACTGGATAAGTGCAAATAAAAAGAAGCTTAGAGAGTAACCAAGTATAATATCTATACGCCTTATAGGAGTAGTAAGTAGCCTATCTAATGTGCCTTCAGATCTTTCACGTAAAAAGCTTATTCCTGTCAAAATAAAAGTAAAAAATAATACAAATGTACAAATAAGTGCCGGGCCAACAAAGTTTAAAAGTTCTTGATTTTTATTAAAACTAACTCCTACTAAAGCCATAACGATAAGTGGAACAGCAAAAATCATCGCAACAGATCTACGATCTCTCAGGATTTGTTTAATGATTCTTTTTGTAATACCAAATGTTCTAGCTAAGATCATCGCCTAATTCCTTTGCATTAAAATAAAGAAAAGAATCCTCAAGCGTAGCATTAGGATTTCCCGTTGCAGATATCAGAGCTTTAGGCGTATCTTCTGCAATAATACGTCCACTCTTTAGAAAAATCAGACGATCACAATGCAACGCATCATCCATAGTATGACTACTAATAAACAAAGTGATCCCTTTATCAGTGAGTTTTCTAAAATATTTCCAAAAAGATACTCGTATATCAGGGTCTAATCCTACGGTAGGTTCATCTAGCAATAAAAATTCAGGTTTATGTACTAATACGCATGCAAGGCTAACTCTTCTCTCCATTCCTCCACTTAAAGTAGAAATGGCATCATTTTTACGGTCCCATAAATCAACAGTTTTTAGAGCGGAATTTACTGCCTCAGAACGTTGTGATTTTTTCTGGATCCCATACATACGAGCAAAAAAATCAACATTATCAAAAACTGTTAAATCGTTATAAAGAGCATTCTGCTGAGGCATATATCCTATTTTTGATCGAATAGTATTTGTTAAATCATTATCAAAAAGTTTTATATTTCCTTTTTTAGCTTTTTCTAATCCAGAAATTAGTTTCATTATGGTTGTTTTCCCACTACCATTACCTCCCAAAAGACCTAAACTAATTCCTTTGGGAATTATTAGAGAAAAATCTTCAAATATAGATCTCTTACCGTAACTAAAAGCTATATTATTAATTTCAACAGTTATATTATTTTCTACTGATTGGGACAAATTATTTTCCTGTACATAAATCATATAATATTTTTCATACTTGCGTAATTTTATCTTATTCAGATATTTATTTGGAATTGATTGAGTGCCGATAGGCATTGGGGGGCATATGTAAATATATATGTGGGCGAGTGCTGAGGTTATCTACTGACTAGATCTATAAGATCATTACATAACTTAAATGCTTCTTTCGAGTCTTCACCTTCACAAAGCATTATTACATTATTGAAAATCATGTAGTCTGCATATTTTGCGGTTACTTTTTCTTCAAGTATTTTTTTATTACCACTTCGTGCGTGAAAATTTCCAGAAATTTTCCTTTCAGCTAAACCTACTCTCCACATAGTATCTTTTCTACCTAAATTAGCATCTTCTCCCGTAGCATCTTTAGCAAAAGGAGTTCCATCTGATACAGCTGTGGAATGATCAGGGTAAAATCTTAATTCATAATATTTTACTGATTGGAAATCATCCATATTCTCTCCCCAGTACCCGTACCATGCTTCAGTAGCTCCAGTAAGTTTTGATACGTTATATTCCTTGTATTCTTCAAATCCAGCATCAAAAAAATCCTTGGATGTATATATTTTTTCATTATCTATTATTTGTTCCAAAACTTCTTCAACAACAGATTCGGGAGTAGGCGTTGATATTACCTCGGCAGAGCAGGCTGATGTAATTATGATAGCTAGTGTTATCAGGGGTATTTTTTCATAAATTTTATCTTATATGAAATTTGAATTAATTTTCTTTAAGAAGATCTTGAGCCCAATAATATTGGCTAGAAGTATGAACTAAATTCTTAGGATTGTTATCAAATACTTGCCTTAATGTAGTTTTTTCGATAAGTCTTTTTGGACCTGGAGCATCCCAGTTCACTCGTGACCTTGCTTCATCTTCGCTAGAAAAACTTATGATTTGCCCCTCATTATCTCTTATAGACCATAATTCCGTATTTGGTGATACTGTATAATCACTTACTGTTTTAATGAAAGGTTCTATTCTTTCTCGTGTAGATCCATGATCCTCAAGGAATTTTACAATTTGATTTCGGAAATCCTCACTCACATCCGAATAATTATCTATGATATTGTTTTCTTGTCCAGGGTCATTTTCCAAATCATACAATTCTGATTGTTCACCTATTGGAGAACAAATGTAAGCCCATTTATCTGTAGTCAGTGTAATGGGATCTACTGATCTAGAAGATGTAGCCCAACCATCGAACAAAAATCCACTTGATAAGGGAGTGTTATCTTTCTCCATAGGAGGAAATCGAGACGAAATAGCTATATTACGAATTGCCTTGACATCTTTATCGTTTACCAAAGGCCACAAAGATTTCCCTTCATAATTCTCGGTTTCCGGTAAATCCAAAAATTCAATTATAGTTGGCAAGAGATCTGGTGGTTGTACTAAACCGTTTACATGAGACCCTGCCCCCAAACCATCAGGGTGACGGATAATTAAAGGAATACGGGTAGTCTCTTCGTATAAACGCCCTAGCTCTCCTGCTGGTTTACCCTGCAAATCATGTTCACCAAAAAGATGCCCATGGTCTGTTGTCCAAATAATTAAAGTATCCTTTAGTAATCCTAGTTTCTCTATAGTAGCAAACAATTTGCCGACCCACCTATCCACTAGAGTTACTTTTCCAGCATATAATGCTTGTACCGATTCGAGCTCTTGTTGAGTCATATAATTTGATCGACCATAAACAGGATAGATTATACGATCTCCTGTGTATTCTGGGTTTTTATAAAGATTCCAATCATTATCGGGTGGATCAAATGGTTCATGAGGATCCCACATATCAACCCACAACATGAATTTATCCAAATTAGCATTAGTCTCAAGCCATTCTATTGAAGCTTTGATAGAACGAGCTACAGGATATTCTTCTTCATTATGACGATTAGCTTGATTCCTAATATAGTTAACCAGATTTTGAGGTCGGAAAATCTTATGCGCCTCAGCAGGTAGCCTAAGAGATATAGAAGGGTCTGTAATAAATGGATCAGAGTGCTGACCTCTAATCCACCAAAAAGCTGAATAACCTTTGGTATAATTGAATTCATGCATTTCTAGCATAGGAGTGTCATGGATGAGCATACTAGTAAACCCATATTTCCCTAATATCTCAGCAACAGTAACGTCTTTCTGATCCAAAGGCTGCCATCCTCTAAAAGGAAATCCGAATCTTCCTGTATTCATGTCCCATCTGTTGGGGACAGTAGGATATGAGGCAATATAAGCTTGATCAAAAATGATAGATTCTTGGGCAAATTTATCTAAATTGGGAGTATGTATCCAATTATTACCATAACATCCTAAATGATCTCGACGGAAGCTATCATTTACTATGACAATTACATTCATTATTATCCTTTTTTCATATATATACCTACATATTATCTAATTTATATATTTATGTGGAAATAAGTATCGCCGTCAGGTGTTGAGCGGTATATGTAAATATATATGTGGGTGTCGAGTACTAAGAATTATTTTTATATTTTCACAAAATCGTATTCATTCTCCAAATGCGATTGAGGACTATTAATTACATTTTTAATCAAAAAAAAACAAAATTCCTTATAATGCCTTTATGAAAAAAATTAATTTTATGGATACTTCTTTTCGAGATGGGTTTCAGTCATGTTATGGAGCTAGAGTCAAAACAGAGGATTTTACACCAATATTAAAAGCTGCTGTTGAAGTAGGTAATAATAATTTTGAAATTGGTGGTGGAGCAAGATTTCAAAGTCTTTATTTTTATTGCCAAGAAGATGCTTTTGATATGATGGATAAATCTCGAGAAATTGTAGGGAAAGATATAAATTTACAAACTTTAGCAAGAGGTACAAACGTTGTAGGATTAGAATCTCAATCGAGAGATATAATTGATCTTCATGCAAAATTATTTAAAAAACATGGTATTTCTACTATAAGAAATTTTGATGCCCTTATGGACATTAGAAATTTATCTTATTCAGGTGAATGTATTACTAATGCAGGGCTAAATCATCAAATTGTTATTGCACTGATGGGATTACCACCAAGTTTAAATGAGAAATATTTTCATTCTGCAGATTTCTATACTGAAAAAATAAATGAAATATTAAAAGCTGATATTCCATTTGATAGTTTAGCGTTTAAGGACGCATCAGGAACTACACCTCCATCCATTGTTTATGATTGTGTAAAAAATGCTAGGAAATTATTACCCAAAGAAACAATGATTCAATTCCACACCCATGACACAGCAGGTATGGCTATCTCAAGTAATATGGCAGCAATAGAAGCTGGAGCAGATATGATCGATTTAGCAATGGCACCTGTAAGTGGAGGAACTTCTCAAACAGATATTTTAACTATGTGGCAGGCATTGAGAGGTACTGAATACACCTTGGATATAGATGAAGAAAAAATTTTGGAAGTAGAAAAAATTTTTATAGAACAAATGAAAAAATATTATCTTCCACCAGAAGCAACAGAAGTTAACCCTGTAATTCCTTTTTCCCCTATGCCAGGAGGAGCTCTTACAGCAAACACACAAATGATGCGAGATAATGGAACTCTAGATCTTTTTGGTAAGGTTATTGAAAATATGAGAGAAGTTGTAGCAAAAGGTGGGTTTGGAACCTCTGTTACTCCTGTTTCTCAATTTTATTTTCAACAAGCTTTTATTAATACTATGGAAGAAAAATGGTCAAAAATTTCTGAAAATTATGGAAAAATGATTCTTGGTTATTTTGGTAAAACTCCTACAGACCCAGACCCTGAAATTATGAAAATTGCATCAGAGCAGTTGTCTTTAAAACTCACTAAAGAAGATGTTCATGACTTAAATGATGAAAACCCTAATTTAGGCATTGAATATAATAAAAAATTGCTTGAGGAAAAGAATTTAGAAATCACAGATGAGAATATTTTTATATCTGCTACTTGTGGAGATAAAGGATTAGCTTTCTTAGAAGGTAAAAGTGAACTGGGTGTAAGATATACTAAAGATATGGAAAAAGTCAAAGTTGATACAAATTCTTCAGAAGATAAAAGTGTTAGCAAAAAATCTTCTAAGGCAACTGTATCCATTGATGGCAATGTATATGAAGTAACAATCTATTCAAAATAATGATTTTTTTATAACCAAATATAAATTTTTACCAATCAGCTGAATCTCTCCAAGAATATTTTGGCTCCCAACCTAATATTTCTTTAGCTTTTGTAATATCTAATAGTGTTCCGAATTCTTCAATTTCTTTTTTATAAGCGACATTGGGAAATAATTCACTAGTTGCATCTTTACTAGGGATGTCCAGGATTGTGTCTTTTCCATTGATGAAGAATGCTTCATGTCCTGTCCAATTCCCTTCTATGCTCATTACACATGCTGACGCAGCATCTCTTCTATCAGTCCATGCCCAGAATCCAGCTGCGGCATGTCCAGTCATATTTTTTTTGTTTCCATTTTTTAGGAATTCTTTTGACATTTTTTCATCCCATAATGCATGAAATCTCATACTTGAAATTTGTACAGTTCTTTTTCTTGCGAAGGATTCTGCCATTTCTTCTCCAAGCCATTTGGTTAAACTATAAACGTCCTTATTTCTTGTAGGATGATTTTCATCAATTGGAAAGTATTTAGGTGCTATTGGGGATTCTCCCCAAAGAGTAGCAGGCCATCCTGCACCTAAAGCATTTACTGAAGAGGCTAGTACTATTTTTCCTATTCCTTTCTCTTCTGCGGCTTGCAATACATTAAAAGTAGAAAGCATATTTACTCGGAAAATTTCTTCATTGGGAATTACTCCTGGAGAAGGAATAGCAGCTAGATGTATTATTGCTTCACATTCTTCAGTTGCAAAAATTGTTTCTCCGTAGTCAGTGAAATTTATTTTCTTAAATTTTACTTTTGAGTTTTCTAAGTTTTGATGTGATTCTATTAAATCTCCATTCACAACTTGATGATTTCTTTTAACAAGTTCTTTTATTACGTATTTTCCTGCTCTTCCACTTCCTCCAGTAACTAGTACTTTCATTATTTGCTCCTTAAATTTCTCTTCGAATAATCATGATATATTTCTTATAATTTTTTTTCCAAGAATAAATCCCAAAATCACAATGAATAATCCTGATAACCCAAAAGTAATGGATAGACCTATAGATTTTGCTAATAACCCAGCAGTTATTGATCCAACAGCACTTGCGCACCAGATTAGTTGATGCATACTCATTACTCTTCCTCTATACATATCATTAGTTAAATTTTGAGTTAAAGTTGTACTTAAAGTACTATAAAGTGTTTTTGAACCACCTAAGATTACAGTTACAAGTATTCCTATTAAAATAGATGAAGTAATTGAAAGAAATAGTAGAGAAATACCTAAAAATATAGCTGAAAACATGTAATAATTTTGAATTTTAATTCTTGTACCCTGAAGTATTAGAAAAAATGTTGCTATTAATCCTCCTAAACCTGCACCAAGTAATAGATTACTGTAAGCTTTAATTCCTTGTTCACTTATACTTTCAGAATACTTAGGCAATAAAGTATCAAAACTTGATGAAAATAGTGTTAAAAGTATTCCTAGAAGAATTACATACTTTATTGTTTTACTCTTTATTACATATGAAAAACCATCTTTTAGATTAGAAAATATATTTTCTTTTTGTTTCTTAGCTTTATGTAAAGATGAGTTCATTTTTAATAAACATAAAAGTGTGAACAGATAACATAATCCTATTAAATAAAAGATTCCTTCTATTCCCATAATATTGTTAATAGGAGCAAAGATCATAGGTCCTAATATAGAAGAAATCCCAAATACAATTGAATACATAGCTATGGCACTAGATAAAAGATTTGGTTTTACTAATGCAGGTAGCATTGCTGATCTTGATGGCAGATCAAAAGATAAAAAAATTCCAGTAATTACAGATATTAACAAAAGTATCCAAGGATTCATGAGTTCCATTGAAATTATTAATCCTGTAATTATTGCTAGAAAAGAGAATATTCCCCTAGTAATTCTGATATTAATTAATCTGTTAACTCTATCAGCTAATACTCCTCCAAAAAATGAAAGAAAAATCATAGGTGATAATGTGCTGAATCCAACTAATCCTACCATTATTGTAGATTCTGTAAGGTCGTGCATTAGCCATAGTCTTCCATATCCCAAAGACCACATTCCTACATTTGAAAATGCCGCTGCTAACCAAAAGTACCTGTATTCTTTGGATTCAAAAGCCTTTAATCCTGTTTCAGATGATAAAAATTCTTTTAGTTTTATTAACAAAATATAAAAAGGTGCCGCAGGGCGGAATCGAACCGCCGACACATGGATTTTCAGTCCATTGCTCTACCGACTGAGCTACCGCGGCAAATTAAATGATTTAAGGAGTTTACTACATTTTTGTAATATCTAGTGTAAACTCAAAATATTAATGAATCTTATAAATTAAAAAGTAATATTTCAAATGAAAATTTTTTTAATTACCTCTCCTAAACCAAGACTTGGAAAAACTTCTTTGTTATCAGGTTTGTCAAAAGTTTTGATAGATAAAGGGAAAAAAGTGAAGATTATAAATTCTATTTTTTCAAATTCAAATAACAATGTTTTGAATTCTGAAATATTCCCCAAAAACGTTGTAGAATCTGGAATTTTGAATAAAAATGGTTCAATAGTTGATTCTAATGATTTTCAGAAAATCAGAGACTTAGTAGATTCTTTTAAAGATACTTCTGATTACTGTTTTGTGGAATCGAATTTAGATTCTAATGAATCTAATAACGATCTTTCAAAAACTTTGAATAGTGAGTCAATATTAATTATCGATTATTCAAATAAAATTAAATCCCAGATAAAAGACCACAAAGAAAATATATTTGGAATAATTATTAATAATGTACCTAAATTCAGAATGAATAAAATAGATAATGATTTGCTAGATTCATTAAGTCAGGATGGTTTTAATGTGATAGGCACAATTCCTGAAGATAGGTGTTTACTCTCATGTACAGTTGAACAACTTTGTGAGCATATTGAGGGGAAATTTATTCATAAAACATCCAATATTGATTCTTTAGTAGAGAATATTCTAATTGGAGGGATGGTTTTAGATTGGAGTGTTCATTACTTCAGTTCTTTGATTAATGTAGCTGCAATAATAAGAGGAGATAGACCAGATCTTCAGTTAGGAGCCTTACAATCAGGAAAGGTAAAAGTTTTAATTTTAACACAGGGTATTGAACCAATAGAATACGTGTATTATGAAGCTCAGAAACTAAATATTCCAATAATCTTATCTGATAAAAATACTAAAGAAACGGTAAGTTTGCTTGAAAATCTTTATGGAACATCTAATTTCAATCATCCTGAAAAATTAAAAAGGATTTCTGATTTAGTTTCTACAAATTGTAATATGCAATTATTTTAATTTCTCAATTACATTTTACCGTGTAATTACCTTTTTTCAGGTTACACGTTAAAGATATCCGATAAAGGAACATGGAAATTTTACTTAGAAATTTAAGTTTAAATATAAAGGGATAATTGTTGGAAACAGAAAAATTTAATGATTTAACAAAGACACAATTTGAAGCAGTAAATCATACTGAGGGTCCGGTTTTAGTTGTTGCGGGGCCAGGAAGTGGAAAAACTAGAGTCTTAGCTTATAGAATTTACAATCTTATAAAGAATCATCAAGTTTCAACTGAGAATTTATTAGCTGTAACTTTTACTAACAAAGCTGCTCAAGAGATGAGGGAAAGATGTGAAAATTTGTTGAAAGGATTTTCAAAATTAAATATTTATACTTTCCATAGTTTAAGTGCATTTCTTTTAAGATCTTATGGATCAAAGATTGGAATAGAACCAACTTTTTCTATATATGATTCAGATGATCAATTAAGACTAGTAAAAAGAATCCTAAAAAATCTCAATAGAGATCCTAAACTTTTACCTTTTAAAATAAATACTTTGATTTCAGAGATATCATTAGCGAAGAATTTAAAACTTTCACCAACTCAATATATTAATAAATTTGGAGATCAGAATTCTTCAATAGGTTTTAATCAAAATGTTTTTGAAATGTATCAACATTATGAAAACGAATTAATACAGTCAAATGCATTGGATTTTGATGATCTTCTATTAAAGACTGTTACTCTCTTACAGAATGATGAAGAAACAAGAATGATGTGTGAGGAACAATTTAAATATTTATTAGTAGATGAATTTCAAGATACTAATAAGTTACAATTTGAGATTTCTACATCTTTAACCAAAGAAAATAAGAATTTATTTGTGGTAGGTGATCCTGATCAATCAATATATTCATGGAGACACGCTGATCCGAATAATGTAATTGATTTTAATAATTTTTTTAAAAATTCTAAAATCATTAAGTTAGATCAAAACTATCGTTCTACGAAATCTATTTTATCAGCAGCAGATTCTTTGATTGCTAATAATAGTATGAGATTTGATAGAGAATTATGGACTGATAATCCGGATGGTTCTTTAGTAGAAATAGTCACTTGCCAAAATCCTCCTAATGAGGCGGCTTTTGTTTCAGAACAAGTGGTAAAACTCTTGTCTGAAGGTTTCTCTAAAGAACAGATTGCTGTGATGTATAGAGTTAATGCTCAGTCACGTAATATAGAAGATCATTTTCAGAAATTAAAAATTCCTCATAGATTGATAGGAGCTACTAGTTTTAGAGAAAGAAGAGAAATCAAAGATATCCTCGCATATATGTCTGTACTTATTAACCCCAAAGATGAAATCTCTTTACTAAGAATTATTAATACTCCTAGGAGAGGGATTACTGATAGAACCTTTAATTATCTGAAGCAGATTTTATTAAAAGAACAGAAATACAATTCTGTCTTAGAAGTAATATTGGATCACAAGTCTTCTGTTATAGATGGGTTGCCATCAAGGGCTATTAAATCAATTCAGAAATTTTCAGAAATACTTTCTGACTTGTTGCCTCAAGTAAATAATCAGAATCCCTATATCTTAATTTCTAATATTTTAGATAAAATTAAATATAAAGAATATATCGAGGCTGATACTGATTGGGAAAATAGATGGCGTAATATTGAAGAGTTGAAAATAAAAGCTAAAGAAATAATAGATCCTAACTTGGATTGTTTACAAAACTCTCTAGAATTTCTAAGTAGATTTTCCTTAATATCTAAAACAGATGATCTAGATAATGAAATTGGTGTAAAAGAAGATGATAAACAAGAAAAAGTGACATTAATTACTTTACATCAGGCAAAAGGACTTGAATTCGATGTTGTTTTCATACTAGGTCTTGAACAAGGCATTCTTCCACATGTAAGATCATTCGATGATCCTTCACAAATGGAAGAAGAAAGAAGATTATGCTACGTAGGAATTACTAGGGCAAAAAAACGTCTTTATCTTTCTAAATGTTTGCAACGAATACCATGGAGTGAAATGGGGAAACAACAATTCCCTCAATCCCAGGTTTCATCCCAATTTATTTCAGAAATACCTGATCAAGTTTCTAGTCAAAAATCTTTTAGAGTATCAGGAAATTTTTCTAGGTTTACTAAAAGTTCTGTGAAACAAAATTTTGATGTTTTGGATAAAAAAATCAATCCACAACATGTTAATCAGGATAATAATTTATTTCATCCTTCAGATGTTGTTGATCATAAAGTTTTTGGGAAAGGAATTGTGATATCTGTTGAAAAGTCATCTGGTGAAGAAGAATTAATTATTAAATTTGATAATATTAGTGTTCCCAAAAGGATTATTCCTAGTTTTGGTTCATTAAATAAAATGAATAGTAAGGAATAAAAATTTAGTTAATAATATTCTTTGAAAAATAATCTTATTAGAGTTTGTTAGAATCTTTTCTTATTTCCATCAAGATAAAATTCATGCCTTCCTTTCTTATTTCTTTTACTTTGGAAAATCCTACTTTTTTAAATGAATTTTGGGCTCTCTTATTTGTCATTAATGTATGAAGATAGAGTTTGTTAATATTAGTAAAACCAAAAATGTAATTTACTAATGTACTTAGAGCATCGCACCCATAACCACGATCCCAGAAATTCTTATCTCCAATCATGATTCCTACTTCTGCTTCTTGATTGATAATATCTATATCATAATACATACAATTTCCTATATGTTTTCCTTCTTTAGTTTCTACTGCAAATTTTTCTGACCAAGGTACTGGATATTTTAGATCATCTGTTTCTTGGGAGATAAAATTTTTAGAAGAGATTGTAATTGGAACTGTAGCATCAAGCGCACACAATAAAGGATCTGTTCTCCATTTGTAATCTAATTCAAGATCTTGTATTTTTTTAGTCCTGATATTAGTTAGTGAACCTTCGATAAACTTAACCTTATCTTCGAGGTTACTTTTTGAGGACCATTTCAATAGCTTTTTCCAATACATGAAGTTCATTTTTGTAAGTGAGAAGATGTTTAGCATCTTCCAAATTCACCCAAGTTACTTTATCAAATTCATTATCATGATATTCTATATTACCACCCTTTGATTTCATCAAAAAAAAATGAACCTTTTTTTTAACTGTAGTATCTCTATTATTCAAAAAAATATAGTCAATTGTAGTTATTTTCTCAAGTATATCTGTATCTATTCCTGTTTCTTCTCTTACTTCTCTAATTGCTGTTTGAGCGATTGTTTCTCCATTCTCTGGTTTTCCTTTGGGTAAACTCCAAAGATTTTCTTTTTCCCTGAAGCAAATTACGACTTTTCTTTCTCTATTAGATGATTTTATGATTACTCCACCCGCAGCCCATATACTATCCTCATTAGAGGAATTGTTTAGATTCTTCCCCATAGATTATTTGATTAACTGGATGTATTGGTTGTTGTATAGTCTTCTGTATACATTTCATCCATGTATTTAGAAGGACACTTGATAGAAAGATCTTTTGTGTGGAATACTCCATCTTCAAGCATTTTTCCTCTCATAATAATTTCTGCATTTTGGTTGAAAAATATTTGTCCTACTTCACCTTGATAGGATACTTTTAAATTAGAGTTTGAACTTTCATCAGTTATTTGAAAATATGCTGTTAATCCATCTGCAGATCTATGGAATGTCTCAGGAACTAATCTTCCAATTATTCCTAATGATTCATTATTCGCTTCATTTTGTTTTGAGAGAACATCATTAACAGAAAAATACCTAGTAGTTGCTTCATCGAATGATGTCAAAGATAAATATCCTACTACTATTGCAATAGCTATAGCGATAGTTAATATTTGGAGTCTTACAGAAAATACAGGTTTTTTCTGAGATATATTTTTGCCTTCAGAGTTATTATTCATTTAATTTTTTTATTTTACTCTCTAGAATCTTTTGTCTTCTATCAACTATATAAATATAAACGAAGAATGATAACCATGCTACTCCAAATACTACAGAGAGGTAAGTTAAATTAGTTTCTAAATTCCTTTTTTCTTTTTCTACTATTTTTAAGGCGATATTTCCTGAAGCAGTTACAGTAATTGGTATGAACCTTTCTTGATGATCTTTTAGGATTTTAGATGCTTTTACTGGGGATTCTTTTTGATTAGAGATCCATCTTTCACCAGTGATATTTTCAAGTCCATATTCAGTGATTGTTTCGTTTGAACTAACATTTAGATTAATCAAATTACCTTTATTATCTACTATTTGAAATGATTCTAATTCTCCTTCGTTATTGTTAATAATTTCTGTAATCACTCCATTTATTACAATTTCTCCTTCATCAGCATAAATAAATTCTTGATTTGTAATCTGATAAATCAATGTAATAAAAATAAATAGGGAGAAAAATAATGTTTTATAGGAAATTTTCATTTTTACCTCTAGGTTTTTGTCTTAATTTGATTAAATTTAAATTCTAAAATCTTAAATCGTGTTTGTTGAAAAACTACTAAAAAGAAAATCAGAGTTATAGTTAATATTGAGAAAAGTAATGTTAGGGCTAAATCTCCACCTAAATTTGATTCTTGTGTGGCAAGAGGTCCTATTACTATCGTGGGATGATTTTGTTCCCAAATTTGTGCTGCATAATATATGAATGGGGTATCTATTGCTCCAATAATTGCAATTACTGCAGCAGATCTTTCTCTTAAGGGTCCTGGAGGGAAATAGTTTCTAAACATTAAGTAAGCACAATAAATGAAAAAAAGTATTAAAGCTGTAGTTAATTTAGCTTCTCCTGTCCACCAGACTCCCCATACTGGTTTTGCCCAAATAATTCCTGATAGTAACATTCCTATTGCAGATACTATTCCTACTTCTGCTAATGATACAGATATATGATCCCAGATAATATTTTTAGTGATGAGATAGATGATACTAGTAATAGCAATAATGATTATAGTTAACATTGAAACCCACGCTAATGGAACATGTAAATATAAAATTCTTTGTATAGCGCCTTGGTTTATTTCAGTTGGTACCCACTGAAAGATAAGATAAATATTTATAAATGTTAATAAGGCAGAAATTAGTATAAAAAATTTTCTCATCTATTAGCTTTATTAATGAAGTTTTTCAATATTATTTACAAAATTATATAAAATTTTTTTTATTTTGTTATTCAATAATTATCTTTTCAAACAGAAATATTGAAAGTGGGAAAAATATAAGATTATAAGTTATTCCTAATCCTATCCAAGGTAAACTTTCACCCCAATTGTTTTGCTCTAATGCAATTTCTGTAGATCCGATTGCAAAAATTAATAAAGGAATGATAATTGGCAAGAAAAGTATTGGCAATAGGAATTCGCTTGTTCTTGTTCTGATCATCATTGCTCCTAATAATGCTCCTACGCTACTGTATCCAAAAGTAGTTATAACTGAAATTAAAATAATGATTGGATTAAAAAGTTGTATGTTGAAAAGAATTATAGATAAAGAAAAAATTATAATTTCACAGAATATCAGTAGAATGAATATACTTGTTGATTTTGCTAGAAATATCAGGTCTCTATTTATAGGAGTCACTAATAAACTATCTATAGTGTTTTCTTCTTTTTCTTTCGCATAGATTTTTGGAATACCTATTGCAGCTGAGAAAGCTACAGAAACCCATAATATTGCAGGTCCTATTTCATTTGGATTCATAGTCGTTAAATTGATTGCCTGACTGAATACTGTGATTGTTAATATTGAGAATATCAGAACAGAAATAATGAAATCCTTGGATCTTAATTCTAATATTAGATCTTTCCAAAGAAGATATTTGAATATTGAGAATGAATTTTTCATTTACTTTTAGAGTTGATTAATTCTCCATTATCAATTGAAATAAATCTCTTTCCTACTTCACTCATAAATCCCTCAGAATGTGTACATAATATGACTGCAGAACCTTTTTTACTTTCAGAAAGGATTATTTCTTTTAAAATTTTAATGGAATTTTTATCTAGATTTATTTCAGGTTCGTCTAACAGAATTATTTTTGGTTTATGTAATAGTACTTTTGCCAATTCTGTTCTTTTTTTAAAACCTTTAGAGAGATTTTTTACCCTAGTGTCTAAAAAGTCGTAGATTCCCAAAATTTTAGTTACAGAAGCTATTTCTTTCTTAGGATTTTCAATATTATAGAGTACTGAAGAGAATTTTAAATTTTCTAAAACGCTCATATTTTCATAAATCATTTTTGAATCTAGTAGTACTCCAAAGTTTTTTCTAAATGATGAATTATTGGTAATTATTTGATTACCATTTATGAAAATTTTACCTGAATCTGGTTTTATTAATCCTGCTAGAATTCTTATTAATGTGGATTTCCCACTTCCGTTAACCCCTGATATACAAAGAACCTCTCCGTAAGCTACTTTAAGGGATAATTTATCTAAAATTATTTTGTTCTCATAACTTTTTGAAATATTTTCTGCATATATAGCTTCATTCATAATGGATTTAATCCTATAAATATTTCTTCATCTCTTATTTCTACATCAAATTTTGTTAGTCCTTCATATGAAGGACCTTCTAGAATATCTCCAGAAGTTAAATCAAAAATACTATTATGCCATGGACATTCTATTGTAGTTTTCTTTTGATTTAATAATCCTTCTACCATTGGTGCATCAGCATGAGGGCAAATACCTGATAGAGCAATAATTTCATCTCCTGTGTTGATTATTATTACTTCTTCTCCATCAAAATCAAATGATTGTATTTTTCCTACTTTGATATCTGACAAATTAGCAATTTTTTTCATTTATAACCCCTAAAGAAGTTTTCATTTTTCTCATATAAACACACCCTTGTTATATTTTTCAAATTTGGTATTGATTCTAGACTAAATCTATTTGAAGATATAATTTTTAATATTCACGAAATCATTTCATTTATAACTAAATATCTCAATCTAGAATGCTGAGACAGTATTTTTACAGGCACTTCAGGTCTTTTCCTGGAGGACAGATGTTTCCATTGAAATCATAGGAATTCTAACAAATATATGTTTTTGAAATCATATTAAATTTCCTTGGAATTTTAAATCAGTTAACCAGTAGATCAGAATATAAATTCCTACTATGCAAAGTATGATTCCTGAAATTGTAGATGACTTTCGACTTATTTGATTCAAAAAAGGGATTCTAAGTTTTGAAAATATCGAAATAAAAGCAGTTACTAAACCTACGATAAATATCATTCCTAATGCATATGACAAGAAATGAAATATAAATAAGACTAAATCTTGAGATTTTATAGAATTAGTTATTAAGGCTATGAATAATGGAAGAGAACATCCAATTGAAGCTATCCCATAAGATATTCCAAATATAAAAAAAGACTTGAGGTCAGTATTATTAGGGTTTCCTATTTTAGATGCCAATTGTTGAAAGAATGGAATGTATGATTGTTCTCCAATTAATTGAGTGGATCCCATATATAGAACTATTATCCCTAAGAATATTGATATTGTAGGTATAAGAAGAGACAATAATTCTCCTCCTAATCCTATTATAAATCCAAATGTTAAAAAAAGAACTATGAATCCCATTCCAATTGTAGTAATTATTAAAATGGAATTGTTAAATTTTGTAATAAAATTAATTCCCCCCCCCTCTGATCTTTTTAAATACATACTTAGGTAAATAGGTAACATTGCAAAACCACAAGGATTTACAGCTGTGAGGACTCCAGCTCCAAAAGAAAAGCTTAGAGGAATTAAATCCAAAATTGTAGTGATCGAATTAGAAGAAGAAGAAGAAAATGTCATTCCTAAGTTTACAATAGTATCGGCAGGCTCATGAAAAAATCTTACAATTATGAAGATAAAAGTACTTACAATTAATGTAGTAGTTAAAGGGATGAAATTTTTTATAGAATATCTCAAAAAATTAGTTTCTCTCTGAATTAGATATTATTTAGGGTGTTTTTGTAGTTTTATTTTTTATATATTTAATTATAAATGATAATGAATTTATTAATTTTTAAAAATTAATTCTAAAAATACACTTAAATGTGCTATACTCGACTGTCGGATTTTCTATTTAAATGGAAAATCAACTATTGACTAAAATAATAAAGGGAAAATTGACTCAAGAAAATAAAACAGATCAAAAAATGACTATTGAAACTCTTTTTGAAGCAGGAGTTCATTATGGTCACCCTACTAGAAAATGGAATCCTAAAATGGAAAAATTCATTTTCGGTCAAAGATCTAAGACTCATATCATAGATTTGGAAAAGACTCTCCATCAACTTTCTAAAGCAAGCGAATATGTTACTAAAATTGTATCCAATGGTGGAAAATGTATGTTTGTAGGAACAAAATTTCAAGCACAAGCATGTATAAAAGAGGAAGCTATAAGATCTAGCAGTATGTATGTAAGTGAAAGATGGTTGGGCGGAATGCTAACTAATTTTGAGACAATTAAAGATAGAATAGCCAGATTAAAAAATTTAGAAAAAACTGCTTCTGATCCTGATAACTTTCGTCTTACTAAAAAGGAGAGGCAAGTTATGTCCACTCAAATTCTCAAATTAGAGAAATTTTTTGGAGGTATCAAAGATATTTCAGAATATCCAGATGTTATTTTCGTGATAGACATTGAAAAGGAAAATATTGTTGTTAAAGAAGCTAAGATAGTAGGCATACCAGTAATAGCATTGGTAGACACTAACAGTGATCCTACCCAAATAGAAATTCCTATTCCTGGTAATGATGACGCATTAAGATCCATAAAATTAGTAACTTCTTTAATATCTAATGCAGTCATAGAGGGAAGTGCAATTTATCAAAAAAATAAAGAAGAGGAAGAAAAAGATCAGGTAAAAAATACCACTGTATCAAATGTTAGTAGTGAATCTAAAAAATCAGATACCCCAAATATAGAAAGTAATCAGAAAACTGAAAGTGAAAAAAAAGAATCTGAAGAGTCTGTTTCTGAAAAAAAATAAAAAAGAATTTCATTAATATTGGAGTGATTGTGGAAATAACAGCAGAAATGGTAAAAAAATTAAGACTTAAAACAGGTGCTGGAATAATGGCTTCAAAGAAAGCATTAGAAAGTTCTAATGGTGATTTTTCTAAAGCAGAACAAGCATTGCAGGAACAAGGTTTAGCTTTAGCAGCAAAAAAAGCTGGTAGGGATACCGGTGAAGGTATAGTACAAAGTTATATACATACTGGTGGTAGAATTGGAGCTTTGATAGAAGTGAAATGTGAAACTGACTTTGTAGCCAGAACAACAGAATTTATAGAACTTTCTACGAATTTGGCTATGCAAATAGCAGCTATGAATCCTATCTATGTTGATAGAGAAAATATTCCGAATGATCTAGATACTGAACCTGGCTCTGAGGAAATTTTATTAGAACAAGCTTATATTCGTGATCAGAGTTTAACAGTTGAGGATATAGTTAAAGAAGTAGTATCAAAAGTCGGAGAAAATATCGTAATTAGTAGATTTACAAGATTTGATTTATCTAGCTAAGGGTTAAATGAAAAAATCTAAATATAAAAATGTGCTTTTAAAATTAAGTGGAGAAGCATTGATGGGAGATATAGGATATGGAATAGATCCCAATGCATTAAAATATTTAGCCGATCAACTTTATCAAGTGAAATCTAATTTTGAATTGAAAATTTCAATTGTAGTAGGTGGTGGGAATATATGGAGAGGAGCAGACTATGAACAGCAGGGAATGGATCGTTCTGTAGCTGATTCTGCTGGTATGTTGGGTACAATGATAAATGCTCTAGCTCTTCAAGACAGTTTAGAAAGAAAAAATGTACCCGTAAGGACTCTTTCAGCCCTATCAACTCCTTCCGTAGCAGAACCTTTTATTAGAAGAAGAGCATTGAGACATTTAGAAAAAGGAAGAGTTATAATACTTGCTGGAGGAACAGGAAATCCTTACATGACAACAGATACTGCCGCAGCACAAAGATCATTAGAATTAAATTCAGAAGTTTTAATAATGTCTAAAAATAACGTTGATGGAATTTACAATTCAGACCCCAATAGAAATGATAATGCCACAAAATTTGATCATCTTACTCCCATTGAAGCTTTAGAAAAAAGAATCAAAGCTTTAGATAGTACAGCTTTATCCTTGTGTATGGATAATGACTTGCCGATAATAGTCTTTGATATATTTAATAAAGGAAGCTTAGAAAGTGTTCTGCTGGGAAATAAAGTTGGTACTTTAATATCTAACTCAGTAGAGTAGATAATTAAGGAGCTAATATGAATCAAGATAACATTTTAAATGAAATGAAAAAAAGAATGAATGGAGCTATTTCATCATTAGAAAAAGCTTTGTCTTCCATGAGAACCAATAGAGCTCATACTGGTTTGGTAGAAAATATTATTGTTGATTATCAGGGAATGGAAATGCCAATTTCTCAGCTTGCTCAAATCAGTGTTAGTGATGGTCAAATGCTTATTATCCAACCATGGGATAAGTCTATCTCTCAAAGTATTGCTCGTGCCATTTCAAGTTCTGATATAGGAATGCAACCCAATGTAGATGGTGATTTTATAAGATTATCTGTTCCTGCATTAACCCAAGAAAGACGTAATGAAATCGTAAAATTAGTTAAGAAACGAACTGAAGAAGGGAAAATAGCTATTAGGAATGTGAGAAGAAGTTCTATTGAAGATATAAGAAGTATGGAGAAAAATTCAGATTTATCTCAAGATGAGAGTAGAAGGATTCAATCTAATATTCAAGAAATAACTGATGAATCTATAAAAATAATTGATGAAAAATCTTTAATTAAAGAAAATGAAGTTTTGAATGATTAATTTTTATCATTTCTTTTAATGAAAATAATATATTAATTGGATTTATATTGATTCCTAAACATATTGCAATAATTATGGATGGAAATGGAAGATGGGCTGAGAGTAAAAGAAAACTTAGGGTAGAAGGACATCAATCTGGTGTTGAAAATATTACTAGAGTGGTTGAAATAATGATTAAAAAAGAAGTTAAATTCTTAACCTTATTTGCATTTTCTACAGAGAATTGGTCAAGACCTATAAAAGAAGTAGAATTTCTTACTGGAAAACTTCTTGCTAAATCGATTTCTTCTCATACAGAGAAATTGAATTCTGCAGGAGTAAAGATTCTTCACCTTGGAAAAACAGATAATTTAGATGAAAACTTAAAACTTAAAATAAATAATGCAATAAAGCTAACTCAAAATAATAATAGGATTACTTTGCAGATTGCTTTTGATTATGGTGGTAGGCAAGAAATAATTGAAGCTACTAAAAATATCTTGCTCTCTGGAATAAAATCTGAAGAATTAGACGAAATTTCTTTCTCAAGATTTCTTTTTACAAGTGAAATTCCTGATCCTGATTTGGTAATTCGTACTGGTGGAGAATTTAGGATAAGTAATTTTCTATTATGGCAAACTGCATATAGTGAATTTTATTCTACCGAAACCTATTGGCCTGATTTTGATGAAGAAGAAATTAACAAAGCTCTTTCCAATTTTTCTAATAGAGAAAGACGATTTGGAAAACTAAGAAATATATAGAGGAATTGTGAAGTCTAGAATTATCACATCATTAATTGGAGTGCCACTAATATTTAGTGTTTTGATTTCTTTTGTTCTTATGAAAATTTTCATTTTTCTACTAATGATATTTTCTTTATACGAGATATTTCAAATGAGTAAGTTAAAAGAAAAATCATATATATATATTTCTTCATTATTAATAGTGATCGTTTTCATTTTCTCAGTTTTATTTAACTCAAAATTTACAGAAACGTTGATAGGTTTTATTACTTTGTCTTCTTTTATGTTGTTAATGTTTTTAATATTTAATAATTGGGATCTTAAAGAAAAAATTAAATCTTTAAGATATCAAAAAAATTCAACTTATATTTTCTTTATATCTATTCTTTATTTTTCTCTAGTTTTAATTCACCTAATTTTACTAAGAAACCAGAGTGAAGGTTTTAAATTGTTAATTTATATTTTAGTAATCACTTTTTCAGTGGACACTTTTTCTTATTTTATTGGGTCATTGATTGGAAGAAGAAGAGAAAATTTTTTATCTTTAATAAGCCCTAATAAAACAATAGAAGGTACTTTAGGAGGATTCTTAATTGGTTTTGTATGTTCTATTATTTTGAGCAGAATATTGGAAATAAATGGTGATTGGATTACTTTAGTTATTATATCTATTTTGATACCATTTTTTGCTATAACCGGAGATTTTTTACAATCTGGATTAAAAAGATTTTATGGAGCCAAAGATTCAGGAGGAACATTACCGGGCCATGGAGGTTTTTTGGATAGAATTGATTCATTAGGATTATCTGCATATTCATATTATTGGATTTTGGTATTTTTATAGTGAGAAAGAAAGTTGTAATTTTAGGTTCTACAGGATCAGTTGGTTCACAATGTCTTGAAATAATTAGGAGATTTCCTGATAACTTTTCTGTTTTAGGTTTATCAGCTGGCAATAATTTAAAACTTTTAAAAGATCAGATTCAAGAATTTAATCCCAAATATTATTCAATTTCAAATTCAGAGAAAAAGATAGAAAATTCAAAAAATATTTCTCTAGAACAAATGAGTTCTTTACTTGAAGCTGATTTAGTAGTTATGGCATTATCAGGTTCTATTGGATTAAGGCCTATGTTTGAAGCAGTCAATTCTGGAAAAGCAATAATATTGGCTAACAAAGAATCTATTGTAATGGCAGGAAAATTTCTTGTGGAAAAAGCTAAGTTGACAGGTGCTTCTATTTTACCTGTTGACTCTGAGCCTTCAGCAATTTGGCAATGCATGATAGGTGAAGAAAAAAATGTTTCGAGATTAATTTTAACTGCCTCAGGTGGAGCTTTGAGGGATTACTCACCTAAAGATTTAAAAAATATCTCTCCCGACATAGTGTTGAATCATCCTACTTGGAATATGGGAGCAAAAATCACAGTTGATTCTGCAACTTTATTAAATAAAGCTTTTGAAGTCATTGAATCAAGCAATCTTTTTTCTATCTCAATTGATAATATTGATGTATTGATTCATCCTGAAAGTATAGTTCATTCTTTAGTTCAGTTTGTTGATGGAAATTTAAAAGCACTATTGAGTTTCCCTGACATGAGATTCCCTATCCAATACGCTATGTTTTATCCAGATAGAAAATCGAATATTGATTTACCAAAATGTGATTTAACAGAAATTAGTGAATTAAGATTTAGCAAAGTCCCAATAGATAAATATCCTTTGTTTGATTTGGCTATGTCAATTGCAAATGATCATAGCACTTTGATGTCTGCCTTAATAGGAGCTGATGAAGCAGCTGTAGAACTTTTTATTAATGAAAAAATAGACTTTTCAGATATGTATTATTTAATAGAAAAAACTATTCATTCTCACCGTTCGATTAATAATCCTTCTTTAGAGGAAATGGAAAATACTTCAAAGTGGGCAATTGAAAATGTTTATAAGTTAAGTAAGATTTAAAATGAATTCTTTTTTTATAAGCGTAATTACTTTTCTTGCCTTACTTTTTCCTTTAGTTGTTATTCATGAATTTGGACATTTTTTTACTGCAAGGCTTATGAAAGTAAAGGTTCTGGAGTTTGGTTTTGGCTTTCCTCCAAAACTGTATTCTTTTTGGACTGGAAAAACGAAAATCATCATAGATGAGAAAACAGAATACTCTGAAGGGAAAAAAATTGTATTAAGAAAAGGCAAAATAGTTGAAGTGACTTTTGAAAGAACAATAGAAGGTATTCATGCTAATAGTATAAATAATCAAAATTTTTCGAAAGAATTAGAAAAAGTTCAAAATGAAAATTCAATATTAACTGGGGAAATATCAGAAATAGAAGATCATCAAATAATTATTAAAGATATGCAGTGGTCTTTCAACTTACTTCCATTAGGAGGATTTGTAAGATTATTTGGAGAACAAGATAATGATGATCCTGAGTCATTTTCTTCTAAAAATCCATTTGCAAGGTTGTTAATATTGTTTTCTGGAGCTTTAGTTAATGCTATTTTCCCAATCTTTCTATTGTTTATTTTGTTTTCATTTCCACAAGAGATTATGGAAAGTGATTTAATAATTAAAACTGTAATGCCGAATTCTCCAGCAGACAATTCTGGTTTAAGATCTGGAGACAAAATTGTATCAATAAATAAAAAATCTATTACGAACATAAATGATCTCCATCAAGAGTTAACATCTAATTTAGGGGAAGAGACTAAATGGTTAATTAAAAAAGGTATCCCAGACCCTTTTTCTAAGAGTAATGAGGCGAAATATCAGTATAAAGAAGAATTAAGCGTTAATTTGACGCCTAGATGGAACCCTCCTTCTTTAAAAGTAGTTAAAGAATCTTCTAGCCCTACTGAGATTTCTCTAAAAAAAGCTAGGCTATATGATCCTAGTATAGGGATTTATGATGAATTGGAAGTAGTAGGTACGATTCTTAAGGATGATGAAATCGAATTGCAAGACATCCAACAATTTTACCCTGGAATTTCCTTAGGTGATAAATTGAGAGTTGTTCGGAGAGTTAATAATCCAAAAAGTGAAATTACCTTAGATCAAGCTAGAGGTTTTAATGCTTTTTCAGGTACTCATACTATATTCACTGAAGGAGCTGTAGGTATCATAGTTTCTATAACTAACAATAGATTAGTCGAAAATAAAGTTGACTTTAGGTCTTCTTTTATAAGATCTTTCGAGTATTTATGGCAGACTTTAATCATCAGTAAGAATGCATTTGTTGGATATTTTTCTGGAAGTACTCACCCACAATTTCAAGGTCCTTTAACTATTGGTCCTATAGGGATAGGACAAATCACTGGCTCTATAGCAACTGCTAAAGTAGGTCTTTCAGATAAAATTATTACATTTATTAATTTAGCTAGTATATTAAGTCTTAGTTTAGCGATAATAAATATTTTGCCGATTCCAGCACTTGATGGGGGAAGAATATTTTTTGTATTAATAGAAATTATTAGAAATGGTAAGAAAATTTCTCCTCAGAAAGAAAGTTTAGTTCATGCAGCAGGATTTCTATTCCTACTATCTCTAGCCATATTTATTTCTTTTTTTGACATTGCTAGGATTTTTGATGGAACTTCTATATTTGATTAAATATAATCACATTATGGACATGAAATATGAGAAATAAAACTTTAGGAGTTGATATAGGAAATTTAACTATTGGAGATTTTAATCCGATAGTAGTCCAATCAATGACAGATACTGATACTACTGATGTAGAATCAACTGTTTCACAAATTGAACATTTGGCATCAGCAGGTAGTGAAATAGTTAGAGTTACTGTGAATAATGATTTAGCAGCTAAATCAGTGCCCCAAATAAAGAAACGATTATTAGAGAAAGGGATTGATGTCCCAATAGTTGGAGATTTTCATTTTATAGGGCATAGATTATTAACTAAATATCCAGATTGTGCAGCATCTCTTGATAAATATAGAATTAATCCAGGAAATGTTGGAAAAGGTTCAAGAAGAGATGAAAACTTTGACACATTTATCAGAGTTGCAAAAGACTTAGATAAACCAATCAGAATAGGTGTGAATTCAGGAAGCTTAGACCCTGAGTTAATGCAGTTAAAGATGGATAATAATGCTAGATTGACTAATCCACTTGATTCAGAATTGGTTGAAAGAGAAGCGTTGGTAGATAGTGCTCTTTTAAGTGCAGATCGTGCTTTAAAAATAGGTTTGTCTGAAAATAAAATTGTTATTTCCTGTAAAGTTTCTCGCCTTTCACAAATGGTAGAATCTTATAAGAAGCTTTCTTCTTTATGTGATTTTCCTTTACATTTAGGTTTAACTGAAGCTGGAATGGGATCTATGGCTTCGACTTCAACTTCAATAGCCTTAGGATTATTATTATCTCAAGGAATTGGAGATACTATTAGAGCAAGTTTAACTCCAGAACCTAAAGGTGATAGAGCTAAAGAAGTAAAATTATGTCAGGATGTACTTCAATCTTTAGGTTTAAGGAGTTTTAGGCCTTCAGTTACTTCTTGTCCGGGCTGTGGAAGAACTACTTCTTCATTTTTTAGAGAATTAAGTGAAGAAATAGAAATTTATCTAGAAAAATATTCTAAAGAATGGAATCAGAAATATCCTGGTTCTTCTGAACTGAAAGTTGCAGTGATGGGTTGTGTAGTGAATGGTCCTGGCGAATCTAAGTATGCTGATATTGGAATATCTTTACCAGGTTCTGGAGAATCTCCAAAAGCTCCAGTATTTATTGATGGACAAAGATTTTCATTTCTGAAAGGGAATACTATTGCACAAGATTTTATTAAGCTAGTAGATAATTATGTAGAAAAAAGATGGGGGAGTTAACTTCAAAGTTAATAATATTATATGCGTTTAAGTAAATATTTTTGGAAAACTTTTAGAGACATTTCTTCAGATGCTGAAATGGATAGCCATAAGCTATTATTAAAAGCTGGATTTATTCAGCAGATTACGTCTGGGATTTTTAATTACACTCCTATGGGTTGGAGATCTATAACTAAGATAAAAAATATTATTAGAGAAGAAATGGATTCTTCCGGAGCATTCGAAGTAAACTTGCCTGTTAATCAACCCATTGAATTATGGGAGAAAAGTGGTAGGGCTGAAACCTTTATTCCACCTCTTGCTTCTTTTGAAGATAGAAGAGGGAATAAAATGGTTATTGCTCCTACTCATGAAGAAACTGCCACTTCTTTAGCAGCTTCATATCTAGATAGTTATAGAGATTTGCCTTTTATTATTTATCATATCCAAACAAAATTTAGAGATGAAACTCGACCAAGAGCAGGTTTATTGAGAGTTAGAGAATTTGAGATGAAAGATGCTTACAGTTTCGATAAAGATTATGAAGGATTGGATACCAGTTATAATTTAATGATTAAGACTTATGAGAATATTTTCAAGAGATGTGGATTAGATGTTATTCAAGTTCAAGCTGATAGTGGACCTATAGGAGGAAAAGATTCATCTGAGTTTATTTCTATAGCTTCAAGCGGGGAAGATACAATTTTTTCTTGCGATCTATGCAATTATGCTGCCAATTCAGAAAAAGCAGAATTTTCTAAACCAGATTTATCTGAATCGAAAGTAAATCAAATAGTAGAAGAAATTGAAACTCCTAATACTAAAAGTATTGAAGATTTATCAAAGTTTTTAAATATTAGAAAAGATCAAATAATAAAAACAGTAATTTATAGAACTAGTAGAGGATTATTAAGTGTATCTATAAGAGGAGACTTAGAAATCAATGAAACTAAACTAAGAAATTATTTAAATCAGGATCCAGTTGCTGCATCTCAGGAAGATTTAAAATCTGCTGGCTTAGAAGAAGGTTACCTCTCAATAAAAGATATAAATATTCCAAGCATTATAGATGATTCTATAAATATTAAATCTTCATATGTTACTGGAGCAAACAAAGAAAATTATCATTTGAAAAATATTATTCCAGAAAGAGATTTAAAATATGATGAAATTGTTGAAGTTGCTTTGGCACAAGAAGGGTTTGATTGTATGAAATGTAAGGGTTCCCTTGAAGAAAATAAGGGAATTGAGGTGGGTCATGTTTTTAAATTGGGTACAGGATATAGTGAAAAATTAGGTGCAACCTTTTCAGATCAAGAAGGTAATGTATTGCCATCTATTATGGGATGTTATGGGATTGGTGTAGGAAGGCTATTAGCTGCTGTAATAGAGTCAAAGCACGACCAAAAAGGAATTATGTTTCCTAAGTCTATTGCTCCTTTTCAGATTTATTTAATCATTTTAAATAATGAGGCTAAAGAAGTTGTAGACTTTTCAAATTCTTTATATGAAAAATTGAAAAAGCTAAATTTTGATGTGATATTTGATGATCGTTCAGAAACTCCTGGAGTAAAATTAAATGACTCTGATTTACTTGGTATTCCATTGAGATTGTTGGTGAGTAAGCGTACTGTGAAAGAGAATTCAATAGAATTCAAATCAAGGAATTCTACTGAATCAAAATTAATCTCTTTAGATGAAATTTTTGATGAAGTTAAGGAGTTCTATAATCTGATTGATAGTTAATTTCTAAAATGTTAGTATATTAATATATAAACCTGGCAACAGTGTAAGGGAGAAGTGGGCAGTGCCCACTTTTTTTCTTGTGTTTAATTAGTGGAAGGATTAAGAATGAAAAATGAAATGTTATTAGCTGTGACTCAATTAGCTGCTGAGAGGAATTTATCTCATTCTGTAGTTGTTTCAGCTATCAAATCAGCACTTGAAAATGCTTATAAAAGAGATGAATTGGCCAAAGGTCAAGATATAAAAGTAGATTTAAATCCAACTACTGGGGAAACTGTTGTAAGAACTATCAAAAGAGTTGTAGAGATTGTAGAAAATATTAATGAAGAAATAGCTCTTTCTGAAGCACAGAAACAATTTGAAGAAGTTAAAGTTGGAGATGAAATCACTACAGGGTTTATAGAACATAACCCAGGTCGTATTGCTGCTCAAACTGCAAAACAAATTGTTATACAAAAATTGAGAGAAGCTGAAAGAGAATTAGTTTTTAAAGAGTTTTCTGACAAACGTGGAGAACTTTTGAATGGAACTATACAAAGAATAGATCCTAAACATATTGTTGTTTCATTAGGTAAAGGAGAAGGGATTTTGCCTATTACTGAACAAGTTACTGGAGAAAGATATAGAGTGGGCCAGCAATTGAAGTTTTTACTTGTAAGAGTTGAAAATTCTATTAGAGGCCCTGAAATAGTTTTATCAAGAAACGATCCAGGATTACTTAGAGAATTATTTAAGACAGAAGTTCCTGAGATATTTAATGGTGTAATTGAAATTAAAGCTATGTCTAGAGAGGCTGGTTCTAGAAGTAAGATAGCAGTATTTTCTACACAAGATAGAGTTGATGCTGTTGGTGCTTGTGTTGGTTTGAGAGGTCTTAGAATTCAGAATGTTGTAAATGAACTTTTGGGAGAAAAGATTGATGTTGTTGAATGGAATGAAGATGATTCTGAGTTTATAAAAAAAGCTTTGAGTCCTGCTCAAGTTCAGAAAGTTGTTTTAAATCAAATTACTGCTTCGTCTTTAGTCATAGTTCCTGAAGATCAATTATCTTTAGCTATTGGTAAGGATGGGCAAAATGTAAGATTAGCTGCAAAATTAACTGAATGGAAATTAGATATTCAACATCCAGGTTCTATCTCTGATGATCAAGATTTTGTTGAGTTAAGATTGCAAAGTTCCACTCTTATAAAGGATCTAGGGTTTGCTTCTAGAACTGAAAAGTTAATAATTTCTGAAAAAATTAATACTTTAAGAGAATTATCTTTAAAGAAAGAAGAGTTATTGAATGTTAAAGGTTTTGGTCCTAAATCTTTAGAGGAAGTAAATGCTATTCTTAAATCTTATTTAGACTCTTCTGAATCAACTGCTTTACAGGATAAGAAAGATTCAAAAATTGAAGATGATAACGTGTCTTCGGTTACTGAAAAAGAAATAGTAGAAGAAGTAAAAGAAGTAGAAGATGAACAATCTATAGAAGATATTGATGTAGAAGAAGAAATATTAGAATTAGAAATTTTAGAGAAAACTCAAGAAAGAAATCTTGAAACTGTTGAAGAAACTATTGAAGAAACTGTTCCTGCTGATGATATTTGGAATATAGGAAAGATATCTAAAACTAAAACTTCAAATAACTCTCAAACATTAAGATTTGCTGAAGATATTGAAGGTATTAGAAGTAGTAATGAATCAGGGAAAAAGGGAAAAAAAGAAAGAACCAAAGCTAAGAATCGTAAAAACAGTTCTAATAGATCTAGATGATATTGAGATATATTATTGGAAATTGGGATTTTTAATATTTTAATTACTAAAATTTTCTATAATCATGGTTAATGAAAAAATTGAAAATTCAGAAAAAGTTACGCAAGCAATTAATTTGCCACCTTCAATTACCGTAGGTGATTTGTCTCAAATTATTGATGTGAGCCCCTCAGAAATCATAAAAGAATTAATGAGAAGAGGTGTAATGGCGAATATTAATGAATATATTAACTTTGAAATGGCAGCTTTGATAACAACAACTTTTGGGATTCCTGTTTTGAAACCAAAAGAAAACCAAGTTGATACAATTGCAAAACCTGTTGTTACTCTTTCAGAATCTAAAGTTGCTTCTAGACCTCCCATAGTAACGATATTAGGTCATGTAGATCACGGTAAAACGACTCTACTAGATGCAATCAGAGGAACAAAGGTGGTTGACTCTGAACATGGAGGAATAACTCAAGGAATTGGTGCTTATCAGGTCAGTCATCAAGATAATTTAATTACTTTTATTGATACTCCAGGACATGAGGCCTTTACGAATATGAGAGCTAGAGGCGCTCAAGTTACAGATATAGCTATTTTAGTAGTAGCTGCAGATGATGGGGTTATGAGGCAAACAATTGAAGCAATAAATCATATTAAAGCAGCTGGAGTGCCAATGATTGTTGCTATTAATAAGGTTGATATCCCGGGCGTAGATCTGAATAAGTTAAAAGCTCAATTAGTAGAACATGAAGTAATTCCAGAAGAACTTGGTGGTGATATTTTATGTGTTAATGTTTCTGCAACTAAAAAAGAAGGCATTGAAGATTTACTTGAATCTATCTCTCTAGTAGCAGAAATTTCAGAATTAAAATCCAATCCTGATGAAAATGGTACTGGAGTAATTCTGGAAGGAGAGACTGATAAATTAAGAGGTAATCTGGCTACTATTTTAGTTCAAAATGGAAAAGTTTTTTTAGGAAATTATTTGGTTGCTGGAGAATCTTCTGGGAGAATAAAATCAATGATAGATGGTTTTGGGAATCCAGTGAAATTTATTGAACCAGGTGCTCCAGGACAAATTTTGGGTATTAATCCTGTGCCTAGGCCGGGAGAAATTTTTAGAGTTTTTGAAAAAGAGAAAGATTCTAAACAGTTTTTAGGGAAGAAGAAGAAACTTCAATCAAAAAGCAATAATGATTTAAATTCTTTAAAGAATAGTTCTGATGAAAATGAATTTTATCATTTGATTGTTAAGACAGGTTCTCAAGGTACTATGGAGCCAGTTAAAAAAGTACTGGAAAACATTTCCATTGATAATAAAGCTATTAAAATCATACATTCAGACATTGGTACTGTTAATGAATCTGATGTGATGCTTGCTGTTGCCTCATACTCAACAATAATTGGATTTCAGGCTGATGTTGAGCCAGGTGCATTGAAACAGGCTCAGGCTAATAATATTCTAGTAAAGAGATATGATATTGTTTATGAAATGATTGAAGAAGTAGAGGACTTTGTTTCTGAATTCGGAGAAGAAAAAATTGTTGAAAATAAATTAGGTGAAGCATTAATATTAGCTGTCTTTGAAATAGATAAAAAAGGAAAAGCTGCAGGTTTTAGGGTTAATTCAGGAGTTTTAAGAAGGAATGGTTATATGAAGATTCTCAGAGATGGAAAAGAATTATATAATGGTCAAGTTGGATCATTGAGACATTTTAAAGAGAATGTACGAGAAATTAGAAATGGAATGGAAGGAGGAGTGACCTTGGAAAACTTTAAAGATTTCCAAGAAAATGATGTCATTTATTGCTACGAGTTAAAGAGAGCATAAAACTTCCTATCAGGTTTTGTTATGACTAATAGAAGGCTTGAAAAAGTAAATGTAAATATTCAACGTATATTAGGTTCCCTAATTAACTTGAAAATTCAGGGAAGTGACTATTCAACTATAATTTCAGTTACTCAAGTGAAGGTAAGCCCTGATTTTGCAATTGCTAAAGTATTTGTTTCAATAATGGGAGATTCGGATTCGGTAAAATTTACTTTAGAATCTTTGAAAAATAATTCGAAGATTTTAAGAAAAGAGTTATCTGAAAATATTTATTTGAAAAAAGTGCCAAAATTAAATTTTTATCTTGATGATACTTTAGATAAGGTAGAAAAAATGAATAAGTTGTTTGATCAGATTGAAATAACTCCAGAATAAGTCTAAAAATCACAAACAATGACTATAAAAAGAAACTTTCATGGTTATATAAATATAAATAAAGATTCTGGTCCCACATCATCATTTGTTGTATCCAATGTTAAGAGATTAATTAATGCAAATAATAAAGTGGGTCATTGTGGGACTTTAGATCCTATTGCTTCTGGTGTTCTTCCAATTTGTGTTGGTCAAGCTACAAGGTTGAGTGAATTTTTTCTTTTAACACAAAAAAGTTACAGAGTGACAGGGAAATTTGGTTCTTCTACTGATACTTATGATTCTACTGGAAAAATTATAAAGAAATCAGATAAAAATATTAGTAGAAAAAAATTCTGCGAAGCTTTAAAACAATTCAGTGGATCTATAGAGCAAAGACCACCATTATTTAGTGCACTTAAACACAAAGGGGAACGGCTTTACAATATTGCAAGAAAAGGAGGAAATTATATTCCTCCTAAAAGGAGAGTGGAGATTTTCAAGATTCGTTTGCAAAAATATGATTTTCCTGAATTTCAACTAGACATTAGAGTTTCTAGTGGTTTTTATGTTAGATCTCTTATTAATGATTTAGGAGAGTTATTAGATTGTCCTGCTCATATGATAGAATTAAATAGGACTTCTGTAGGAGATTTTCATTTAACTAAGTCTGTCAAATTGAATGAATTAGATGGTTTAGTTAAAAATAACCAATTGGAATCCCATATTATTTCTATAGACTATGTTTTAAAGAATTTTCCAAGAATAGATTTGACATTTAAGGAAAGTGAACAAGTGAAGAATGGGGTTCAAATTTTATTGAAAAAAGTTAAATTTGATTCTGAATCTCTTTCTTATAAAAAGTCAAAATTGATTAAAGCCTATGATTCCCAATCAAGATTTATTGCTATTCTAAAAATTACAGAAGATGGTGAATTTTTGAAACCAGAAAAAGTTTTTCATGAAATCTAAGATAATTTTTAATAAACAATTTTTTACTCTTTTAATACTATTTTCTATTTTAGTAGGATGTGATTCGTCTCAATCACAAAAAATAGGAGAATTACCAGCTGTAAGTAAACATTTGGATCAGTCTTCTATTAATGAAGGTGATGTTTCTTTAGAAGAAATTATTAAACATGGAAGAGAACTTTTTGTGGTTTCATTTAATACCTTAGACGGTGCTGGAAGACCTGAGGCTACTGGTTCAAACAAAAAAAGGTTAAGGAGAGAAACTCCCCATAATTTTAATCGTATTTCTGGACCAGATGCAAATGCATGTTCTGGATGTCATAATCTTCCAGCTATAGGTGGAGGTGGAGATAATGCTGCAAATGTTTTTGGACTTGTAACAGATATTTCTTTTGCAACACTTGAAGGTAATGTTGGTAGTCAAGAAAATGAACCAAGTTTAATTGATGTTACAAATGAAAGAAATACATTAGGGATGTTTGGAGCAGGATTAGTAGAGTTGTTATCAAGAGAAATATCACAAGATTTACTAGAAATAGTAAAAGAAACAAAGATTGAAGCTAATAAAACTGGCAAAGATGTAACTTCTTTTCTTCAATCTAAAGGAATTGAATTTGGTAGCATCACTGTAAAATCTGATGAGTTTCTTGATGTTTCACAAGTAGAAGGAGTTGATACAGATTTTATTATTAAACCATTCATTCAAAAAGGGATAATTGTTTCTTTAAGAGAATTTTCTAATACCGCTCTTAATCATCATCATGGTATTCAATCTGACGAACTTTTCGGAGAAAATTCTGATTTTGATAAAGATGGTGTGGTTAATGAGCTTACTTCTGGAGACATTACAGCGCTAACTGTTTTTCAAGCTACTTTACCTATTCCCAAAAGGGTTATTCCTAAAAATAAAACTCTGAAATCTGCAATCAATCAAGGAGACCTGATTTTTAATTCTATTGGATGTTCTAGTTGTCATATTCCAAGTTTGCCTTTGGAAAGTACAGTTTTTTATGAACCTGGACCTTTTAATCCTGAAAATACCATGAAATTATCAGAAACAGACAAAGTTTTAACTCTTGATCTTTTAGATTATGTTGGAAAGTTAGAAAAGAATGATAATGGACAATATTTAATTCCACTATATTCTGACCTGAGAAGACATAATATGGGGTCAGAGTTAGATAACGAAAGATTAAAACAGAGAGGAATTCCTACTGATATTTGGATAACGAAAAAACTTTGGGGTTTCTATGATGAACCTCCTTTCCTTCATCATGGAAGATCTACACTTTTATCTGAAGCTATTTTAATGCATTCAGGTGAAGCAGAAGATGCAAAGAAAAATTTTAAAAAATTATCTAATTCTGAGAAAGATTATTTAATAGAATTTCTTAAATCATTCAGGAATGACACTGAATAAGCTTGAATATATAAAAGGTGTTTATTTATATTAATGTTAAATAATTATTTAAAATGTTCTAATGCATGATTCACCATTACATTTAGTTGCCAATATAATTTTATCGCTTTCAATAATATTAATTTGTGCGAAATTAGGAGGCGAGTTTTTTGAAAGAATTTTAAAGATGCCACCTGTGCTTGGTGAATTAATAGCTGGAATAATTATTGGACCATTTGCATTAGGTGGAATAATAATAGGAGGATTTGGACCTCTCTTTAAAATACCTCTCGATTCACATACAGGAAATGATTCTATTATTCCTGTTGATTATTCCTTATATTTTCTAGCTCAGCTTGGAGCAGTGATATTATTATTTGAAGCTGGCTTAGAAACAAATAAAAAACAATTTCTCAAATATCTTAAACCTGCGAGTGCAGTTGCAATTGGAGGAGTTGTATTGCCATTTGTGTTGGGTGTTTTTGCTACTGTTCTGACAGGTTTTGCGAGTTTCAATTCCTTAATGGAACTTCTTCCTGCTTTATTTATAGGTTCAATAATGACTGCTACATCAGTAGGAATAACTGCTAGAGTACTAGGAGATATGGGTAAACTTGATTCTGAAGAAGGAGTTACAATATTAGCAGGCGCAGTTGTTGATGATGTGTTAGGAATTTTAATTCTTGCAATTATTGTAGCGATTGAAACTACAGGGGTAGTTTCAGTAGGTGGAACAACTTTAATTGCTGTAAAGGCGATATCTTTTTGGTTTGTTTTAACATTTTTAGGTGGTCTTGTTGCACCTTGGATCTCTAATTTCTTTAATAAATTTAAAGGGGCTGGAGTAAGAGTGTGCTTAAGCTTATCATTGGCTTTTGTAGCTGCTGGAGTAGCAGAACTCTATTTTGGTTTAGCTATGATAATTGGATCATATTCTTTAGGTTTGGCTATGTCTCCTACTCAAATAAAGGAAGAAATTGAAGAATCTTTACAAAAAATCAATTTTTTCTTGGTTCCTGTCTTTTTCTGTGTGATAGGCATGCAAGTAGATCTAGGTGCCATATTTGCTGGAAATGCTAGCTTGTTTTTAACTATTTCTTTTGTAGTAATTCTTACTTTATTTGCAATATTTAGTAAGTTTATAGGTTGTGGAATACCAGCTTTATTATTTGGATTTAATAGACTTGGAGCATGGAGAATAGCTGTAGGAATGCTTCCTAGAGGAGAAGTAGCTCTTATAATAGCGGGAATTGGACTCGTGTCTGGAGTAATTGATAATCAGGTTTTTGGAGTTGCTGTTATTATGACAATCATTACAACTGTTATAGCTCCTATTCTACTCTCTCCAGCTTTCAAATCTGGTAAATCTGGTTTAAGGTAATCTTTTAATTTTCAAGAATTATTTATTCTAAATAATTAAAATTATGTTATCTTTACTTTGGAACATGAAGAAGAAAGAAGATAAAAAACCACCTCCATATATTTCAGTTTCTCAGGTAAGAACGTATCTTATGTGTGGGATGAAGTATTATTTTAGATATTTTGAAAAAATTGAAACTTCTCCTACAGGTCCTATGATACGTGGTTCCTCTGTAGACAAGGCTGCGAACGATCATTTTGATGTAAAGGCAGATAATGGAATAGGTTTAAAAAGAAATGATTTCGTAGATCTTGCAGTAAGTGAGCACGATTTTAGTGCAGAAAATGCAGAAATGGATATCACTAAACAAACTAGTAGAGATAGGTTAGCAGAGATATCAAAAAAATATCATACTACTCATGCCCAAAAGTTAACTCCTTTATCTAAAGGATCTGTTCAATTAAAAATTAATGGTGATATTGGTTTAGATATTCCCGTTTTAGGTTTTGCAGATTTAATTACAAAAGATAGAGTTGTCATAGATAATAAAGTTAGAAAACAAAATAGGGTAAATGATTTAACTAAAGACATTCAACTTGTAACCTATGCTGATGTAGCTAATTTTAGTAAAGTTGGGATTGCTTTAGTAACTGATAATAAGACACCAAAAGCTGAAATTTATACGGCTCAGATCTCAGATGATTCAAAGAGTCTTGTTCGTGAAAGGATAAAGTTAGTAAGAAATGGGATTAAGAAGAATGTTTTTTTACCTGCACCTGAAGGTTCTTGGTACTGTTCTGAAAAGTGGTGTTCTTTTTGGAGTATATGTCCCTATGGAGCAGGCTAAAATTTATAAGGAGAAAAAATGAAATTATTAAATGGTAAAAAAGCTTTGATTACTGGTGCAAGGAAAGGTATAGGTAGAGGTATAGCTTATAAATTAGCTGAACAGGGAGCAGACATAGGGATTAATGATTATATAGACGATGAAGAGACTCGAAAAACTGTTAGCTTAGTAGAGTCTTTGGGAAGAAGATGTTCTATTCATATTCAAGATGTTAGTAAAAAAGAAAATATAGACAAGATGATTGATGATTTCATTGATCAACATGGTTCAATTAATGTGTTAGTAAATAACGCAATAATGCAACCTCAGCATAAACCTTTTTTTGAAATTGATGAAGAATGGTGGGACTATATGATGGACTTGTCTCTGAAAGGATATTTTTTTGCTGCACAAAAAGCTTCAAAGGAGATGGTTAAAAGGAAAACTGCAGGTTCAATAATTTGTATATCTAGTGTTCATTCTTATAGAGCATCAGAAAATTGGACTCCTTATGGTATAGCTAAAATGGGTTTAAGGAGGATGGTTAAAGGATTGGCTGCCGACTTAATTGATACTGGTATAAACTCTAATTGTATCGCTCCAGGTTGGATTAATAATACAATCCCTACTGATGAGCAAGTTGAACCTGACTCAATTGTTGCCCCATGGGTTCCTTCAGGAAGACAGGGGTTGCCAAGTGATATTGCTAATGCTGTCGTTTTCCTTTCTTCAAAAATGGGTGAATATGTAAATGGTGAAACTTTATTAGTAGATGGTGGAATGATTGCTACTGATAGCCTAGCAGGAAGACCAAATGACTCATAAACACTAAATTAAATTTGAAGAAAATGAGGAATAATGGAAAAACAGATATTTTTTGAATCACCTAAACATGTTTTAAGTACAGATATTCGAAAAAAATTAAAAAAAGTAAATACTTCAGCTTTTGTAGATGTGCTTGCAAGAAATGGTTATGATGCGAGACATGTTTTGATGGATAATATTTTTCCATTGAATGAAGGTGAAAGATTGGTTGCTAGAGCAATAACAGTAAGATATCTTCCCTCTCGCCCAGATGCTGATTTAGAAAAACCTACTGGTGAAAAATCTCCAGAATATGCTGCCTTTGAAGTAGCTGGCCCTGGAGATGTAATAGTTATGGAATCTATGAGCACAAAATTAATGAGTATTGGAGGAGATATAAAATTTCTTAGGTTAAAGCAGAGAGAAATTGATGGTTTAATTTGTGATGGTGGGGTTAGGGATATGAAATCAGTCAGTAAATATGGAATAAGAATTTGGGGATATGGAAGAACTTCTAATTTAGGTACAAGAGTAGGAACTCCTTATTCTACCAATGAACCTGTAAGGATTGATGGTGTACTAGTTAGGCCAGGAGATTATATAGTAGCAGATGATGATGGTGTAGTTGTTATTCCTAGAAGTATAGCTCCTTTAATCGCTGAACAAGCTTTAGAGTACACTCAATTAGAAAGCTGGATTAAGAATAAACTTTCAGAAGAAAATTTATCTCCAGGAAAATATTATCCTCCTGATGAAAATACTTTTGAAGAATTTAGAAGAACAAAGTAACTTTATATTTCTATAGATAATCCATCATAAGCAAGTTCAACATCTTCATCTAGGTTTTTGAGTTTTTCTGTCACTTTTTTATGTTCAATGTTGCAAGTAATATCAGTAAAAAAAGTCTTTTTTGGTTTATATTTTCTTACTATTTTTAATGATTGTTCTAGTGTGAAATGGGATCTATGAAAGCCCTCGGGCCTTAAGGCATCAATAATTAAAATGTCTAAATTTTCAAATAATTTTTCAGAATCTTCAGGTATCCCGGAAATATCTGGGAGGTAGGCAATATTCAAAAATTTATATCCAAATGTAATGTAATCCTTACCATGGAAAACTGGTATAGGTTTAAAAAGAATATTATTTAGAGAAAATTCATTTTTATCTATTAGTTTGAAGTCTAATTGTGGTATTGCATATTTAGAGGGAGGATTATTATCAAATAGGTAAAAGAACATTTTTTTAACTCTTTCTAAATCTTCTGCTCTGATATGAATTTTCACTTGATCTTGTACCCAATTAGTCCAATCCCTAAGATGATCTAATCCGCCTACTGCATCAGCATGAGAATGTGTGATTATTACTCCATCTAATTCTCTTACTTTATATTTTGGAAACCAGTGAATTGCTCCTTCCCAGAAAGTTTTTCCTATATCAATAACAGTATTATGTAATCGGTTTTTATAATTTGTTTGAACTAATAAAGAAGTATTACGTCTTCTGTTGGGTGAATTATTTTCTATTGATGAAAAACAGGTTTCACAAATATTATCTGTTTTAGTAAGACAACTTACTCTGGGGATCCCATCAGAGGAACCAGTTCCTAAAAACACTATTCTATTATTATTTTTTATTTTCATATTGATACTTTATTACGATAATTCTTGTTTGCCTAAAGATATATGAATCGTTAAAGTTATATTTTATTACTATATATCTAATTAGGAATGTATTTTTTAAGAGTATTGGAGGCAAAATGGTTAAGGAAAATTTGCTAAAAGGGAAACTAGAAAAAGGCGAGACTGTAATAGGTCCTTTTTGCATTGTTCCATCTATGACGATGATAGACACTTTAGGTTACTCAGGAATGGATTTTTGTATTCTTGATACTGAACATGGACCTATGGATGTACAGACAATCACAGATTTATGTATAGCTGCAGATGGAACCGGAGTATCTCCAATTGTTAGAGTTGGTGAAAATAATGAAAGATTAATCTTAAGAGCTTTGGATATAGGGTCTGCAGGTGTTCAAGTGCCACAAATCAATCAAAAATCTGATGCTGAAGATGTAGTGAAATCTGCAAAATATTCTCCTATTGGACATAGAGGATTATCTATTTTTACTAGATCAGGAGAATATTTTAAACACCAAGGTAAAAATCATACTGATAATCAAAACGAAAATACTCTTGTGATAGTTCATATTGAAGGACAAAGAGGGCTTAATAATTTGGATGAAATAATGTCAGTAGATGGTATAGATATTTTATTTTTAGGACCTTACGACATTTCCCAAAGCCTTGGAATACCCGGGCAGGTTACTGATCCAAAAGTAGAAAAAGCTATAAGAGATGCTACAGATAAAGCTAGAGCATTAGGCAGATATGTTGGTTCTTATGCAAAAGATGTTGAAATGGGGAAATGGTTAATTGATATTGGGGTTCAATATTTATCTATAAATACTGATGCAACAGTATATATGCAAGCTTGTGAAAAAATTGTTCAAGACTTAAGAAAATAGACAAATAATAGGATCGTTGATTATTATTTAATTTCATCGGGGCGTGGCGCAGCTTGGCAGCGCGCCTGCTTTGGGAGCAGGAGGTCAGAGGTTCGAATCCTCTCGCCCCGACCAGTAGTTTTGAACTGAGAAACCCTTAAATTCTAAGGGTTTTTCTTTTTGTAAATGACCCATGACCCCCCTATTTGTCCCCTTATGACCTAAAAAACGTGGCATTTCGTGGCAAGTGCCTCGCTCCCTATATTTACTTAGTAGTAATTGATGGGTTAGGTCGCCGATAGGCATTGGGGGACTATAGTAAATATATATGTGGTAGTGCAAGTGCTGAAAATTATTTTTTAATTTCTATTTTACCAACCAATTTGCCAATCGATGCACCAAAAATTCCTGAAGCAAAATTATATAGAATAGCCACAATTATTCCATACACAAAGCCAAATATTGCAAATAATGATGGCATTCCTATTAAAGCTAAAAATGCCAGTGCTGTACCGTAACTTAATCCTGGAGTTTCTGAAGAGGTAACCCATCCTATACTTACAATTATATCGATTATAGCTCCGCCAAATGAGTACAAGATTCCAAGGATTAGACCTACAAGTCCCATTTGAACAGCTTGTAATCTTGCGAAGAAAAGTATTCCAATCTTATTTGAATATGGCATATCTACATCTTATCTAATATAGATATTTATGTGGAGAGCACCGATAGGCAAGGGGGGACTATAGTAAATATATATGTGGGTGTGTAAGTGCTGAAAATTATTTTTTAATAATTAACTCTAAGTGTTACTAAAAACTAGAAAAAAATAAATAGAAGAAAAATCACAATACCTATAACACCAATACTAAGCCAAGTGATTGGATGAGTTGCTTCTCGCTTTATATCCTGAATTAGGTATATCTTAGTAAGTTCCCAACTTTCTCTTAAGTTTTTATTTTTGTAATCCTTTGTTCTTGTTTTCCATTTCTTCCAATTTGTGATTAAAGCTCCCAAAGTTAAAGGAAGTTTAACTATAGAAATAATTAAAATTTTTTTCATAATACTTACATCTTATCTAATACAGATATTTATGTGGAATTTGAGGGGATTATAGGGGTGTTGTGTGCGCTCGGGCTGTGCGCTCGCGCTGTGTCAGGCGTATTTATTATAAATATATATAGAGATATATCTATAGTATAGAAAGGGGTATAGCTAAGTTTGGAAGTATTAGAGAGAGAGAAGGATTATTCTATAAATATTTTGAATCGGATAAGATGTAGGTATGAAATATTTTATATTAACCATTTTGAGTACTCTAACGATAGTTTTTTCTGCATGTGATTCGGTTGAATCACTTGGACTAAAGACTTCTTCAGATGATGCCAATGTTTCTGACAATCCCAAATTGAAAGAAAGAATTGCTGAATTAGAAAAACAAAATGCAGCTCTTCTTCAACAGAATAGGGAACTAGAAGCTCAAATTGCTTCACTTGAACAAGAGTATGAAGAACTAGAAGCTCAAATTGCTTCACTTGAACAAGAGTATGAAGAGATATTAACAGTTGCAAACTCAGAAAGACCTGAGCCAAACAATTCAGTTGACTTACCTACCTCTACGCCAACACCACAATCTTCATTTTATGTACCCAAGACAGGTACCCATGTTGATACAGGGGGGAGTTTGCCAGGGTATTGGGTAGAAGGGGGCACAAATGGATTTGATCGAATGTACCAAGGTCAGATTTTAAATACGAGTGGATATTCACAAACTGATATTGATGGCTGCCCCAGACCTAGGTTTTTCTCGCTTCCTAGTAATAGTGAAGTACTTAGAGATGATGTCTTCTTAATAGGGAGACTTATCGCACCTGTAGATGTAGGCAGTCTTGAAATACCTGTGAAACTTACATTACCAGAAGTTATAATGCAGGGACGGACACCATGGCTTCATTGGGTAGAAGTAAGGACTCAGGGTGATCTTTTATATGCAAGGGATTATTCGCTGTCACATCATGAGTGGACTTTAATTGAGGGTAAGTCTTTTCAGGGTGCCACATTACAAACGTACGAAAATAGATATCCAATACGATACATCAGCACTACTTTGAATGACAACTATCGTATGTACCTGTGTGGAGATAATTTTGAACCTTCTGAGG
>Ga0187827_10000878_pt1 | contig 45593 bp, 37 predicted proteins | sample ETNtaG_39_FD_167969 | JGI IMG/M metagenome (GOLD analysis project Ga0187827, IMG submission 167969) | Marine microbial and viral communities from oxygen minimum zone, Eastern Pacific Ocean - ETNP2014_SV_150_PacBio MetaG (Illumina Assembly) | ecosystem: Environmental > Aquatic > Marine > Hypoxic...
CGGCTGCCGCTAGCCCTTCGGACAGAACGAACACCGCCTCGTTGATCATCGGTACCAACATGCGGTTGACCACGAAGCCGGGGCTGTCCTTGACACTGACTGGGGTTTTGCCAAGGTCGCGAGCCAGCGCTTCGACCCGGGCATAGGTGTCGTTTGATGTTTGCAGCGCGCGGATGATCTCAACCAGTGCCATCAGCGGTACTGGGTTGAAGAAGTGCACGCCGACGACCCGGTCGGGGCGGCCACTCGCCGCGGCCAGCTTGGTGAGCGACAGCGACGAGGTATTCGATGCGAGGATAGTCTCTGCTTCACAGGCAGCGTGTAGCGCCTGGAAGATCTCGACCTTGACTGCCATATTTTCGGTGGCTGCCTCGATCACTAGATCACGATCAGCCATGGCATTTATCTCGGTCGTCGTTCGGATGCGCCCCAGCGCCGCATCGTGGGTTGGCTGGTCGATCTTCTCTCGGCTTAGCAACCGGCCCAGGCTTTTGTGCACGGCGCCAAGGCCCTGGTCGAGACGGTCTTGCGTGACATCGTGCATGATGACGTCGTAGCCTGTGACGGCACAGGCCTGGGCGATACCGTGACCCATGGTGCCAGCGCCGATGACGCCGATATTGTCTTTACTCATGGAGTTGCTCCTACTGTGTCTTCCCCCCCCCACGAAGGGGAAAGGCGCCAAGGCTACCGCAAAGGCGTTAGCCCGCCAAATATTTGTGCCGGGGCAGGTCGCGCAGATTTCACAATCGGGCGCTGACAGAATAAAGTAGCGCTATGGATGCGCCGCAACTCATCAGGACCCTGGTAGGGTTCGATACTATTTCCCGTGACAGCAATCTACCACTGATCGAGTTCGTGGAGAACTACCTGGATGATCAGGGCATCCGTTCGCGGCGCGTACCCAGCCCGGATGGGGCCAAGTCCAACCTGGTGGCGAGTGTTGGGCCTGAGAGGGCGGGTGGTGTGATCCTGTCGGGCCACACCGACGTAGTCCCGGTCGATGGCCAGGACTGGGGCACTGATCCCTTCGGGGTCGTCCAGGCAGAAGGCCGCCTGTACGGCCGTGGCACCTGCGACATGAAAGGGTTTATCGGCATCGCCCTCGCCCTGGTGCCGCAAATGAAAACACTGCGGCGACCGCTGCACTTCGCACTTTCATATGACGAAGAAGTCGGCTGTCTCGGGGCGCCGGCGATGATAGAGACAATCACTGCTGAGTTGCCTGCACCCGCGGCAGTGATCGTCGGTGAGCCCACCAGCATGGCCGCGGTAACCGGACACAAGGGCATCGTTGCGTTGCGCACAGTAGTCAGGGGGTACGAAACCCATTCCAGCCAGACCCAGCGCGGGGTCAGCGCGGTGATGACTGCAGCCCGGCTGGTCGGTTACCTCGGTGGTATGGCAGAGCAACTGGCAGCAGACACCGAGCCCGGCAATGGTTTCGAGCCGCACCACAGCACGGTGCACGTTGGCATTATTCAGGGTGGTACCGCCCTCAATATCATCTCGCGTGACTGCGAGTTTGTCTGGGATATCCGCAACATTCCCCCCGACGACCCGCAGGTGCTGGTCGACCAATTCGAACAGTACTGCCGTGACGAGGTCTTACCAGAGATGCGCCGGCGTCACCCGGACTGCAGTATCACAACCGAGTTACTGGCCCAGGCCCCGGCTTTTGGCATGAGTGACTCGCCGGCGCTGGCATTGGTACAGTCGCTGACCGGCCAGTCGAATACTGGGCAGGTGTCGTATGCTGCCGAGGCGGGGCTGTTCCAGGCGGCCGGCCTGCCGGTGGTGTTGTGCGGTCCGGGGTCCATCGACCAGGCCCACCAGCCCAATGAATACATCAGCCTGTCTCAGGTAGCAGCCGGTGAGGCCTTCCTGCGCGACTTGATCGGGCAACTGTCTGCCTGAGCGGCAGGCGTTTAGAGCAGCCTGCCGATCAGTGCAGCACACTGGCTGGCGCCGTGGCCCGAGGGCGCGCGTGGTACGCGCGGCATCTGCAGCAGATCGCGCAGCCGAGCCAGCCACTCACCGCGGGCCCAGGCGTCAGCTTGGAAGCAGTGTCCGTGGATGTGGTCGCGCAGAAAGGCCAGCAGCGGCGGCATCTCGGGGTAGTCCGCGCGCACGAAGTAGCCAAATGGCGTACCAGCCTCGTACACCTCGGCAATGGTGCTGTAGCCGACCTTGCCGATAACGGCGTCTGCTGCGTGCACCATGCTCGGGTGATGCAGTTTGGTATCTGCAGCCAGCAGTGTCACATTGCCCGGTAGCTGGCCGGTATCGTGGACGCCCGCGATGACAAAGTCGATGTCGGCAAAATCGCTGCGCAGACGTTCTATAAAGGGAAATGCCTGCGGTACGCCGCCCATACTGATAAGGACCAGCGGCCGCTCCGGCGTACCACCCATGGCGAACCGGGTCGCGGCGGAATCCTGTTGCCGGCGCCGGCTCACCGGGCCGACCTGCAAGGCAGCGGGATCGGGCCGACAGGTCGGCGCTGTCTGGATGTGCAAGTTGGCGCCGGCGAAGTAGGGTGCGAGCATCTTGCCGTATGCCGACAGCGCGATACTCGCCGGCCGGTAACTGCGGTAGATCCAGTCCCAGGTAAAGTTCTCTACCAGCACCGAGGGGATGCTGGCCGCAGCGGCCACCGCAACACCAAGTGGTGCAATATCACAGACCACAATCCGGCAGCCCAGCACGGTGACCTGTTGCGCCAAGCGCTCGATCAGGCGTGAGTCGAACGGCAGTCGCTTGGCAAGTGCTGTCAGGGTTGCCGGGATGTCTACGCTTAGAGCGTCGGTTTGTACTAACCCCAGATCGCAATCAAGTTCGTGGTAGCCGAAGCAGTCGACTGAGCGCTCGAAATACCAACGTGGTACGGTGGTGAAAATTTCTAGCCGCAGGGTCGGGTGAGTATCCTGTAATGCCTCGATGACGGCACTGGCCCGCGAAGCGTGACCAAAGCCATGTGGTGTGATGAAAAACCCAGCTGCAGGTGCAGGCGGTGCACCGGGCAGTTCGTTCACCGGGTGAAATACTCGGCCAGGAAATCCTCGAAAGTCAGCGTGTCGGTTTCCTCCAGCGCTTGCTGGCGTGCCAGCGAGTCAGCCGCTTCCTGTACCAGCTGCGCGGTACAGGCGGGGTCATCGGCCAGTGATTTGAAGTACTGTCGATGTTGTTCGGCTTGCTCGAGGGCAAAGCTGAAAAAAGTATCGTCATGGGCGTGCACGGCGGCCATCACCTGGGCCGACGGTGTAGCTTCCGGGTCCTCGAAACATGCCCGCTGGTGGGTCAGCGCCGCACGGTAGCCGCCCTCGCCATGTTGGTCGAGAAAGTCGGCAATCACTTCCATGTCCTTGAGTAGTTGCAGGCCACGGGTTTTGAGTTCTGTCGCTTGGGCAAAGGGGCCCGCCGGCAGTAGCAAGCCGGGGCGACGGCCCTGCTCAACGACCAGGGCGCGGGTGTGGCTCAGCGCTTCTAATTCGTCCTGTGACAGGGGTGGGCTGGGCTTCAGAAGGCACAGTAACAGCAACAGTTCCAGGAAGCGGCTGCCGCCAGCATCAATGCCGACCGGCAGAAAGGGATTTAAATCCAGGTAGCGTAGTTCGACATATTCGACCCCGCGCTCCCGTAATGCATGGATTGGTCGTTCACCGGAGTGGGCTACCCGCTTGGGGCGAATACCGGCGTAGTACTCGTTCTCTATTTGCAGCAGTGTGGTGCTCAGTTGCTGGTATTCGCCGTTGCTTCTGATCCCGACCTCCTGGTAGGGTGGATAAGGCATCGAGGTGGCCTGCAGCAGCGATTCAAGGTATTCGGCCAGGCTATCCAGGCCAATTTGGACTTGGGCTTGGGCCTTGCTATGGTAGCCGACATCGCTAAGGCGCAAACTGGTGGCATGGGGCAGGTAGTAACTGCTATGGCCGAGTTGCTCTAGATGGTGTGAGCGCCCCTCGAGAAAGGTTCCGCAGACTGCCGGCGACGCTCCGAAGAGGTAGGGTATAGCCCAGTCATGGCGGTAGAAGTTGCGCACCAGCCCAAGGTATTGATCCGACCTGAAGTCGCGCAGCGGCATGGTGGAACCGCAGATCTCGCGCCAGGGAAACCAGAATGCTTCGGCCAGCGACCAGTTGAAATGAACCCCCGAGATGGCCTGCATCAGTTTGCTGTAGCGGTGAGCCAGGCCCACGCGATAGACGTATTTCATGCGGCCCGCATTGGAGGTGCCATAGCGGGCAATGGGGATGCTGTCTTCACCGTGCAGTACGCAGGGCATGCTGTTGACCCATAGTTTCTCGTCACCGATGTTGTGGTAGGCAAACTGGTGTAAGCCGGTCATGAAGGCCAGCGCCTGAGCAGTTGTCTCACATACTGGGGTGACGAATTCGAGCAGGGCTTCGGAATAGTCGGTGGTGATAAAGCGATGGGTCAGCGGTGAGCCAAGCGCGACTTGGTGAGCGGCTTGGGAAATACTACCTGCCGGGTCGATGCGCAGACTCTCCTTCTCAAGCCCGCGGCGCGATTGGCCGAGGCTTGCACCGGCTCCGGCCTGCTCGATCTTTTGTAACGTCCGTGTTAGGTTGTCAGGCAAGTTGGCGTTCCTGGATTTTTCGATGACACTGATGATCTCATGACGCAATGGTTTCAGCAGGAGCTGCGGGTAGATACTGGCGGCAGGGAGACCCGTGACATTACCGAGGCAATCACGAATCTCGTGGACCAGTCGGGCGTACGCACCGGTTTATGCCACATTTTTATTCGCCATACCAGCGCTTCGCTGGCAATTACCGAGAATGCTGACCCGGCAGTGCGGCATGATCTGGAGACTTTCATGCAGAGCACCGTGGCAGATGGCAATCCGCGCTATACCCACACCAGTGAAGGGGATGATGACATGTCGGCCCACCTGCGTAGCCTGCTCACCGATACTGCAGTTACAGTACCGGTATCCGGTCGGCGCCTGGCCCTGGGTACCTGGCAAGGCATTTACCTGTGGGAACATCGTACTCGCCCCCATCGGCGGACGGTGGTAGTTACCGTGTGGGGTGAGGGGGCAGGTTGAACGCAGCACAACGCCTGCCGGTTCGGGCAGCGGGCCCGACCGAGCTGGCCGAGGACCCATTTCGGCATCGTTTCTGCGTGGCGCCGATGCTGGATTTGACTGACCGCCATGAGCGCTTTTTCCTGCGCTTGCTGACCCGCCAGGCCCTGCTGTACACGGAAATGGTCAGCAGCGGTGCGCTACTGCACGGCGATCGCGGCCACCTGCTGGCTTACGACCCGAAAGAGCAGCCATTGGCCCTGCAACTCGGCGGCAGCGATCCCGAGCAGATGGCGCGCTGCGCGCGTCTCGGTGAACAGGCCGGTTACTGCGAAATCAACATCAATGTTGGCTGCCCCTCCGAGCGGGTGCAGGCGGGCCGTTTCGGTGCCTGCCTCATGGCGGAACCGCAGCGGGTTGCTGCATGCTATTCGGCGATGCAGGCAGCAGCATCTGTGCCGGTGACCGTCAAGTGCCGAATCGGCGTTGACAACCATGATCGTTATCAAGACCTGGCCCGGTTTGTCACTGTGGTCGCGGCTGCCGGCTGCCGCGTGTTCATCGTGCACGCCCGCAAGGCGTGGCTGGCGGGCCTGAGCCCACGACAGAACCGCGAGGTTCCACCCTTGCGCTACGATACCGTCTACCGGCTCAAGCAGGAGCATCCACAGTTAACTGTGGTTATCAATGGCGGCATCACCAGCCTTGACCAGGTCCAGAAACATCTTGCAGAGCTTGATGGCGTTATGGTTGGGCGCGAGGCGTATAGAAACCCATTCAAGCTGGCGACTGTGGACTCTCGCTTTTTCGGCGCGGCGGACCGCGTACTCTTGCGAAAGCAGGTGCTGGAACAGTACCAGCGCTATATTGCCGAGCAGCTGGCAAAAGGGGTCCCGCTAAAAGCCATGTCACGGCATATCCTCGGTTTGTTTCAGGGTCAGCCCGGTGCCCGGATCTGGCGTCAAACGCTGAGCGAACAAGCTGTGCGCCCAGGCGCTGGCCTTGAGGTAATTGAGAATGCCTATCTTCGGTTATGCCAAGCCCAAGCAGGGCATCGGACCGAGTTAGTTGGGTATTGATAGAAACAGGCGCAGCACCAGCAACAAGCACGATGAATATTAAAGCAGTACTGAGGGTCCTGGCCTGGCTGGCGGGTGCCGTTGTCCTGGTGGTGGGGGGCGCGGTACTGTGGTTCTCGCTGGTGTTCGACCCTGAGGACTATCGTGACGACATCACTGCCTGGGTCAGCGCACAGACCGGCCGTACGCTAGCGCTCAACGGCCCGGTCTCACTGGTGTTGGGCCTTGACGGCGGCAGCAGTCTGTTGGCACGGATTGAGATGGACGAGCTGGCTTTGTCGAGTTCGCCGGGTTCTGCTGCGCCCGATCCCAACATGATCCGTTTGCGCAGGCTGGCGTTCAGCATTGACCTGCTGGCGCTGTTGCGCGGCAAAGTGGTGCCGCGAGAGGTCGTGTTCGAGCAGCCACAAATCCGGCTGCTACGAACCGCTGAGGGTAACAACTGGTCAGATCTTGCTGGCGGTGTTGCGCTCATCGCTGCTCAGGGCCTGTCGATCAAAGATGGGCTAATCAAATTCGAGGATGTAACCAACGGCCGTTCACTGAGGCTAGCGGCCGTTACCGTTTCAACGCAGCCGCTGGTAGCGGGTCAGGAGTCGGCACTGGCCCTGAACGCAGTACTGGAGCGCGAGCCGGATGGCCCAGCGCTTGAAGTTGCGCTTACAGCAACTGCGCTACTGGATGCCGAGGCGACAGCGGTGGCTTTCAAGGCGCTGACCGCCCAGATCGGTCACACCACTGTCACTGGGCGGCTGGACCTTGCTCTCGTGAACGCACAGCCGCACTGGCAGTTTGATCTTGCCGTGGATCAACTCGATCTCGGTGTTGCCGCCCTGACCCTTCCGGCGCTGTCTTTGGCCGGCGTCGATGCCGACGGATCTGTGCGCATTGCGCGGCTTTTCTTCGGTGGCTTGACTATGGAAGAGGTTAGCGTGCCGGTGAGTGCACGGCAGGGCATTTTGGTGTCCTCACCCGTCACGGCAGTGTTCTATGGTGGCGAAGCCCGTGGCGATATTTTTCTGGATACGCGCGACCAGGGGCTGGTCGTCCGTGTGCGCCAACTCTACCGAGACTGCCAACTAGGTGACTTGTTCACGGGCCTTGGGCTGGGCGATGCGCTGGCCGCTACCGGGAACCTCAATATCCACTTTGCCGCCAGCGGACTCGACGAGAGCCGTTGGCTGCAAACTGCCCGCGGCGTAATCCGCCTACAGGCCCGCGAAGGCCATATCCGTGGTATCGATATAGAAAGCCTGCTCAAGCAACTGCAAAAGCAGGCCAATCAGAACCTCGGGACTTGGCTGGGCAGCACGGCCGTCACTCCATTCAGCGGCATCAATGCGACCTTGCGTATGGAGCAGGGGCTGGTCGTCAACGAGGATCTTGACTTCGAAGCAGCAGGCCTCAACCTGCGTGGCCGGGGTAGCGTCTCGCTGCGCAACCAGCAGGTAGATTACCGGATATCCGTTGGTTTCGATGACCCAGAACTGGCAGCATTGTTGCCGCTGCCAAGCAACATGGCGACCCTGGTTTTACCGCTGCGGCTGTTCGGTGCCGTCCAGCAGCCCAAACTGGTCATCGATATACCCGAGCTTATGCGGATGCAGATCGAGGCCGCCATGGGCGCAAGTAGTGTCCCGCAGGCGCCGCCAGTTGATGAGCGCGCCCGTAAGTTGGAGCAGGCGCTGGCGGGGGAACTGGATGCTGCGTTGGCCGCCGCACACTAAGCCAGCCCCGGCAGTTGCCTTGGATAACTCTTCTGCTATGCTCGCGGCCGTGTTGCCGCTTTCGGCGGTTCTTTTCCGGGCCAATGTGTCCCGGCCAATGTGCTAACGGAGTGATTCATGAGCGACAAGATAAACAAAATCAGTTCTCGGATAACCCAACCTCGCTCGCAGGGCGCCTCGCAGGCAATGCTGTACGGCACTGGGATGACCCGCGAAGATATGGACCGAGCCCAGGTCGGCATTGCTAGCATGTGGTGGGACGGCAACACCTGCAATATGCATCTAAACGACCTGGCCAGCCGCATCCGTGAGGGCGTGCGGGACGCGGGTCTGATCGGTATGCGCTTCAACACCATCGGGGTCAGCGATGGCATCTCGATGGGTACTGAAGGCATGAGTTACTCGCTGCAGTCGCGCGATCTCATCGCCGATTCCATAGAGACCGTCATGGGCGGACAGTGGTACGACGCGCTGGTGGCCGTGCCTGGCTGCGACAAAAACATGCCGGGCTGCCTGATTGCCATGGCCCGGGTCAACCGGCCGGCGCTGATGGTCTACGGTGGCACCATCAAACCCGGTCATGCCGGCGGCCAGGCCGTGGACATTGTTTCTGCTTTCCAGAGTTACGGCCAGTACATTGCCAACAGCATCAGCGATGAGCAACGCCAGGACGTTGTCACCAATGCCTGCCCGGGTGCCGGTGCCTGTGGCGGCATGTACACCGCCAATACCATGGCCAGCGCGATCGAGGCGTTGGGTATGTCGCTGCCTTTCAGCTCTTCAACCCCCGCGGTGGATTCGGCCAAGATGCAGGAATGTTTCAACACCGGGCGTGCGATCCGAAAGTTGCTGGAGCTCGATCTTTGCCCGCGCGAAATTATGACCCGTGCGGCCTTTGAAAACGCCATGGTTATCGTGTCAGCGTTGGGTGGTTCGACCAACGCAGTGCTGCATTTGATTGCCATGGCGCGGGCGGTGGATGTAGAACTGACTATTGACGACTTTCAAGCGGTCAGTGACCGGGTACCTTTTCTCGCTGAGTTAAAACCCAGTGGCCGTTATGTGATGGAGGATTTGCACAATGTTGGCGGCATACCGGCGGTGATGAAATATCTGCTGGCCGAGGGCTTGCTCAATGGCGACTGTGTGACGGTAACCGGCGACACAATTGCCGAGAACCTGAATTCTGTTGCCGAACTTGAGCAGGGGCAACAAGTCTTTCATACATTGAACGACCCCATCAAGGAGACTGGCCACATCTGTATTCTTAAAGGCAACCTTGCCCCCGGCGGGGCGGTGGCCAAGATCACTGGCAAGGAAGGACGGCAGTTTAAGGGCCCTGCGCGGGTGTTCGATGGGGAAGAAGCGATGCTGCGTGCGTTGGAGGAGAGCAAGATAAGCAAAGGTGACGTTATCGTTATCCGCTATGAGGGCCCCAAAGGGGGCCCGGGTATGCCGGAGATGCTAACTCCGACGTCGGCCATCGTCGGTGCCGGGTTGGGTGCGGATGTGGCGCTTATCACCGATGGACGATTCTCGGGCGGCTCCCACGGCTTTATCATTGGCCACGTAGTACCAGAGGCTCAGGAAGGCGGCCCCATTGGGCTGATCGAGGACGGCGATATCATTACCTTGGATGCCGAAGTTAACAACATTAGTGTCGCACTTAGTGATGACGAGTTGGCCGCACGCAGCGCCCGCTGGTCGATGCCGCCCTACAAGGCAACCCGGGGCACGCTCTACAAGTACATCAAGAGCGTCAAGTCAGCGAGCGAGGGTTGTGTCACCGACGAGTAACTGCCACCTGCTGGTAATCACTTGCGGCCTTGCAGTGAGCCAGCCTGCGGGACGGGGTCGACGTTAAACCCCAGGCCCTCAGTTAAGGCTGACACGCAGTGCCGCTGAAGCCGCGACCGGGGCGAGCGCCAGGGCCAGCATGAACATTGCAGCCAGCGCATAGAACCACCCCGCTGTGGGCAGCCCAGCCTGTGCCGCGAGCACTACGCCCGCACCAAAGATGAGTACCGATACGTATAGCGGTAGTACCAGCAACGTCAACAACACGCCACTGCGCTTGATTCCCACGGTCAACGCCATGCCGATGGCACCGATCAGGCTGAGCGTCGGGGTGCCGATGAGTAGCGCCAGCAGCAGCGTAGCCTGGGTCGCGGTGTCCATGTTTAGCAATAGTGCCAGTACTGGTGTTATTACCAGTAATGGTACGCCGGTGGTGCACCAGTGCACGAATACCTTGCCGAGTACCAGCACTGCGACCGGCTGCGCTCCCAGCAGTAATTGTTCCAGCGAACCGTCTTCAAAGTCGGATCGGAACAAGCCCTCCAGTGCCAACAGCGTGGCCAGCAACGCTGCCACCCAGATAATGCCCGGGGCGATGGCCTTGAGTTGTACTGGGTCAGAGCCGACGCCAAACGGGAACAGCGAAATTACTATTACGTAAAACAGCACCGGGTTGGCGAGTTCTGCCCGATGCCGTATGGCCAGGCGGAGGTCGCGCTTGAGCACAGCGCCAAGCGCAACTAACAGGCTAGGGCTGCCCATCACTGAAGCGAGACTCCTTCGATGGTTCGCCCAGCAACAGCGATGGGCTGATGACTGGTCAGTAACACCATGCCGTTCTCATCGAGATGGTTGCGCAACAGCCGTTCTATTTCGGCAACACCTTCGGCGTCGATCGCCGAGAGCGGTTCGTCCAGAATCCATAATTTGGCGGCGGTGAGGTAGAGCCGGGCGATAGCGACCCGTCGCCGCTGGCCAGCCGACAGGTGTCGACAAAGCAGGTTGGTGGCGTTGGCCAGCCCGGCCCGCGCGAGCGCCTCGTTTGGATCGGCGTCGAGCCGGCTGGGGTGCAGTGACAATGCGAACGAGAGATTCTCACGTGCCGTAAGGTCGAGCTTAAGTCCGAGGGCATGACCTACGTAGGCGAGATTTGCCTGGTAGCTGGCCCGGGTTTTCGCGATTGGCTGGCCTTGCCAGAGTACTTGCCCGGCCTCCGGTAGGCTCAGCCCACAAAGGATTCTCAGCAGGGAGGTTTTGCCGGCACCATTTGGTCCGTGTATCTGGCGGATCTCACCGGGGGCCAGCGCAAAATGAATGTCGCTGAACAGCAAGTGGCCGCCCCGTACGCACTCAAGCCCAACTGCTTCAAGCATTTAGGGGTTTGCTCTGCTGATGGCGCCATAGCGCCAGGTTCGTGAGACTGCCATAATTGCACGCGGTCCAGTGCTCCGGTTCATAGGTGGCGGCGCTCCGGCGGTTGCCGGCCCGGATCAGAATTGGTTGATGGCATGATCCTATACTCGCTCGCTGCCAGCAGTTCGTTAACAGGCGAGCAAACTTCGGGTTTGGGCGAGTGTCGTGCAGTCAACTCGCGTACCATAGTCTCATTGCTAAAGACTATCATTTATCCCGTTCCGAGTCGCTAGAGTGTGGGTTAAACACGCAATGCTGTCGAGAAAAATACACCGGCCGTGATTGCCAGTCACCCCAAACGCAACCGTTTGCGAGGTCGCGGCAAGGGCCACAGTGTAGACCCTGTGGCCCAGGCTGCTGTGCTTGACGCCATCAGTGGACTGCCGTGTCGGCGTGATCAGCTGATCGAATATCTGCATCGATTGCAGGATCGTTTCGGCCATGTAGCGGCAGCGCATGTTGTGGCGCTTGCGGATGTACTGGGGCTGGCGCCGACCGAAGTCTACGAGGTTGCGACTTTTTACCATCATTTTGACGTTGTCCGCGAAGGTGAACGGCCGCCACCGCCGCTGACAATACGAGTCTGTGATTCGCTCAGTTGTGAGGTCTTTGGCGCCGATGCGCTGGTGCAGGCACTCGAGGGAGGGCTCGGGCAAGGTGTCCGGGTACAGCGGGTGTCTTGTGTGGGCCGCTGTGACGAGGCGCCGGTCGCCGTGGTCGGCCAGCACCCGGTAGGCCATGCAACGTTGGATTCGGTCTCAAACTGTATCGAGGCCGGCACTACCGAGCCGAGCGTACCAGCTGACTGGATCCGTTATAAAAAATATTGTGACGCTGGCGGCTATACCCTGGCCCGACGCTGCTCGGAGGACGGTGGCCTTGGTGATTCAATTATCCAGGCGCTGGAATCTGCTGGACTGCGTGGCCTCGGTGGTGCGGGATTTCCTACCGGGCGCAAGTGGCGTATTCTGCAACAGCAGAGTGCCCCGCGGTTGCTGGTGGTGAACATCGACGAGGGCGAGCCGGGCACCTTTAAAGACCGTTACTACCTCGAGCGCGACCCACATCGTCTACTCGAAGGGGTGCTGGTGGCGGCGCAGGTGATTGGTATCGATACCTGTTACCTGTACGTACGCGACGAGTATCCGGGTGTCATGGCCATACTCGAGGCGGCGATTGCCGAGTTAATAGCAGGTTTTGAATACGCCTTGCCACAACTGCACCTGCGTCGTGGTGCTGGCGCCTATATCTGCGGGGAAGAATCCGCACTGATCGAGTCGATCGAGGGCAAACGCGGCATGCCGCGGCTGCGCCCACCGTACCTGGCCGAGGTTGGATTGTTTGGCCGACCCACGTTGGAGCACAACTGTGAAACGCTCTACTGGGTGCGTGAGATCATCGAACGCGGTGCCGACTGGTTCTGTGGCGAGGGCCGACGTGGGCGCCAGGGCCTGCGCTCATTTTCGGTTAGCGGCCGGGTCAACAAACCTGGCCTGCACCTGGCCCCGGCTGGTATCAGCGTGCGCGAACTGATAGATGAATATTGTGGGGGCATGCTGGAGGGACATAGACTGTACGCGTACTTTCCGGGTGGCGTCTCGGGCGGCATCCTGCCGGCGCGTCTCGCCGATGAGCCGCTCGATTTCGATACGCTGGCGGAACACGGTTGTTTTATCGGTTCGGCGGCAGTGATCATCCTGTCCGATCAAGACCGGGTCCGGTCAGCGGCGCTCAACGCCCTGCGCTTTTTCTCCCGCGAATCCTGCGGCCAGTGCACACCGTGCCGGGTCGGCTGTCAGCGGGTGACCCGGCTAATGCAGGCCGAGCGCTGGAACGTCGAATTGCTGGAAGAACTTGCGACCGTCATGGAGGAAGCATCGATCTGCGGCCTTGGTCAGGCGGCACCTAATCCGATCCGTTGCACCATTCGGTATTTTCCACGGGAGGTCGGTGGCAAGTGAGCGCACCGGAGCAGGGTATGGATAGTAGCGTTAGATTTTCCCTGAACGGCGTTGAGGTCACCGCATTTACGGGTGAAACCATCTTGCAGGTCGCTGGTCGGTCCGGAGTGGACATTCCCAAACTTTGTTATGCCGACGGGCTTGCGAGGGCGGGCAACTGCCGGGCGTGCATGGTAGAGATCAAAGGTGAGCCGGCACTGGTACCAGCTTGTTGCCGCCAGCCCGCGTCCGGCATGAAGGTGATGAGTGACAGTGACCGCGCCCGTCGCTCGCAGTCGCTGGTGCTGGAACTGTTGCGCAGCGAGGTAGGCGTGGACAGTCATACTCGTCACTCTGAACTCGACTACTGGTGTGAGGTGATGGCTATCAAGGCCAGTCGTTTCGGTGGCCGTGAGCAGCCCCTGGCCGATGTTTCTCATCCGGCCATTGCGGTTAATCTGGAAAGTTGCATCCAGTGCACGCGCTGTCTGCGCGCTTGCCGCGACGAGCAGATGAACGATGTCATTGGGCTGGCTTATCGCGCCGGACAGACGAAAATTGTCTTCGACCTGGACGATGCTATGGCTGACAGCTCTTGTGTGGGTTGTGGTGAATGCGTGCAGGTCTGCCCAACCGGCGCACTGATGCCGGCCAACAACGCGGCCCAGGAAGATATAGACAAGACCGTTGACTCGGTCTGCCCCTACTGCGGTGTAGGGTGTTTGCTGACCTACCACGTCAAGGATAACCGCATCCGTTATGTGACTGGTCGTGACGGTCCGGCGAACAATAGCCGTCTGTGCGTAAAAGGCCGTTACGGTTTCGACTACGTCAATCATCCTGAGCGCTTGACCGTGCCACTGTTGCGCAAGGAGGGCATTGCCAAAGGCTTGAACGAGCACTTCGACCCAGCCGAGCCGTTGAAAATGTTTCGCCAGGCCACTTGGGAAGAAGCACTGGACATTGCTGCGGCTGGCTTTAAGAGGATTCGTGAGCAGCACGGGCCCGGCGCGCTGGCCGGGTTTGGCTCGGCCAAAGGCAGCAACGAGGAAGCATACCTTTTCCAGAAACTGGTGCGTACGGGCTTTGCTACAAATAACGTCGACCACTGTACCCGGCTGTGCCATGCCTCATCGGTGGCGGCACTGCTCGAGGGTATTGGTTCAGGTGCGGTATCGAACCAGGTGGAGGATACAGCGCTGGCTGAGGTGATTGTGGTGATCGGCTCCAGTCCGACCAGTAATCATCCGGTGGCAGCAACCTTTATCAAGAATGCCGCCCGCCGGGGTGCCACTTTGATTGTGATGGATCCGCGCCGCACCGAAATTGCCCGCCATGCCGATCACTTCCTGCAGTTTCGTACTGACACCGACGTGGCGCTTTTGAACGCGATGATCCACACCATCATCGAAGAAGGCCTGGTCGATGAAGACTTCATTGCCAAGCGCACCCATAATTTCGACGCCCTGCGCGAGGGCGTCAAGGATTTCAGTGCCGAGCAAATGGCGCCTATCTGTGGCATAGCCGCACAGGTGATCCGCGAGACGGCCCGGGTTTATGCTCGCTCACGTTTTTCGATGATCTTCTGGGGCATGGGTGTTTCCCAGCATGTGCACGGCACCGACAATGCCCGCTGCCTGATTGCACTCGCGTTGATGACTGGCAACATCGGCCGTCCTGGCACTGGCCTACATCCACTGCGCGGTCAGAACAATGTGCAGGGCGCTTCGGATGCGGGCCTTATTCCGATGATGTTGCCCGACTACCGGCGGGTGGACAACGTCGATGCTGCCCGCTGGTTCGGCCAGTACTGGGGCACTGAACTTGATACTGAGCCAGGGCTCACTGTAGTCGAGATCTTGGATGCGGCGTACGCTGGCAAGATCCGCGGCATGTACATTATGGGTGAAAACCCGGCCATGTCGGACCCGGATCTAAACCATGTACGGGCGAGCCTCACTGCGCTGGAACACCTGGTGGTACAGGACATTTTTCTTACCGAAACGGCAGCTTATGCCGACGTGGTACTGCCGGCGTCGGCGTTCCCGGAGAAAACCGGGACCTTCTCTAACACCGACCGGCGAGTACAGATGGGCCGCCAGGCCCTTGACTTGCCCGGTGCGGCGCGCCATGACCTGTGGATCATCCAGGCTATTGCTGAGCGGCTGGACCTCGCTTGGCATTACCGTGATGTCAGCGAGGTGTTTGCTGAGATGTGCGGTGCGATGCCCAGCATCGCGGGACTGAGTTGGGCACGCCTGGAGCGCGAGCACAGCGTAACCTATCCTTGCGTCAGCGATGAAGACCCCGGCCAGGGTGTCGTTTTTCGCGAGAATTTTCCCACCAGTGATGGCCGCGGCAGGTTTGTACCGGTGACGCTCGAGTACGCCGATGAGCGGCCCGACGATGAATATCCTTTTGTGCTGATCACTGGCCGACAACTGGAGCATTGGCATACCGGCACAATGACTCGCCGTGCCGGCGTGCTCGACGCCATCGAGCCGCAGCCACTGGTCTGCATCCATCCGGATGATCTCACCGAGCTTGGCCTCACTGAGGGGAGTAGGATTCGTGTGGCCTCGCGCCGGGGGCAACTGGTGGCACCGGCCCGTGCTGATCGGGGCTTACAGCGCCGGGAGATATTCGTACCGTTCTGCTACCAAGAGGCGGCAGCCAATCTGCTCACCAACGCTGCGTTGGACCCTTTCGGCAAAATCGCCGAGGTCAAATACTGTGCCGTACGGGTGAGCACAGCCTAATTTTTCAAGGAGGATCGATGGCGACACTGATTGATGGCAAGGCATTTGCAGCGACTGTCCGCAATAAAGTTGGGCAGGCGGTGAGCGCACTCAAGGCCGAACACGATTTGTTGCCCGGGCTCGCCGTGGTCCTGGTGGGCGACGACCCGGCCAGCCAGGTGTACGTGCGTAACAAAGGTAAGCAGACCCTGGAAACGGGAATGCAGTCCTTTGAGCATCGACTTGCCGACACCACCACTGAGGAGGAACTGCTTCATCTGATTGAGCAGTTGAATCACGATGCCAGGGTTCACGGTATTCTGGTGCAACTGCCACTGCCAGCGCAGATCGACTCTCACGCCGTCATTAATTCCATCAATCCGGACAAGGACGTGGATGGCTTTCACCTGGTTAACGTGGGTCGGTTGGCAACGGGTGCACCGGGATTAGTGCCCTGTACGCCACTAGGCTGTATGATGCTGCTGAAAAATCAGATCGATGATCTCACCGGCGCCAACGCAGTGATCGTTGGCCGCTCAAATATTGTTGGTAAACCCATGGGCGCGTTGCTAATGGCGCAGCATTGCACGGTTACGACCGCCCATTCACGCACACGGGAGTTGCCCAGCGTCTGCCGTGAGGCCGATATCCTGGTCGCTGCAGTAGGTCGGGCGCAGATGATTAGCGGAGACTGGATCAAGCCCGGGGCGGTGGTTATCGATGTCGGCATTAACCGCATCGAAGGCGAGGGCGGTAAGACGCGGTTGGTAGGGGACGTGGACTTTGCCTCTGCCGCTGAGGTGGCCGGCGCAATTACTCCAGTACCGGGCGGAGTCGGCCCCATGACCATTGCCTGTTTGTTGCGCAATACCGTGCAGGCTGCCTGCGCAGCCAACGGCATCGCCTTCTCCCTGGATTAATACAGCCTTATTTGGTGCTAGTGAAAATCACGGCTGGTGGCGACCAGGGTGCCGAGCATTGCTGTGTAGTCGACAAGCTTTTTTGCCACCAGATGAATAACAGCGCCTTCGCGCTGCACCCGCCCGTGCACGCCCAGCAGCCGTGATCTCACCAATTCGTAGTGCTGTCTGTCAGCGAGCTGTTGCCAGACGATCAGGTTAGTGTTGCCGGTTTCATCCTCCAGGGTAACGAACGTTACGTTGTTGGCGCTGGCAGGGCGCTGGCGGGTGGTGACTATCCCTGCGGTGTGCACGTAGCGGCCATTTTCTTTTTGCGCGATGTCGCCGCTGGTGATGATACCCAGGGCCTGCAGGCGGCTGCGTAGCAGTGCCAGCGGGTGTGGTCCCAGAGTTAGGCCGGTACTGGCGTAGTCAGCGCACAGGTTCTCGCCTGCAGTGGGCGCAAGCAACAGGGGTATGCCTTCGTTCACGTGGGGCCGGGGAAATATCGGGGAAGACTTTTCGACGCCGCTCGCCGCCCAGCAGGCCTGGTGGCGATGACCCCGGGTAAGAGATGCAAGAGTATTGGCATTAGCTAATGCCTGTAAATCGCTCCGGTTAAGCCGAGCCCGGTAGCTGAGATCGGCGATGTTAGCAAACGCTCGCAGTTGGCGAGCGTCGGTTACTCGCCCGGCACCAGCGCGGCTGAGACCTTTGACCAGTCGCAAACCCAGGCGCAGTGCAAATGCTTTGCCAGCCGGTTCCAGTGTGCAATCCCACGCGCTGACCGTGATATCGATGCTGCGTACGATAATGCCGTGACGGCGGGCATCCTGGACCAGTTGCGCAGGGCTATAAAAACCCAGCGGCTGGCTGTTCAATAAAGCGCAGGTAAAGGCGGCCGGTTCGTGACACTTGAGCCAGGCCGAGACATACACCAGCAACGCAAAACTGGCGGCATGTGATTCGGGGAAGCCGTATTCGCCAAAACCCAGAATCTGTTGGTAGATGCGTCGGGCAAACGCTGCGCTGTAGCCGCGCTCGCGCATGCCCTCGACCAGTCGTGTCTCGTAATGATCTAGCCCACCGTGACGTTTCCAGGCGGCCATGGCCCGGCGCAAGCCATCCGCTTCGCCTGGTGTGAAGCCCGCGGCCACCATGGCCAGCTTGATGACCTGTTCCTGGAAAATAGGCACGCCCAGTGTGCGTTCGAGCACCTGACGGACCGCTTCACTAGGATAGGTGACAGCTTCCTCGCCGTTGCGCCGCCTGAGGTAGGGGTGGACCATGTCGCCTTGAATGGGGCCAGGCCGAACGATCGCCACTTCGATGACGAGGTCATAGAAGCACTGTGGACGCAGCCGCGGCAACATGGCCATCTGTGCCCGCGACTCGATCTGAAAAACCCCCGTGGTGTCGGCGCGGCTGATCATCTGGTACACGGCTTGGTCTTCGGCTGGTAGCGTGGCCATAGTCAGGGCTGTACCGCGGTGTTGCTTAATGAGATCGAATGCCCGGTGGATTGCGCTCAGCATGCCCAGTGCCAGGCAGTCCACCTTGAGCAGGCCCAGTGCATCAAGGTCGTCCTTATCCCACTGGATGACGGTTCGGTTTGCCATCGCTGCGTTCTCTATTGGCACAAGATCGCCCAAGGGCTCATGTGAGATTACAAATCCCCCGGAGTGTTGGGACAGGTGGCGGGGGAAGCCGACCAGTTCTTGCGTGAGCGCCAGCAATTTGCGCAGTACTGCGCTCTGCGGGTCCAGTCCGATCTCGCGTACACGCCGGGCCAAGGTTTTGCCATCCTGCCACCAGGCGAGGTTAGCGCTCAGCCGGTCCAACTGGTCCTGCGACAGGCCCAGGGCGCGGCCGAGGTCACGCACGGCACTGCGCGGGCGGTAGGTGATCACCGCGCTGGTTAGGGCCGCCCGGTCGCGTCCATAGCGGCGGTAAACGTATTGCATGACCTCCTCGCGCCGCTCGTGCTCGAAATCCACATCGATGTCCGGCGGTTCATTACGCTCTTTAGAGATAAAGCGCTCGAACAGGATTTCCATGCGCGCCGGGTCCACTTCTGTAATGCCAAGGGCAAAGCACACCGCGGAGTTGGCTGCCGAGCCCCGGCCCTGGCAGAGAATGCCGCGGGTGCGGGCAAAGCAGACGAGGTCGTGGACCGTGAGAAAGTAGCTTTCGTAGCTCAGTTCCTCTATCAGTGCCAGTTCATGTGCAATCTGGCGCACGACCTTGGCGGGTGCACCCTGCGGCCAGCGTGTTGCCATGCCCGCATCGGTCAACTGGCGCAGGTACCCGGCCGGTGTGAGGCCCGCGGGCACAAACTCATGCGGGTAGGTATAGCGCAGTTCAGTCAACGAGAAATCACACTGCCTGGCAATATTGAGGCTCTCCTGCAGCAGTGCGGGCGGGTAAATGCGCGCCAGCACGGCCAGCGTGCGCAGGTGGCGTTCGGCGTTTGGATACAGGCGGTGCTTTACGCTTTGCAGTGTTTCGCCAAGGCGAACTGCGGTCAGGGTGTCCTGCAGGCATTGTCGGGTCCGCGCATGCATGTGTACGTTACCCGCAGCGACCAGCGGCACGGCCAGTTTTTCCGACAGTGCGCGCAAGTGCTGCAGGTGTTCGCGGTCGCGGCCGCTGCCGGGCTGTTCGACGGCAATCCATACCCGGTTGGGCATAAGACCGGATACGCGCTGGACATGGTGGGCCAGGCGCTGGTAACGCGTTGCCAGCATATCTGTCGGCGCTGGGCAAGGGTCACACGGCAGCAGTGCCAGGCAATCCTCTAGTTCCCCGGCCGAGAGATCGTTGGTGTCCAGGGTATAGCAGCCCTTGGCGGCTTTGCGCCGGGCGTGGGTGATCAGGCGGCTAAGGTGGCGATAGCCGGTGCGGCTGGTTGCCAGCAGGACCAGAGTGCTGCTGTCGGTGAGATGAAATTCGCTGCCGATGATGAAGTGCAGGCCTTGTGCCCGGGCGGCGACATGGGCCCGCACGACACCGGCCACGCTGCACTCGTCGGTCAGGGCAAGTGCCCGGTAGCCATGCTCGAGCGCCTGGCGCACCAGTTCCTCCGGGTGCGATGCTCCGCGCAGGAAGGTGAAATTCGACAAGCAATGCAGTTCGGCATATCCGGGCAACTGCGATTTCTCCAAAATACTGTATAAATATACAGTATAACGCAGTTACCGGCCCGGTCACTGCCTTTTCTTCATGGCGCGGGGGTAATCGGTCACTGTCGCCCCTTCACCAAGGTAATCACCGCCACACTTGCCAGTGACAACCCGGCTGCGAGCAGGAAGCTGAAGCGCAGGTCAAAGTCCCCGACCAGTCCCGCCAGCACTGCACCCAGCGCACCCACGCCGTCAAGCAGCACAAAGATAAAGCCTAGCGCGGTGGCTTCCCGCTCGCTGGCATGGTCTATTGCCATAACCAGAATCCCGGAGCGAATAGCCACCAGCACGCCCATGGCACCCGTCAGCAGGCCGAGGGTGACAAGCGGGACTGCAGTGAGCAGCGCCGCCCCGATCAGTGCGGCAGCAGTAGCCAAACCGAACACGAATACACCGACTCGGCTCGAGCGGTCGGAGAGGCGGCCGATAAGCGGTTGACCGACCGAGCCAACCAGCATGGCCGCGGCGAAGGCCATGCCAGCTTGCGCCGGGCTAAAGCCAAGCACCCGCTGGGCGAATAACGGCGTCATGGTCATGAGTGCGATCAATGCCATGTTGTAGGCGCCAATACTGCTGACCAGACGCAGGCCCGCCCGGGTGCGCCACTGTCGGACAAAAGCCACAAGGTCAGCGCGCGAGATAGCCGAGCTGGCATGGCGCTGGGGTATCTTGTTTGCCAGGGCCACGAACACGATGCCCATAAGTGCTGCCGGAACGACCGCGATCTGCAGCACGGTCTGCCAGTTGAGCACAGCTAATAAGAAGCCCACCAGAAGGGGTGAGAACATCTCGGCCAGCGAGCCACCCACGGCGTGGATCCCCAGGGCTTGGCCTTTTTGCCGGGGCATCTGTCGCACCAGGATGCCGGTGGCGATGGGGTGCCAGGCGGCATCACCCATGCCAGCGATGGCGAGCAACAGGGCCAGTGACCAGAAGCCGGGTGCCAGCGAGGCGAGCAGGTAGCCGACCGTCACCCACCAGAAGGTGGCCAGCAGCAAGCGACCCTGGTTATGGACCCGGTCGGCGAGGATCCCGGCCGGGAAATACGCCAGCGACGCACCGATCGAATTGATGGTGAGCAACAAGCCCACCTGGGAGGGCTTAAGATCAAACGCCAGCCCGATGGCCGGTGCCAGCAGCCAGATTGCCGTCGCTGCCCAATCGTTGGCCAGATGCCCCAGTACGCAGGTAACCTGTAATGGTGCCGGACTAAGGGTTTTTCCCGAGTTGCGCATATTATGATGATCAGTGACGCCTAAAGGGTGGGTTATGTCACAATCCTGCCCCGTCATAAACCGCTAATTTCCCGGGGAAAATCGATGGCTGTGGGTACCTGTCAAACGGTGAACCTGCGTAACTATGCCTCACCCGAGGCCGTGGTCGAGGACTTGGCGCCCAGTTACCCGGTTTTTTGTGTGCGCCCACACGAAATCCAAGCGGTGGCCCGGCGTTTTATCGAGGGCTTTTCAGGGGATGTACTGTTTGCGGTTAAATGTAACCCCGGGGCGCATATGTTGAGCATATTGTTTGAGGCTGGCATCCGTCACTTCGATACCGCCTCTTTGCCAGAGGTTGCACTGGTGTCGGAGATGTTTCCGGATGTCCGTGCCGATTTTATGCATCCAGTCAAGAGTCGGGCAGCGATCCTCGCAGCGCACAGCATCTACGGCGTAACACACTTCGTGGTCGATCACCTAACGGAGCTTGAAAAAATAGCGAGCATCATACCGCCGGGGCCCGATACGGTGATCGTGGTGCGTCTTGCCATTTACCATAAAGCGGCCGTTTACGAACTCTCAAGCAAGTTCGGAGCACCAGTCGATGAGGCTGTTACCCTGGTGCATCATGTCCTGGCAAAAGGGTATGGTTATGGCCTTGCTTTTCATGTCGGTTCGCAGTGCCTTGACGCCAGCGGTTATGCAGCGGGCATCGATCTTGTGCGGCGGGTACTGGAGCGGCTTGATAGTGCCCCGCGCTGTGTCGATATCGGTGGTGGCTTTCCAGCCCGCTATGTGAATTCGCAGGGTGCCGATCTTGATACGTACTTTGCTACGATTGCGAACGCCACCCAGACGCTCTCATTACCTGATGATTGCCGCTTAATGTGCGAGCCGGGCCGGGGCCTGTGTGCCGACGGTGAGTCGCTCATCACCCAGGTGCACCTGTGCAAAGGTGATGGGCTGTACCTCAACGACGGCATGTATGGTAGTTTCATCGAGGAGAAGCTCGGTCTGAAACTGCCGGTGCGGATGGTGCAGGCCCGGGATTTTTCCAGCGAGAGTCGTGAATACACGCTGTATGGCCCCACCTGTGATTCACTGGACGTTTTTCCTGGTACGGTCAACTTGCCGGCTGATGTGGCTGAGGGTGACTGGCTAGAGTTTGGCTGTATTGGCGCTTACGGTACGGCGTGTCGAACCCACTTCAACGGGTTCTTTGCTGATACCTTTGTTGCGGTAGAAAATGATTTTGGCGAATCGATTTAAATAAAGTTTGAGCCAGAACCTGGATCTCATCGCGAGCGGGGTGCTCGTTGCAGCGGGTTAGAATATCCGCCGGCAACGATCCAGATATCCGCGATGTGGCCGGACGAGAGGGAAACGTATGACACATGCAATACGGGTAAACCAGACTGGTGGGCCGGAGGAGCTCACCTGGACAGCGGTTGAAGTCGGTGCACCCGAGGCAGGAGAGGTACGGCTGCGCCACACTGCCATTGGCCTTAATTTCATCGATGTTTACTTTCGCACCGGCACCTATCCTGCACCACTACCATTCACGCCAGGGCTTGAAGGCGCTGGCGTGGTCGAAGCGGTAGGCGAGGGCGTTAGCGACCTTGCTGAAGGCGACCGGGTCGCCTACGCCGCCCAGCCACTGGGTGCATACGCACAAGCTCGCCTGCTGCCAGCCGACAAGCTGGTAAAACTGCCTGAGTCAATTGACGATCGCACCGCCGCGGCCATGATGCTCAAGGGCATGACGGCCCAGTATCTGTTACACAGTACTGCACCGGTCAAGGCTGGGGACACCATCCTCTTTCATGCCGCAGCCGGTGGGGTTGGACTGATCGCCTGCCAGTGGGCTCGCCACCTTGGAGCTACTGTCATCGGTACGGTGGGCTCTGAAGAGAAGGCCGAGCTTGCCCGCACACACGGTTGCGATCACCCTATCGTCTACACGCGAGAGAACTTCGTTGAACGGGTGACTGAGCTGACTGATGGCTGTGGCGTTGACGTAGTTTACGATTCGGTTGGACAGGCGACCTTCGAGGGCAGTCTCGACTGCCTCAAGATGCGCGGCACGTTGGCGCTTTTTGGCCAGTCTTCGGGCAAGGTCAGTGCGTTTGACCCCTCACAACTGTCGGCTAAGGGCTCGTTGTATCTTACCCGGCCGACGCTTTTTCACTACACCGCTGATCGCCAGAGCCTGGACCATTGTGCTGGAGAGCTGTTTAAGGTGATGGCGACAGGCGTGGTAGGGGCAGACATCAATCAGGAATATGCATTGGCAGATGCGGCTGTTGCCCATACGGATCTGGAAAGCAGGCGCACTACCGGCGCCAGCGTTTTGATACCCTGATCAACCCGTAGTCGGCGGACAACGGAAACGAGCGGCCATGAATATCCAGCAAGCGATACGCACACTATGCCTGGGGCAAGATCTCGGTGCTGACGAGATGCGCGAGGTGATGCGCACCGTCATGCGGGGCGATGCCACCCCGGCTCAGATCGGTGCCGCTTTGACAGCTCTGCACATCAAGGGTGAGACGGTCGAAGAACTGACCGGGGCGGCCACCGTTATGCGCGAATTTGCAGCTACAGTTTCGGTCAAGGCCGAGCGGGTGGTCGACAGCGTTGGTACCGGTGGTGACGCAGCAGGCCTTTTCAACGTCTCGACCGCAGCGGCGCTGGTTGCCTGCGCCGCCGGCGCGACCATGGCCAAGCATGGCAACCGGGCCGCGACCGGCAAGTCGGGCAGTGCTGATGTGTTGGAAGCGGCCGGTGTCAACATTGCTCTTGATCCGGAGCAGGTGGGCCGAACCATAGATGCTGTTGGCGTGGGTTTCATGTTTGCACCCACCCATCATGGCGCTACCCGGCATGCGGTTGGCCCGCGTCGCGAGATCGGGGTACGCACCCTGTTCAACCTGCTGGGTCCACTGACTAACCCCGCTGGCGCCCGCTGGCAACTGGTCGGCGTGTATGACCAGCGCTGGGTGCGTCCGCTAGCTGAGGTTTTCGCCAACCTCGGCAGCGTGCATGCACTGGTGGTGTGTTCCGACGACGGGCTGGACGAGATAAGCATCGGCGCAGAGACTAAGGTTTCAGAACTGCAAGAGGGCAGGGTCAGCGATTACGTGATTACGCCGGAGGCGTACGGTATCGCCCGGCAGAGCCTCGATCCACTGCGCGTTGCCGATGCGCAAGGCAGCTTGAACCAGATAACCGGCGCCTTGTCGGGCCAAGAGGGGCCGGCGGCCGATATGGTGGCGCTCAACGCGGGCGCCACGATTTATGCAGGTGATTTGACCAGCACGCTGGCCGATGGTGTAGACCGGGCCCGCACGGTGCTCGCTTCCGGTGCCGCACTGACAAAATTAGAGGAACTGGCGGCGTTTACCCGCCAGTTCATAAGTGACTAAAAGAAGGAGATCGGTCTATGCAGACAATTTTTGTGCAGGTGAAGTGTAGGCTGGGTGAGTCATACCGAGTCGCCGAGGCGCTGGTAGAGATAGACGGGGTATCCGAGGTTTATTCGATCTCGGGGCCTTACGATCTGCTGGCCAAGTGCTATCTGCCTGTGGGCGAGGACGCCGGCCATTTTGTTAACCAGAAGGTGCAGCAACTGGAGGGTATTCGCGACACTCTGACCATCATCGCCTTCAACGCTTTCAGTTAGTGAGCCGGCCGGGCTAGCCGTTCGTGGCCAGGTGTAAATTCGTGGCCAGGTGTAAAAAAGGCCGGCAATCGCCGGCCTTTTGCAGCAGCAGTCGGCGCGCTTTACTGTGACTGTGCCACTATGTAATCGACCGCCGCTTTGACCTCATCGTCGCTAAGCGCTAAGTTGCCGCCCTTTGGCGGCATCATCCCGGCGCTGCCCTGGAAGCCGCTAATTGCATGCGTGTAAAGCGCTTCGGCGCCTTGTGTGACCCGGGCTGACCACGCCTCAGTGTCACCGAGTTTCGGCGCGCCGGCAACACCGGCAGTGTGGCAGGCCATGCAGGCCAGCTGGTATACCTGCGCGCCGTCGACCGTAACTGATGCGGCGGTGGCCACTTGGGTGGATTCCGCGGTCGAATCCGGTTCAGCCAGGTTGAGCTGGCCGGCCGGCTGCAGATGTTGCATGGTCAAGCCACTGGCAGCCATCTCGTTGCGTTCGGCGCGGATCCGCTCGGTGATGGTGCCGGCATTGATATTGCCAAGCAGGATCAGAAACAGGGTCAAAACGATGCCTAGTCCGAGGAAAATACTGAAACCCTTGGTGAATTGCTGATCGGTCATGTTGCTTGCCATGCGGGGATTTCTCCATGCCCGACTGCGGTTGGAAAAAAAGCGACGTTGCCGCCTGGCTACGCCGCCATAGATCAGGGCGAGAGTATAGCCCAAAAAAAGCTTGTCAAATGCGGCTGTCTTGTCGGCTGGTGCGGTCGGACTGAAATCGGCAGCACTTCAGGTCGGCGTCGGAGTCAGGCTGGTGCCTTGCGCTGGCGGTGCCGGGTGGTGGCCCGCTTGATCCGTTGTGCTCCGGCCGCCCGAGCCGCAATCAAGTCCAGCGCCTGCCCCAGAGTCTCCCGCATTTCGGCGTAGTACAAGCCAAGCATCGGGGTGCTGGTGTCGGCGGCGGCGCGCATGGCGGCAGCCATGTCGGAACTGTCGTGGTCGGCATCCAACTCGCGTACGGCCAGGTCGAGGTTTTGGTAGGTGCGGTCGGTCTTGTCGAAGGTCACACAGGGTGACAACACATGCAGGTAGGAAAAGCCCGGGTGTTCGAGCGCCTGACGGATTAATTGGGTAAGGTGATGCGGCCAGCCGGCATAGGCCTGCCCGACCCAGCTCGCGCCATAAGATAACAGCATGAGCAGTGGATTCAGCGGCGCATCACGGTTCTGAAACGGCGACGTCGGGGTTATGAAGCCTGTGGCCGAGGTTGGTGACACTTGACCCTTGGTCAGGCCATAGATGCCGTTGTCAAAAAGGAGGTAGGTAATATTGACGTTACGGCGAGCCGCATGTGGGATGTGGCCACCACCAATGGCAAACCCATCGCCGTCACCGCCGACGGCAACGACTGTTAGTTTGTCATTGGCCACCTTAACACCAGTTGCGACCGGAAGCGCGCGGCCGTGCAGAGTGTGAAAACCGTAGGTATCCATGAAGAAAGGAAAACGGGATGCGCAGCCGATCCCTGATACGATCACGGTGTCCTCGGTTTTTATCCGCAACTCGGTCAGTGCATTGACCAGGCCTTCTGTCATACTGTAGTAGCCGCACCCTGGGCACCATGTTGGCAGTGCTGTGGAGCGGTACGCCAGCCGTCCACTCTGCCGAATCTCGTCGACCTTATCTTCCAGGTAAACGGGTTGTTCAGGAATCATGGAGTTATGCCTTGGCCGGGTTTGAGGTTGTAGTCTTGCTGCGCAACTTCTTCTTAGCAGCGTTGCGGATAGCGGTGAGCAAATAGTTAATGTCCATCGGTGCGCCGGTAGCGTGACTGACACGAACCACTGGTCGACCCAACTCGCCAGCGACGAGGTTGGCGAATTGCCCGGTGTAGTTCAGTTCGGGCACCAGCACCTGCTGGCAGTCGTTGCAAAAGCGCAGTATTGGTCGGGTGGGTAAGGGAGACATCATTACCACTTTCATAGCGGCGCAACGGATGCCTTCCTCTCGTGCCAGCAATACCGCCTCTAGTGCTTCACCAAAAGTCGATCCCCAGGCCAGCAAGCCGACGTCGATCTTACCCTTATCCCCAAAACGCTTGGTAAAGTTGATGCCCGGATATTTCATGGCATCATGCAACTTCTCGTGACGTTTTTTGCTCATTAAACTGTGCACATCTGGGTTGTCGTTGGGGTGGCCGTACTCGTCGTGTTCAAGTCCAGTGGCGGTATGGATGCCGCCCGCTTCACCCGGAACGCAGCGTGGGCTTAGGCCATCGGCGGTGAGTTCGTAGCGGCGATAGTTGTCCCCGGGTGAACTGCTGCCCACCCGTTGCCAGTTTTTGGGTAGAAAGTTATCTTCACCTTGCAGGAACACAGTCTCGTAGCGGTTCGACAGGTACAGGTCGATCAGAACGATTACCGGCACCTGGAATTTCTCAGCCATCTCGAAGGCCCGCGCAGCACAGCGCCGGCAACCTTCGACATTGGTTGGCGCAAGGACGATGCGCCTGGCATCGCCATGTCCACCCCACACGGCAAGATTGAGATCCGACTGCTCAGTTTTGGTTGGCATGCCGGTGCTGGGCCCACCGCGCTGGGAGACGAAGACGACTGCCGGTACCTCCGCCATTACTCCGAGCCCCAGCATTTCTGCCATCAGGGCAAGGCCAGGGCCAGAGGTGGCGGTGGCCGCTCGGGCGCCCGCATAGCCGGCGCCGATAGTCGCAGAGATCGCTGCGATTTCATCCTCGGTTTGGACTAATCGCCCGCCGCGGCGGGGCATTTCCACAGCTAGACGTTCCATGATACCTGTGGCCGGAGTGATCGGATAACCGAAGAAGGTTTCAATGCCAGCTTCTAGGCAGCCGTGCGCGATGGCACCGTTGCCAGTCATCATGCGTACCTCACCGCCGTTTTTGCGGGCGCGGGAGTGGTCGATTTGCACGTCGTCGAATTTGTAGGTGGACGATCCAGATTTGAAACCGGAGTCGAATGCAGCCAGTGCAGTATCCGCCACTGCTGGTGCCTTGGTCTCGAACTTGGCGGCAATGGCCTGGTGGAAGGCCTGCTGCGGCAGTTGGTAGAGGCCGGCGATGAAACCGAGTGCGACGATGTTGCGTGAGCGGTTGGCACCAGTGGCGAGTTCCGACAGTTCCCGTATAGGCAGGGCATAGGGAAGATGGCCTGGCATCAGGTGGCCAGAGATATGCGCACCCTCTGCAACTGCACTCATCGGCGCGGAGTCGTAGATAATCGCGCCGTAGTCGCGCACTTCGCCTACGTGGGGTATGGCGTGTAGGTCGTTGAGCGATACCAGCACGTCGGAATAAGACTTCATCGAGTACACCTGGTTAGTGGATATCCGGGTGCGCGATATACACTTGCCAAAGCCACGTATCTCGGCCGGATAATGGTCGAAGGCGATCACCCGGTAGCCGGCCCTGGCCATGGCCCGTTTGAAAATATCACCCACGGCAATGGTCCCATCACCAGCAGAGCCGCAGATCGAGATCTGAATGTCGGTTTGTTTAGCCACGTTAATCGTATTCCCAGAAGGGTGAGTGCAACAGGCCTTTGCTGGTAACTTCCAAGGCTTCATCGACGGTCGATTCGAACGCCGACTGCTCACCGGTCATGTTGTAGGCGGCCACTTCACCCATCATCTTCACGTTACGGTAGCCGTAGTAAAAGCGGTAGGCGTTGCTTGTGGCCGACCAGATTTGGCAGACATCACCGGCCGCCCAGATGTTGTCTCGGGCGGTCTGCAGTTGTGGGCTGACCAGAATCCCCCGCTCCATGTCGATACCCGAAGTGGCCAGGAAGTCAACGGTAGGAACGAGGCCAAAAAAAGGCATGACGACGTCGCCGCGGATCTCGCTGCCATCCTCAAAGAATACTTGCCTCGCCGGGCCTTTGCTGTTGCCAGCCTCGATGTGGTCCACTTTGCCGTGGTCCCAAATGTCTAGTCCCATGCTCTCCAGTGCTTGCAGGTAACGTGCGCGTTCACTTTGCGCGATTTCGTGCGGCCAAAAGGTGCGGTTGTCGAGCGCCACGATTACGCGGTGCCCGGTGGCAATGATGGTGCGGGCGAGGTCAAGGCCCATTACGTCACCGCCGAGCATGATCACGGTGCCGTTTTTGCGAACTGCATTTTGCACCTGCATCGCAACACGGAAGTTATGAAAACTGTGCATCAGGCCAACATCGTCGAGCAGTCGCGCCGGGATGTAGGCGTGTCCACCGGTTGCTATCAGCAACTTATCGTAGTGCAGCGTCTCGCGGTGGGCGAGCGACAAGGTCTGGGTTTGCGGATCGAGCTCAACGACCCGGGTCTTTCGGCGGAGCGTAATGTTTTGTGATTCATAGTACTCGGGTGGGTGAACCAGGTAATCGACCCACTGATGCCGGCCCCTAAACACGTCCGGCAAGTCGTAGCGGTTGTAGAAAAGCAGGGCTCCTGCCGAGATGATGGTGATCCGGGAATTCGGGTCACGTTTACGGATCACATCGGCCGCATGGTTTCCGGCGATACCGTTTCCCAGTACAACGTGATGTGTGGATGAGGGCATGGATCAGACGCTTTGGGTGATGATCTCGTTTTTGCTGATCGATATGCAGCGGGTCGGGCAGACTTTGTAGCAGGCCCCGCAGCGGATGCATTCATCGTTGTCGATCCAGATTGCCGCTGTGTCGCGCCAGACGTTGGTCTCCTGCAACTCTCCGTAGGTACCGTCATCATTGATTTCTACACCTTCGACCAACTTGATGCAGTCCCGTGGTGCTACCTCGATGCAGGCACGACAGTAGATACAGTTGTCGACGTCGATCTCGTACTTGAGATAACAGAGGTAACAGCGCTTGGCTTCTTCCAAGCTGTGGTCGGTGTCAAGCCCTTGTTCGACCTCCGTGGTGAGTCCCTTGAAGCGATCAACAACGGTAGCCGTCGGCACACTTTGTCGTTCGATAAAGTCGAACTGCCGCTCGCGCACGGGTTTGTCTACGGGCTCGATGCGAACCACTTTTCGTTGGCGCACCCGCTGCATCAGCCAGCTGTCCAACTTGCCGGCAGTTGCCCGGCCATGGCCTATGGCTTCAATTACGGTGGATGAACCGTTGACAAAATCACCGGTGGCGAACAGGCCTTGGACTGAAGTCATGCCGTCTTCGCCGACGCGAACACTGCCCCAGCGATCGAGTTCGACTGGCAGATCGAGGTAATCGTTAATAGACCTCTGGCCGATGGCGACCAGCAGTGTGTCGAAGGGTTCAACGAACTCCGAGTCTGGTATTGGGATGGCCTCGCGCCGGCCACCGGCGCGCCAGCCGCCGAGCCGGTTCTGTACAAAACAGATACCAGTGCCCAGGCCGTTGTCATCAACCTGTAGTGCAACCGGGGTGCGTAGTCCCCGGATCGGAATCCCCTCGCGCTTGGCTTCCAGAATTTCCTCATCCATGACCGGAATGTAGTTTTCACTGGTACGTATGTGAATAGTGACCCGTTCGGCGCCGAGCCGCCGCGCGACCCGGGCACAATCGAGTGACGTGAAGCCGGCACCGACTACCGCCACCCGCCGGCCAACCGTTTTCTTTTCACCCCGGTGCAGGTCGAGCAAGAAGTTCAGACCATACTCTGCGTTGGGCATCTCCTGTACGAGGTCTCGGCCGTCGAGTTGGTCACGCAGCGGCAGTGGCATGGCTGCCATGCAACCGGTCGCGAGCAGCACTGCGTCGAATCGGTCAAGCAGTTTCGATAGTGGAATATCGCCCTCATTACAGCCTACAGTGACACCGGTCTGTAGCGTTACCCCCATCCGGGTCGCGTTTTGAACCTCGATGTCCAGGACCTCGCGCGGCAAGCGGAATTCGGGAATACCGTAGCGCAGCATGCCGCCGGCGCGGGCCTCGCGTTCATAGATGGTGACGTTGTGGCCTAGTATCGACAGGTCGTGGGCTGCCGCGATGCCGGCCGGGCCGCCGCCGACGATCGCAATCCTGCGGCCGGTCGGGGTATAGAGATCCTCGCTGATCCGGTGGCTTTCGGCTTTCAGGCTGGCGGCAGAACGCTTGAGGTGGCAGATACTGACCGGTTCGCCGTTCCCGGGCCAGCCGTGGCGGCAGACTGGCTCGCAGGGGCGGGAGCAGATGCGCCCGAGTACGCCAGGCAGGATATTGGCGATGCGGTTGAGTTCGTAGGAGCGGCCGTAGCGGCCTTCGACGATAGTGCGGATATAGCCGGGAATGTTGGTATCGGCAGGGCAGGCTGCCTGGCACGGCACGTTTTCCCGCACCCAGCCGATGTCCCGCGGGTCGGTGGAGAAGCGGACGGTAGTGACGACCCGCTCCCCAAAATACTGCAGCTGTGAGAGGTCCTCGTCCTCGCTGAGGTAATCCTTGCGGACGCGTTCGTTGCCCACTATGTATGGCTGGCCTGTTTCCTGGTAGGCGCTTTCGGTTGGCGGGCGTACTCTAACGGAGACGGCCAGGTGGGGGAAGCCCTAGCCTGGTAATAGTTAGGAATTTTTCTCCGGATTACTGCTTAATCGATGCCGCGTCAGGGATGGTCAGTAGCAGTTGTGGCCGACGGGCGAGTTATCGATAGCCGTTTACATAAGCAACTGTAGAATACTTTGGCGTGAGCCAATCTCGCCTGATCCTTAATCTTGGCAGTGGCCGGCCAGCTAGCAGTTTGCCTCTTGAATTGGCCGACCTGCACGGGTCCCTCATCACCGGCGAGTGCATCAGTTGTCGACTCGAACCATTGCTGGAAGAGGGTTGGGGCCCCGTGCGGGGTGTTGATCTGTTGGTCGGAGCTGGTTTCAGTATCGACGGGGCTCCCCGGACCCAAGGCTCGGCTGTGTGTGCTCGGGCTGTGCGCATTCGCAGCCTGCCGGATACGGTAGGGCCGGGCATGCGTCTGCTCATCGTTGGGCTGAATCCCAGCCCCTATTCGGCCGATCACGGAGTGGCTTACGCTCGGCCTGGCAACCGTTTCTGGCCGGCGGTGCTCGCTGCCGGTATCGCCAGCATCGACCGCGATCCGCGCCACGCCTTGCGCAGTCATGGCTTGGGCATGACGGACCTGGTGCGCCGGACCACCCGCAGGGCCGATCAGGTGGATCTATCGGAGTTCCAGGCGGGGTTTGCACGGGTCAGCCGGCTGGTTGAATGGTTGTGCCCCAAAGCGGTGTGTTTTGTTGGCCTTGGCGGCTGGCGGGCAGTTGTTGAGCGCAAGGCCCAAGCCGGCGTACAGCAGCGCATGTTAGGCGGCCGGCCGGTCTACGTTATGCCGCATACCAGTGGTCTGAATGCTCACAGCCGCCTCGCAGATTTGACGGCACATCTGGCCGCAGCCGCAACACTTGCCGACAAGTCCTGAGTGAAATGCCTGCACGGGCGCTGGTGTTCGGTTAGTTCTGGTGTGGCCCGAACTTCATTGCCGTAATCAGCTGGCGTATTCTGTCGGTACTCGGCTAACGGTTATTCCACCCGGCGAGCGGGTAATCAAAAAATCAGGGCTAAAACTGGCAACCAACAAGAGTCGCTGCAACTTCGCGTTCGGTCGAGTCGCTCTTGGTTGAGCGTCTTGGGGTGTTATTCTGGCACTGCCTTAGGTAAACCAATGTTGAGTAAAATACGCGGTACAGGTTCCCAAATATTCTCGTGATGCTTGCATGCGCCCGTAGCTCAGTTGGATAGAGTGCTGCCCTCCGAAGGCAGAGGTCACAGGTTCGAATCCTGTCGGGCGCGCCACTTCATGAAGTCTTTGCAGCGCACCTAAGTTACGGCGGATCAACGGCTTACGTCAAGTTGCGAGTTCAGCGAATCCCGATCTCTTCAATCTCTTAATCGGTCGTTGATCGCCTATTTACTGTGGCAATTTGTGGCATATGTGTGGCAAGGAGCAGAGGGAACTTCTTCAGAATTCCTGCCCTCTGCGCCACGCGTCTTTGACCCGTGACCGGCAACGCTCTACCCAACTGAACTGCGGGCGCTCTGTTCTAATACCGAACTTGAGTCGATCCTAACAGCGTCAACAAGGCAGGTGACCCTGCGGACCCCCGGGCCACCCCCTTTTTGTAATCAAAACACCTTCCGAGACATAGCCGAAAAGGCTGAAAGGCTTACGGTGTTAGTGGGCTGTTGGGAATGAAGCAAACAGGATATACAACCTAGATCCCGCTTCTCATCTCCATTATCTGCCAGTAAATGTGATAGCGATCACAACCTTTCGCTAGTTTTCCTCGCCTTTGTGATGGTCATCACCGACATCCTGTGAATTTATTTAGAAAATACCAGCACTGGAATTACCTAGAAACAAAAACAGGAGACAGGGCAATGATTAACGAGATGAATATGAATGAACTTGATAAGGTAAATGGTGGAATTTTTGGCTTGATATTTGCGCTTTTAGGGTGTACGAAAAAGAAAGAGCCAGAAGAGACACCAGATCCTAACCCGACTTGGACTGGCACAAAAACTCAATGCAAGTTGTCTGGCGGACAACATCCGTCATGCCCGCCTGACTGGAATAATCCGGGTTGCTGGGATGGCCCCGGGGGCGGTCAGGGTGTACCGTCAATCTAGGTTTAACCTCAGACCGTGGCATGCTCGGAAAGTAAAATTGAGTAGCGCCCGAAGATGCCCCGCTCTAGCGGGGTTTATCTTTTGTGATCCCCATCAAATACAGGGCAGGCAAGGCAGGTTCCCCTGCGGAACGCGGCGTACAGACTTCCTGTAGGCTACAGGTTGTAGAACAAGTTTTGTTGCCAAAGTGGGAGGATCGCCATGAGCTGTACCGAATGTGAGATTCGACCAGCGGGAGTTTTTCGCTCGGTTGGAGAGGACACGGATCTGGAGGCGATCCTTAAGGACCATCCTGTGCTGCGTCCGACACCCACTCCGGACGGGTGGCCGCAATACGGACTCCAGGAGTTTTTCTATCGGTGTGCTCAATGTGGCCAGGAGTGGCATTACGCTCAATCGGATTTCCCCTTCCAAGGGTTCTGGGCGAAACACGTGCCAGAGCCGAATGGTGGTTGAGCGGCAATGTGTATTTACTTGAAAAAATTGTGGGCGCGACTGAGATTGAACCAGTAACCTAATACTGTATCAATGTAGTCGCCTGCCAATATACAGACTGAAAATAGACTTTTGTGAATCTCGATCTGAGTCAGCAAAAGTATACGGATTAATACAGGAGGCAGCCTATAATGTGCGACATCATCGACCTGGAGCGTTACCCACTTGACCGACTCGAGAGCGCCGAGGGTCAACTCTGGTAAGCCGTTGCCGAGAAGAGTTGACGCCATCTTTTGCCTAACACTCCGCCATGCCTTTCGTCCGCGGTAGTTTGACTGCATCAGGGTTACACTCCGGCGAGTATTTCCTGCGTCTTGCCATGACATACGCTCTGGCCCATTATCAGCCTTAATGGATGTGTTCCCGTAATTGAGATAGAAGCCCCGGAACTACAAGTGCAAAAGAGGACAGCTCACCTTATTGTTGCTTTTTCGGTAATGGCACTGCCAATTAGCGCTTTGGCAGAGCCTTTGGATCAGTTTGACCTCACGGGCTTGGTCGTAGGTGCAGCAGGCATGGTGCTTGGTCACGAGCTCGGCCATTTTGCACTAGCGGCTAGTATGGATATAGATGCTGAGTTCGATGGAGTGACAGTGGTTTATCCCGGTACGGATCTCAGCTCCCAGCAACAGGCACGGGTCGCTTCAGCAGGTTTCCAAAGCCAGTGGCTGCTCTCGGAACTGGCCTTTCATTTTTTGGATAAACCCGATGCAGCTCCGAATAGCATCGCTGCAGGAGTAGTGCTCGGGCATTTAGGTATCACCGCCGCGTATCTCAGTTTTTTAAAGAACGAAAAAGAAGGTGACGTTGCGGGCATGGCTAACGCGTTTGGGAAAAACCGAACCGATCTAGCGCTACTCCTCGCTGTGCCCGCGCTGCTTGATGGCTGGCGCCTATTTGGGAAACCGCCTGATTGGGTTCCTGTTCTATCAAGGGCAGGCAAAGGTTTAGGGCTTGCCTGGATTTGGAGTTGGTAATTACGCAGTGTCTGGCGTTGGATGCCGCTGGATAAGAGTGTGAGGGCGTAGGCAGATTTCCCTGGTATCAGTAACGTCTTTCCAGAAATCATCTGCATTCCCAATACCCTACTAATGCCGTAAGCTTTTCAGTTTCGGCAACTATATGCTATCGTTTAGAGGCAAAGCGACGACCTCGAAATACACAAAGGACGGCCGACATGCAGGTAGCTAAAATCCATGATGCGGTTTTGGAATACGAAGAAGAAGATGTTGCCAGGTTGGTACAAGCAGAAGTCGATGCGGGCACTGACATAAAGGTTATCCTCGAAGAGGGATTGATTAAGCCATTGGATGTGGTTGGCGAGCAGTTTAGCGACGGCACGCTATTCGTGCCGGAAATGCTAATGGCGGCAGAAGCGGTGGCTGCTGGCCTGGGTATCGTCCGCCCTTTGCTGGTAGAGACTGGCGCCAAACCGGCCGGCACCATCGTGCTTGGCACGGTTAAGGGAGACCTTCACGACATTGGCAAGAACCTGGTCGGCATGATGTTAGAAGGGGCCGGATTCCAGGTATTCGATTTGGGGACCGATGTCGACCCGGAAACATTCATCGCAGCGAGCAAAGAAAACCAAGCCGATATCGTTGCCATATCGGGTCTGTTGACTACCTCAATGCCGGAGATGGAAAAGACGGTAGCTATTCTCCGCCAAGGCAAAGAAACGGACAACAGCAATGTCAAGATTATGATTGGTGGGCCACCGGTGAACCAGGAGTTTGCTGACAAAATCGGTGCCGACGCTTACGGTCAGGATGCGCCTGGCGCGGTCGAAAAAGTTCGCCAACTGGTTGCTAGCTAAACTCTGGCCGAATGCATCACAACACAGGGAAAAAAAATGACTTGGACTCATCGTGAGCGATTGTTGGCAGCCCTTAACCATGAGGAGCCGGACCGCGTGCCTATAGACCTGGGAGGTGCTGAGTTCACCAGTGTCACATTTGGAGCTTACGAAAAACTGAAAAAGTATCTTGGCGTTAACGTGGCCACAGAACCGATGTCGATTATCCATTCGGTAGCGCACCCTGCAGAGGTTATTCTGGAACGCTTTGGCGTAGACACCCGCAACGTGCAACCCGGTGGGTATGAGGGGGGAGTTGATCACTGGATTGATGACAATAATTATGTCGATATCTTTAATGTTTTGTGGAAGCATACCGAGTCGGGTGTCGATCAGCATTTCTTGCATAAAGACGGTCCTTTCCATGGCGGCAAGCTTACGCTTGATCGGGTCGAGGAGTGCGATTGGCCTGACGGGAAAAATCCTGGCCTCGCGAGCGGCGTCAAAGAGCGGGTGCAGGCCATTAAAGCAAAAGGGGGCGACCATGCCGTTTGCCTGTACCTACCGGGCGGCGTTATTCACCGGGGCTATGCTATGCGCGGTTTCGAAGCCTACCTCAAGGATCTTTATAAAAGCCCGGAGCCATTGCAGCTCCTAATGAGAAAACTTTGCGATTTCTGGTGCGATACGGCCGAGACGGTGATTAACGCGGCAGGGCCTGAGAATATTGACATCATATATTTCGGTGAGGATTTGGGTACCCAGGATGGCTGTATGTTTGACCCCGATGGAATTTATGCCAACTATCTCAAACCCCACCATGCGCGTATGGTTTCTACGGTCAAAGAGCTAACCAACCATAAGGTCAAAGTATGTTTTCACTGTTGTGGCTCGGCCTATCACTTCATACCTCACCTTATCGATATTGGCGTCGACGCTCTTAACCCGGTACAGGTCACAGCTAAAAACATGGAGCCCGAACGCTTGAAGGAAGAGTTCGGCGATAAGATCACCTTCTGGGGCGCGATAAATACCCAGCGAATCCTGCCCTTTGGCAGCCCTGAGGAGGTCGCCGAGGAAACCCGGCGGATCATCTCCATCCTGGGAAAAGGGGGCGGTTATATCCTTAACAGCGTTCATAATATTCAAGCTGAGGTACCGCCAGAGAACATCGTCGCTATGTTCGAAACGGGCCTTGCTCACCGTTACCATTAGTCGTTGTGCAGGAGCGTCCATCGACGCTGGTTATCTGTTGCGGGGCGGTGGCGCGCGAAGTCGTGGCGCTGATCCAAAATAACGGCTGGGAACATATGACGGTCACCTGTTTACCGGCAAAGTTACATAATGATCCCGATGCTATACCGGAGAAAGTTCGCGCCAAAATCCACAAGGGTCGGCAAACGCACGATAAAATTCTGGTGTTATACAGCGATTGCGGCACAGGCGGTCGATTGACTGCCGTGATTGAGGAGGAGGGGGTCGAGGGAATCGGTGGTGCCCACTGCTATGAGATTTTCACTGGTACCGAGGACTTCTACAAACTGATGGCCGACGAACCCGGATGCTTTTTTGTCACCGATTTTCTGGCCCGCCATTTCGAGAGACTCGTTTTCCGGGGACTCGGCCTGCACAATTTTCCACAGCTCCGGGATACTTATTTTGGACGGTACAAGAAACTGGTGTACCTGGCCCAAAGCGATGATGATGAACTCTTATCCTGCGCACAAACGGCAGCGACAAGTATTGGGCTGGATCTCGAGGTGCGCAAGACTGGCTTTGGCGAGTACGAGACATTCCTTGCGTCGCACTGACAGGTCGGTTTATGTTTCTTAGTTGGGCTATGAATTTGGCAGAAAGGGCGTTAGCTCGGAACTGCAAAATCTGGCCTTTTCAAAAAAGTTAAGTAATTCGAGAAAACAATTTACAGGGAGACAGCGCTAGATGGTTGATACGGTACTTAGTTCGGCTAACAAGGAAGTGGTTATAGGCTTCGAGCAACCCTTTGTAGTCATCGGCGAACGCATTAATCCCACCGGACGGAAAAAGCTGGCCGAGCAGATAGCTGCTGATGACTACTCCATGGTGGAACTTGATGCTGTGGCGCAAATAGAAGCTGGCGCCCATGTATTGGATATCAATGCCGGTGTACCGATGGCTGACGAGCCAAAAATGATGGCGGGGATCGTCAAATTGGTGCAGTCGCTGACTGACGCACCAGTGTGCTTGGATTCCTCCATGCCTGCTGCTTTGGCAGCTGGTTTGGCACAGTGCAATGGCAAGGCTTTGGTAAATTCGGTAACGGGTGAGGAGGAAAGCCTCGCAGCCGTCTTGCCGTTGGTCGCAAAACATGGTGCCGCGGTCGTCGCAATATGCAACGATGAAGAGGGCATCATGGAGGATATCGACAAACGTTTCAGCGTGGCCCAAAAGATTCTTCAAAGGGCAAGAGACTTCGGTATTCCATCTGAAGATGTAGTCATTGATCCTCTAGTCATGCCGGTGGGTGCGATGGGCGATTCTGGCAAAGCCGTCATCTCCCTGGTAAGGCGTATTCGAGGAGAGCTAAAACTCAATACGATTTGCGGCGCTTCTAACGTTAGCTTTGGCCTGCCAAACCGAGTTGAGCTTAATAGTGCCTTTTTGGCGATGCTGATAGGCGCGGGCCTCACCTCGGCCATCGTTAATCCGCTGCACCCGGAAATTATGACTTCCATCACTGCAGCCGAAGTGCTGGCAGGCGTAGACGACAGATGCAAGCGATGGATGAAGCGTTGCCGCCGGTTAGCCAAGGCGGCAAAGTCGGCATGAACCTATTCCAACCTGCTGCCGTGCCGAGTAGCCACCACTAAAGTCAGCTCAACCGGCTACCTCACGCGTTCAGCGCCAGTACCTGCTGGGTGGCGAGGGTAACGGCTTCGGCTGCATCCGCCGCGTAGCCGTCTGCCCCGATTTGATCGGCGAATTTCTGGTTGACCGGCGCACCGCCGACGATCACTTTAAGATCATTACGCAACCCTGCGTGCGCCAGCGCATCGATCACTTCCTTCATTTGCGGCATTGTTGTTGTTAACAGTGCCGAAAGTGCCAACACCTCCGGCTGGCTGTTGCGCACCTTTTGTACGATATCCTCGGTGCTTACGTTAACACCCATGTCAGTCACTTCAAGTCCAGCACCCTTCATCATACTAACGACCATATTTTTGCCAATATCGTGAAGGTCACCTAGCACTGTACCTATCAAAACTCGCCCGCCGAGTTTGACATTGCTTTTTTTGAGATGTGGCTCCAGCAATTTGAGACCTTCATTCATCGCCCGGGCAGAGAGGAGTACCTCGGGTATAAATACGGTACCGTCAGAGAACCGGGTGCTGATGACGTCCATGGCGGGCAGCATTCCCTTGTTGAGAATGTCCTTGGCTGAATAATTTTGATCCAGCAGTTCCTGGGCGTGCACCAGAATCTTCTCCTCCTCACCCTCAAGCACATCATTCTTGATTTGCTCAAAAGCCGGGTCAACAACTACTGACTTGATTGTGACAGCACCCACTTTTTTTGGATCATCCACTGGACTGCCGGCTATGCTGATCGTTTGATGACCGCCATCTTTAAGGGGTAGCCTGCCCTCTTTTTCAATTCGATCGCCGATGTATAACAAACGGTCGAAATCAGCATCCGGTGGTGTTGTATCACCGATAGAGGCAATGAAATGGGTGCCAGGTGCGATGTTTCTGAAAAGATTATCCATAAAATCTTCCAGATCTTCCCAGGTAGAAGATTTTTCTAACAACAACAACTCGGGAATACCGCCATGTATTGTCAGGTGGCCGGGCCGACACCAACGATCGTAATACTCTTCAATTCGCACCTTTGTCATCGGGTAAGGCGTTACGGCATCTGCCACATCCATGCCACTATCGATCAGCAACTCCATCAGGCCCTGGTTCTCACCGTCTGGGTGGCAGATCATGACTACCCCCTTGGGCTTAAGAATACCGGCGGCCTTCTGGCACCAGGGCTGAAAGTGCTCCTCATAAAGAGCGGGGTAGGTAATCATGTCGTCAACGTTAGCCATCCATAAAATGGCATCCATGTCGACACCCGAAAGAACGTCAAGAACCTTATCGTAGAAAACTGACATCGCTTCCAGCAGCTCTGCTATTTGCCTGGGGTAGTCGTGGTGGTGAAGATAAAAATCGGTAGCATCAACAAAAGTTTTCTGAATGAAATGCATTGGAGAGCCGCAGGCAATGCCCATACCCTGTGCTACTGCAATACCATCGTTCCCCACCGAATCTCGCCATCTCCCGAAACGCTCGTAGGTCGGCTTGATGGTGAGGTTGCCAAAAATATGTGCCAGAACTTTGTAGTCAGCAGGCGCTTTGATGGCGTGCTCCTTGACCCAGGAAATAGAGGCTCCGGCCTCTTTCATCTCCCGGGTAAAACCGTGAATCACAGATATCTTGCCGACTGGTGTACGGTATTCCACATGCATCATCTCGCCGTCATCCCGGTTGTCGGGGGTAACACGAATATCAACATCGGAAGAAAACTCGAAGATGTAGGGGTATTCCTTTAAGTTGTAGAGTCCAAGACCGCGATGGGTCGCATCTTCAGGTTTTTCCGGGCGGCTGAATTCGGGAATCATTTTGTGAAGCGGCCAGCCCAATGATCGATGAATATCCTCAACCGCCATACCCTCAAATCGTTTCGGCAACGTCCCCCTGATTTCTTGAGCGTTATGCCAAAGATCGATGCGGGGTATCCAGGGCATCTGGTCAACTTTTTCGCCGTGGATGACAGATAACAGATTTTCTCGATGGCTGATCGGTGGCATGGGATTTCTCCTATCAGGCAATACTGTTACAGTTCTTCGTAGTTTTGTGATATTTGCCGATCTTTTTCTCAGTGCAGAAAATAGCGTTTTTTATATGCTCGGCTTCGGTTAGTCGTCTTCGCCATGCTGGGCCGCATAAATAGACGTGTACCCACCAGACCAGTCTGGCGGAATCAGGCAAGGCCGTGGATCGAGTTCTGACCAACGCGCCAGTTCTCCGCGTACTAAAGCGTATGCGTGCGATGAAGGGGTCGGGTGTGGCGTATAAGCCCTGGCATCGGCCGAGTTGAACGTATTCAGTAGCAGTGGTCGAGGATTAGGTAATTTACTTGGTGGCGAATAATGAAGCGTGCGGCCATTGTGAATGGTGATTGATCCGGCTGGCCCCGTCAGATACTCGATCTTTGAGGAATCAATCTCGGCTACGTCTTCAGCTTTTAAGCAGCCAGCCCATTGACCATTGTTTCCATATAGGTCAAATAGCGGACCATGATGGCTGTGCGGAATAACTGCAAGAGGTCCATTGGACATATCGGTATCTGCCAGGTAACAACCGATAGTCAGGACGTTGTAGTTAGTGTGAGGGAAAAACTGAATATCCTGATGCCATTTGACATCATCACTTCCATCACACCATTTGAAATTCAACTTACTATGATGAAAAACCACATTGGGACCGACGAGATCAGCGGCAACATCGGCTATAAGCCCGGACGCGAAGCGCCAGTAGATTTCATCCTGATCATCGGGATTTTTTAGACGCCTAAGCACGGGAATACCGTCGGTATCAGCCTGTCCAATATCAAAAACCACGCCCGACTCAGTCTCGGATCGACTTGCGGTTGCCAAACCGTCGGTCGCCGCGAGAAGTGTTGCGAGAGTATCGGGGGGCACCAAGCTTGGTACGCTGACGTATCCCTGCTCAAAGTAGAGCTCGCGTTGTTCCTGGGTCAAAACGCGAGCAGGGTAAGACAGGATCTGTTCTGGAGTCATTATTAGTTCTCCTCGTAACGCTGCCAGTGTGGTCGTAGATGACCGATGCTATCAGGATATTGGTTAAAAGCCTGAAAATACTGCATCTAGCTAACTATTACGCTTTGAGAAAACAAAGATAATGAATGATTACCGTTATGCAGCAAGCTTGTGGGTATTGAACAATGTAGTTCGGGATATTGGGGTAATTTTGGGGGCTTGCTTGCATGCATCAGATATATTATAAGGAAAAACACAACGGAATCTGGAGCCTGTAAACACAGGCCCCTTTACAACGGCACATAGCATCGTTCGGGAGAAATACGCTTTGGGGAAAAATCGGTTTGGCGATTCTTATGCTGGAAAAAATGCAAATACTGCAGGAATTGCGAAGCAGGCCGGGAGAAGTTTATGAAACAATTTGCCGCAGATCTTCAAAAGCCCTCGGCAACTGATTGGCCAGAATACTTAATGTGCGGTTGACTTAGTTAGGAGTTAATCGAAAACAACCTTAACTGTAACAGCAATAGGGAAAAAAATTTGCAAACTGACTAGATTCTTTATCGATGATCATTTCCACTGACGTTTTGGAATTAGGAGAGGTGTTGTGTAGCTAGTTTGATTCTTTTTTACCAATACAAGGAGGACGGAAAATGAAGAAACAACTAATTGTAAAAAGTATGGTTGGCTATTTGTCGGCTTTCATGTTGGTGTTCGCAGTAGGTGCCATCAGTGGAACAGCTAGTGCTGCTGAACATAACTGGAAGATGACGGCATCGTGGGGCGGTGGTCCATTAATGGAGATCGGCGCGAAAGCTTTTGCCCGGAGAGTCGAATTATTAACTGAAGGACGGGTCAAGATTCAGGTTTTCCCTGCCGGCACCTTGGGCAAAGCGCTTAAGGTATCTGAGACGGTAAAAAACAATATTGCCCAGGCAGGCCACACCTGGATGGGTTATGACTGGGGTAAGGATAAGACCACGGTCGTATTTGGAGGATTCGCAGGATCAATGGACTCCGAGAGGATGTTGCACTGGATCTATGAAGGTGGTGGACTGGAGATGTGGCGTGAGTTCCGGATGGAGAAATTCGGCGTGGTGTCGATGCCCTGTTTCATCCGCACAGCTGAGGCGTTTCTGCACTCGACCAAGGCGGTAAGGAGTATGGCCGACCTCAAAGGCCTTAAGGTTCGTACTGCTGGCGCATGGCTTGAGATCTCAAAAAGCATGGGTGCAGCGCCAGTCACCATGCCTGGCGCTGAGGTGTATCCGTCGCTCGAGCGGGGCGTTATCGATGCCACCGAGTGGGGCACTTTGTATGAAAATATCTCCCCAGGTTTTCACAAGATCGCCAAATACGTGGTTATTCCCGGAGTGCATCAGCCGGTGGCACCCTTTGAAGTTGTGGTCAACAAGGATGCTTATGCAGCGCTTTCAGAACGTGACCGCGAATTGGTCGACCTGGCCGCAAAGATTGTAACCTTCGAGAGTTGGACGAAAATAGGACACGAGGATGCAAAGGCACTGCAGTTTTTCCGCGATGCAGGTAATGAGATCATCGAACTGGATGAGCAGGTACAAATTGCAGTAAAGAAGACAGCCATAGAGTGGGGTAAAGAACAGGGAAAAGCCAATCCATGGTTTGAAAAGGCCTACAGCAGTCAACTGGCCTACGAGGAGTTGTGGAAAGACGCCGCCCGTTATCGCAACGTCGCTTCGCCAGACTAATAATCGTTATAGATTAAGCTATACCGGCTGGGTTCCCATGGACTCCAGCCGGTATTTTTTTGCATGAGTAATTTGGCACCTTGTTATAGAACATGAAGGTATTTGTTGCGATAGTTAGACGAGTTGTCAAAGTAATCGACAAGATTACCGGCAATGTCGCTCTCGTCGCGGCCTGGGTCATATTGCCGCTAATATTTGCCAGCGTTTTCGAGGTTGTATCCAGATATATCTTTAATGCACCCACTATCTGGGCATATGAGATCGGTTATATGGCGACGGGGGTTAACTTTCTACTCGGGTCGGCATTTACACTTCGCGAACGAGCTCATATAAGAATCGATCTTCTTTATTCGCGGCTTGACCCGAAATGGCAATCATTAATAGATGCGGCGGGATATATTCTTCTTTTCCTGCCGTTTAGCTTCTGGCTTTCATATCGACTCGGTATTTACGCACTGGAGGCCTATAACAGTGGGGAACTGTCGGGCCAGTCGGCCTGGAATCCCCTGATCTGGCCGTTTCGGGCGATATTTTTTCTTGGATTTTCTCTGCTCTCCCTGCAAGCAGCAGCTGAACTGATTCGCTCAATACTGGTACTGGCTGGTGCCGGAAACACCAGCTCGGGGGGCAGTAGCCATGGGTGAATATCTTGCGCTGGTGATGTTTCCCGCGATCTTGGCAATCTTGTTTCTCGGATTCCCAGTCGCGCTGTCCTTAATGGGGGTAGCGCTGGTGTTTGGCCTGATCACTTTCGGCTCTGCCGCCGTATTCCTGTTCGTAGACAAGGTTGACTCTATTGCGTCGACCTTCGTCTTGGCTGCTGTCCCACTGTTTATATTCATGGGATCAATGTTAGAAAGATCGGGAATTGCCGAACGACTGTTCGAGGCGGTGCACCTGTGGACACGCCGGCTGCCGGGAGGTCTTGCCGTTGGCACGATCGTGATGTGTGTAATCTTTGCCGCATCAACCGGGGTAATCGGTGCAACAGAAACTGTCGTTGGCCTTCTGGCAATTCCGGTGATGTTGAAGTACGCCTACGATAAGGGTTTGATATCTGGAACGATCTGCGCTGGGGGTTCACTTGGTACGATCATACCGCCATCGGTGGTAGTAGTAATTTTAGGCCCTGTTGCTGATGTTTCTGTTGGCGATCTGTTTGTCGGCATGGTATTTCCAGGGCTGATCATGGCGGCCCTTTATGTCACATATATTCTCGTACGCTGCGCGCTGCGACCCTCTGATGGGGCTCGCATCCCACCATCACCGGATGACCCATCCTTAGATGAAAAGATAAAGATTACTTTAAAAGCGCTGGTGCCACCGACGCTGCTGATATTCGCGGTGCTGGGATCGATTATGTTCGGCTGGGCAGCGCCAACTGAGGCTGCGGGTATGGGCGCATTTGGCGCTATTTTATTGACGATTTTTTATCGCACCTTCAGTTTGTCGATACTTCATGAATCGCTGATCAAAACTATCAAGATCAGTAGCATGATCATGCTCATACTGCTTGCGGGCAGCATGTTTTCAGGAGTTTTCATTGCGGCAGGCGGAGTCGTCCTCACTGAAGAATTAATTCGAAGTTCTTCTTTACCGAGTTGGGCAACATTGGCACTGTTCCTCGGTATCAGCTTTGTCGCAGGATTTGTGCTGGAATGGATTTCGATACTACTGATCTTCATTCCAGTTTTCTTGCCTATAGTGAAATCTCTTGGATATGACCCTGTCTGGTTTTGTATCCTTTTTCTGATAGTTATACAAACGAGTTACCTGACGCCGCCGATGGCCCCGGCAATTTTTTACCTGCGAGGAATAAGCCCTCCGGAGATAACCCTCCAGAATATGTTCAGGGGTGTCATTCCATTTGTGATCCTGCAGATCATCACGCTGGGGGTGGTAATGACCTTTCCACAGACCGTTCTTTGGTTGCCATCGAAACTGCTGGGCTTTAATTAGGGCTGCTGAGCTGCTTAACTGCCCAAACAAACGGGCAATTTCCAGGCGTTGCGAAATTTTCGTTTTCGAAAGGCAATGGTGCCGGTCTCGACGATCATCGACTCTGGTTCCTTCTGAACAAACTATCGAAGCGGATACCGAGTTCAGCCATGCCCCGTGCAGCGCAAGGCGTGCTAGAGTGATCGGATGAGCGCCCATCCCAAGCCGTCCCAACGTTTCCGTCCTTCGCTGTCGGTGTTGCCTTGGTGCCTGCTCCTGATTGGAATGGCCTTTGGCGCCGGCTGCGAACCCGTCACCCATTACAAGGTCGAATTGCGACCCCAAAGTGACGGTCTTGAGCGGACGTTGACCATCTGGCAGACCCAGCCTGAGCACAAGGCCTCCGAACCCCCCAGGGATCCCCTCTCCGAGGAGGCCCGCACGCGCCTCCAGGCCTTGTTCGATCATTACGAGTTTAACGTGGAGGATAAGCGTCATCTCTTCCGCGGCATGGTGAACGAGAAAACCCCGCCGGACATTGG
>Ga0187827_10000882_pt1 | contig 45538 bp, 34 predicted proteins | sample ETNtaG_39_FD_167969 | JGI IMG/M metagenome (GOLD analysis project Ga0187827, IMG submission 167969) | Marine microbial and viral communities from oxygen minimum zone, Eastern Pacific Ocean - ETNP2014_SV_150_PacBio MetaG (Illumina Assembly) | ecosystem: Environmental > Aquatic > Marine > Hypoxic...
ACCATGCAACGCCCAGTGGGAACAAGTTGTTCTGATCGTTGCAGATCCAGGGCTCTGTGCCGAACTGACCGTTCGGCTTCTGCGAGGCAAGAATCTCCGGAACACCCGCGTCGAGAGATTCAAGAAGTTCAGGTCCGAAATTCCATATGTCTGCCATGAGAAATGCCTTTCCTTATTGCGCTAATCTAAAGGTATCGATGCCCGTCAGAAGTCTTGGGCCTTCTACTACCGCGGCCAAGAAGTCGCAAGACTTCTACGTGAGTAGTATGACTCGCGAAAGCCAACGAACCTGCTCTGTTCCTTGCCCCAGTACAGGTTTCAGGGTCGGTGAGCGATCTTCAGTTTCCTCAGCTTCCCTTTGAACCAACCTGCCTTTCCGATGAAAGGTTGCAGTTTTCCGGCAGTTCCACCGAAGCCTCCAAACACCGAAGTCGTATCGTAGAGTCCGACGCTCCTGCAATTCATGGGAGCGCATTCCTTCCCGCCGATGCTGAAGCGCATGTGTTTCAGGTCGTACATCACTTCGATAGTGTGCCACCGGCCCGGGGCCAGTTGGAGACCGCTATCGAATCCGATGACCTTCAGTTTGTCGTTGACAAACGAGCCAAACAGTTTGCCTGATTCGATTCGGACCACGAGTGAGCCGATGTAGTACCCGTGGTGCGCGAAAAGGATCTGGGGGAGATCCACGCGGTCTGGCTTGATCTCAAAGGAAAGCCTGAAAGCCCCGCGGCGAGGCAGCGCGCCCTGCGGAAGAGCGATGAAGTTTCCGTTCCCATCAAATTCCAGGAAGTCGGTCCCTTCATCCCTGGTCCAGACAGGGGCGGTTGATTTCGCCGATTCAGGAAAGTTGGACCGCCGGACAAAGGGCGAGCCGTCCAGTCCTCCATCGCCTCCGCGAAAAGTGACGCTGTCCGTCATCCCGCCGAGGTGGCCCCGAAAGCATCGTCCCGCTTTGGTGTAAAGAACACTGCCACGATCCGGCGACATCCGATAGAGGATCTCAGGGATACGCCGTTTGGTGATGGACACCTGAACCGGCTCGCCCTTCGCTTCGGAGTAAACCGGCAGTGTTACGGTTCCGCTGCTTCCCGCGTCGCGAAGCATGAGTGGCGCGCTCCGATAGATTTTTCCTGAACGTGTGATCACGCGCATATGAAAAACGGAATTCGGATGATCCGGGCTTATGCGAGCGCTGAACTGCACCTGTTTGCGATTCAGATGCATCGGATGATCCGCTTGATTCACGTAACGGCTGAAAGTGACAGTGAGGCCATCGTCCAATGTCCTGGAGATAATGTCCCGCTCGATGAGGTCGCTGGCCGAAACGCTCATGGATGCGATATCGGAATCCAGTATCAGAGCCGCCTTCGGAACATCTTTCGTCCGTATGCCCAGGAACAACTGCCGCGGATACCAGTCCACATTTGTCGAAGCAGAAAACTTGTTCTCCATCAGTTTGGCGTTCCCCCAGATACTGGCCTGCTTTTCCGGCCAGAGCCCTTCAGCCCCCTCGACTCGTAAGTGACCTCGAAATCTCTTCCTGCGAAAGCTGCGAAGCTCCATGCAGAAGGTTTCGATGCTCTCCGTTTCACGATGAGAATCCCCGCCCGGGGTGACAGCAAAAACAACCGCATCTTCATCGAGGATTTCCACGGAGGCGATGTCTTCTTTGCTGGTCACGTTCCCCTCACAACGATAGAGCCCGTCCGCGCCGGGTTGGGCGCCTGACCAGCGGAAGCCAACGGCGGAGGGCTGACAGAGATCGCGCAGGGGCGTTTTGACCCATTTGTAATCCCAGTTCCATGTAGGCCGGATGCGAATGTGATGCAGGCCATCTTCGAAGGTCTGTTCACCTGAACCCGAGCGAACGACCAGCGACGGTCTCAGCACTGGGTACATCGAGAATGTCTCCGAAGGAATCCGAATGGTATTGTCCTCAAGTTTCCTGCCTGAAAAACGAAGGCTCTTGGATTGCCAGACGATTCTGCCTTCGAGGTTTTTCAATCGAAGCCTTGCGGAACAGGCATTCGCCATCTCTGCATCGGGAACAAAGAGGATCTCGATTTCAAGGACTTCCCCAAGCGTCAGAATCTTTCGGTGACTGATGACCAGATTCGGTACGCTGGCATCATCATCCAGTCGTGACCGCAGCGGCTCGTTCCTTATGCGGCTCATGTAATAACGGAGAATCCGCTGCGTCGAGAAGGAATTGTAAACCGTCGGGCGAAAGCTCGTGTTTTCATTCTGCTCGTCCCACTCTGGCAGCACGATGAGATCAGGCCTGGCCCTCGATGCTGTCTCGAAAGATCTGCGGAGAGTCTTTGTGCCTTCACAGCTCAGCGTGTAGCCAAGGCGTGTACAATTCTCGTGCCCGATGCAGGCGCTCAGCCCAAGATACTTGGACCGAAAACGCGGCTCGTCCATAACCTCGTTGAAAAGGGGAATGAGAAACTTGCGGTAAAAGCGATCGTCGAACTTGCGACTGGTTTTCAACGCATGGCAGCCTGCGAAATAGAGTCCATCGAAGACGGCAGCCCATGACCGCAGGTAGGCTCTGATCCTCTCCTTGTCCTGGTGGCTCGGAGGTGAATCGCTGTTCCACCGTTCGCACCATCTCATCCAGCCAATACCCGCAGGACGTTGAATATCTGGAAGAAAGAGAAACTTGTTTCCATACCTTGCCCGCAGTTTCGAAAGCATGTCCTTCCAATCATCGAGCGGGATGCTGTCGGAGTGGTAAGCCGTGATTGGGATCCGGTCACGAATGCGAATGGTCGCGGCGCACTTTTCTGCCGCGTCCAGCATGGCGAGTTTCTTATCCAGGTCACGATAAGAAAGGAACTCCGGCAACAGGGCGAATCCTCCGGGCGGCTCGCGATTCGCGTGTTCAAAAATGCCCATTCGCCGGGTCGTTTCCGGAAGAAAGGCCAGCCCGTCGATTCCACAGTCTTTCACAATTCCCATCACACGGCTGAAGCTGCCGAACGGTGTTACATGAGCGGACCGTGCCTCCCGCAGCGAAGTGTCTTGAAACAGCGGTCGGTCGGTCCACCGCCGGAGATAGTTTCGGTCAAGCCCGTACTTCATCTGCGCGCGGGAAAAGACCAGCGTTCGTCCGGCCGTCGGTTCTCGATTCCGCGAGTGGCTCGTCGGGGGGCCAACGCATCCGGAGACGCAGAGCAGGAAGGGAACGAGTAACAGAGGGATTACGAGATTGCGTGCAGAGCTGTTCGGCAGCATGGAATCATCCTGTTCATTAGGCGCTAAGGGCGTTCAAACTTAAAAGTTCTTCGATTCTAGGAGAGCGTACTTTGGAGTGCGCCGACTTGTCGGCGTTTTCACCCTCTTGAAAGCCTCAGAAAGTGAAAGCGATGACAAGTCATCGCACTCCAAAGTCAGCGCTGCCCGTAGATACTTCTGCGCGTCGCGCGTGTACTCCAAGTTCACCAGCGGATTGCAGAGCAGGACAACAGAGTTGATTCAGAGAACTTAATTCATCCGTTGTACTGCCTTGCCATCCGAGGTAACACTGGATTTGGTTGCGGCCGCAGGCTGCCGTAGGATCCTTCGGATCAACTTTGGCGGCAGCATCTGGTGTATCAACGTGTACGCGGACATCTTTCACCGCGGAGAAGGCACGCCCATGCACGTCGAACACCTCCGCGACGCGTGGAATCCCCTCGAAAGCTATCGCTCCAACTACGACGGACGCAAGCACGGCATCGCATACCTGGCGATGAACAAGAACTTCAAACGCCTCGCCATGCGCGTAAACAACCACCACGCGGTGACCTTACTCCACGGTCAGCATTGCAAGTCCACCGGCGTATTCGCCAAGTACCGCAACCGCGACAAATATGGCCTCAACGACGAGCCGCATCGTCAGATCTGGCAGGCCCGCCACTGGCTGCCCTTCAATGACAAGACAGTCTGGTATCCGTATTACAGGAATCCTGGTGTCGTTAGCCTTGAACCGGAGAACCTGCTCTCGAGTCTGTTCGTCAGCTCCGACAGAAAGCGTGCCCTGCTTGTGATTTCCAATCTGGATCCTGACGCCATCAAGGATGCCAGTGTGACGGTCGATTCGAAGAAAGTGGGACTGGCCGCCGGCCAGTTGAAGATCGAAGACGTCGTTCTTGGGAGTTCCATCGCACACGAGGAAGGCGCATTCAACATCGATATCGAACCACAGCGATATCGTCTGTTGAAGCTATGGCTTGAGTAATTTCGCCCGCTTCGGACAGGGCTGCTTACACCTCAGCACAACGCTCTTCGAATGCCTCCCTCGTCAATTGCACTCTGCGGAATTCGAGAGGCTCTCCATCTCCTTCATATATCGGCTGGAGCGCGCGGAGCTCATCTGCAATTTCAGGACACCACTCTCCCAGATCTTTCCTTGGCCGGCCGATGTAACCTTGAATCGGTTCTGGCAGATCACGGAAATCTGGATGATACCAGAGAGTGATCACCGTCCGTCTCTGGTCGGATTCATTTGCATGAGTTGCGTGCAGGATCCGTGAATCTCCAATCACCAGATCGCCTGCCTTCACCGGCACGTCCACCTCGTCTGGCCGTATTTGAAAATCGGGGAGTGACATGTCTCGGGCTGCCCGCATCTCGGGAGTGTGTGCCGGGGCGAGCTCACTGTGCAGAGGATTAAACTCGATGTGCGATCTCGGGATGACCCGCAGGCATCCATTCTCACGGTTGGTATCAACCAGGTAATACATCAGGAAGATCTGCGTCGGCTGCTTCTCAAAGCTGAACGGATGTGTCCAGCCGGCCCAGTCAAAGTGCCAGAAGAGCCGTGGGCTGCCGGGCGGCTTGCTGATGACGTACCCCGATGAAAACTTAGTGTCATAGAATCCCAGTTTCTCCAACGCATCCAGTGCGGGCCGGTAGGCTACAAGTCGTGCGAAAAACTCATGGTTGAGAACCGGGAGCATGCTGCCTGTGGACTTCTGTGCCCGTACATCATCCGCGCTCATTTCATCGGTCTTCCGGTCAGTAAATGCGCGAAGCTCTTCGAGGTTAGCGGAATCCAGCACTCCCTCCAGCAGGCAGAATCCATCTTCAATCAATTGGCTGTATTTTGATTCATAATCCTGCTCGGTCATGGCCCTGTTCTGTGCGAGATGTTGAACTGGAATTTTCAGTGGCGCGAGGATAGTTTCAAACCGATGGAAGTCGATCCGAGACGATCAAAAAGTTGAACGGGGACGCATGAAAAGCAGACAAGACCTGCCCGTAATGACTAACGAGCTCGCAGATAGGATCGACGATGTAAACGTCGCGTACACCATCAGTCGAGTTGAAAGCATCGGTGAGGAGCCTGGGAATCCGAGTGGTGCAGGGGTGCAGAAATTCGGATCCTCGATTGCGCTCAAGGTCAGAGCGCTGCCTTTCATTCCATGGATGAACGCCGTTTTGAAATTCGGTCCGGAAGACCTGTCGCAATTCCAGGAGATTCTGTCCTTTTATGAGGATGACCACATCGAGCCGTCATTCTGGATAAGTCCGTTCAGCTTTGATGAAGAGATGGCAGCCACGCTGGCGGAATCCGGTTTCTTCCCAGCTCACTTCGAACAGGCAACCCTTTACGGCGTGCCTGAAGATGTCGAACCCGAGCCAGCCGACGACGTCACTGTCGAGCTTGCGACGGCAGACACTCTGGAGGATTACCTGTTGGCCTTTCTCGAGGGATTCGGGTTCCCCGAAAAGTATTGGGAAGGCGCTCGAAGGAATATGCGACACTGGTTGGGGCGCGAGGGATTTCATCTATATCTCGTACGATTCGAGGGCGAGCCCGCCGGGGCGAGCGCGCTGTTTGTCAAGGATGGCATTGGCCTTCTGGCTTCCGGATCGGTGAGGCCTGCCATGCGCGGCAAAGGTTGTCATTCGGCCATGATTCAGCAAAGGCTCTTTGACAGTGGACGGCTCGGCGGCGAACTGGTGGCAGGCGGCGCTTATTTCGGCACGACCAGCTTTCGTAATCAACAGAAAGCCGGTCTAAGAAACGCCTTCCTGCAAACGACCTGGAAAAGGAAACAGGGCTAGACGGCGCCGCGGGTCTGAAAACGAAAGAGTTTTCTGAAGTTTTCTTGCAACATTTTCAGAACTTCGGCGTATTGAATGGTGTCGGAATAAGGCCAGTTCCGGCGGTAGTTTTTCCCAGCTCGGTTCCTCACTAATTGGGTAGCTGAGGGGTATGTCCCTCAGACACCCGGGGTGTGTCCACGCTGTTCATCTTGCGTCCACGCTGTTCATCTTCTGCATTGGGAAAGGAGTTCATCATGCGTTGTCAGTGTCCAGGTTGTGAAAAGGTAGTTCCGTCGGGTCGCAGGAAATACTGTTCCCGGAAATGTGGGCGCATAGCCTACCGGCAGGAAACGTCGCTCCGTCAGAGCAGTGGGGATTTGCCTCGCCGCAAGATATGGGGGGCTGAATCCGGCACCCGAAGTTGCCTCAAGTGCGGTGACTACTTTCGATCGACCGGTCGCGGCAATCGTATCTGTGACCGGTGCTCACAGAAAAACCTCGAGCTCTCAACGCGCTGCGCTACCACACCGGGGCCAGTGCGTTCCTTCATGACCGCCGCAATTTAGGTAGTTCCGCTCTTCGGGAGACACTCACCCAGCCGCCCGGGAGAACGGAGCTACAACAGAAGACTCTCTACTCGTTAACGGGCACGATTTCTGGCCGAAGGGTCAGGAGTCGTGTCTGTTTTTTTGCCGACCTGATCAGCCATAAAAAAACGGGGTTCCAGTCAATGGAACCCCGTTTATATTTCTGGGCTGCCTGATTCAAGAGCGGCGGCGAATCTTATGAAGGGTATGGTTACGGCTTCGTGGGCAGTGTTTCTTGACCCCTGCTTTGAGCTTGTCGGTCATGTTCTTTGTGTTGACTGAAACGCGGTAATTCAAATCCCCGCATTCGCTGCATTGCAGCCAAACGTCTTCTCGCGCCTGTGATTTTTTGGCCATGTCTTTCCTCCATTACTCTGGTTTCTGTGTGGGTGCGGGATTATGCCGCAATTGAGGCCGTACGCCACTTACGTGCCATTCAGCTCCGGTGACGCTCTTCGAACAGGTTGACTGCGGTTTTCGCGGCGACTGTCGACAGCTTCACCCTATGAGCGAAACTGCATTTCATGCCGGTTTCGATCGTGAATGCCAGACCATACTTTGCTGCTGCGAAATCGGTGAGGTTCAGGCCCTCGCCTCTTTCTCCTGCGTTGAGCAAGTAGGCGCCATTCTCCAGCTTCGTGAAAAACGAGTGTGGCAGGTAATCGTCGTCCGGCAGCGCGGCACCTGCATCAACCACGGCACCGACCGCGGCCCTCGCAATTCTTTCCTCCCACTCGTCCTCTTCGCTCGTGCGTTGGGTGCGCGCTGACAGCCAGAAACGGTCACCGCCATATTCATGAAGGTCGAGAGTCAGTCCGGGCTTAATTCCCGCCATCAGGTTGCGGACACACTGCGATTCGGACGGCGCCCATTCGGTGTCATGAAATCGATTGATATGCAGCGCCTCGCCTTCAGGAGTAACAATGAACGTGTATGCACGAGTAAAAGGCTCGGACCCTTCGATGTCATCCGCGAGAGAAGGAAAGAAAACGCGCCTGCCTCTAAGCGAATTCAGAAAACCTGCACCAACTGGAAAGCGATCGTAGAGCCACCGAAGCGAGTACCCGTATTCGCCGACTTGCGCCACGAAGTCGTCCTCTTCTTCGAGAACCACTTGGCCGCGATCGCGAAGCAAGCCCTTCAAGTCTTCCGGAGAATCGACATCGGGACAGCCGGGAATGGCCTGGCTGAGGACATAGCGAAGGCCGTTCATCCCCATCGGATCCCTGCTCGGAATAATGAAGACCTGGTGCTCAGTTTCGAGTGAATCATGAAGCGCGACCGCGGCACTGACCCCCGCCTGCTCGGTCGAATGGCTGCCGGCACTGATCAGAATCGCTGGCAGCTTATCTCCTCCAGTTCTAAACGCGACTATCGGCGAACCGTCGGGCGACAATCCAAGTTCGCTGTGAGGGGTTCCTCTCGCGTACAGGTTTTCAAGCAGATCAGAGTAGCTGTAGAAGATTTGCATGGATGTCGGTCCGCAGTTGGTGATCGGCGCGCCAATCATAAGCATCCTCATGTGCAGGAGTCCAGCGGTGCAGGTGTTGTTGGCAGCCACACCCATGTTCCATGTGCCACGTGGTTGCTTGCCAACCCGTGTCTTCACGTGCTGGAATTTCCGTCTAAAGAAAAGAGAGGCTTGGTCTCTTTACCACTTACCATCTACAGGCTGGTAACAACCCCGCAAACAGATGGGGAGTTCTTCTTTGAATGGAGTTCTTCCTTGTTGGGGATTCTGTCCGGCCCCGGAAGACACGGGTTGGCAAGCAACCACGTGGCACATGGGGAGTACTTCTTTGAATGGAGTTCTTCCTTGTTGGGGATTCTGTCCAGTCTCGGAAGACACGGGTTGGCAAGCAACCACGTGGCACATGGGGAATTCTTCTTTGAATGGAGTTCTTCTTTGTTGGGGATTCTTTCCAGGCTTGATCGTGTTTAAGAAGAGCAAGGTCTCTCATTTCCCGACCGTTTGAAGATGGTTACTGCCCGGAGTTAGAGTGAGATTGACCAATTCCACCTCCCCCAAACATCTTCAAGCCATGTTTCCAAAGCTCACCGATTCGCAGCGCATCGAAGCCCTGAATCCGCCAGAGGGTAAAATATCCATGATTCTCGACACGGATACCTACAATGAAATTGATGACCAGTTTGCCGTTGTTTATTCGATTCTTGCAGACGAGCTCGATGTCGAAGCCATCTATGCCGCGCCGTTTCACAACTATCGTTCGGACGGTCCCGGCGATGGCATGGAGAAGAGCTACGAAGAGATTCTGAGGCTCCTCGATCGCCTTGGTCATTCTCCGGACGACTTTGTTTTTCGAGGCTCTGAGACTTACCTGCCCGCGGGCGACCGGCCAGTTGTGAGCGAGGCGGCGAATCACCTGGTGGAGAGAGCGATGGCCGATCGTGATGGGCCCCTTTACGTGCTGCCGATCGGCGCCATCACCAATATTGCATCGGCCATTCTGATCGAGCCCGCCATTATCGAGCGCATCGTGGTGGTCTGGTTAGGTGGTCACCCGCACAACTGGCGAACGACGAGGGAGTTCAATCTCGGGCAAGACATCCATGCGTCGCGTCTCGTCTTCGATTGCGGCGTTCCATTCGTCCAAATCCCCTGCAAGAACGTTGCAGAGCATCTTCGCACCACCGTGCCGGAGATGGAACGCTACGTGAATGGGAAGGGCGCGATTGGCGATTACCTGTTCGAGATTTTTCTGGAATACGGCAGAGACAAATTCGCCTGGTCGAAAGTCATCTGGGACATCTCGACTGTCGCGTGGCTCATCAACCCCGAGTGGATTCCCACCGTCCTTACGCACAGCCCCATCCTTACAGATCAGGTGACCTTCAGTCATGATCCCTCACGGCATCTGATGCGTGTGGCCACGGACGTCAATCGGGATGCTGTGTTTGGTGATCTGTTTAAGAGGCTTGAGGGGAGCAGTTGATTGCGCTACGCCCTGGGTCCGTCATCCCGCCGGCATCGGGGCCGACGGTGCTCCCTCTGCCGGCGTGTCCAGTGAGCTCACCCTATTCCAATGCCGCCAGATTCAGCTTGTGCTTTACTTTCTCAAAGATCCCCGGCCGCGTTTTTCGGAGCCCTGGCACGGCCTGCCATTCGATAGCCTTGGGCATGCGAGGCACGTAATCATGCCACAACGCTGTATCAACAAGATTACCAGCCCGAACGACACCCGCGCAGGCGAGGCTTTTGTCGCACTTCACTGTGTCGCCGCGCGTATCCATCAGTTCGAATTCACCTTCCTGCTCTTCAAGGATGGCGATGTCTGCTTCACGGCCGATGGCAAGTGAGCCAAGTGATTCTTCACGGCGGATAGCTTTCGCCGGCCCAGAGGTTGTCTTCTCGATGACCGTTCCGACAGGCATCCCAAGCACGAGGAACTTGGTCATGGTTGTCAGAAGATCGAAGACCGGCCCGCCATGACTGAGCGTGTGAAGGTCGCTGCTGATGACATCCGGCAGGAAGTGCTGTTCGAAGGCCGCACGAGCTGTCTCGAAACCGAAGCTTCCTCCGCCATGGCCCACGTCGAACAGCACACCGCGGTCACGGGCCTGATGAACGACATCCTGAATCTGGCCATCTTCCCCAAGAATCGTGTCGCTGCGGCAGTGGAAGCAGTGGGTGGCGATATCTCCGGCGCGCATAAGATTCAGGACATCATCGATGGGCACACCGCCGCCGAGGTGCGTCATCACATGCGTGTTGGAAAGCTCCGCTGCCTTGATCGCGTGTTTCAATGGCTCGACGCCGTTCTTCTCTACCTGGGCCGCTCCCTGGCGCACTTTGATCCCCAGCGCGACATCTGAATTCTCGAGCACACACTCGGCAGTCTCTTCCGGGCAGGCATATCGGATGTCAGCCATTTCCGCGATTGGGCCATAGACGAGGCCAAGCCCTGAGATGTGGATATAGCAGAGCACGCGGCCTTGTGACCTGCTGATGCTCAACTCTCGAAAGCCGGGGAACGTCACCCAGCTCGCACTGCCGGCGTCCACCGCGGTCGTCACTCCTTTGGCGAGACAGGTGGGATCTGCATCAATCCCCCAGGTCGTTACTTTGGCGTAGAGGTGGGTATGGATATCGATCAGGCCGGGGCAGACGATCTTGCCTTCAGCGTCAACGGCCTGTTCGGCCTGGCCGTCGAGGTTCTCTTGAATACAGGCAATCTTCGAATTCCGGATGCCGACGTCTGCTCTATGATCTGTGTTGCTTGCGGGATCAATCACTCTACCGTTGCGTATGATGAGGTCGTATTTTTCTGGCATGGAATCTGATTCGAAACAGGGCTGAATGGAATTTAAGACTGAAACTGGTGGTACCTGCAGGTTATTGCCACGTCAACGGGCCCGCCCTTGAACAGCAAGAGAAAGCAACATGCAAAAAATCATCGTCACCGAAGATATCGCGGGAGAACGTCTCGAAAAACTGAAAACCGAATTCGATGTTTCCCATGATTTCGAAATCGGCCGGGACCGGCCGCGCCTGCTCGCGGCTGTGGCTGAATTCGAGGGAATGATCGTTCGGAATCACACAAAGGTGGATGAAGAAGTTCTTGCCGCGGCCAGAAAACTTAAGGTGGTCGGCCGGCACGGAATCGGTCTCGATAATGTGGATATCAGTGCCGCTAACAGGGCCGGAGTCATCGTTACTTATGCTCCGGATCAGAATACCGTCTCTGTGGCCGAACTGACGATGGGGCTGGTCATCGCTCTCGCCCGTGACATTCTGAATATGGACATCAGCACTAAAGCCGGAGGGTGGCAGCGTAACCGCTTCTGCAACATGGAGATTTACCAGAAGACCCTCGGCATCATCGGGCTCGGCAAGATCGGGTTCCGGGTTGCCATGCGTGCGAAGGCATTCGGGATGCGCATTCTCGTGTACGACAAATACCTCAGCACGGACAGCTTCAACTACACTGAATCAGGCGCCATTGCCTGCTCGCTGGAAGAGGTGCTGGAACAATCGGACTTCGTCACGATTCACGTTCCGTTGAACGATGAGACCCGGAATTACTGCGATGAAGCATTCTTCTCCCGGATGAAGCCAGCCGCGTTTTTTCTGAATCAGGCCCGGGGCGGCCTTGTTGACGAGGATGCGATTGTTCGAGCTCTGAAGGAAAACAGAATTGCAGGTGCGGCTCTGGACGTCCGTCAGAAGGAACCGCCTGGTGTGGATGACCTGGCAACGATGGGAAACGTCATCCTCACACCTCACATGGCCGGCCTCACCGTCGAGTGCCGGGAGAGGGTGTGCAGTGTCGTCTGTGAAGACGTGGCCAGAGTCTTGAGGGGACAGGAGCCGATCTATCCTGCGGAGTGAAGAACTGATTCGGAAATCCTGAGGCCTTACGAGTTCACAAACCGTTCTCTTCAGTGTCCAACCTGGAGCAGCCAATGAACATATTCCGTTTCTATCACGCCGTTCTGTTCTGCCTTCTTGTTGGTGTGCTTCATGCTCAAAACCCGCGCATCGGCTGGGAGGAATCCTTTGACGACATCTCAAAGTGGAAAGCGGCCATGGTGAAGCCGAATTACGGTTCGCCGCTCGATTCGGTCACGGCCGAGGACGGCTCCATAAGGCTGGTAACGCCGGTCGGCGCCCTGAATCCCAAAATGAAACGCAAGGACTGGCCTGAGTGGCCAGAGAAACCAGCCAGCTCATTCACCAACTTCAGTATCCGCTACGACGATGTGGTTGACCTTGATGTCTATCGATACTTCGTCATCCGCATCCTGGAAAAGGCCACCTTCTTCTACATCTCGATCAATGGCAAAGCATTGAAGGTTGGTTACACCACCGGAATTCACTCGCAGGATCTGCGCGCGCTGGGTCTGCGGGGAAAACAGCGAGTCAGCTTCTACGGTCAATTCCTGAATTCGCATGGCCATGTCAAGATCGATTACATCCGCCTCGTTCGTGAATTGACTCCCGATGAGAACAGAGGCTTCATCGGTGACGGGCTAACGATTCGAAAGGAAAACCTGGCCGGACACCCCTACCACAGGCTCGAAGCACTCAATACACGTGCGGGCCGCCCCTCACGCAGACCCGGGAGCGGAAGCGAATGGGTCGCCTATCGAGACGCCGGCACGGGCGCCGAAATCTGGAGGATGACCGACCTCACGGCCGACGAACAGAAGGTCCATTTCAACTGCGACGGATCAGCTTTCACAGTGAGTGGTCGGCCGGGCCGCGGACTCCATGTCTTCGATTGGACGGATAGACAGTTCAAGCTCGTCGAGGGCGGGTTGAGTGACGCGCACCCCCGTTTTTCGACGAACGAACCGGATGCGATGATAATCGCCGAGAACAAGTGGTTCGCGCACCGCAAAAGACGCATCACGATCTGGCGGCTTAACTTCCGGACCGGCGAGAAATCAAAGATGGCATCTTTCGAGCCCAGGACGTGGGTTGTGCAAGAGTTCGGCTCGTCCCCGGACAGCTCAAAGATGACGTTCGGTCTGCGCGAGTCCCGAATCGTTTTCCTAATCGATCCAGAAATTCCAGACATCAACAATCGCGTGCGTGAGATCACGCTGTCGACCCGGCTCAAAGGCGTTCGGCTCACAAACAACGACACGGAGCTCCAGTGGGCAAACTGCTACACCTACCAGAGGCTCATCATGAATCTGAAGACCGGCAAGGTCTCTCAGGGCAACTCCCCATGTGCGGGCGGGCACTCGGCGGGCGGGCCCTATTCGACGATCGGCCCTTACTCCAACCTGATGAAACTGCTGGTGCGAAACGGCCTGCATCCTCAGGCGGAAAAAACTGCCGGGGACACAAGCATCTTTGCGAATTACAGAGAGCCAGTCGTTACCGACTATGGACACGTCTCGCGTAACGGAAAGTGGATGGTGACCAACGGCACCGCAGGCGACGTGCGTGGGCAGCACGTCATGATTTCAACAAGCGACCCGGCGACCGTGTTGCGCACCTGTTTCTACAACACCTCCCGGAATAACTGGGCCACCAATACCTACTCAAGCACTTCTCCAGACGCGACGAAGCTCGCATACATTTCGGATCAGTTTGGCAACGGCAACGTCCACATTGCTATCACCGGCCGACCCGCGCCGCCGGCCAATCTAAGGGCATCGCGTGAAGGCGATGGTGTGAAGCTTTCATGGGAAGCTCCCAAAGGAGCGCGTGAAAATGGCGGCTATCGAATTTATCGCAGCAAGTTCAGCGGCCGCAGCTTCGTTGCCCTCAACCGGAAACCGGTGACCTCGATTTCTTATGTTGACAAAACACCGGGGCCCGGCCCGCTTTTCTATCTCGTGGCGGTGGTCGAGCCGAGCGGGCTTGAAGGGCACTTTTCAAACGAAGCCGCGGTCGACGTTCCAGCGAAGACCCCACGAGTGTTTTTGGTCGAAGCCGAAAATGGGGAATGGTCAGCACCGCTGAGAGAAGTCCTGCACGGCAGCGCTTCCGGCAGTCGCTATATCCGATATCACCGCGCCGGACCCGATGAGCCCGACGAAGGCATTCTGAAATATCGAGTCACTCTCCCGGACGGCAAATTCACCGTCTGGCTTCGGACGCGTAACGAGGCCGGCGGCGAGCAGTGGCGCTGGCACAAGACCGAAAACGACGCGCAGAGCGGCGAGATAAAAGTCACCAGAGACGGACAGGCTATCGATCAGATTTGCCTTACCAATGATCCCGCAGCGAATCCGGGGACAACACCTGGGATGACCACATCACCCGAGCCGGCGAGTGCACTCCGGGCGAGTGCCACGCCTCAGTCCATTAAGCTGCGATGGGCGGCCAGCCCCGCCGTCAACATTGCCCGATACGATATCCACGCCGGCGACGAAGCGGAAGAATTCGGCAACCAGACCATCCTCGGCTCAACTGTGGAAACGACTTTCATGGACTGGGGCCTCCGTCCAGGCACAGAATACACCTTCCACGTGGTCGCCGTGGACTCGAGGGGCAACCACTCTGAGCCAAAAAGTATCAGGGCAAGCACACAGGCTCTGTCCATCCAGACGTTTTCAGTCACTCCCCCAGCGGAGAACAAGGCATCGTTCACCTTCGATGTGAAATCTGGTTCCCCTTTCATTCTCTGGGCCAGTTACCGCCCGGCATACGTCACCACCAAACAGCTCCGGGTCGGCGTAGAGCTTGACGGCAAAGCGATCGGCAACTGGCAGTTGCGAGCGCCCTACCGACCCATGGGCTGGACTCTTGCCAAACAGGGCAAAGGCGCCGATCACGTCTTCGTGGACAAGGTCGCCGCCGGTGACAGGGACGTGTATTCGCTGCCCAAGGGCCCGCACACCGTCACATTCAAACTCGACCCAAAGCTTGGGAAAGATGACCAGCATGCCTTCGAGAAACTCATCCTCACCAACGACCACAGCCATCGACCAGAAGGTTACGACCCGCGCGCAGACTTCAAAAAGACGCGAAGGGTTTACTGAGGCACGGCGGAATATGTCTCGCACCGAACAGCAATCCTGGTAGACCCACAGCTTGCCCCGTGGTGGATATGAATGATTCAGGCAATCGCCGCGCTGGAAGCCGCGTCTGCCCAGTGATCTTTGCTGAGAGTGATGCTCGATACTGGATACTCGATGCTGGGTGGTGCCGGTGTTATTGGACGCTGCGGTTCGAATGCTGGAGTGTTGGAATGCCGATCATTGCTGTGAGTGATGTTCGATGCCCGGCAGTGCCGGTGATATTGGACGCCACAGTTGGAATGCTGGAGTGTTGGAATGCCGATCATTGCTGTGAGTGATGTTCGATACTGGATGCTCGATGCCCGGCAGTGCCGGTGTTTCTGCGATGCCGGCCTTAGTTGACGCCGCTTCGGTCGCTTCGAGCCTGAACCGCATAACCCAGCATCCAGTATCTGTATCAGCACCGACCGCTGTCCAAGATCCGTAACTGACGGAGATCATTCAAATGATTCGTTCATGCATCCTTCTCCTGAGCCTGGTTCTGTCGCACGGAAACTGCGAGCCGCCAGGCGTGCTCAGCCAGGCCATCCAGGACGAGCTCCAACGCCTGGAAGGGCGAAAGGAAACACCGGGCTACAAGGAGCACAACACGAAAAAAGTACGCGTCAAAATGGCACCTCTTTCCGTGCCGGACAAATTCACACGGCGAGACGATGAATTCCCGGAGAGCTGCCGTAACGTGACCGTGAAGGACGGTAATTTCTGGCGCGATGGCAAGCCAGTCTTTCTTTTCGGGGTCGAAGCCGAGCTCTACAACGGTGCCTGGCTGCACCGAATTCTGGGGATCGACTTTACTCAAGCGACCATCATCAACACCGCCGGTTTCCGTTCCGCGTTAAGCGTGAAGGAAGCAATTGGAGCAGACGGCGTTTCTGTGCTCGAGCTATCCGCAGACCGAATCGATCCGATGTTCGAGACGCGCATTCGAGAGACCCTCCGTGGCGGAACGCTTCTCACATTTGACTACGCCCTTACCAGAAGTGGCTTCTTTCCAGTTCACTACACGAAGTATGAGACAGTGCCCCCTTTGTATTGCCCCGGTGTGAAGGGCTTCCGCAAATGCAGCTCTCATTTCTTCGATCTCTGCCAGGAGAACCCGGTCGGCCGCGAGATTTATCTCAATCAGATCAAGTGGAGCAGCATGGTTGGGCGGCAGTATCCCATCTTCCTCTACGAGCTCATCAACGAGGTCAGTTACATCTGCCCGTGTGTCCGGAATGTTCGCCGTTTCCAGAATGAGATGACAAAAAAGTACGGCAACATCCGGAAAGCCAACCAGACCTGGAAAACGGCCTACAGATCATTCGAGGATGTGATCCCTCCGCTGAATATCGATTCCTCCGGCATCTACAACAGCAAGTGGGGAACGATTCCATACGGCGACAAGCTCTCCGTGCCGCTGTGGATCGATTGGATAAGGTCATGGAACAGCGCGCGATGCAGGTCTTTGACGACCTGCGTAAGGAGCACCGCAGAATCGTTCCGGACGCGCTTCAGACCTTTCAGACGCCTTACTGGCAGGGGAAGCACGCCCAGTTTCCGCACAGCTTCATCAAGGTGAAAGATTGTTACGGAGCCGAACACGGCCTGGCGCTCTTCCGCCAATCCCCAGGCAATGAAGACTGGAATCAGATCAAACACATGGTCGGCTCGCAGTTGCCCAACGACCTGGTGCGGTCTGCATCCATCGACAAACCGAGTATCAACCTCGAATGCCGCGTTACCGGTTATCCGCACGACAAGGTGTCTGGAGCAAACAACTACATCATCGGCCCGTTTGGACTTCGCACCTTCTTCTGGCATCAGGCGATCCATGGCGTGAGCGGAAGCGTCATTTCGTATTTCTACGACAACGAAGTCAGCGAAGGTGGCGGCTCTGTTTGGGATCCCCGCTGGATGACTCCCGAAGCCATCAAAGAGATTCCGCGCCTGAAGAACGAGATTCTGAGTGTCGCCGATATTGTGCTTCCCCGGCCTCGCATCCAGGGGAAGATTGCGCTCGTCTACCCTCGTGAGAGCGCACGCATTCTTCGGCCGGAGCGCAACAGCATTCACCGACAGTTCGTTCCCGAGGTTCTCGACTATTACGCCGCAACGGTTCTGACTCGCGTGCCAACAGATGTGTTGCTGTTTGAGCAGATTCTTGAAGGCCGGCACTCGAAGTATTCCGTCCTCGTGCTCGCCCATTGCATGCGGGCGCCGGCCGCGGCTGTTGCCCGATTGAAAGATTACGTAGAGGCCGGAGGCGTACTGGTGGTGAGCCCGGATTCGCTTCGCGTGGATGACGATTTCGGCCAGCGATTGGACACCACGGAACTGTTTGGTGGAAGAACCGGGAACGAAATCTTCAAAGAAGAGAATGTGAGTCTGAAGTCATTTGGCATCACCTCAGCAAAGACCATTGGCCTGCGCGGGACGCCGGATGCTGACTTCAAATTCGCGTCGCCGATTTATGGCTACCAGTTTCAGCAGGCCGGTGCAGAAGTGACAGGCAGAACAGAAGCAGGCGCCCCCGCGCTGGCGGTCAACACAATCGGCAAAGGGAAGGTCTATTACCTGGCGCGGGAGTTCGAGCCAGCGGCACGTCGGGCAATCATCAACAGGATTGTCAGAAACCATGAACAGCCGGAGATCGACATTGAATTCCTTGATGGCATCGATGGAGATTACGTCGAGACGCACCTCTTTCGGAATGGCGGACGAAGAGTGCTCTATGCTCTCAACTTCGGAGGCGGGCCACGCAAAGCGCGCCTCAAGCCAGCGAGAGGGCTACCATCCGAAGGCGAACGAGTTTTCCTAAGAAACGTCCACACCGGTGAGCATCTCGGCCCAGACCCTATGGTCGGCCGCATCGCGTGGAGTCGTGACGATCTGATTAAAGGCATCACCCTCGAGCTGCCAATGCACGATCCTGTAGTGCTGCTCATGGAGGACGCGGGGACCGATGAATCAGAGCTACGTCGTCTGACGGCGGAGCAGGAACGCGTGCTTCCCTGGCTTTACCGCCCAAGCCCCAAATCACCATCACGGGTTCTGGTGGACGGTGTCTACGTGGCAGAAGGCCGCGTCCACAAATGGCGAATGCCGACAGCGGTCAAGCTGCTCGAAGACAACGGCTACCAGGTCGATTCCCTCAGCGCGCCCCTTCGGAAGCCGCTCATGCGTTCGATTGATGGCGTCAAACCGGGGGACATCGATTCATACGATGTCTTCATTCTGTCCGGAACTCACGGGCGCACGGAATGGCAGGCCCCGGATATCAAGGCCGTTCACGATTACGTGAAAGGCGGCGGAGGTCTGCTCTGTTGCCTGATCCGTGACTGGCATTTTCCGAAGCCACAGAAGGCACTGAATGCATTCGGCATTCAGCCCATCTACTCTTACTTTCACGACCCTAAGAACCACATTCTGGATGAGCCCGTGTACGTGACGTTCAAGGATGTGCTCGAGCATCCAGTCACTCGGGGTGTTCAGGCGTTTCAATCCACAGGCGCGAAGCCGCTTCAGCTCACTAACAGAAACGCCCGGGCTCTCATACGTGGAAGTAGGACCTCTTACGCGTGGCATTCCTGGGGTGAGACCGTCCGCAAAGGTGGATTGCCTGTCATGGCCGCACTGGAATATGGAAAAGGGCGCGTGGTTGTGATTGGCACCGACACCTGGCTGATGCCCGATTCGCTCGAGATGGCCGACAATCAGCGACTCTTTCTGAATGCGATCCGCTGGCTTGCCCGCTCCGATGAAAATTCAGCGAAGACCAAGCCATCCACCGCAAAGCAAGAGATGAAGGAATTTCCGGCTATGCAGAGGCCGAAAGCTGCTGCACGACTCTGGACATTCGAGAAGGGGCTCGATGGCTGGCAAATGGCTCAGGTAAGCAAAGAAATGTCATACACCGGAAAGTCCTCACTGAAGGCCGGTAAAGCCAAAGGCTCCTGGTACGACGTCGTGGCAAGAACGATTTGGAACAGAGCCGGTCTATTTAATCTACCGGATAATCCGCACATCAATCTCGCGTTCCGATGCAACAGCAACGCGCAAGTTCAAATCCGGGTTGAGATTGGCAAAGTAAGCCCCCGCACCCGCGTTTCCGCATCCAAGAATCGATGGAGCTATGTCTCGTTGCCAGTCAACAGATTTGAACGTGCGCAGGGCGACCAATCCGGCAAACGTCTCATGGAGATTCAGATCGTTGCTGGCGAGCTGGGCGACGGAGTCGAGATGTGGGTCGATGATATCTCCGTCTCCAACGGTCCCGTTCCGAGCGGAAGACAACAACGATAGGGTTGAGTTCACTCATCTTCGCATCGCCAGGAACTCCCAGCCCTCAATAGCTCTCTTCTGTCGTGGGAAAGCCCAATTCCTTGACGTCTTTGCTGTAACTCTCGAATGCGGCTCGCATCTCTTTGCCAAGCTCCGCATAGAGCCGGACAAAGCGGGGGCGGAATTTGGTGTAGATGCCGAGCATGTCGGGTGTCACAAGGATCTGGCCGTCGCAGTGCGGGCCGGCGCCGATGCCGATGGTGGGAATGGTCAGGTGTTCGGTCACGCGCTGGGCGAGGGAAGCAGGCACTTTTTCTATGACCACTCCGAATGCGCCGGAATCCCGCATGATCCTGGCATCTTCAAAAATCTCTTCGGCCTCTTTCTCATTGGTGCCGCGCTCCTTATAGGTGCCATACAGGTGGATGGATTGCGGGCGCAGTCCCACGTGACCGAGCACTGGTATACCGGCATCTACGATTCGCTCGACGACACGTGAAATGGACTTGCCGCCTTCCAGTTTGACCGCTTCACCGCGCCCGTCCTGCATCAACCGGCCGGCGTTTGCCAGTGCTTCATCTTCGCCCTGGTGATACGACATAAAAGGCATGTCGACCACGACCAGTGCGCGCCGCACCGCGCGGTTTACCACTCGAGCGTGGTAAATCATATCGTGCATGGTCATCGGCAGCGTCGTGTCATGCCCGGCGAAAACCATGCTGGCAGAATCGCCTACAAGAATGAGGTCTATGCCGGCATCGTCCAGCAGTTGGGCCGTCAGAAAATCGTACGCAGTGAGCGCAGAAATCTTCTCGCCGGCCTCCTTCATCTCCTGCAGACGCAGCGTGGTGACTTTTGGCTTCTTCTGACTCTCACGGGGGGTAATTTCTTCGTCTGCCATGGTGGAGCGAATGGGGAATGGTGGATTGTGTTCGCACAACTGTCGTCACGATCATAGGGCAGCAGACTGATGCGGGCAATGTGACTGGCTGGCGATGAGGATGGGAACTACTTATAAGGAACAGATACCAAACGCGCCCTTATTCGGGCTCGAAACCCAGTGACAATTGCTTCCGATCTGCCCATGAATGGCGAAACCGAATACTTGAAATCTGTTGCTCGAATCCTCGAAAACGGAGCTCTTAAGGAAAACAGGACAGGCGTGAAAGCATGGACCGTCCCGCACATGATGCTGCAGCATGACATGAGCGAAGGCTTTCCGGTCATTACGACCAAACGGATCGCGTGGAGGACTCTGCGGGTCGAGCTCGAGTTCTTTCTCAAGGGCATGACCGACAAAAACTGGCTCATCGAACGGGGCTGCCACATCTGGGATTCATGGTCGAATCCAACCAACGATGATGACGGCGACCTCGGCCCCATCTACGGCTACCAATGGAGGCGCTTCAACGAGAACTACGGCGGCGAAAACCCCGACGGCGTCGACCAGGTCCGGAATATCATTGAAGTCCTGAAGGATAATCCGAACGACAGGCGAATGCTCTGCTGTGCATGGAATCCTCTCCAGCAGCACCAGATGGCCTTGCCGCCGTGCCACGTGCTCTGGCATCTCACACACATCAACGGCGTCCTCAGCCTGAGCTGGTTTCAACGTTCCTGTGACATGTTTCTGGGCATCCCGTTTAATCTCGCCAGCTATTCCCTTCTGCTGCATCTCCTGTGCAAAGAGTCTGGTATGAAGGAGGGCGTCGTCTCTGGTTTTCTGTCCGACTGCCACATCTACGAGAATCATGTGAACGCGGTCAAGGAGCAATTGTCACGGGAGCCCTTCGAGTTCCCACGGATCGAGACCAGTAAATTCACATCGATATTTGAATGGGAATTTGCTGACAGCAAGCTAATCGATTATCAGCATCATCCTTCCATCAAAGCGCCGGTAGCGGTGTAGGGGCAGGTGGCCGTCTCTCATGCTTGAACTTAGTCCTTTCATAATCTGTTTCAGCATTGCGGATCGAATTAGAACTGCTCTGGAAGCAGTTTTTTGGGGTATGCACTTCGCTCAAGTAAGGACTACATATTGTGTCGGGCCGGGAGTCCCGAAGGGACTTAGGCGAGTAGCCCCGGGTTTCAACCCGGGGAGCAGTAGCATAGTCACAGCTAACCCCGGAGGGGTGACGGCGGCTTTGGCTAGCTTTCCGTCGCCCCTCCGGGGCTTTAGGCGGGAAATGCACACATTCCCTGGGTTGAAACCCAGGGCTACTCGCCCAAGTCCCTTCGGGACAGGAAAACATGCTGGCTTCGGCGAGCCAGCCATTGTCTCCTGGAGTCAAGTGCAAACCCCAACAGTTTTTTATCCGACATCGACCCCGTGCGCAGAGCGAGGCCCCCTGGGCACGCCGCCGTCCCGGCGGCAAAGCGACCTCCGGTCGCTTCCAAGAGCCAGCGAGACGCTGGCGTGCCCAGGAGGGTGACGTAACCATGAACATCTCCCACATCGTTTGCGTTGACTCAGAATTCGGCATCGGCAAAGACGGCGATCTGCCCTGGCAGAACAAGGAAGAGATGCGGCTCTTTCGCACATTAACGACCGGGCACGTGGTGGTGATGGGCCGCAAGACCTGGGAAAGCCTGAGAGAGGTGGAAACCGGTGATGGCGGGAAGGCGAAGATGCTCAAAGGCCGCACCAATGTCGTCGTCAGCAGTACCTTGTCAGATCAGACGGGCGTTACTGTCTGCGACTCGCTCCAGGCCGCGTTGAATCCGGAGGCTCCATATCCGAGCGACCAGCTCTTCATCATTGGAGGCGAGCAGCTCTACAGATCTTCGCTGCCATCTGCTGACTTTCTTTACATCAGCTACCTGCCCGATGCTTACGATTGCGATACGTTTTATCCCGCGGAAGCACTGGACGATTTCGAGCGCAAAGGGACGGTGACCTATGAGACGTTCAGGCTGAGGATTTTTCAGAGGCGGACGTAAATGGATGGCGTCCCGGCGAGCGCGCAAAATAACCGCTGTCTCTTGGAGTTATTACAGCATTCCTCAGATACTCTCACGAGTGAGTTTCGAGATCCTCAGGGCTAAACCCAGTGACTCGAAGCCGGAGTTCCGCCATCTCTGAAAAGTTGTGATATGAGTTGCTTCTTCTACCGTCCTTTTCCGCTGCTCCTTGTGCTGAGTTCACCGTTCACTCTCTCCACGGCCCAAGTCTTGAATCCTCTGAAGACAAAAGTCGAGCAACTGCTTTCCGTACCTCAATTGTCAGAAGCCAGTATTGGAATCCGTTTTGTAAGAATCTCTGATGGCGAGGTGGTCGTGGCCGTCAATCCCACGTTAAGACTCATTCTTGCCTCGAACACGAAACTTGTCACAACCGGCGCGACACTCGTTGCCCTCGGCAAAGAACACCGTTTCAAGACACTACTCTGGACCGATGGACGCATCCAGGCGGGGGGCGTTCTGAAAGGCAACCTCATCGTCCAGGGCGGCGGCGACCCGCTCATCTCCGGACGTTTCGAATCAAGCCCCACGGCCATCTTCGAACGCTGGGCAGAGGGCCTCCGCAAGAAGGGCGTGAAAATAATCGAGGGCGACATTATCGGTGACGATACCGCGTTCGATCGCGAATGGGTCAATCCCCATTGGCCCTCGAATCAATTGGCCTTCTGGTACTGTGCGCCGGTTTCAGCGCTCACCTTTAATGACAACTGTATCGACTACACCGTCCGCTCCGGCGCACCGGGGGGCCGTCTGAAGGTGACCACCATCCCGGCCTCCAGCTATCAGAAAGTCAAGAACATCAGCAAAACCACGAGAGCGGGGGCCCGTTCGGCAATCTGGTTCAGCCGGCAGAAGAACTCCAACCGCGTGACGGTGGGTGGCTCGCATCCAGCGGGTGGCTCGCCTTTTACCGAACCGGTTACGGTTCACAACCCTTCCCTCTATTTTGTCCATGTCTTGCACGAGACGTTCCAGCGGAAGGGAATCCGAATCACGGGCAAACCGGTACTGGCAGATCGGCCACTCGATCCGCGCCAGGGCGGTCGCCGCGTCGATCTTTTCACCTCGCCTCTGCTCGACTCGCTTCGAATCACGAACAAACGCAGCCAGAATCTTTTCGCTGAAATCATGCTCAAGACGCTCGGCCTGCATCTGCACGGCAAAGGCAACCGTGCATACGGTCTGCAGGCCGTGGATGCTGTTCTCAAGAAAGCTCGTGTCAACGGAGTCGAAATGATTGACGGTTCCGGGCTGGCACGCGGCAACCGGATGTCACCTTCACAGATGTCGCAATGGCTTTACTGGCTGCGCACGCAGCCGATTGGGGAATCGTTCAAAAGCACGCTTTCCATTGCTGGTGTCGACGGCACGCTGTCCAATCGGTTCAGGACGTCGCCCCTCAAAGGAAGACTTTTCGCCAAGACTGGATTCATCAATAAGGTGTCCGCGCTTTCTGGTTATATGACTGCCAAATCCGGCCGGGAGCTCACCTTCTCGATCCTCTTCAATAATTTCAAAGGCACGAACGCAGCGATGAAACGCATTCAGGATCAGATTTGCGAAGCGGTCTATGCCCGGGAGTAGCTCATGCGCATCGAATCTCGGGGCGAAGGGTTGGTCCTGTGGAGCCCTTCCAAAGTAAACTTGTTCCTCGAAATCAAGGGCAAGCGCGACGATGGCTACCACGAGCTCGTTACCGTCATGCAGGTAATCGATCTCTGCGACGAGCTCGATATTCAGCCTTCATCTGATGATCGGATTCATTTCAGGTGCGACCATCCAGCAGTGCCGTCCGACACCTCAAATCTTGTTGTCCGTGCTGCGCTCGAATTGCAGAAGCTCACGGGACACTCGACAGGTGTCTCGATGTCTCTCCGGAAGCTTGCCCCGGTCGGCGGCGGCATCGGGTCCGGCAGTGGTAACGCCGCGGCTGCGCTCCTCGGCCTGAACAGATTCTGGGACCTTGGCCTTGATACGGGAGCCTTGCACCAGGTCGCTGCTTCCCTTGGTTCCGATATAAATTTCTTCCTCGAAGAGGGCCTGTCCCTGTGCACAGGACGTGGCGAGCGCGTTCAGCCGCTCGCTTCAGTACCGCTTCATTACGTGTTGTTGATGCCGCGGTTCGGAGTTTCCACTGCGGAAGTCTTCCGGGCGATGCCACCTTCGTTGAACAAAAAAAATGAAGATGTTAACATCCTGCTCAAAGCGTTAGAAAACAGGGATTTCAGTGCGATCTGCGGCAGCCTGTTCAACAGACTTGAAAGCCCTGCTTTCTCTTTGCATCCGGATTTGGGCAAAATTAAGAGCCGGTTGGAAAACATCGCGCCAGGAAGAGCTTTGATGAGTGGCAGCGGCTCGACGATGTATGTTTTGTGTCCGGAGGCAGACGTCGCTGACAGCTTGGAAGAAGCAATCGCCGAGTTGAATCTCGGACGTGTCTACAGAACTGCATCCGCCGACGAGGTCGGCCAGCTATGACCACACACCTGAAGAAAACACACCATGGAAATCACAGAAGTCCGCGTCAAGCTCATGAATTATCGCGGGGACAAACTGCAGGCATTCTGCACCATCACGATTGACGATGCCTTCGTCATCCGCGACCTGAAAGTTATCAAGGGAACTCAAGGAATGTTTGTGGCCATGCCGAGCCGCAAGCTGTGCGACCACTGTCCCAAGTGCCGCGCCAAGAACGAGCTCCGAGCCAGTTTCTGCTGCGAATGCGGAGCCCGCCTCTCTCAAAGCCGCGCGTTCAGGGATGACCGGGGCCGCCCCAAACTGCACGCGGATATCGCACACCCGGTGAACGCTGAAACCCGCGAAGCCGTCCATGCAGCCGTCGTCAAGGCGTTTGAGGAAGAAGTCGAAAAGTCCAAGCAACCCGGGTACATCCCTCCCTCTGACATTTATGACGACGACTATCTGGGGGATTTCCAGGATGATGATGATGAGGATGAAGAGCGCCGTCCCCGCCGTTACGACGATGACGATGATGACGACCGAGATCGAGGCTCACGAGGTCGTCGAGGAGGCGGTGACCGTGACCGAGGGCGTGGTGGAGACCGTGACCGAGGGCGTGGTGGAGACCGTGACCGAGGACGTGGTGGAGACCGTGACCGAGGACGTGGTGGAGACCGTGGCCGAGGACGTGGTGGAGACCGTGACCGAGGACGTGGTGGAGACCGGGATTCCGGTCGCGGGGGTGATCGAGACAAGGACTCCGGTCGTGGACGCGATCGTGACACGAGCAGAGATGATGATGATCGCGGCCGTGGACGCGGCAGAGGGCGAGACAGAGACGACGATGATCGAGGACGCGGGCGCGGTAGGGGACGGGACCGTGATTCTGGCCGTGACCGAGATTCCGGGAAGGACCGTGATACAGATTCAGATCGAGATTCACGACGGGGACGCCGTGACGATCGTGGCGAGGATGACAGCCGGCGAGGCCGTGGCCGCGGTCGCCGCGATAGAGATAGTCAGAAAGATGAAGGGAAGGATGATCGCGGACGTGGAAGGGGTCGTGGCCGTGGAAGAGGCAGAGATGAAGAGAGCTCAGATCGGGAAGACCGCCGTGGCCGTGGCGGCGGCCGGGGAAGGGAAGAGGGCGAGTCTGAGGCAAAGGATGATGCCAAAAGGGATGATGACGACAAGGGACGCGGCAGGGGACGCGGCAGGGGACGCGGACGAGGCAGAGGTGATCGTGATGACGACCGCGGTGAACGGGGCAGAGGCCGCCGTGAGCGGGATGACCGTGAAGAAAAGCCGAAAGCCTCAGACGAGTCGCAGGAAGTAGAAGAAAGGGAAGAAAGTGAGTTCGCCGATGGCCTGGCAGAAGGTCAGGATCGAGAAGAGTCTGGCGATTCCGGCGACGAACCACGGGATATCAGCGTAGACACGGATGAGCTTGCAGCCGTATCTCCCGATCTCGGGGACTATCAAGAAACCGGCGGTGACGGGGAAGACGATGATTCTTCGGATGATTCAGAAGACTATGAATCTGACGGTGACGACTCGGGCCCTGTCCCGTCTCAAGAAGCAGATTCATTCGATGAGCCACCAGCCGATGACGAACCGGCGGGTGGAGAGGAACCATCCGATGAGGGTGGAGGAGAGCCGGGGCCGGATTCCGAAGATCAGGAAAAAGAAGACGGCTTCAGCGATGGCCTTCTCTGACCCGCTGTTGCGGTTTCGCGTGAACCCGCTATAAGTCCCCGCGAATGACGAAAACGCACTTTACAAGCCTCTTGAGCCCTCTCTGTAGAGGGTTCATTAGATTCCAGAAACCAGATTTCGAGCGGTTCCAAACGAGTCGGAGTGACGCCTTCGGTCGTTGGTATTCATGAATCATGGCAGACATTGCCTGAAGCCATCACTCCAACACACCTTTACCACGCCAGATTTCTCTGAGAGCCGGGGCGGCTCTTCACACCTTAATTCAGGAGCCTTTCTCATGGCCACAATGTACTACGACGACGACGCAGATCTTGACCTCCTTAAGGACAAAACCATCGCCATCCTTGGATTCGGAAGCCAGGGACACGCGCATGCGCTGAATCTCCGTGAAAGCGGTGTCAATGTCGTCGTCAATACGCGTAAAGGTTCTGCTAATTATGAACTCGCGGTCTCACACGGTTTCGATCCCCTCAGCATTGAAGAGGCCGCGGCTACCGGTGACTATGTTCAGATTCTTCTGCCCGATGAAATTCAAGGCGACATCTATCGCGAGAAGATTCAGCCAAATCTCAAAGAAGGCGCCGTGCTGGGCTGTTCGCATGGATTCAACATTCACTTTGGCCAGATTGTCCCGCCGCCGACCGTCGACTCCGTGATGGTCGCGCCCAAAGGCCCGGGACACCTTGTGCGCAGCGAATATGAAAGAGGTGGAGGGGTGCCCTGCCTCATCGCCATCGGACAGGATGTCTCCGGCAACGCGTGGGATACAGCCATGGCCTACGCAAAAGGGATTGGGGGCACAAGGGGAGGCGTGCTCAGAACCACCTTCGCTGAGGAAACAGAGACGGACCTCTTCGGCGAACAGGTCGTCTTGTGCGGAGGCGTCAGCGCGCTCGTCAAGGCTGCGTTCGAGACCCTCGTTGACGCCGGTTACCAGCCTGAGCTCGCATTCTTTGAATGTATGCACGAGCTCAAGCTCATCGTTGACCTTTTCTACCAGGGCGGACTCAACTATATGCGCTACTCGGTCAGCAACACCGCCGAGTTCGGCGATTACACCCGTGGGCCGCGCATTGTGAATGATGAGACTAAAGCCGAAATGAAGAAGATTCTCAGCGAAATTCAGGGCGGCCAGTTCGCCCGTGAATGGCTGATGGAAAACAAGATCGGCCGTCCAGTCTTCAATGCCCTGCGAAACAAAGACAAAGAGCACCCGTTGGAACAAGTCGGAAAAGAACTGAGAAAAATGATGTCCTGGATTGACTCCAAATAGAAAGGAAAGAGGAGGAACCAATGAGCGACGACCGCATAATCATCTTCGATACCACTCTGCGTGACGGTGAACAATCCCCAGGCGCAAGCCTGAACACGAGAGAGAAACTGGAGATCGCACGTCAGCTCGCCCTCCTTAAAGTCGACATCATCGAGGCCGGATTCCCCATCGCCTCGCCCGGGGACTTCGAGGCCGTGCAGGAGATCGCTCGCGAAACCGAGGGCCCGGTCATCGCAGGCCTCGCACGCTGCCTGAAAAAGGATGTGGATCGCGCGGCCGCAGCCGTCGAGCCCGCGGCTAGAAAGCGTATCCATGTCTTTCTGGCGACGTCCGAGATTCATCGGAAGTTCAAGCTCAAAAAAGCACAGGAAGAGATCCTGAGGCAGGCTGTCGAAATGGTCGAGTACGCAAAGCAGTTCTGCGACGACATCGAGTTCAGTCCGGAAGACGCATCCAGAACGGAGCCTGAATTCCTGGTCGAAATCGTTGAGGCCACTATCTCTGCGGGCGCCACCACGGTGAACATTCCGGACACCGTTGGCTACGCGCTTCCCGGGCCGTTCGGCGATACCATCGCACGGTTGAAATCGGATGTTCCCAACATCGACCGGGCAGTCATCAGTGTCCACTGCCACAATGATCTCGGACTGGCCGTTTCGAATTCTCTGGCCGGGGTAGTCAATGGCGCACGCCAGGTCGAATGCACCATCAACGGCATCGGAGAGCGCGCTGGAAATGCCTCGCTCGAAGAGATCGTCATGGGTCTGAAAACGCGCAAGGATTACTATGGGATCGAAACCGGCATTGATACCCGGCGCATCCTGACCACCAGCCGAATGGTCAGCAACCTGACCGGCCTGTTCGTCCAGCGGAACAAAGCCATCGTCGGCGAAAACGCTTTCGCGCACGAGGCTGGCATCCACCAGGACGGAATCCTGAAGGAGCGTACGACCTACGAGATCATGCTTCCGGAGGACGTCGGTTTTTCTGATACCAATCTTGTGCTCGGCAAGCATTCAGGCCGGCATGCTTTCCGTGAGCGTCTGCTCAAACTCGGCATTGAAGTCTCCGAGGAAGAGCTGAATTCCCTGTTCGAAGCTTTCAAAATTCTGGCCGACAAGAAAAAGGAAATCTACGACGAAGACCTCCTCGCCCTGGTCGAAGAGGATTTCGCGCACGGAGATGAGACCTTCGAGCTTGTCCGCATGCACACCACAAGTGGTATTAATGTCACACCGACAGCGACCGTGAAGCTGCAGAAAGTCGGTACGGATGAACCCATCGAAGATGCCGCAGTCGGCGACGGCCCTGTCGATGCAATCTACAAAACCATAGATCGCATCACCGGCCTGACCTGCCGTCTCCTCGATTACCAGATTCGTGCCATCACCAAGGGCAAGGACGCGCTCGGCGAAGTCTCACTCAGAGCGGAACACGAAGGCATCAAGATGCACGGCCGCGCCAGCAGCACCGATATCCTCGAAGCCAGTGCCCGTGCTTATCTCAACGCCATCGGGAAGATCGTCCGACACCAGGATAATGAGGTCGCTGACTCGCACGGCGTGTGAGCTGGATCGGGCCGAAGAAACAGCAGAGAGCACGGAGTGCTCGGAGCCGTTAATCCAACCCTGGCTCCGAGCACGCCTTTACCACCCATGACCCACATCTGTACAGCCATCACAGGCAGCACCAACGAAGAATGCCTTGCCCAGATGCGGCGGGCCGCTCCGCATTCCGATCTACTCGAGATCCGTCTCGACAGCATCAGCCGGCCGGAAGTTGCAGAACTCATCGAAGCCGCACCGAGACCCGTCATTTGCACCAACCGACCACGGCGAGAGATGGGCAAATTCAAAGGCGACGAGGCCGAACGCATCGCACTTCTTGAAGAGGCCGAAGCCTGCGGCGCAGATTACATCGATATCGAGCTCGATGCAGTCGCCAGTTTCAAACACACGGGCAAAGCCAAGCGGATCGTCTCGTATCACAACTTCGAAGAGACGCCCCCGGATCTTCAGTCCATCCATTCAGCCTGCATAGATGCCGGTGCCGACATTGCCAAGCTTGCCGTCTTCGCGCATTCGATTACGGACAACGCAGCCATGTTCCGCCTGCTCGTAGACGCCGGCAAACCAACCATCGGGCTCTGCATGGGAGAGCACGGCCAGATCAGCCGCATCCTTGCGCCGAAGTTCGGCTCATTCCTCACCTTTGCCTCAGTTGGCTCTGGACTGGAATCGGCGCCTGGTCAGATAGAAGCAACGACGCTCATCGATCTCTATCGATTTCGTTCCATCACATCTGACACACCGGTCTACGGCGTTGTTGGGAACCCTGTCGGGCACAGCATGAGTCCGAATATTCATAATGCTGCGTTTGACGAACGTGGTATCGATGCGGTTTACGTGCCTTTGCTTGTGAACGATGTCTCAGAGTTCCTCGCCGCATTCAGGGATCTGGGTTTCAACGGGTTCAGCGTCACCATTCCGCACAAGGAGGCATCCATCCCCTGCCTCGACGAGATCGAGCCGCTTTCCGAGAAGATCGGAGCGATCAATACAATTCACAACAGAGAAGGAAAGCTCGCCGGCTCCAACACGGATTTGGACGCCGCGCTCAGCGCGATTGAGGAAGAGCTTGTGAAGGCAGGCGCCCCCGTCGAATCGGCATTTTCGGGAAAGAGAGTTCTCGTCGTCGGCGCCGGCGGGGCAGGGCGCGCCATCGCATACGGAATTCGGGATCGTGGCGCAGATGTCACCGTTGCAAATAGAACAGCTGAAAGAGCGATCAGACTCGCAGAGGACATCGGCTGCAGAGGTGTTTCGCTTCGTTCGATTCTGAAGGATGGCTTTGATGCCGACGTCTTCGTGAATGCCAGCTCTGTTGGTATGCATCCAGACGAGGATGACACCCCAATTCCCGTCGACCTTCTGAAGCCTGAAATGCTTGTCTTCGACGCAGTCTATAACCCCATCCAGACCCGCCTGCTGCGCGAGGCCAGAGGTGTCGGATGCGCAGTGGTTACTGGCTTCGAAATGTTCGTCCGGCAGGCCATCGGCCAGTTCGAGCTTTGGACAGGGGTGGACGCTCCCAAAGAACTGATGGCTGATGTCGTTCGCAAACGTCTGGAGGCGGCACATTGAATCTCTATTTGATTGGCTACCGCTGCACCGGCAAGACGACAGTGGGCAGTCTGGTGGCAGAGAAAACAGGTCGTGAATTCATCGACGCCGATGAATTCCTGCAGGAACAGGCCGGGCGTTCGATTCAGGAGATTTTTGAAACGGACGGCCAGGACGCCTTTCGAGATCTCGAATCGGATTGTCTGAAAAAACTTGCTGACAAGGATAGCCTTATCGTCGGCACAGGGGGCGGAGTCATCCTCCGCGAAGAAAACAGGGAGATACTGAAAAGTGGTCTGGTAGTGCTTCTCAATGCGGATGCGGAAACGATCTGCCAACGGATGCTCACCGACGATGCCACAGAAGGACAACGCCCCGGCCTGACCGAAAAGGGCCCGTATGACGAAATCGCTGAGGTTTTGCAGGAAAGGCAGCCTCTATATGAAGCTGCCGCGGATGTCGTGTTGGACACTGACACTATGGGCCCCGAGGAATCGGCTGAGAAGATAGATGAGCTCTTACGAAAGACGGAGTTGGAGTAACGGCTATTGCCGGCCTGGAAGCGATAACCGACTGGTTCCTGCTGAAGCCGTCACCCCAACCCAGGAAAAATCATGATTGCCATTACAGACTACGGAATGGGAAACCTGCGCAGCGTTCAAAAGGCGCTCGAATCGCTCGGAGCGAAGGCTGAGATCACCAGCGACCCCCAAAGAATCGCTGACGCGGACAAAGTGATCCTGCCAGGAGTCGGCGCATTCGAAGACGCGATGGATGAGCTTGCCCAGCGGGAACTCATCGAGCCGATCAAGGACGCGGCCAGGGAAAAGCCCCTCCTCGGTATCTGCCTCGGCCTTCAGCTCATCTTTGACGAAAGTGAAGAGGACGGTTTGCACCAGGGCCTCGGTCTCGTACCGGGCCGGGTCGTCCGTTTTGAATTCGAGCAAAACGGCGCCGAGCCAAAACTAAAAATCCCGCACATGGGATGGAACGCGCTCGAATTCAAAAAGGACATCCCACTGTTCAAGGGCATCGATAGCGGCGTATACACTTATTTTGTGCACTCCTTCTATGCTGTCCCTGCCAGTGACCATGTGGTCGCAGCTACCGCAGATTACGGCCGGCCCTTCGCCGCAGTAGTCGCAAGCGGCAATGTTTACGCTACCCAGTTCCATCCTGAAAAAAGCCAGGCCAAAGGGCTAAAGATGCTGGAGAATTTTATTGGCCTCTAGGGTCGCTGCAGTGACCGTGGGAACCTTGAGGTCGCTCGCGACGCCAGGACCTGAGCCGCGTGCCGCGGAACGGAATGACTGAACGTGAACTGGAATTTCAGGTGACCTCTGACGACAGGCCGGTTAAAAACACGGGAGGAAAACCTTTGTTGCCGTAGTTGGAGTGCTCCTTGTCCCACTCAGTAAAAATCGCACCGTCCATCTTATCCGCTGACTTCGCACGCCTCGGAGAACAGATCCGCGAAGCTGACGAAGGCGGCGCCGACTGGATTCACGTAGACGTCATGGACGGCCATTTCGTCCCAAACCTCACCTTCGGACCGCCGGTCATTAAGGCGGTCCGCGGCGTGACGAACCTGACGTTCGATGTCCACTTGATGATCGAAAGGCCGGAACTCTCTCTACAGCAATACGTGGATGCTGGCGCAGATCGGATCACCGTTCATGTCGAAACCTGCCCACATCTGCATCGCACGATTCAACAGATTCGAGAGGCCGGACTCGAGACTGGAGTTACCCTCAATCCATCGACGCCGGTCGCCGCGCTCGAACCAGTGATGGGAGATGTCGACCTGGTGCTGGTGATGTCCGTCAATCCCGGTTGGGGAGGTCAGTCTTATATCCCACAGAGCACAAAGAAGATTGCCGATATTCGCGCCACGTTGGATTCGATTGGTTCAAAGGCCGAAATCGAAGTGGACGGTGGAGTAAACGATTCAACGATTCGAGAGGTAGCAGATGCGGGCGCAACCGTGCTCGTAATGGGGTCAGCTATCTTCAATGACAAAGCTTCGGTTGCTGAAAACATTGCGAAGTACAGAGAGATGCTGGAATAGTGCCGGCGCTCCGTTACAGCTTCGTCGTGCTCGTGCTGACCACCTGTCAGACCCAAGTCGATTCCCTAAACACTCACCTTCTGAACCTCTCATGACCCAGGACGAGCTCAAAAAACTCTCCGCCCACAGAGCAGTCGAATTCGTCGAAAGCGGCATGGTCCTCGGGCTCGGCACCGGTTCTACCGCCAGGTTTGTGGTGGAGCGTATCGGCGAATTGTTCGAGACCGGAGACCTCAAAAACATCATCGGCGTGCCGACCTCCCAACGCACTCGTGAGCAGGCCGAAAGCCTGGGCATCCCGCTCGGCACGCTGGACCAACATTCCAGACTCGACCTGGCAATTGATGGCGCAGACGAGGTCAATTCCAAGCTGAATCTGGTGAAGGGAAGGGGGGGGGCCCTGCTCCGCGAGAAAATGGTCGAACAGGCGGCTGCAAGATTCATTGTGACTGTCGATGAGACGAAGATGGTCGAAAAACTCGGAGTGACGGGCGCCATGCCGGTGGATGTTGCGCAATACTGCTGGAAATACACCGCGTGTCGGCTAGGCGAGCTGGGGTGTCGGGTAGAGCTCAGAGGGGGCGAAGGTGAGCCGTTTGTCACCGACAACGGCAACTACATCCTCGACCTCTTCTTTGAGGAACCTATCGCCGATCCCTACGCTGCCTCGGATTTCATTTACGGGATAGCAGGAGCGGCCGAGCACGGTCTCTTCCTCGATATGGCGACGACTGTCGTGGTGGCTCGGCAAGATGGTGTGGACATCATCCACCGTTAAGATCTTAAAGCGCCATCACTTAAATTTGTGAAATATTTCACGGATTTGAATTGCAAGGGTCGTGGCCGCTCCTATAATGCCCGCCCGTTAAGTGAGCCGGAAATACTCATTTCCAAGGAGAGCAACCTCTTCACGCTAACAGGCGAGTAAACTGGCAGCTTGAGTTAAGCACCAAGAATAAAGAGTCTGCACCAGGGAAGTTGCACCGACACCTTTTTGGGCTGCCAGTTTATCCGCCTGTTTCTTTGGCCCCACGATGGGGCTGAGACACAAGGCGCGGCAGGCTTACCGGCAATGTAATTCGTTCTGGGCAACCAGGGATACTCACGGAGAGGAATCATGTCCCTTCTGACATTTACTTCATGAAGCAATCGCCTTGCGGCACATAGATTGCTTACCCGCCCGCCCGAACGCTCCCTATCCCCTAAACAATCAGATTTGACGAGTTTTTGCGCAGCCCACACGGCTATACCGAGTGGTGGCGGGTTTTTAGACCAACATTCTTGAGAAAGAGAGAAACATGTCCTTGTCTACACTGCATTTTGAAAGCCACGACAGTTTTGTCGTCAAGCCAGAGCACAAACATCTGGATCTCATCCGCAACGTGGGGGTTATTGCCCACATTGATGCCGGCAAAACAACCGTTACCGAACGCATCCTTTACCATACCGGCCGCATCCATCGCACCGGAGAAGTCCACGACGGCGCCGCCACCATGGATTATATGGATGAAGAACGCGAGCGTGGAATCACCATCACCAGTGCCGCCACCAGCGCCACCTGGAAAAAGAACACCCTCAACATCATCGATACACCAGGTCACGTAGACTTCACCGCCGAAGTCGAACGCTCCCTCCGCGTGCTCGATGGCGTGGTCGGTATTTTCTGCGGCGTCGCAGGCGTCGAAGCACAATCTGAAACCGTCTGGCGCCAAGCCACCCGTTACGGCGTGCCGCGCATTGCCTTTATCAACAAGCTTGATCGAACGGGTGCCGATTTTATGGAGGCAGTGGACTCCATCCGCGCACGTCTCAATGCAGTCGCCATTCCCGTGCAGTATCCGATTATCGAAGAGGGCGGCTTGGTAGGCCTTATTGATCTGGTCGAACGGGTGTTCCACCGCTTCGTGGATGCGGGCACCGATGTCACCTGGCAGGTCGAAGAGATTCCGGCCGAATTCGCCGAGCTTGCGGAAGAGCATTTCGTCCACCTGCTCGAGACCGCGGCCGACTACTGTGACAACATTATGGAGAAATACCTCGAGGGAGATGAACTCTCCGTCGAAGAGATTCGACATGCACTGCGTGAAGGGACCCTGTCTGGCAATCTCGTGCCGGTGTTGGGGGGAACCGCCCTCAAGCACAAAGGCGTCGAGCAGCTCCTTGATGGCATCGGCTACTACCTGCCTTCGCCGCTCAACAAACCCATCGTTGAAGGGCGTCGACCAGGAGACGACGAGCACATGCTGCACTGGGAGTCGTTGCCTGAAAGTCCGCTCTGCGCGCTGGCCTTTAAGACCATCGCCGACAAAAACGGCGACCTGACGTTCGTGCGTGTTTACTCCGGAATTCTTCGCAGGGGCGATGTCGTCTTTAATCCGCGTACTGGTAAAGCCGAGCGTATCGGACGTCTCTTCAAGATGCATGCGGACAGCCGTGAAGCCATCGAAGAAGCGCAGGCCGGCGATATCGTCGCCTGCGTCGGCATGAAGAACACCATCACCGGCGACACCCTGTGCATGAAGGACGACCAGATCGTGATGGAAGCGATCAACTTTCCTGACCCGATCGTGTCGATGTCAATTGCCCCGAATTCGCACGCTGACCGCGATAAGCTCTCCACCACGCTGAGCCGACTGGTCAAAGAAGATCCGACGTTTCGATTCTATACCGATGAAGAAACGCAGGAAATCATCATCGCCGGTATGGGCGAGCTGCACCTTGAAGTCATCAAGAACCGCATCATCCGTGAGTTCCGGCTATCGGTGAGCGTCGGCCGGCCGGAGGTCGCTTACAAGCAGGCGCTGGCCCGCGAGGTCGAGCTGCAGTCACGGCACGTGAAGCAGTCCGGCGGACACGGGCAGTTTGCCGTCATCGACGTCCGCATCGGCCCGAACGACGGAAGCGAGGATTACACTTTCGAAGAATCCATCGTCAGTGGTTCTGTTCCGAAGGAATACTTCCGTGCCATCGAGCGCGGCATCGCCGAATCCATCAAGATTGGCGGCGAGCTGCGTTACCCGTTTGTGAATGTGCACGTCGAGCTTTTCGATGGTGCATACCACGAAGTGGATTCGTCTGAAATGGCCTTCAAGCTGGCCGCTCAGCAGGCATTTGCGATGGCCGTTGCGAGAGCCGGCACCAAGCTCATGGAGCCGGTCATGGTCTTCGACATCCAGGTGCCTGAAGAATTCCTCGGTGATGTCCTTGGCGACCTCAACACCCGCCGTGCTCAGGTCGAGAGCATGGATCTCGAAAGAGGCGTCCGTGTGCTCAAGGGCAAAGTGCCTTTGGCCGAGACGTTCGAATACGCCACCGTCATTCGCGGCCTTACCCAGGGAAGAGGCACCTACAGCCTCGAACCGTGCGAGTATGCCGATGTGCCGAAAAGCATTGCTGAAAAGGTCGCGCTGGAACGCCGGGCGAAACTCGCTGAGCGAAAGTAGGGAAACGAATCGTCCGACAAAGAAAACTGAAAGGGAGGCAGGGCTTAGCCCTGCCTCCTTTTTTTGTTTGGACAAGAACGCTGCTCGCGCGTGTCTCTGTTGGATGAATGGACTCAGCCGGGTCTGGGAAGGAGGCCGTCCCGTACAGTAAGCAGCACTGTCGTTTCGCCAATGACCTGAGCGTCCACGCAGCGTTCGGGCTACCCCCTGATATCCAAGCGCGGCTTCAGGCCGTCTTCGATGTGAGATGGAGCCATCGTCCGGATCGAGCCGGGATCGCCACCTTCTTCACCCACAGCGAGAGTCGTGATCGGTGGCTTCGTTCCACCCTCTTCACCGACCGCCAGCGTGGTCACGTCGGGTGGCTTGATGCCCCCGCCATCTTCTCCGATAGCTAGGGTGACAGGCGGTCTCGTTGGCCGGTCACCGCCTTCTTCACCGACAGCAAGAGTTGTTATCTTGCCACCGTCTTCTCTGAAAGGAATCGAGATCGGTGGCCTTGGCGGGATTGGACGTCCACCGCCCTCCTCGCCCACAGCTTGAGTTGTCGGGCGCGGTTTCGGATGCCCCCCTCCCTCTTCGCCGAGGGCAAGCGTGGTCGGGCGCGGTCTGGGGAGGCCCCCACCTTCTTCGCCGAGGGCTCTGGTAGTCGGGCGCGGTTTCGGATGCCCGCCTCCTTCTTCGCCAAAAGCTTTGGTCGTCGGCTGCGGCTTGGGTTCGTGCCCGCCTTCTTCGCCGAGGGCTTTTGTCGTCGGCTGCGGCTTTCTACCGTCTTCCGGCAGAATGGCCAACGAGATAATGGGCGGGTCTCTGCGCAGACCGGGTATCTCGTAACTGATGAAACTTCTGATGCCAAAACTCATGGGATCATGCCTGAAGGGAGGGATTGATCGTGATTATCGAGCTCTTCAGCGTGGTCTTTAGTCCGTGCCTCAGATTACGATGTCAAGAATCCCTCCTGAAAAACCGAACTGCGCACTCAGTCGAGCTGCAAGATCGTTCGCGCGGGCGAGTTCTGAGTCTGCAAGACTGCCCAATTGCGAAATCTGGCTCGGAAGCGGTGATCGGCTTTCTGAAGCCCTCTCCGGCGGTCCTGGTGGGGGCCTCTCATCACCAAAGATGTCGAATGATTCGTCGTCGACCCCGATACCAAGACCGGGGAAAACTCCACCCACACCCGAGCTTCCGGGAGAGGAGAAACTCGATCCGCCCAATCCTGTGCCCTGAAAGACTGAGTTCCCAACGCCTGTGCCGGCGAATGGACTGGAGGAACGGGACGACCCAAACGGTGAGCGGCGGCTTCCCAATCCGGAACGTGATGGTCGTGTGAAGAAGGGGTTGTCCAATGCTGACAGGTCCGGTGGCGTCGGTGGCGGGCCGTCGTCCTCGCCGCCTCCTCCATCACCACCACCGCCTTCCTGAGCGCCTTCCTGTGTGGTTTCGCTGTCGCTGTTGACACTCGTATTCTGTGAATCCGATTGCTTGCTGCCGTCTTCGGTGACAGTTGTCTGCTGTTGATCCTGCGATTGGACAGAGGTGAAGACGAGCTGTCTCTCCAGCTTCTTGTCGGATAGGTCGACCACGACAATGTCGTCGCCGTTCGAGGATTCTTCCGAACTTTCACCGCCGGAATCGAGGGGGATTGCGGCACCAGGCAAAATCGAAGGGCCTGGGCCGAGCGTGGAAATACCAGCCATTTGATTAGACTCCTTGTCCAGGTGGGCAAATCGCGCAGAGCGGCAGGCGCAAGGCCCCGCTCTCGCATCACCGTCCAGTCCAGGACGGATTTCAGGATGTGTGTCGGCTGCCACGCTGGGAAGTTCGCCGTAAGGTTTACCGTGGCAGGCAGTCGTCGAATATGCCGTTGGGCGCGGCACGACAATTACCTGTTGGGATTATCGAGCCGTACCTGAAAAACTTTAGCGTTTTGCGCATGTTTCAGGCGACCAGGTTTCACGGTGCTGACTGACGTAAGGCCAAAGCTAACGGGCATCCACTCTTAATCGAAATCCGATGATTTATCGTCCTCTGTCGCCATTTGTGGTATTAATTTGCCTTTTGTGGCAAATTGTTTCTATGAAATTTGTAGATCTTGTTGAAAAGACTCGACATCTTCCGCTGTTCGAGACCGGGCTGCTGCTCGCCGGGAAGGCTGATTTGAACGATGTCAGGCGGCAGCTTTCGCGATGGGTGGATGCAGGCAAGGTGATTCAACTCCGTCGTGGACTCTATGCTCTGGCCGAGCCGTACGGACAGGTTAAGCCTCATTCTTTTTACGTTGCCAATCAGATGGTGAGGGGTTCCTACGTCAGCCTGCATTCCGCGCTCTCGCACTATGGTCTGATTCCAGAGTACGTCCCGGTTGTTACGAGTGTCCATACCGGGCGTCCTGGGCAGTGGGAAACATCCTTAGGTGTTTTCCGCTTCCAGCATGTGATCCCTGGCTTTCTTAGAGACTTCAAAAGTGTGGAAATTGTGGCAGGCCAAAAGGTCTACATCGCAGAGCCCGAGAAGGCTCTGCTCGATCTTGTCCATCTCACCCCAGGGTCGGACAATCGTGCCTGGCTCGAAGAGCTCCGTCTGCAGAACTTTGAAAGACTGAACATGGATAAGCTCGTCCCTCTTGCCGAGAAATCCGGCAAGAGGAAACAGATGCGGGCGGCAAAAGTCATTGCATGCCTCGCAAGTGAGGAAGAATTCCTGGTACTATGAAAGAGGAATTGAAAGCCCTGGTGGACGGGACCGCTGGGAGATTCACCGCGAGAGAATACCTGCAGGCCAGGATCCTCCAATCGCTGCAGAACAGCGGGGCAATGACGCGGCTGGCTTTCCACGGTGGCACATCGTTACGATTCCTTTTTTACATACCTCGGTATTCGGAAGATCTTGATTTCTCTCTCTTTCAGGTGAGCAGTTATGACTTCGCCTCGCTGCTGCACAAGGTGAAGGCGCAGTTCAGCAAGGAGGGCTACGACACGGAAATTCTCGTCTCGAAAAAGAAAAGCGCGGTCGATAGTGCTTTCATCAAATTCCCGGGACTGCTCTTCGAGTTAGAGCTCTCGCCGCACAAGGATGAGGTCTTATCAGTAAAAATCGAAGTAGACACGAACCCGCCTGCAGGCGCGACATTCGAGACAACGCTGGTGACTCGGCTTGTGACCCTGAATCTCCATCATCACGACCGCCGCACCCTCCTGGCCGGTAAGCTCAATGCCCTGTTAACTCGTGGCCACACCAAGGGCCGCGATATTTACGACCTGATGTGGTATCTCAGCCAGCCGGATTGGCCCGATCCGAATCTCGACTACCTGAACAATGCATTGCAGCAGTCTGGTAGCGACCTGCGTGCAGAAGACTGGCGGCAGGCGTCGGTCGAACGCTTGTCTGTCATGGATTGGGGCAGAGCCATCGCGGATGTGCGCGTCTTTCTGGAACGTCAGGAGGAACTCGAATTCCTGACCAGAGAGAACATTCTAAAACTGCTGGGCCATTAGGCGCTAAGCTTTTCCCGCGTTCCCGAGCCTCTGACCGCATTCGAGTCAATCGCAATTCGGGAACGTTGGCAGATCCTAACGATTTCAAGCCGAACGCCAAAGACAGCAAAATATACAGGATATAATGCCTGAGATGGCATTGACGGGCGGGACGCCCATCTTACGCACCCGACTGAAGAACTCTTGACTGCAAAAAATAGGAATCTCAGCCATGTCACAACGGAAGATCGGACTCAGACTCGACAGCCTTCGCGGGCGGCCAAGGCAGGTGATGGAGTTGGCTGCGGAATTGGAGATGGAAGGGATCGAGATTAATTGCTCGTCCGGAGAACTCACGCCTGCAGGATTGGACAGGCAGGCTCGCAGGGATGTGGTGAACTTCCTCGAGGATTTGGAATTGGAGTTGGCCTCGCTGACTGCGGATTCCGGATTTCGGTTCGAGGATGAATCGCGGATTGAAGAGTTTGTGGACAAGTCGCAGCAGGCACTCGACCTCGCACTTGATCTGCAGAGCCCAATCATCACGGTGGCTATTGGTGGATTGCCCGAGGATCAAGATTCAGATAGGTACGAACTGATCTCTACGGTGATGAATAACCTCGGCGATTACGCAGCGAACCGAGAACTGGCGATTGCGCTTTCGGCCGGGATGGAGACGCCGGAGGCATTGAACGAATTTCTGAACGAGTTGGATAACGATGGCCTTAAGGTGAATTACGACCCGGCAAACATGATCGTGTTTGGCCACGACCCGGCCGAGGCAGTGACGACGCTTGGTGAACACATCGTTTGCGTGCGGGCGAGGGACGCCAGGAGATATCTGGACGGGTCGGCAGAGGAACTGTCGCTGGGCGAAGGCGATGTTCCTTACGATGACGTGATCGATGCGTTGGATGAAATCGAATATGAGAGATTTCTGCTGATTGCACGAGCACCGCAGGAAGAGCAGCGCGAGGTGATTGAGAGTGCCCGGGATTTCTTGCGAAAGTATGAATAGACAGGGAGACCCGGTACCAGCCATGTTGCGAAAGGGCAGTGTCGGTCTAAAAGAGCCCGATTCGAGTTCAAATGGCGGATATCTCTCACCTCCAACACTGTTTTGTCTACCCCACAACGGACACACGAACTTCTGACCACTGGTCTTCTGTCCGGATGGGGAGGGATTGGTCTGTTGCTGCTTGCAGGGGGATGGGTCTGCTTTCATCTGAAAAGAGAGCTCTGGCATCAGACTCGTGAGGAGAAGACGGTTCGCATCCTTTTTGGTCTGCGTGCCGCAATCGTGTTGGTGGCGGTCTGGCTGTTGTGCCAGCCGATGCTGATTACTCGAACTGTCTGGCGTGAAAAGCCGCGGATGGTCGTGCTGGAGAGTCTACGGGGCACGATGAACACTCGAGAAGAGTTCGGTGCGCTCCACAAGAAAATAGATGCCCTGACTGCACTGGGGCAGCTTGAGCTTGAAGACCGGAACGCGGCGGCTTCAAAGATCGGGCGTGGGCTCGAACTCCAAAAGAAAGTCCTGGCAAATGCACAGAAGCGGTTCAGTGAGGATCTCTCAAGTCTGATCAGTGGGCTGCCTCCTACGCCCGGTTTCAGGGCCGCGGTGAAACATTTTGTTGAAGACTTGAGAGAAGCCGGTGGGCGTGTCTCTGCCGCACGTAATCTGTTGCCTGGTGGTTCTACAGACCAGGCGTTCCAGAATGAACTGGCAGATTTCGTGAAGCATGTGAGCTTAAACAGGGCATCTGCTGAAAAACTGATTGCAGGGATCGATGTGGCAATGAAGGAAGCTTCGGAGCATCCGGACCTGCTTGAGAGTTTTGTCGAGGATCTCACTCAAACTTTGACTGAATCTGAGGCATTGATTGAACAGGCAGGCAAGATTCAGGCCGGGCTTGACCAGCAGTCTATTGAGGTATCCGGGCTCACCGCAATTGAGAAGGAGGGAAGGCTGAGGAAGGAGTTGGCGCAGCAAACAGCACAACTGATAACAGACAGATTTGGCGGGCGTGCCGATGTCATCCGTCTCCCCTGCGAAGGTCTCACCGCGGGACTGCAGATGGCCGCGTCGGAACAACTCAAGGGTCAGCTTTCTTCCATCTTCATTCTGGATGATGGGGCTCGTAAGAATTCAGAGTCAGCTATGGAGATCCTCACCACGCTGAGTGAAGGCCAGGTTTCTATTCACACCGTGCTGATTGGGGAAGACGGTGCCGAGCCCATCGACGTTGGGGTGATGGCTCTGGAACTGCCTTTAAACGTGGAAAGCGCAGTGCGGTTCAAGGGGCGAGCCCTGGTTAAAGTGAAGACGCCGGAAGATGTGAAATCGAAATTGGTCATCAGAAGTGGGGGGGAGGTGCTGGGTGAGGTCGAGACGGTCGGGTCGGATGCAGGTGTAATAGAGTTTGAAGCGGCGATAAACAAGACGGGGCGCCACAAAGTGGTCGTAGAACTAGTGTCTGCAGGGAAGGACTGCTTTGCGGGTAACGAAGTCATCGAACGGGTGATCCATGTTCACGAAACGCGGCCGGCAGTGATGATCGTATCAAACGGCCTTTCACGTGAATTTGTATTGATGACGCAGATCGCTCAGACCATTCCTCATCTGGATACGGAGTCCGTTGCGGCCGTTGCCAAGATCGGCGAATTGGAGTTCGGCGAAAAGAAAGACCAGTTCCCCCAGACACCGAAACAGTGGGAGCGTGTGAAACTGCTTGTCCTGATGGGGAGCGTTCCGGATGGATTGGATGATGTCGGCCTGGAGGGGTTGCGGGCCGCAATCAACAACGGTCTGCAGGTGTTGTTGTTCGGAACGGCGGATGAGAAGAGCGGCAATTGGAGTAGAGCGCTTGGTCTGAAGACTCGTAGGTTATCCCCACAGCGCCTGGCAACCATTCAAGGTTCTTGGCTGTCTTTCTATTCCCTCGGGACGGATCTACGGGCTTCGCTGCAGGCATGGAAGTCATTGCCCGAGGCCGCGCATGCTTCTTCGATGGATGGAGGGATCCCTCTCCTTGAAGGGGAAGGCAGCTCAGCAATGAGTCTGCTGCCGATAGGGAAGGGAGGGATTCTGTTCTGCGGGGTCGGCTCCCTGGCAGAGCTCAGGCAGGGCGGCTCGGAAAGCGTTATCAACCGTCTGGTTCGAGGGGTTATTGAATTTGCCGCGATGCCGTGGATTATTCAGGGGACTGGAGCGACTTCACCGACAGGCCTGGATAGACTGGGTGCGCTGGTCAGTGACAGCATCCGAAACGTCTCTGATTTCCGGCTCGCCGCCACGGCCGGGCCTTTGCAGGAAATGTCTGAGCTGGGGAACGGGGCGTTTACCGATATTGTCGGGCTGCCGGAATTGCTGGAAGGGATGAAACTCGATTCAGTGCAGAAATCGAAGGTCGAAACGTGGGCGCTCTGGGAAGGTTGGTGGCCGCTGGGATTGATTCTCTTGTGCGCATCGGCTGAGTATCTGCTGCGGCGGAAAGCCGGCCGCGTGATGTGAAGCGTAATGAGTAATGAGTAATGAGTAATAACGAACAGGTGCAGGTTGAATGAGTACGACGACTATCATCTTAAAGGCTAAGCGAGACCGGCCGTTTCGGTTTCGGCATCCATGGGTTTTCAGTGGGGCGATGGGGAAGGTTGAGGGCAGCCCTGCGGATGGCGATGAAGTTCTGGTGGTGGATACCAAAAAAGAGTTCATTGCACGAGGGCTGTACAACTCGAAATCGCAGATTGCTGTGCGGCTGTTTTCGTGGGCCGAGGCAGTTTCGCTGGATGAGGATTTCTGGCGTGGGCGGATTCGGCAGGCAATAGATCATCGGAAGCCGTTGCTGGAGTGTGATCAGGCATGTCGTCTCATCAACAGCGAAGGCGATGGGTTATCCGGTCTGGTCCTTGATTGGTATCCGCCTTTCGGGGTGGTGCAGTTTATGTCGCTCGGGCTGGATGCGCGGCGAGAGATGCTGCTGAAAGTGATCCAGGAAACGACAGGCATCGAGCATCTGTACGAACGCAGTGACGGTTCTATCTGCAAGTACGAGGGCCTCCCGGAACGGAGCGGAGTCCTCCTGGGCGACGAGCCTGGGAAGACACATACTTTCAAAGAGAATGGCCTGGATTTACTGGTCGATCTGAAGGAAGGTCACAAGACTGGTTTCTACCTGGATCAGCGTCAAAACCGGGCGCGGGCCGCAGCGCTGGCGAAGCCGGGTCGCGTACTGGACGTGTGTTGCTACACGGGCGCGTTCGGTATTCAGGCGGCCGCCGCGGGCGCAAAGGTGATAGCGATCGACCAGGCACGGCAGCCGCTGGATCTGGCGAAACAGAATGCAGTCAACAATGGCCTTGAAGGACGATTCTCGAAAAGGCTCTCTCCCGCGGCTACGGAGCTGCGCAAGCTGGTCGATGCCGGTGAGAAGTTTGAAACGATCATTCTGGATCCACCCAAATTTGCCCACTCCAGGCGTGAATTGGAGAAGGCGGCACGGGGCTATCACGAGTTGAACTTGCGGGCATTGCAGGTCGCGGCTGAGGACGCGTTGCTTTACACGTGTTCTTGTTCGGGGGCGATGGATCTGTATGGCTTTCAGAGCATCCTCCATGGTGCAGCGCATGATGCCGGACGGGATCTTCAGATCATCGAGGTGCACTTCCAGGCGGAGGATCATCCGTTTCTGGCATCGTGTCCGGAGTCACAGTATCTGAAATGTCTGATCTGCCGCGTCTGGTGAAAGGGGCAGGGATTCGGGCATCATTCCACTATTCCACTATTCACCATTCACTTCTTACCTACCTACTCATTCGCATATTTCTCCCACCAGGCATCCCAGCGTTCCATGGCAGCATCGCGGCGCACTTTGTCATCTCTGGGATTAAATCCGAATGATCGGTGCGTGTAGTGCTGCAACAAGAGTTGGGCGACTCTGCGTTGATGAGCGTTGCCTTCTTTCATGACGCTGATGAACGTGGGAATGCAGGTGATGTTGGTAAGAGTGGCGAGGGCGGAACCGGCGCCGATGCGGACGTCCATGTCTTTGTCCTTGGCGAGACGTCCGAAGTCTTTCAACGCAGGCTCGTAGAGCATGGTGGCCAATGCGGCGGCCGCGACTTTGCGGACCTCGGGCCAAGCGGTTTCGTCGAGCATGAGCTTCCGTATCTTCGGGCCTTCCTTCTTCGCGCCGAGTGAGCCGAGAGCGTGGATAACGGCGCGCTGGACCAGCATGTTGTCATCATCGAGGGCTTCGACGAGCGCTGGTATGGCTGCAGGATCGCCGAGAGGCCCCAAATGCTTGGCCGCGGCCAGCCGGATGAATTCGTCGTCATTCTCGAGGGCTCTGATCAAGTATTTCTCCGCGACGCCTTGCCCGAAACGGTGAAGCACAATTGCAGCACGGTCACGGTAGCCGGGGTGCGAATGTTTGATGATGTTGTGCTTGTAGATGAGTTCGACCACTTCAGCCGCGACAGCCTTTTCTGACTTCTTCTTGAGAAATGTCCGAACGAGATGAATGCACCAGGGCAGGGAAGCCTGTTTCTTTATGAGCCGGTGCATGCCTGGAACGAGCGCGACCCGAGCCACGGGGCTCTTTCCCCCTATCTTGCGAAGTGCCATCACCG
>Ga0187827_10000883_pt1 | contig 45528 bp, 33 predicted proteins | sample ETNtaG_39_FD_167969 | JGI IMG/M metagenome (GOLD analysis project Ga0187827, IMG submission 167969) | Marine microbial and viral communities from oxygen minimum zone, Eastern Pacific Ocean - ETNP2014_SV_150_PacBio MetaG (Illumina Assembly) | ecosystem: Environmental > Aquatic > Marine > Hypoxic...
GGATTCTGGGCGCTGCATTCATCATTGTGACAGGTTCGCGTTCGCATCTGCTGTTGCACCGGTTGACTAGCAGTCATCACTGTAGGAGCCATCTGTGTGGGTTGAGGATGTTGTGCTACAACTAGCTGCTGAGGTTGTATTGGCTGCTGTATTTGTGTAGGTATTGGAGTAGGTGGCCCCGATTCTGATATAGATGATGCTGGGACCCACTCCTGTCCATTCCACAGCCACTCACCATTGGGGTTCGTGTCTGGAATCATAATCTCCGCTGCACACTCTACCATATCTTATCTTTGTTTGAATAATACAGTAATCTAGACGCTACGAACAGTGGGCGATGATGAAGTTCCATGAATATCATTTTGGTAGCATGAACTCTTGTGCGTCTGAACCACAACATGGGCTACCTAACTACATCATTGGATTTGTTTGAAGTACTGTAGGATCTCCCTTCGGCCTGCCAAGGAATGCTAAGAGAGAGAACAATAAGAAACACGGCCCGGCACAATATGCCCCTATCATTCCATTGACCATGGTAATGGATACCTTCTCGGGTGCCCCACTATCGGGGTCAAAATTACTCACTTCCTCAGCAAAAGTATTCACAGCAGAAACTTCGTATACCGCGGTGGCAATCAGTAGAACCAAGAGAAGTCCTGTCGCAGCGAGGAACGCCTTTGTCCCCCAAGATTTGTTGAAAAACTGAATGAATGACACTATGAGAACTATTACTGCAGCAACTGCGATAATGGTGTATAACAGAGAAAATGAAGATGTTAATGAATCGATACTATTCAACATGGCATCAATATCAGAATTTTCCGAGCCTTCATATTCATCTTTCATCAATTGTGAGATGCTATCCCAAAGCGTTTTGACCCAAAATGAATAACCTATAATTGCCAATGACATCAGAATTCCCAGTACGCCATTGGTAATCTGCATTCCACGCCCCTTTCTTTTCACTTCTGGGGCCATGGTGGCGGGTGAGCCCATCATTGGTGCAGTAGTTGGCATGCCCATTTGTGGTTGTAATGACATTGGTGCTGGTGCTGGTGCTGGTGCTGGTGCCGCTACAAAGTTGGGGAAATGCTGCTTGGTATACTCTGCAGCCGAAGTAGCATCGTGTCCTTGGGCAATTAGTCCCTCAAAATATGACTGTGCATCACTCATCTGAATCAATATCCGGTATAGGTATCATGTAATGAATAATTCGTTGATATCTAACATTGGTACATCAGACAATTATCTGTCTATTCGATGTACGCATCATCCTCGCTAACCCTTGTGGATTCGCACTGCAAGCGCCTTGTAGGCGCTGAAATCTGAAATGAAATTTGCGAAATCGTGAATAACGCGAGTGATTATCGACAATCATGCGTAAGGAAGCGATTGCCGGCCTGCTCGTTCTGCTAATGTTATCAGTAGCGGGTGGATATATGATAGTGAATAATGATAGAAATGACACCAATGCCCCCGATGATGGCGATGACAATAACGAAGTTACTGACGAATGGGATGTCTACTATGTAGACTCAGGTGATGATCTACCATTGTGTAATTCTGACACACTAGGACAACTATACTATGTCGCCTCTACTGCTGGTTTTGAGGTCTGCACGAGTGCTGGTTGGGCGTTTGTTGACCTTACTGGTCCTGCTGGTGCTGATGGTGCAGAAGGTTCTGCTGGTGCGGATGGTGCAAACGGTGCGGATGGCGAAAACGGCGTGAATGGCACTGGCGGCTTGACCGCTTTGGCTGTTACAAGCGCGGAATCTGCTGGCTCAAATTGTCCAAATAGCGGCCTCAAGATTGAGGTTGGTGTGGACGATAATGGGAATGGCTTGCTTGAGGCAAACGAAGTTGATCACACTCAATACATCTGCAATGGTGCGGATGGCGCAAACGGAACATCCGGTAGCGCTTCGCCCAACACTATGCTCACTAGCATTTCATCTCCTCCCGCATCATTGGGATGCACTGCAGGTGGGCGGGTGATGAATCAAGGTATTGACAACGGAGATGGTGGCGGAACTGCCCAAAATGGTTTCCTTGAATCTGGAGAAGTAGACTACATCACAACCTATTGCAGCAAATATGACATCTGGCAGGTGGATGATATCCGCAGTGGGAACAGGGACAGTGACTCCGGACAATACATGGAAATTTTAGTTGGGGATACAATCTACTTCAGTGCGGATGATGGAAGCAGCGGCATAGAACTGTGGGCGCATGATACTTCCAACTCCTCAACTTGGCTGGTGGCTGATATCAACAGCGGAAGCGGGGACAGTTCTCCCGGAAAACACATGGAAATTTTAGTTGGGGATACAATCTACTTCAGTGCGTTTGATGGAAGCAGCGGCACAGAACTGTGGGCGCATGATACTTCCAACTCCTCAACTTGGCTGGTGGCTGATTTCGACCCCTTCGGCCACGGTCTCCCCGGAACTTGCATGGCAATTTTAGTCGATGATACAATCTACTTCAGTGCGTATGGTGGAGTCAGCATCGGCTACGAACTATGGGCGCATGATACTTCCAATTCCTCAACTTGGCTGGTGGCTGATATCAACAGCGGGGGTAATACCAGTTTCCCCGGAAAATACTTGGGAATTTTAGTTAGTGATACAATCTACTTCAGTGCGGATGATGGAAGCAACGGCATAGAACTGTGGGCGCATAATACTTCCAACTCCTCAACTTGGCTGGTGGCTGATATCAACAGCGGAATAGGGGACAGTTACTTGGGCGGACCATACATGGAAATTTTAGTCGGTGATACAATCTACTTTGATGCGACAAATGGAAGTAGCGGCTCCGAACTGTGGGCGCATGATACTTCCAATTCCTCAACTTGGCTGGTGGCTGATATCAACAGCGGGAGCGGCAACAGTTTCCCCGGAAATCACTTGGAGATATTGGTCGGTGATACAATCTACTTCAATGCGTATGGTGGAAGTAGCATCGGCACAGAACTGTGGGCGCATGATACTTCCAATTCCTCAACTTGGCTGGTGGTTGATATCAACAGCGGGAGCAGCAGCGGTGACCCCGGAAATATGATGAGTATATTGGTCGGAGATACAATTTACTTCAGGGCGTACGACGGCATCAGCGGCTACGAACTGTGGGCGCACGATACTTCGAATTCCACAACTTGGCAGGTGACTGATATCAACAGCGGGAGCAGCGGCAGTTACCCCGGTTCTTGGATGGAAATTTTAGTGGGTGATACAATCTACTTCAGTGCGCAAGATGGAATCAGCGGCACAGAACTGTGGGCGCATGATATATCCAACTCATTAACTTGGCAGGTGGCTGATATCAATAGCGGAGGGAGTAGTAACCCCGGTTATTACTTGGTAATGTTGATTGATGACACGCTCTACTTCAATGCGGATGATGATATCAGCGGTAAAGAAATGTGGGCGATGAATATAGAGCACAGTATCACTTACGACTAATGCAAATCAGTCATGAAGATGGCTGTGGAGAAATACAATATCAATTCATGTCCAGCATGTCGTATCCACCCTGAATCCAGTGGTAACCCTGCACAACCCACTTTACGATCTCATCAATCAACTCTTCCTCGACACCCACCTCTTCTGCGAGTCGCTCAAGCATCGCTTTTTCCTTTGCATCGATTTCTCTATCTGCAAGTGACATCAAGCAGGCATCCCGCAATGCCAATTTGCCTGCTTGCTGGCTCAATCCATCGAGGCAGTCCTCAAGATTAGGGGGGTTCACGAGGTAATCACGTAACTGCCGTCGCCGCTCGGGTGATAGCATGGATGCGCCTAGGCGCTGCTCAAAAAAAGACAACTCCTCTTTGGTGACAGCCCCATTTATACATGCGAAATGTGCTAGCAGCATCGCGTGTCGGAAACGTTGTTCTGGCTCCAACAGGTGGATTACATCATGTAACATTAGAGTTGCTATCCTATTCTTAGTTATTACAATTTGCAGGTTGATTCATCTTCTCATTTCTGCCCTAATAGCAATAAAGTGGACATGCTCTGCTAATGATAAGGGTGTGCTGATGCAATCAAGATTACTCATTAGGCGGTCTGTTTTCTTGACCATGCTACTACTTTTTTCTACCTCATCATTCATTCTTTCAGTTGCCGCCGAGTCTGAGGATGATTCTACTTTAGAGGCGCGTGGAATCGAAGCACACATGAATGGAAATGAGACTGTGACCATCACATGGCGTAACATACAGACCGATAACATCTTTCTGCTCACTAATTTGACACAATCCAACTATTCTCTCTACCGTAGCACTGGAGTTATAAATTCCAGCAATATCAATTTCCTGCAACCAGTGGCTACCTTGATCCCTGCTTGCACTACCACCACACTGTTTGGTTGTAGAGGGCTTGTGCATGAGATTACGCTCAGTATTACGCCTGGTGAAGATAACTGGTTTTACTATGCAGTAGTGACTACTCTTGGGAATGGATCACAGACAACCACACTCCATCCAAACAATTCATCGCTTGCATCTCCTGTCCATGAAATGGCACATGAGGTGTGGGCACCATTACACTTGGAGGCTTCGTACAATGTGGAATCAATGGAAACTACGCTCACTTGGATTAACCTCAATGACTTCGGGGCAAACTTGCCTCAGGTGGGCAATGATTCGTACCGCGTTCATGTGTGGCGACATCTCGAGTTGGCAGATGAGGAGGGGCTCGGGGGAAGTGAACAATTGGTTGCTAATTTGAGCGCTATGGATGGAGTTAAGGCAAGAAGTTCGTATACCACAAAATCGCTTAACAACAGCCGTGAAGAAAATGCATACTATTCGGTCACCTATGCCTTTCCAGATTATGAGGATACCCGTCTATTTGGCAGTAACACGCTGAAAAACCCGGTGTGGGAGGATAATGTTGCACCACCTGCGGTGCTGAATCTCAGCGTGACGCACAATGATTCAGTTGACATCACCACTATGAGTTGGGAGGTGAACACGAATGAAACCAATCTTACGGCAGTAATATGGCGTGCTCCGCAATCATTCAATTCAACTTCAGACATTGGGGTTGGGATAATTACCAACATATCGGATAACGTCTCTTTACTAAATTGGAGTGTGCCTGCGGGTACTTTCGGAGACTTCCACTACGCCGTAACGCTTAGCGATAGGATAGGCAATCATAGACAGTTGCTGACTCCTGCCGAAATCAAGGGTCCCTTCCATGAGGACACGCTGGCCAACTCCGACATACAACCCACCTCCGTTGCTGCTGAGAGGGTTGATAACACCAAAACCAAGGTCACATGGTACGATGTGGTTGATTATCCCGAGGCAACATACCACATCTGGCAAAGTTTCACTGGCGTCATTACTGAGCAACAAATTACGGACGCAAAGGCGACCAAGGTGGCCACTGTGGTGGCCGGGGTACAACAGGCAAAGATTGCAGTTCCTGACGGGGTGGAAAGAGATGCTTGGTATGCAGTCACAGCTGAGGCGGTGTGGGATGAAAGTACATCTGCCAGCGAAATGCAGATTTTCACCTCTGGCATCAACGCAGCCCCCACCAGCATCAGGGAGGATACCTTGGCACCACTCCAGCCCACGCTTGGTTTGGCCGTGGCTGGTAGCGCTGATGGTACAGTGACGCTTTCGTGGTTGCCAGCAACTAATGAAACCGGGGAGCGATATGAAGTATGGCGCCACCCAGCGGACGGTGCCGATGTGTCTAATATCTCAAGTGATCCTAGTGCGCTTGGCTGGCTACATATTGCCACAGTTCTCGATAATGCTGCCACTGTTCAATACACGCAAGTGATTACGCTAGGGGCACGTACGGATGAAACAGCGGTTTACGCCGTCCGCGTAGCTGATTCGTATGACAACATGCTGCCTTCGATTAACCTCCAGAAGACTCTAACAGTAAACGAAGATACACTTCCCCCAATTGCGCTGATGAATGTGCAAAAGAGTGGTGGCGGGACCGTTGCTACAGTACAAGTGGGTCATGGATCACTTCTCGTTCCAGGTCTAACTACAGGGTCCTACACTCTCTCCTTCCAAGTAGACGAATCCTTGGCCAATCTTCGATACCGCGACCGAATCAAAACCATCTGGACAGACGCAGTTGGAGAAGGCGTTAATTGGGCTGTAAATGATTTGACACTCTCAGCTGAAGAAGGTAAGGTGGCAATCTATGATTTCGAAATGATTGATACTAACGGGAACTCAGCCCTGTTTGATATTCGATTTGAAGTAGAGAATGATTCCACACTCACTGGAGATGATTCCAAAGGAGATAACAAACAGGAGACTTCTGACCTAGGACAATCCCCTGAGGGAGGCAGTACTCTCTTCACTAGTGGGGTCCTCATTATGGCTGTAATCATAATGGCCCTCCTGTTATTGTTACTCAAGTTGAACCGCGAAGGGGATTCTGTTCAGACCCCCAGCGGGCTGCCTAGTAAAGAAGAAGATAGTTGGTACGATGGCTATATTCAAGATGAAAGTTGACGTTCTTGTCTCATTTTGAGTATTTAATCGGTATCAGCCCATGGGGCCCACTGATGTTCTGCGTCTTGTCGATACCACCATTCATCGCTACCAGTTGGCCATTCAACATACTCATGCCCATCCGGTTGAACTGTTCCTTGCATCGAAGAAGATGGGGCCTCTTCATCTACATAGACATCCCATTCATCTGAATCGTCATCCTCTTTTCGGTAACGCAGAGCAAATAACATTCCAATGCAGACTAACAAGAGGATAGCAAGACCCCCGATTGCCAAAGCGGTTTGCGAGAAGAAGCCCCTCTCTTTGGGTGCAGGTTGGACCTTAACAGTCCATGAGTTCGTGTTGTTCTCATTACGCTCAGAAATGCTTCCATCTGGGTCAACCAGCACGACAAGTTCGAGATCCCCAACCCAATCTGGAATCCAAGTGAAGGATACAATGGCAGTATTTTCTCCTTCAAGCAAGAAGACCTGCTGGCGTCCTACTTCTACACCTTCCAAGCGACCTTCGTGTTCTATCAAAGTTTCAAGAGCTACCATAAACGGTTCACTAGTATGGTTACCAATGTTATACAAAGTAACGTTGACAATAATGTTCTGACCGAATACTGCAGGGTCAGGAGAGAGAGTAAGGTCGTCCGCCAACAAATCAGGCCGCGTCTCGACTACTGGTAGGCTTAGCGGCCAATTAGGTGCTGAACCAACTCCGGTGAGAGGGTTGCGAGCAAGATCCGTGACATTCAGCCAGCAATCTAGGTAGTCATAGGCTTGCAATGGAGGAAATGAGAGGTTAACAAGGTAGCGAGAAACCTCTCCAGGAATCTGCATAGTGGCTACACCCTCTATCTGTTCTCCTACCGATTCAAGCCCTCGCCGTACTTGGCAGAAGACTGCAACATCTTCTTCAGACATCCCTGCACCCAACTCCTGTAAGTCGAACTGCAAGGTGAAAGTTGTAGCGTTAGCTGCAATGAATGATGGCTCAGAGCCGACTATCGTCGGTGGGTTGCTATCAATTTGCAAGCGCACCGCTTCCGGTTCAGGACTCACAATGCCAAGACCACCTAAAACCTGCAGAGTAACCCGGTAAAGTCCACTACCATGTGCGTTCATCTCTCCAGAAAAGTAGCCACCTTCATCAGAATTTACAGACAATGGCAGATCAAGAGGAATCTCTAACTGGACTTCATAGGAGTCAGCAGGTGGCGCAAGGTCGGCAGCAGCATAACGTACCCGTCCACTGATTTGCAAGCGTTCGTTAAGAGCGATGTAACTATCGTTCTCAAGCGGAGTGTGTGACGGGTCATCGACAAGAGAAATATATGATTCGGCAAGCATGATGTCAGCATTGAACTGCCATGCAAGACCGGGAATAAACACCTCGGTACCTGAAGAATCACTCACTTGGAGAAGTAACTGGCCGTAGGGTGATGCAGGGTCGAATAGTGGAGCGACGCTGAAAGAGAGGTTCAAGTAAATCTCTTCCACTAAACTAGTGAGAGTATAGTTTTCAATGACCACATCCGAGTCACTAGAAGTGAACCCTTCTCCAGCAATCCAAGTCAATTCTATTCCTTGGCCCATGTCAATTGCGATGCGTTCAATGTCCTCCAACCAGTTTTCATCGTGCAGTGTTAGATTCAACCAGTTAGGGTGTGCTGGAACAATCACATCACCCCCTGATAATTCAAAGGTCACGTTTGTCAAAGTAGGAGAGGATGGAACTAACGACATGTAGTGGTGCAAGTCCTCTTCATAACCTGGCCCACCTCCATTGAGAAGATTGCCTACATTATCACGGCCCTCGATGTAAAGAGATACCATCTGGCCTTGGGAGTTGGAATGGTCTTGGTAGGTGGCGTGGAAGTAATTTGAATCACCTTGGCGCAATAGAGGGCGTGTGGCGTATTCACCTATCTCTGGGATTCCATTGCCACCATCATGGAGTGATTGGGCCCACCAAAATAGTTGGAGGGTTTGATCAGCAACACCACTAGAATCATTGGTTTCAGCAATTGAGACGTTGAACAACTGTTGATTATGTGGCACCATACGCTCACCCAAAGGAGCGTGTAACATCATTCCCGGCAAGGTTGCATCAACTCTGAAAGTACGAACTCCCATCTCAAGAGGGGTCGCGTCGAGAGAACCGGCAATGCTTGTGCTGATGGTAAATCCACCATACCTATTTCCGCTTGGTGCATTAGTATCAATTGAGAATGCACCATTGTCATCGACTGTGCCATTACCAGTGACATTCTCCAATTCAATCAGCACGTCACCTGGCAGAGGTTTTGTGGATTCATTGAGGAAGTAAACTGCCCCACTAACCCGCAATTGATCGCTTCCAGCGACCCACTCATCCTCGAATACCTCAGGCCCGCCGTCTGTGGGTGAAGTCTCGTCCCAAAGGTGGAATGAGGTGATTTCCATTCGTCTCTCATGGTTGGTGGTGGTGGTTGACATACGGTCTGTATGTAGGCCGTCAACTGTACCGGTTTGAGCAAGCCATTCGACATCCTGTTCTGGTGGCCAAGCCCAACTTGGCTCGATGCTCCACTCTATTTGGCCAGTATCTGAATTCAGTACTTGCCATTGTCCAGAGATGTTCGCAACATAACCCCCGGGGTCATTGACCCAAGTACTACTATTGACAAGTGAATAGAGGAAAACTGGGCGGTTTGCCACATTTTGGAGTTGCGGAGTGAAAGTAACCCATGAGAGGTTGGTAAGACCTTGGTAGGAGGTTACCTCTAGTCCAACCACATGAAATTGACCGTTTGGAACCATTGTCTGTGTAGGCAAGGTGATTGAACCTATTGATGGAGGGCGATCTCCAAGGTCAATGACCAAATTGGATAATTCCACCAAGCCAGCACTACCACTACTGACATTGATGGTGATACTGACATTACCTGTGGCATCGGGAGTAAGGGTTGAGAGATGTTGGTTGACCTCTGTTAGAAGGTCCCCATGAGGAGAGGTGGTTACTGTTGGCCTCCAATCGTAGCGTACATCTATATCGTCTAGAATCAAGGTCGCATTCCCAGTTACATTCAGTGGGATATCGACAAACTCGTTGCCCCAATCATCAGTGAAGGTTGAAGATGCGTTTGCCAGCAAGGAGTTGAGTGAAGTAGCGAAATTCGGAATTACTGAGCCGTTGCTAAGGTTACCTGAGTGATTCCACTCCATGTTTCCATCATTTCCTATATCTATACCTGCAGTCACATCATTGCTACCCTCAAACACCACAACTAGACGAGGCCCATGTGTCGAGTTATCACTAGTTGTTATTGACAATCTGGAGCCGTCCGGTTTGCTCGTGCTTTCATCCCCGATAAACAGTAGGCCTTGATTTCTGACGCTTCCATTGACCCAACTCTGTACAAGATTAGTCAAACTCAGGGAATTGAAGTCCATCCAAGTCTGCTCAAGGTTAGCGGGGCTTTCAGTAATAGATGCCACCGACGCCCCTCTATCTGAGGAACTAGAAGCTCCAGCAGTCGTCCAAGAATAGTCAGTACCAGTCACATTGTCAATTGCCTTGTTCCATGTAACGCCTGGGCCTTGTTGCACTAACGCATTGTACTCTTGGCCCTCCTCCCAATCTTTGAGAAGTGGGTGGAGATCGTAGTTATGTTGAACAGTTACTGGTTGACCACTGTTAGCATTGTTAACTACATCATAAATCCAAAATGATAAGTTGGCATCTAAGACCGTCACGGCAGGAAGTTGTGAGAGGTTAAACCAGTAGAGACTACGATAAATATTCCAGTTAACCCATTCTGTTTTTCCAACTGCATTGATTGTAGCATTACCATAGTTGCAGTTAGCATGAGTGGAATTTCCATATGATGGATTCGGTTTGCGCATGTAGGTGTCCAGCACATTACTTCCTGAAAGTGTGAGTTCACTCAGAGTGGAGACATTGATTGATGCCGAAGTCACTGTGGCATTGAGTGGTAAGCGAAGAGAATAGGTCGTATTGTGACCGCTGGATAGGTTGAGGGCAGTCTTATCCCAACCATTAGAAAGTTCGTTAACATGGCCAAAAGAGCCGTTTCCTGGGCCCCCAAATGCCCATTCTAAATCTCCATCATCACCCACATCAATTCCTATTGTTAGAGGGCTATCGCCTTGTGTATCTGGCCATCCCTGTACATCGAAAGATGCTGAACTAGCAACTGCACTTGCCCCCAAGGTGAGATTGGTGTTGGTATCATTCCCTGCGGCACTGAAAGTGATGTTGACTGAATTAGGAAAGCCACTGTTCCCAAAATGGTTCACCTGCCCCGCTGAGGCTGGTATTATCAGTAAATTGGGTAGAGCAGGTATGGTGCCAAGTAGGAGCAAGGCTAGCAACAGGGCTCTCGCTCTCATGGTTGTGAAGTATAGCACTTAAACAAAGAGATTGGGGTTCAATGACCTGTTCATATTTTGACGACATGATTACATAATATATCCATAACGAGCAATTATGGGATTAAAGAGGGGTAAATTCTTAGTTCACATTCTAATTTTGATAATTGCGTCTCCTATAATTCTATCATTAATTCCCACAGTGCAGGCAATAGATTCTGTGAGGTATCCCTCTGGCCCTGAAGAATTTGTATTTGTTTATGATAATGAAGACATCATTTCGGCAGATGATGAAATAGAAATTCAAGGAATCAGTGAAAAACTACACAACGAAACTGGGATTCCAATTGTCGTTGTTGTAATTAATAGAATGATTGATTATCAATGGTCTGGTTCAATTGAAGGTTATGCACTGAGACTCTTTGATGAATGGGGGATTGGTTATGCTGAACATAATTACGGAATGCTCCTTCTAATTTCAGTTCAAGATAGAGAAGCCAGGATTGAATTGGGACATAGTTGGTCGGGAACAATAAATGATGAATGCGATTCAATTATGCAGGATTTGCTTGTGCCTAAATTCAAGGATGGGAAATTTTCTGAAGGAATTCTTGGTGGAGTTGAAGCATTGTCAGATGTTGCTAAAGGAGGAGAAGTGAGTGGATTAGCACTGAAATTATTTGGTACAACTACATTTCCCGTAATCTTCTGGATATTTGTTGCAATCGTCGCACAAGTTGGAATTATGTCATTTCGCGATGTAATTCAAAATGGAAAAGAAGGGTGGGGGAAATATGGGCTTATTGTGATTGGATCTTTTCTACTTTTAGGGCTTCTTTACATTGAATTCACTGAAGTTTTCGGGATGTTGCTAGTTATGATTTTTGTTTCATTATTCGGAGGTGGAATCGCGTTATCTGGTGGCGGCGGGGGTTCCAGCGGTAGTAGGGGGAGTTGGTCTAGCGGCGGTGGGTTCGGCGGAAGTAGTGGATTCCGCGGTGGTGGCGGATTCGGCGGCGGCGGTGGCTCGACAGGAAGATGGTGATTGTATGTCTCAGAAGCAAATTATCGATGAGGATGCCAAATTACGAATTGAGGACGAAATTGTTGTTGCAGAATCAAGTACGAGTGGCGAAATCGTTGTTTGCTTAGCACAACAATCAAGTCGTTATGAAAGAAGTGAAGATGTATTATCACTAATTGCTGCTACTATTTCAATAATCATAATTTGGATTGGATGGCAATCAAGGATTACTGATGAATGGGGTGGAAATTACCTTTATGTTGACTTATTCCATGTTTTGATAGCAGGACTAATTGGGATTATTTTTTCAAAATTTATTATTCATGTCATTTATCCAAGAGCAGTACTTGCTTTGGTTTCATTAAATAATAGAGAGAAATATGTGTCCTTTAGAGCTAGCCATACTTTTTTGCAAAGAAGGGTTCATCATACTAGGGGAGAAACAGGAATTCTAATCTATGTTTCATTACTAGAACAAATAGTACACATAATTGGTGATGACAAAATTGACGAAAAAGTTGAGGAGGGGAGTTGGGATTTAGTCAGAGATGCTGTTCTAGAAGGAATCAAATCAACTGATATTGAAGCAGGATTGATTAATGGCATAAAGAAAGTAGGAGAAATTTTGTCTGAAAACTTTCCAAATGATGGTAGAGATGAAGACGAGTTGCCAAATGAATTAATCATTCTAGGGCGACCTTAGTGCCTCTAATTATTTATCCCAAGAAACTTCAGCAGCACCCCTTATCCAGAGTTGTTTCGTATGATACTCTAGCAGGGCTGGAGTTTGTAAGCAGGGCTCACCATCTGCTTGAACAATTAGTGGGGGATTGTGTGACGCATCTGAGGGGTTGCCCTCACTGTCCAATGAGCGAATCTCAAGACGGGTGCAGGGTTTGAGTTCAATACCCCATTTCCCTACATGCTTTCCTTTCTTCAATGGGCCCATCAACATCAACATCTTCAGTTTTGAAAGACCCCAGGCATGGCAAAGGAACCCATGCTCAAGAATCGGTGATGCTCCGGGGCAAACCTTGTACCCTCCACCAAACATCTCTGTGGTGGTGGCAGCAAGCATCGAGAAATCAACTATTTCTCCAGGATTATCATCTATTTTCACCCAAGCCATTTTCTTCTTCCAGGGAAGTATCTCAGTAATTCCAAGATAGGTGTACTTGAATGACCCCTTGATCCATTTTGCTCGTGAAAGTTTGGCGCGGGCGGTTGCTGAAGTAACACCACAATCAGATTCCAAAAAGACCCACCTGACCACCCGTCCCGGTATGTCGGGCTCTCCGTCCCATGCAGGATTATTGGTTGGCTCAGGATAACCTCCTTCACTGGGTGATGGTGTCCCTTGTAGACGGAATGCTCCAACAGGTCTGTTCTTGCCGTTGGTAAGAACATCGATGATTCCTGCCGCTTTTTTGAGAGGAATTCCATGCGCGCGGGCAACATCGTTTCCTGTTCCCGCTGGGATGATTCCGAGTGGAATAGATGAACCTCTGAGTCCTGATGCTACCTCATGGACTGTGCCATCACCCCCACAGGCGACGATGAGTTCAATATCATCTCGGTCACGCATCGAGTAGGCGATTTCGGGGGCGTGACCGACTCTCTCTGTGAAATGAGTCTCACATTCAAATCCAGCTTCTGTTAAGGCTGGCTCAATTGACTTCCATCTCTTTAGAGCATGGCCATCGCGGCCAGCGGGATTGACTATGCAAGCAATGCGAGGCATGGTGTGGCAGAGAGGGTTGAGCATTCAAACAATCCGCTTGGATTTATTGAGGCGAAGTGACAAATGGGTGCGTCTTATCCGAAGCGTTGCATGACCCTCTCAGAATGGAGTGATTTTGAGCGTAAGTGCATGGCACGGGCGCTGGAAGTTGCTGAAAAAGGGGTAGGCCAAGTATCACCAAACCCGCCAGTGGGGTGTGTGCTTGCTAGAGATGGAGAGATTATTGCTGAAGGATGGCATGACCATCTCGGAGATTTGCATGCTGAGCAGGCTGCGATTGCTGATGCTGAGGCTAGAGGCGTGGCTACTCAAGGGTCAACTGCATTTGTCACGCTTGAGCCATGTAATCATCATGGAAGAACTCCACCTTGCACTGAGGCTCTACTCTGGGCGGGGATCAATCGAGTTGTGATTGCTGCTGAAGATATCAATCCGACTGTCAGAGGCGGTGGGATTGACTGCTTGAAGCAAGCTGAAATAGAGGTTACTCAAGGACTGATGGAAGCAGAAGCGAGACAACAGATGGCTGCGTTCATGCATTGGTGTGAGAGGCGGCGACCGATTGTGATTCTCAAGGCGGCACTCGACTGTAACGGAAACGTTGATTCGACTTCAGCGCCACCTGCCAGATTTACTTCTGAAGAGTCATTAGACGAAGTTCATCGACTTAGACTACAATGTGATGCCGTGCTGGTCGGCGTTAACACCGTCATTCGAGATGACCCTAAACTAACGGTTAGAAGAGTTGACCTTGGCAAGGGTAGGCAACCACTGAGAATTGTGCTTGACAGACGTTTGCGGACACCTGAAAAAGCGGAAATGGTGGTTGATGAAGAGAGCACTGTGGTATTGCATTGTGAAGGGGAAGGAGAGTCTCTTGAATGTGAGACTATTCTAATGCCACCACTGTTCTCTAGCGGGGAAGAAGGGGTTGATTTAGTGCAACTTCTTGACCTTCTTGGTGACAGAGAAGTGCAACGATTGCTTGTTGAAGGAGGACCTAACGTCTGGGGTAGATTCCTTACTGATGAATTGGTGGATGAAGCGTGCATCTTCCACTCCAAAGTTGACCTTGGTGAAGGATTGAATGGGGGAATCACTTCTGAAATTCTTGAGGGGGCTGGGCTGATGCTTGCGTCAAGTGAAAATATTGGTGGTGACCGATTAGATCACTGGCTTAGAGCTTAGTGTAACTCATCATCAAGTGTTTGTGCCAATACCAAAAGACGGCCTCTCAATCCTACGGGTGGATCAGAAAAATCGTTACGGTGCGGACATAACTCGTCAAGGAAAGGCTTGTCCAACTCATCGAGTACAAGGGGATAGATTCTGCAACCTTCTGGGCGGTCATCCCAGGCTTGGCAGGTTCCAGGTGCGTGCAGGTCAGACGACTCGGTTTTGAGAAATACACAGGCTTTGGTTTCTTCCGCGTTCGCAAGGCGCACACTGCCGTCAGTCAGGATGATTGAGAACGATGAACGGTCGTGGCCTGCCACTTCAAGTCTGGTAATGTCTGCTTTTGTGAGGGGCATCTCAGTCTGTCGACAGCATTGGCTACATTGCTTGGTTAAACAAGGGGTTTTCTCCCACTCCGCTACCATTCGCACTGTCCCCTGACTGGTGATGTGACCCGTTCTCTTCAAGAGATATGCCCTTTTCGCATGAAACATTGGGCGATTAGGGTAGCTAGGATATCCTGACGGGTTTCGGACCCGTCGACGCGGGTTCGAATCCTGCATCGCCCACTTGAATGTTATACTAAGGCGCTTAGCAGTCCGCAGCGCGAATTCTTCATATCATGATTTCAAAGAGCGTAGAGTCCATGTGCTTCACGTACATCATCGTTGGAGAGACTTTCCGATATATGTTGCAATAACATCTGTGTACTAATTGGTTGAAATTGAGTGGATGATAATTGATCATACAATTGACTGCATTTTCTAATCATAATGAAATCTTTCTTAGAAGTTATTTTCCATTTCTTCTTGAAAAATTTACGTTGCTCTCTTTCATTAACTGAATTTTGATATGATAATACTAAATTGGAATCAGGTTGGTGAAGTCTCACTTGCTTTTGCCATAGTCCAACACAATAGTCAAAAGTAACGAGTCCCTCTTCATGAAATTACATTAATATGTGCTGTATATAAATAAATTGTAATCAATTTCTCGGAATTAATCTAAAATGTTAATCTAACTTTGAAACCAACTTTTGTTCAGACGAGCGGGTGGATATCTCCGCAAGCAAGTTGGCCATGAAATTGTCAAGCGGAACACCCTGAACTTGTTCACCAGCACGGTTACGGATACTCACTGTACGAGAAGTAGCCTCTTCATCCCCCAAGACTAACATGTACGAGGGTTGCATCTTTCGATGCGTTCGAATCTTCTTGCCAATCGTGTTGTCACTATCATCAACCTCAACTCTTACCCCAAGCATCTTCAATTCTTCACTGACTTCGTTTGCGTAGTCAATATGTTTCTCAGAAATTGTCAAGATATGAATTTGAGTGGGTGACAACCATGTGGGAAATTTGCCGGCAAAGTGCTCTATCAATACGCCACAGAATCTCTCCATACTTCCGAATGGTGCGCGGTGAATCATAACCGGGCGATGCTTCTCTCCATCAGCACCAGCATATTCTAAATCGAATCGCTCTGGGAGATTGTAATCAACCTGCACAGTACCCAGTTGCCACTCTCTTCCCAGCACATCTCGTACCACGAAGTCAATTTTTGGGCCATAAAATGCAGCTTCACCTTCCTCTTCAGTGAAAGGCACTCCAAGACTCGCAGCGGCTGAACGACAAGCATCCTCTGCCTTGTCCCACTTCTCACTCTGACCCACATACTTGGAAGAATCGTCTCCACGCAATCCTACACGTACCCGGTAATCATCCATCCCGAGAACTCCGAAGATGACCTGGACCAACTCGATGCAACCAAGCACTTCCTCAGCAATCTGATCTTCAGTGACAAAGAGGTGGGCATCGTCCTGTGTGAATCCGCGCACGCGTGTCATGCCAGAAATCTCACCCGACTGTTCCCAACGATATACAGTGCCAAACTCGGCAAACCTTAGCGGAAGGTCTCGGTATGAGTGAGGTTGAGAACTGTAAATGCGAATATGATGTGGGCAATTCATTGGTTTCAGTAGATAACCATCAATTTCACCCTTTTCCATTAAATTTGAAAGTTCAGAACAACTGCACCCATCATCAGCAAGTTTTGCCATCAAATCTCGCTCGACAAGTGGGGGGTACTGACTATCTTGGTAGTAAGGGAAGTGACCAGATGTGCGATAGAGATCAAGTTTACCAATGTGGGGCGTGAATACCTGACTATACCCCTGCCTTCTCAAGTGCTCACCAATGAAGTTCTGTAATTCTTGGCGTACCACACTTCCACGTGGAGTCCAGAGAACCAAACCTTGACCGACCATATCATCGATATGGAAAAGTTGCAAATCTTTGCCCAACTTTCTATGGTCACGCAGTGCTGCCTCTCTCAGGAGAGTCTCTCTTGCTTGCAAGTCCTCCTTGGTAGCGTAACACATTCCGTATATGCGTACAAGGTGTTCGCGGTTGGAATCCGCCCTCCAGAAGGCGGTTGAAGTGGATGTCAATTTGAAGTGGTGGAGATAGGATGTAGATGGGACATGTGGGCCGCGGCAAAGATCAACGAATTCACCTTGACGATAGACACTTGAGCCCGCACCATCATCGAGTTTGTCATCCATAATCTCAATCTTGAACTGATTATCTGCAAACATCTGACGAAGGGATTCACTATCATGCTCTTCACGACTAATCTGCAGATTTTGCTTGACGATGTACCTCATCTTCTTCTCGATTTTTCGCAAATCTTCCTCACTGAGAGGGCCCATCTCGAAATCATAGTAGAAGCCGTGCTCGATTGGAGGGCCGATGGTAGGTTTGGCATTGGGATGTAACTGAGTAACTGCTTGAGCGAGAAGGTGGGCACATGAGTGGCGCAGGACATGTAGCCCCTCATCACTCTCCGAGTGGATTTGATCAAGAGTACAAGATTCTTCTATTGGCGTAGATAGGTCACATGCCTCGCCGTTGATTATGGCAGCAACTGCTCCCCTTCCGAAGGCATCTTTTATGACTTCTCCAGCAGAAACGCCAGTTGCAATCTCATGGATTGCGCCATCGGGAAGTGATACTTCTACCATCGACATCGCATCGCCCTAGTGGGAGATGGGGTCTAGACTAGCCATATCAACACGACGCAAATTGAATGTTGCTATCAAGCAAACAAGTGGTGTTTCTTATTCATCCGCAGGAGGTCTTGATGGAGGCATTGGACCGGGACCACCCTTTTTTGGAGGGCCTGCTGGAGGCATGGGACCGGGGCCGCCCTTTTTTGGTGGGCCTGATGGAGGCATTGGACCAGGACCATCTGCTGGGGGACCTGCTGGAGGCATTGGACCGGGACCACCTTTTGGTGGGCCTGCTGGAGGCATTGGGCCAGGACCATCTGCTGGAGGACCTGCTGGAGGCATTGGACCGGGGCCATCTGCTGGGGGGCCTGCTGGAGGCATTGGACCAGGACCATCTGCTGGAGGACCTGATGGAGGCATTGGACCAGGACCATCTGCTGGAGGACCTGATGGAGGACCTGATGGAGGCATTGGACCAGGACCATCTGCTGGAGGACCTGATGGAGGCATTGGACCAGGACCATCTGCTGGGGGTTCTGTTGGAGGTGCCAAATCGGCATCATCCGTTAAGGTACCCGCGATAGACATCAAATCCACATCCTCGACAGGAGGAGCCTCTGTAGAAGTTGTATCAGTATCAGTAGCAGGGGAATCTTCAGGAGGTGTCAAATCTTCAGAATCATGGGCTTCGGGAGCAAGCAGGCGCTCAATTATCTGATTATTAGTGCCATCAGACGAAACTTCTCTCCCCTCGGCTAATTCAATTAAATCGCCTTTATTCATTTTGTTCAAAACAGATTTATTGGGCAATGAAGGAACGGTTTTTACTGGTCTTGCACTAGAGTCCCAAGACACCTCATCAAACCTTTCTTCCGGCTCAGGAGGGGCATTCTCTCCTTCAAATACAGTAGCTCCACCTTTCCATTCGTCATCAAAATGAGATTCCCAAACACCAAAATTATCTATTTTTGGTTTTACTTGTTCTGTAACTTGGGGTGGCGCTTCTATCTCTGGTTCAGCGATTGGTAGGTCTGCTATGGGTGGATCTGCTGCTGGTTGATCAGCGGCCAATGAGTCTACTACTGGTTGTTCAGCGACCAGTGGGTCTGCTGAAGGCATTGGGTCAAGACCACCCATTGGTGGCATTGCGGAAGAATCAACGGACATACTAGGCGCTTCAGTTGGAACATCAGAACCTTCTGACGGTGGGCCTGATGGAGGGAGGCCGGGACCACCCATTGGAGGCATGGGACCGGGACCACCCATTGGAGGCATGGGACCGGGGCCACCCATTGGAGGCATGGGACCGGGACCACCCATTGGAGGCATGGCACTGGGGCCACCCATTGGAGGCATGGCACCGGGGCCACCCATTGGAGGCATGGGACCGGGGTCACCCATCGGTGGACCTGAAGGTGTTTGAGAACCTAACAATAGATCTGGGACCGGTTCTGGCGCTGCCTCAGGCATTGGAGGGCCAGTGGGTGTTAGTGGAGCCAACAGAGAATCGGAGGCTGGTTCTGGCGCTGCCTCAGACATTGGAGGGCCAGAGGGCGCGGATGATTGAAGTGAGTCTGCACTTGCTGGTTGAACTGTCTCTTTCACCTTTTCAGCTTCAGCCTCAGCAGCGTCCAATTCTTCGCGGGCGCGAATCATGTCATCCATGCCGGACTTAAAGACGTCCTCAACGCTCTTTCCCGACTTTTTACCACCGCTAACCATGATGTACGCCGAACCTCGCACAATGGATGAAGTCTTGAATGCGTTGGCCGATTGTCTAGTCATAAATATGCTCAACAGCCTTGATGAATAAGGCTCTCTTCGCCTCTTCATGGCCTTGGTCGGGTTACTTGTTAATCCCGATGCGGGACTTGGAGGGAAACTCGGGTTCAAGGGTAGTGATGGCCGAGCAGAATTGGCTCGCAGTGAGGGAGCTGAAGATCGTTCAGGTCCACGAATGCATCATACACTTCTGAGATTGATGGAACTTGGAACAGAAAAGGTCCAATTTCTTACCTGTGAAGGCCGAATGGGGTCATCTTGGCTTCCCAAGGATGTAGGTGAGGTTTCGAAAATTACTGGGGCTGAACCTAGCAGTGCCCAAGATACAATAAATGCTGTTCATACTATGGTAGAAGGGGGTATTGACCTTCTGCTCTACGCTGGGGGAGATGGCACCACAAGAGACATAATTTCAACACTTCAAGAAATGGGCCGGGAAGATCTGCCCCTGATAGGAATACCTAGCGGGGTGAAAATGCATAGCGGTTGTTTCGCCGCCACACCGAGGGCGGCCGCAGAGGTGCTACACGCTTGGTTGCGAGGTGACTTGCTTGTTGCCAACACCGAAGTGATGGATCTCGATGAAGAAGCTTATCTCAGAGGTGAATGGAAGGTGATATTGTACGCTGAAGCGATGACTCCTGCTTCCCCACGCTGGATGCAGGGAGCAAAGCAACGAATTGAGACAAGTGATGAGTCTGAAATTATCGAGGGAATTGCTGAGCACATTGGTGAAATGATGGAAGAAGATTCTGATTTGCTAATTGTTTGGGGTTCAGGGGGGACTCTTCGTCTTATGGCAAAGTACCTAGGGTTTGAGAAAACGGTACTTGGAATTGATGTTGTACAAGATGGTATTATCATAGCCGAAGATGTCAACGAATCTGATTTGCTAAAACTTCTCTCTTCACATGATGGTAAATCACTCATACTACTATCACCCATGGGTGGACAGGGCTTCCTGATTGGAAGAGGAAACCTACAGATTTCTCCCGCAGTCATCCGGCAAGTAGGAATTGATGGCGTACTTGGTATCGCCACACCAGCCAAACTATTGACACTCACCTCACTGAGGATTGACAGTGGTGAGAGAACGTTAGATGAGGAATTTAGAACCAAAAAATATCTCAAGGTATTGCAAGGATACCGCACTACTCGCCTCATCAAAGTCTCACAAGATTAGTTATTGGATTTTAGCAAAAGCGGCTTCAACCAAACCAAAGAATGGGGGGCTTGGCCTTGTGGGGCGACTCTTGAATTCAGGGTGGTATTGAGTTCCGAAGAAATAAGGATGCCCCTCTAATTCGATGATTTCCATACGCTGGCCCTCTGTATCTTTGCCAACAAAACGTAGTCCTGCTCCCTCAAATTGAGTTATCATATCAGGATTGACTTCGTAGCGATGGCGGTGTCTCTCATGGATTTCGGTTTCACCATCATACAATTGATATGCAGTACATTCTTTTGTCTGGATATTGGTCTGACGGCTCCCCAGACGCATTGTACCTCCCATGTGCGTGCGACTTCCTTCAGGCATGAAAATAACCGCTGGGTGTGGTGTATCTTCATCGAACTCCGTACTGTTTGCTCCTTCTAATCCGAGAACATTGCGGGCGAACTCAATGACTGCTACTTGTAGACCAAGACAGATTCCAAGGTATGGAATGTTATTCACCCTAGCATGGTTTGCTGCGAGTATTTTACCTTCAATTCCGCGATTTCCAAACCCCCCTGGCACCAAAATCCCATCTGCGGCGCGTAAATCTTCCCAAGATTGTGAATACTTCTCTGGGTCGCCCGCTTCTGATTTCGGCTCAAGGAAGGTTGCTTCCACCCAACAAATATTCATCTTAGCACCTACTTTGAAAGCCGAATGTTGTAATGCTTTGATGACACTAAGATAGGAATCTGAAAGGCCAGTGTATTTTCCAACCATCGCAATTGTAACCTCATGTTCCAGTGAATCAACATGGTCTGCCATTTTCTTCCAAGCATCAAACAAAGGTCTGTCATGTGACATTTTTAGTTGCAATTTATCGACAACCATCTGAGTTGTATTCTGCTCTTCAAGCAAGATAGGAACTCGATAGATATTGGATACATCGTGAGCACTGAGAACATGAGATTCATGAACATGGCAAAATAGGGATAACTTCTCTTTTGTAGCATCCTCCAATGGCTCTTCTGAACGACAAACCAGGAAATCTGGAGACAGACCAGCTGCACGCAACTCCTTCACAGTGTGTTGAGTAGGTTTGGTCTTCTGTTCTCCAACCACTCCCACAACAGGTACTAGGCTTACGTGAACCAAGACAAAGTTCTCTTTTCCTACCCGGAATTGGAACTGACGTAACGCTTCTACAAAGGGAGCACTCTCAATATCACCTACTGTACCACCCAATTCAACAACACAGACATCCGGCTGATTGCCATTGCCATCGACTGGAATGGAGGCTACTCTCTCCATCCAATCTTGAATTTCATCAGTAATATGTGGCACTACTTGAACTGTCTTGCCAAGATAATCTCCACGACGCTCTGCTTCAATCACCTTGGAGTAAACCTTGCCCGTTGTCAAATTATTATCGCGCGTGAGGGTTACATCTAGGAAACGTTCGTAATTCCCAAGATCAAGATCAACCTCACCCCCATCATCAAGCACAAACACTTCACCGTGCTCAAACGGACTCATGGTTCCAGCGTCGCTATTGAGATAGGGATCAATTTTGATTGCTGTCACCCGATATCCGAGTGATTTTAGCAACATTCCAATGCTACTGGCTGTCACTCCTTTACCTAATCCAGAAAGGACCCCACCGCTGACAACAACATACCTCATGGCAAACAACGGGATATGGACCCGTTGGGCATAGCATATCAACATTAGCGCAATTATAGGAGATAGAGGCCATCTAGGACATCTAATCAACTAGAACCGTGCGGCCACGCATCTTCAAGTATCGACTTCCCCAGCGCGTTATTATGACCGAGCAATCCGGCTCATGCGTGCTTGTCACCGGAGCACTTGGGCAAATCGGCACAGAATTAGTTGCTGCATTGCGCCAACGCCATGGAACTGATTCGGTCATAGCCACCGACTTACGGGAAATCAATGACCATTCTGTAGTGACATCAGGTATTTTCGTAGTGGCTGATGTGTTGGATAAAAATAGACTTGAAGAGTTAATCATCAGCCATTCTGTTGACACGGTCTATCATCTAGCAGCAATTCTCTCAGCAACTGGAGAGATGAATCCGGAACTATGTGAGCGAGTCAACCTCGGAGGTTTAGCAAATGTTCTCGAACTTGCCAAGGAATACAACCTACGCCTATACGCTCCCTCTTCGATTGCTGTTTTTGGGCCGGACTGTCCCTCATTAGCACCACAAGTAACACCCCTCAATCCGACCACTATGTACGGAATGACCAAGGTCGCAGGTGAGGTGATGGCTAACTATTACTGGGAAAATCACGCGGTGGATGTGCGAGGGATTCGTTATCCTGGGTTAATATCATGGAAAGCACCTCCGGGAGGTGGAACAACAGATTATGCTGTGGAAATTTTTCGGCACGCTGTTGAATCTGGAAACTACACCTGTTTTGTCAAACCTGATACCAAGTTGCCAATGATGTACATGGATGACGCTATACGAGCAACTCTTGAATTGATGGAAACGCCCATCGAATCACTTGGCTCAGCACGGGCGGGATACAATATTGCTGGAGTTTCTTTTACTGCTGAAGAATTGAGCAATGCGATAGCAGCAAGGATACCAAATTTTGTCTGTGGTTTTGAGCCCGATATTCGGCAGAAATATGCTGATTCATGGCCTAGTATGATTGATGATACTCAAGCACAGAATGATTGGGGTTGGAAACCACAATTTGGGTTGAATCAATTAGTTGACGAAATGCTAGCAAATTTGCAAGATGAAAATTAATTCAATCCTCTGGCTCTTCTGGCTTCCAGTCAGGAATTGAAGGGTCTTGATTTGCCCAGAGTACATCATCGATGCGAAGTACTGATACGGCCGCTTCCATTGCTCCAGAAATTGCATTTTTACTGACTGCTAGAGGCTCGATGATTCCAGCCTCGTCCATCGCCTCTGTTTGGCCACTTAAAATATTCAACCCAATCCATGGGCCATCAGCCTCTTGTGCCGCATTGAGGCGTAGCACTTCATCGAGTGGAGAAAGTCCAGCATTCTCAGATAATATCCGAGGTATTGCTTCAAGCGCTCCTGCAAAAGCCTCGATTGCCAACTGTTCTCGACCAGGGATTGTTGGCGCAAACTTGCGCAAATGCCGGGCCAACGCCATCTGTGTAGCACCACCTCCAGGCAATACACGTGGGTCACGCACGAGCCCACACGCGACACCCATAGCATCGTTAAAACCGCGGGCAACTTCATCCATTCTCGTCTTACTAGTACCGCGTACTATCAGAGTCAAACCACCACTTGAAGCACCAACGAGTTTCATGTAAGTGACTCCTCCCCATTTTTCGCTGGTTAGTGAAGTGAACTCGCCCAAATCCTCCGCTCTAGCTAGTGCTGCTTCGTGCACCATAGTAGAACCGGTGGCCCGTGCTAGAAGTTCAAGGTCTGGCTTCTCGATTCTGCGGTAACAGGTGATTCCCGCTTTCAATAGCATTCCTCGTGCATCATCATCAATTCCATCACGTGCACATAGCAAGTTACAACCGGTTGCAGCGATTGCATCGACTCGGTTCTGAATATCTGTCAGTTCCTGTGCATTTAGTGCTGCAATCATTCCAGTATCTGTTACCTTCAAGTTAATGTCAATATCTGGCTTTCTCCTACTGATTCCACCATCAAGAATCAAGATAGAGCCGCCTTTTGGATACATCTTCATTTCAGAATGAAGTCTCTCTTTTGCAAGCACCAAGCCAGAAATCAGTTCGCTTTCAACGCTTGGTCGGCCTAGATCATGAATCTTCTTCACAAGAGTTTCATCAGCATCCATTCCACCCTCTGCCTGATAGGACAAAGAGGTAGCGGCCTCGACTGCCAATTTGCTGAGGTGTTCACGTACACCTTCATCTGACTTACCACAAAGTGAGGTCATCACAGATTTGAGCGAATCTTCTTCAGTGGCCTCTTTTGATAAATTAGATAATTCCTGCAATGATTCCCTATTTGCAAGTCGATAACCCCGTTCTACTAATCCAGGGTGAACCCCTATGTCAATTACCTCGAGAGCGTTTTGAAGAAGTTCTGCTGTTAAAATCACCGTTGTGGTTGTCCCATCTCCTGCTTGGCGATCCTGAGCACTTGATTGCGCAATGAGCATCTTTGCAGTAGGATGTTCCACCTCTGCGTTTTCTAGAACTGTGACACCATCATTTGTGACAATCGCATTGTTATCTTCACCACTGACCAACATCTTGTCGAGTCCTTTCGGACCAAGGGTGCTTCTCACAGCGTCTGCCAGCGCACTTGCTGCAGTTACATTGTTGCGTAGGGCACTACGGCCTTGAGTGCGCTCAGTATCACTCAATAGCGACTCATGCTCTTGTGTGACCATCAGGCTTGGCGAACGGCAGGGCTGTCTTAAGCCCGATGGATTATTGAGAATTGAAATATTCCAGATTCTGCTTTAATCTAATAATTTCAACTTTGATACATAGTATAGAGAACAAGGGTTCATATATGGTCATCCAGTCGCACTATACAACCTCGGGTTGATAAGTGGGTATTTGGCATGTCAGAAAAGAAATTCACTCCAAGTGGAGATGACTGGGAGGAGAAGCTCGTAGAGCAACTCACAAAGATGTTTCAAGACATGGGAATGCCAATCGATTCTAACACCCTTCGCACCATGATGAATCAAATTCAAAGTCAATTTGATGAGATGGGTATTGATCCTGAAAAGATGGTTGACGGCAAGGTTGAACTGAACCTTGAAGCGACTATGAATGATATCGCTAAGATGATGGGTGGTAAATTCCCTCAGCAAGAGCCTGTTGAGGTAGAGATTGAAACTAAAGATGAGGTGGCAGATTCTGAACTCATGCCCGTGAATGAAGATGACATCTTCATCAATGACGACTTGATGATTTTGACTATCGATTGTAGCAGAATAGCTGATATAGACGATTCGGGAAATGGTGTTGAAATCATTCTGACAAGCGACAAAAGCGTGTTGAGTATGATGGTAGAGGGGCGCCCCCGACCAGTCAAGAAATTCAACCTTGGACGGGTTGTAACAAATATTGAGGAATGGAGTATCAATAATGGAATATTGGATATGACTTTGAAAATATGAAGGAAGTGAAATAATGGCAAGAATACCGGTAATAGGAATTGATTTAGGAACAACAAACAGTTGTGTAGCGACGATTGAAGGCGGTGAATCTGTTGTGATTGCTAACGCCGAAGGTGCCCGCACCACACCGAGTGTAGTCGCATTTGCACAAGATGGTGAGCGAATGGTCGGTGTAACTGCAAAACGTCAAGCAGTGACCAACTCAGAAAGAACAATCCTCTCAGTCAAGAGAGAGATGGGTACAAATTGGACCAAGAAGATTGACGATGCGGAATACACCCCTCAAGAAATTTCAGCATTCATTCTCCAGAAGATGAAAGCAGATGCTGAAGATTACCTAGGTCAAGAAGTGAAGCAGGCAGTGGTTACTTGCCCTGCATACTTTACTGATGCGCAGCGTAAAGCAACTAAAGATGCTGGTAGGATAGCGGGACTTGACGTTCTCAGAATCATCAATGAACCAACCGCCGCCGCACTAGCTTTTGGCGTTGACAAAGATGATGATCAAACCATTCTCGTTTACGATTTAGGTGGCGGGACCTTCGATGTCTCAGTTCTAGACATCTATCAAATCGATGGGCAACCTCAGATTGAAGTTAAAGCGACTGCTGGTAACAATAGACTAGGTGGTGACGACTTTGATGAGGAAATCATCAACTGGGCTGTTGCTGAATTCAAAAAATCCAGTGGAGTTGATCTCTCAAAGGATTTGCAAGCAATGAGTAGGCTGAAAGAAGCTGCTGAGAAAGCAAAAATCGAACTTTCTGGTACTAATCAGGCACAAATGAATCTGCCATTCATCACTATGGTGGATGGACAACCCACTCACCTCGATCTCTCACTTTCTCGTGCCAAATTTGAGGACTTGATTAGTGACCTCGTTGAGAAATCAATGAAACCAACACGGCAAGCCGTCAAGGATGCTGGCATCTCTGCCTCAGAAATTGATAAAATTCTACTAATCGGTGGCTCGACAAGAGTGCCTGCAGTGCAAGAAGCTATTGAGAAGGAACTCGGAAATAAAACACACAAAGGAATCAACCCTGATGAAGCCGTTGCTCTTGGTGCTGCATTGCAAGCCGGAATCATTGTTGGTGATGATGCTGTTACTGATGTGCTACTGCTCGATGTCACCCCTCTTAGCCTCGGAATCGAAACTCTAGGTGGGGTCACTACCTCCATGATTGAGCGTAACACCACTATTCCAACACGACGCTCAGAAACTTTCTCCACTGCAAGTGATAATCAGCCAGCTGTCGAGATTCATGTACTCCAGGGAGAGCGTGAGTTTGCTCGTGACAACATTACTCTCGGACGCTTCTTCCTTGAGGGGATACCTGCGGCACCTCGCGGTATGCCTCAGATTGAAGTTGCCTTCGATATCGATGCCAACGGAATTGTTAGCGTCTCGGCAAAAGATTTGGGCACTGGGAAGGAACAATCGATTAGAATTCAATCCACTACATCACTCAGTGAAGATGAAATTGAGCAAAAGATCGCTGATGCCGAGAAATTCGCCGAAGAAGATGGATTGAGGAAGGCGAAAGTTGATCTCCGAAATCAATCTGATAGCATCATTTACCAAACCCGCCGGACTCTCAAGGAAGCAGAGGATAAAATCAGTGATGATGATGCAAAGCCTGTCGAAGAGAAACTCTCTGAACTTGAAGATTTAATTATGGAAGATGGAAAGCCAAAGGACATAGAAGATATCGACGAGGAAGCAATTCAATCTAAAGTCAAGGAACTTGAGGAGTCTATGCATGCAATCTCTGCAAAACTGTATGAGGCCGCCTCAGCCCAAATGGAGTCTGAGCAGGCCGCTGAAGAAGCTGATGACGATGGAAACGAAGTAGTTGATGCTGATTTCGAAGTCGTTGACGAAGAAGAGAACTGATTACAATTCACTTCGAGAAAAGAAGTTTGTTACTCATGCGTTCGCATGTAGTGTACTGCAGTGGACTCTTCGCGGTTTAGACCAGGCACGCGCTTCAAAGTAGATGCGTCCTGCCAACGATCCTCAAATTTGCCTGACATCCAATCGTCTAAGAACATGGGGCGAATGTAAGATGTGCGACAAACTGTACGGGTGTTTCCAAGATCGGCTGCAACTGTATCAATTACAGCCAACATAGTTGCTAATCGCTCCGATTCCAAATGGCCTTGTAATTTACCTGCTTTTGCAAGTTTTGCCAATGCTTCTGGGCGTTTTAGTTGCGTGTTTCGCCAAATGATGATTGGTTCTTCTTCCATACCTTCAACCCTAGCAAGTTCCTTTTTGGTTAGTTTAGGAATGTTTGCAATCAGGTTTTCACTAGCAGTTGCAACTAGAGCAAGTCTCGCACCAGTCTTCCAAGAAGCACTCCAGGTACGGAACGCTTTAGCTGTATACCTGACATCTAAGGCTTCTTCGATGTAGTTGTTGATATGCTCTGCTTTAACATCGTAGTCGTTACCATAAACATCCACGTATCTGAATAAATCTTGGGACTTGTTCCTCCCCCCAACCTTTCCTGAAGTCTCAATCATGCTGGCTAAATCATCATCTTCGATGAGCAATCTCCATTGTTTTCCCGATTTACCTGTAAATTTGAGAATTGCATCAATTTTGCCCTCTGCCGGCTCACCTTTGACAAATTTCACATGGCCCTCTTTCAGAGTAGTCAATCCGTATGAATCGTTCTGCTTGGCATACTCATCAGAGCCAACACGAATGTGATAAATATCCATTAGTCTAATGACCAAGGCAATTGACTTCACAAGTGGCATGCCAGTCAATGTAAGGTCAGCCTCTACTCGGTCTCTTAGCCTTGGTAACATCATTGCAAATTCATCTACGTTAGCAAATTTCAAATCCGCTTTAATTGCATTCCAATCTGGATGATATCTGTACTGCAAACGTCCCCTTGCATCCTTACCCGTCGCTTGTATGTGCCCTCTATCATCAACGCAGAACCAAACATCAGTCCACGCGGGTGGCACCGCTAAGGAGTTGAGATTAAGGATTCTCTCTTCGTCAACCACCTGCTCGCCATTCGGCAATTTATATTCAAAGGCAATAACCGGTTGAGGGCCCTCTTTATTCGGAGAAGATTCCAACTTTATTCGAGTAATCCCTGGCTCCGTCCTTTCACTGATATTCAAGCCAGCCAATTTTGCTGCGGTGGTTGAATCAGTCTCCATCACAATTCCTCATCTAACATAGATGTTTGAACTATTTGTCAATATACAACAAAATCTCATTCGTTATTGATAAGGCGTACAAGTGTTCGCACATGAACTCCTGTAGCGCCATGCGCTACGGTTGCATTTGTCGAGGTGCCCCAGCCAGTCCCTGCAATGTCAATATGAGCCCAAGGATATTGTTTCTTATCATCACCCTCACCTTGTTCTGGAACAAATTGTTTGAGGAAAGCGGCAGCAGAATTGGCCCCACCGTATCTATCTCCTAGATTCTTGACATCTGCAATCTTTGAGCCCTTTACCTGTTTTTCAAATGCTGGTAACAGCGGCATCGGCCAAGCCAACTCACCACTATCAGATGCCACCTTTCTAACTCTCTCAAGAAGGTCGTCATCATTGGACCAGAGGCCTGAAGCTTCGTGGCCAAGCGCTACAACACAGGCGCCAGTAAGTGTCGCAAGGTCGATGATATACTCGGGATTGAATTCTCCCGCCTTCCAAAGTCCATCGGCAAGGACAAGCCTCCCCTCAGCGTCGGTATTGAGAACTTCGACCGTCTTTCCAGAGTAAGTATCTATTACATCGCCCGGCCTGTATGCAGTGGAACTTGGAGTGTTTTCTGCCATGCAAGAAATACCCATCATATGGCCCTTGTGGCCCACTCCGTGAAGAGCAACCAGCAGGCCAAAGACAGTAGCAGAACCATGCATATCGAACTTCATTTCATCCATCGCAGCCCCTGGTTTTAATGAAATACCGCCGGTATCAAAGGTAATCCCCTTGCCTATAATTATCGGGCACGGCCCATCCTTCGCCTTAGCATTTAGTTCCCAAATCACCATGCACGGCTTGTGCTCACTTCCCTTGCCAACATTAACGTGGCCCCCCATTTTGTTTTCCAGTAGGTCATCCCAATCAAGAACTGTCACAGACAAGTTTCCCTTGCCCTTGGCAAATGCTTGGGCGCGGGCGGCGTACTCCATCGGGTAGAGTTTGTTGGCAGGTTCATTGCCTAGATCTCGAGCAATGTGTACGCCTGTAGCGATGGCGGCTGATCTGTCACATCCTACAGTTAGGCGCTCTTGATGCCTAGCAGATGCTTGGAAGGTAACGCTGTATGGGGTATCATCATCGTCATCATCATCATCCTTTGACATGTATTTATCAAACTTGTAATCCCTCAGCATCATTCCCTCAGCAAAGGCGGACATCTGATTGGCTTTCCATCCTGACGTAAATCGCACTGTAAGATTCTTGCCATGTGTTTTTCCTAGGCTGGCGACTATGTTAGCTCCAGCATCACGTGAGTTGTTTTCCTTCAAATCCTCAGATTTACCCATGCCTAGCAAGATGACTTTGCATTCACTATCCCACAGTGATATTGTCTTGCCGGATTTACCATCAAAATCTTCGCTTGCAATGGCGCCTCTGACTTGAGATTGAGCACCACGGCTCAATCCTATAAGGGCTCGATTTGGTGGTTTATTAATGCCTTTAAAAAGAGGTAAAATCAATGTATCTGCAACTGTTTCTATGGTGGTCACTTGGTGTTCCATGCCCTTCGAATCGGGTCACCCTATTCAAAGGTAAGTATTCTAAAAGTAGCCTAAAATGGTTATTTTTCGGGTAGGGGGCCTATTTGTTTAGTGGAATTAACATTTTTGCGGCCTTCTACTACTAATACAGCACCTAATGCTGAAATTATCGAAATGGTGATTCCGGGGGCATAAAGGAATCCCTTTTTACTTTCTTCCGCTACATTGATATTCTCATCCCAGACTGGATCGTGAACCCAAATAGCAGAATCAATTACTCTCTTCTGATAGTGTAATTCCCAACTGCCGCCATCAACCAATTGTAAATCGTCGGCAGCAAAGGTAGCGCTACTTGAATTACTGGCATTTACACTGAAGTTACTCGGCGAATGCCACAGCACTTCGCCATCTGAATCGAGGTAATGTAGAGTAGCATTGGCGGTCGAGGCGTGACCAAGATTGTCCACCGCGATGGTAACCCCGTCACCGGGTGCTACTTCCATGCTGGTAACATTCAGCCTTGCTCTCCAATACCAAACATTGGAAATCAGATAGCGCATGACTTCCAATTCAACCGACAATCTATCAGAAAGTGACTGCACAGTCCCCAGCAAAAATTGCTCATCATCAGTCTCAAAGGTGAAGGTGGGGTAACCCATCACTCCATATCCGTAATCTCGGCTAGTACCATGAGTTGGGTAAATTCCTGCGTTGGCGTTTCGGACTGGTAAGTCCGCATCTATTGTCTCATGAATTGTGTCACGAATGTGTTCGAAGAGTTCCCAATCAGATGGCATCTCTCCGGTGAAGCCCCAAGGATAGGCAAGAATCCATGTACCTGTGTGCATAGTCACATAGAGGTCTGCCTCAATAACCCACTCTGCCATGTAATCGGCATTGTTTTGAGTCTCTGGCTCACTGAACGGTCCATCTCCACTCGCCGTTTCATCCTCGGTCCAATGGTGGTCGTAGTTGCGGTTCAGGTCAACTTGATTCATGTTCCATCGAGTGTCAGCATCATTGCCATCAGCATTGAGAAGAACCATGATGTAAAGTTCTGTATTCTGTAATACCTCAATTGCCTCAGCATCTCCATCAGCCCATCCTTCGACATAGAATTCTGCTACAAGGAATGCTAACTCGGTGCCAAGATGTTCATTGCCATGATGTCCACCATCGATGTACACCTTCTCCTTGGGTGAACCGTCACTCTTGTTCTCTAGCGACCAGTCTGAAATCTGCACGACCCACTGTTGTCTGCCAAGTATGGTAGTACCAGCCGTGGTCAAGTGTACAATTTCGGGATAATCACCTTCCCATGATTGTAAATCATAGGTGAGAGAGGGGTAGGAATGATACCAATGCTCCTGAGTGACTCCGGGTTGTTGCGCAACCACTGTTGGGGCACTACTGACTAAGAGTGCGGCAAACAGCAACAGGGTGGTGATGGTTCGCACGAAAGTGGGCTGATGGCTGGATGTTTTGAGACTTAGCATTGGGTGGGAGTGATCTAAATGCGGTTTTACTCAAAGTGATGCGATATGAGCGGCGATAATCTTGGTGGCCAACATCGCTGCTGTAAACTGAGTCAAATTATTATCACTACCAGGAACTATCTCCACTACATCGGCACCAATCACTTCAGCTCCTGATGCTGAAAACAAGGCCTCAATCACCTCGACTGCTTGCCAGTAGGCGAGCCCACCTGGGACCGGAGTACCAGTATCTGGGACCAATGAGCCATCCAAACCATCGATATCCAATGTGAGCCACACCGGCCCTTCAATTACAGAAATCTCAGCGAGTAGTGCATGCCACACCTCTTCGCCCCCACAAGGAGTAATGAAATCACGAGCAAACCATGTGTTAACCCGTTCATCATTTGTGATGAATCTCTCTTCTTCCCGGGAAAAGGCACGGACGCCAATCTGAAGCAACCTACCCACGCCTTCGTCAAGCGCCCGGCGAGCCGCACAGGCGTGACTGAACTTATCACCATCTAATTCGTCCCTCAAATCAGCGTGCGCATCGATCTGTACTAGTGTTAGTCTGCCCAAATCGCCCCCCAAGGTCGGATGGTTGGAGAGTGCTCGCATCTCCGCTGGAAGTGAACCATGTTCGCCCCCAAGAACCACCGGAAAGGCATCGGCAATGAACCACTCTTTGAGATATTGTTCAATACCTTCTAATTGCTCTTCAAGAGTTCCCCCCTCACCATCCCATGGCTGAGCAGTTACGATTGAATGACCCGCCGGTAAATCATCACCAAGAAGAGAATCATAGAGTTCGACTTGTCCTGATGCCTCAATGCATGCAGCCGGCCCATTTGCGGTACCTTGGCCGTAAGATGTTGTCAATTCGTAAGGCAGAGAAAGGACGACTATGTCGGCATCTCCTTCCCTTAATGGCAAACCAAGAAAGTTGCCGGCGCTGAACCCCCCCTCCATATCTCTCAAAACCTTGCTCTCCTAGTTTGGTTTTATGGCTTATCGCAGGTAAAGTATTTCGCTGAAAGGGTAATTTGTGCCTATTAGACCGCATTGTTGATATATTGCGGTGTACAAATAGAAGGTGTACCCGAGGAAGTTCACATTGGTGGCTTACTTAGGTATTGGGGGGAGTGTACATGGGAATGACGATGGCAGGATTGGCTGCTGCAATACAACGACATATTGACAAAGAAATGGAGAAGACTGTTGCTGAGGGTATGGCAGAGCACGCTCTCGGATTCTTCGGTTACTATGATCGGATCATTGACAATGCACTAGAGCCCACTGACAGAAACTTATTCTATATTTTTCAGGACTACAATCTTCTGACTACTGAATCGGAGGAGACCACGCTTTGGGATGGAAGAGAGTGGCGTATTCACTATTGGAAGTTCAAGGCTGAACTGGCTCAGAAGGCACTGAGTTATCTTGAAGAAGATGATGAAGAGGAAGAGAATCCCGAATTCAACATCTATGAGGATATTCCAATGGATATCTGGAATCGCGGTGATGACGGATACGAAGAGCCGCTATTCTAAGCGCAGATGCGCCGATGCGCAAAGAATGAAAAGAAGCGCACATCAGCAAAGGGTGTGTCTTTGCCTAATGGCCGCAAAGCCTTTTGTTATGGGATAGTATCAATTGTTGTATTCTTGATATTTTATGCCGCATTATATGAGGCAGGGTTTGATGAAAGAAGTGAGAGAAAAATTGGGAAAGTCATGAGTGACTGTGAGATTAATGATGAAGGTCTAATTCGTCAACCCACTAATGCAATTACAGGGTTAGCAATTTGTATTCCCGCCCTTGTGATTCTTTGGAGATGGGATGATTATATCGAATCTGAGGACTTGCCTTTTCAAAACAAAAAAATGGAAATTTTGCTTTATGTTGGTAGTGTATTAGCGGTTGCTTTTGGGGCTGCTTTATCACATGGAACAAAGATGAAATTGGCGGGACAATTAGATACTGTTGCAATGATTATTTGGATATTAATTCCAATGACATGGGCTTTGATTAGAGTATTGAAAAAGAGTCCAGAATTGCGCCTGCGATTATGGGTTGCACTTTCAATTATCATTTGTTCATATACATTATATTCCGATAATTTTGGTATTATTGATTTCTATTTATTGATAATTCCGATTTGGATAATATTAGAAATAATTGCCCATTTTCAACATAGTGGGAGTATTAACAGATGGACCATCCAAGCGCTGTTCTTCTTCTGTTTAGCATATGTTTCTCGTACAATTGGAGAACGCGGATCTACATCTTGCAATCCAGAATCAATGTGGCAATGGCATGGCGTTTGGCATCTAATTTGCATCTATGTTATCTGGTGCATCTGGATGCATATAATCCAAAATCTCAGCATTTCAGAAGAATAAGTATTGATTACATCACTTTAGATTGTAACTGTTATGTGAACCGCAAGGGTTAGGATTCATTAGGGAACGGGCCAAAGGTGTCTACATGCATGCAGTTGCTCCGAGGTGGCCAGCGCCCACATTGATTCTAATTTTTCTAATTTCAATGACGCTACCGTTGACCATGGCTGATGAAACAACATATCCAATAATTTCAGTTGATTGGCTCGACCACGATGATGATGGAAATGCCGAACACTCTTACATCATTGCGTTCAATTCAACGACAAACGCGGCTGATTTCTATGTAAAAGTTACTCATACTATAGAGAATGGTACTGAAGTGGGCTCCTGGAATTTTACATGGAATGACGCTAACTTCACTATCTCACCAATCAATCTGACAAGCCATCGAATCACTGTACCTTCAAATCTCTCGTTTGGTGATGAGATTGTAATCACTGCTTACGACAGTACAACCAACCAACTTCTTGCATCAAGAATTATTCAGGTAACTGTGTGGAATCAACCCTTAGCAGACCACGAAATAACCGTCACAACAGATTGGACTTTGCGCCACATGATGGATAATGTGACCACGAATGAATACCTCCTTGATTTCGCAGGACAAGGGTGGCAGGCTAGAAGTGATGGAGTGCTGATTCACGATGAGTTGGGGAGTGGGAATCTAACTATTGACGAAACCAGTGAAGATGGAGCAAACATCTACCTTGTACTAAACTTGAATCGGATCTGGCTCAATGAAACCATGGAGGGCTCTGAATTAACCAGCCAAATATTTGAGATGGCTGGAACGGGCAACATGACAGTCACCAACATAAATGATGATGAAAATATGACCATCCAAGCTTCTGTGGTTGATTCCTATATCCTTCGCTCAATGGTTGATGGTATCATTGAAGAGCAAATGCGGCTTGAAGCGAATGGCAATCTCAACATTTCATCAGTCACTCCTGATGCGGAGATGTACATCGATGGAGATGTCTCGCTTCTACTTGTTGAAATACATGATGTTGATGGTGTTAGAATATTGGACCACGCACAATTTGAAGCAACAGCCGAGATGGAAATGGAATCTAATGGAAGCTATATCTACATCGATTTAGAACAGTTGTATGACATTGAGAGAGAGGAAAACGGAGTGATGGTTTTGCAACATTCCAAATTCCTCGGTGATGGAACTTTCTACTTCTCTGACACAAACGATGACAATGGTTCAATTGTCATTGACGGGGATGTCCTGATATTTCACCAAGAGAGTGTAAACGGAACCAAAACAGCAGATTCAATACATATTGATGCAGATATTTCTGGTGCAACCACTGGCGAATTTGGCGTACTTCGTAGAATCGATGGATCAGGCCAAACTGCCAACTCCACTGGTGCAATGTGGGAAGTAAACAGAATCCATGAAGAAAATTGGTTCAACCTCACTGGAGGGGGCCTTCTCGATGGTTTGGGCCCAAGCCAATACTACAACGAAACATGGGACCATGAGGTGATTTACGAGAACTACACAAATAGGACAATCTACTTCAATTGGTACGAACAGAGTGACGACCCTAGCCAAGGTGAAGAATGGCCGGAGAGGTCACCAATACCTGAGGAAGAGGAAAATGATACCGCCGAAGAATCGGGGTTGGGTGATGTTGACATCAGCCGAGAAAGTGGATTAGCCCCCTCAGAATTGCTGATAGGTGATAACCTTGGTCTCTATTCTGGTGACATTATGGATCTTGAATTAACTGCCCATTCTTACCAGTCATACACTCGCGACGGGCACACGATGCAAGTCACCTCTTGGTCTGGCTCGTATCTAAGTGATGCGAGTACCGCTAATGGACTTGTCATCAATGAAGGTATTCTTGCAGGTCTTATTGCTGAAGTATCACGTGAAGTATACATCGATTTGAATATTACTGAAGATGTTTGGTTCTGGGAAAATCAATCCCTTGAGAGAGTGCTTTCGCCTAACATAGTGACCGCAGGTGAGAATACCCCTCCATCGATTGTTGATGTGCGCCTGCATGAAGGTCGAGTCGTCAATGAAGGTGGAAATTTAGTTCACATAGAAGTGGAAATTGAAGACCTTGATTGGAACCTAAGAAATGTCACGGTCGACCTTGCTTCTCTAGGACTTGGAGTCATTGAGTTGAACGATATTGGACAAGATGGCGATATCATCGTTCACGATGACAACTTCACAGGCTCATTCATCTACTTTGGAACTGATGCTGGTAATCTCTCAATAGGAATTAATGCGGCTGATGCCTGGGTAAGTAACAGTAGTAGCACAACAATAGAAGTTGCACACAGAGCCCCTAGGCTAGTTGATTTCACCATGAGTACAGACAATGTCCAGAGAGGTAACAATCTCACTGTTTCTGCTAAACCATTCGACGCTTTGGGAGTGGCCAGTGTAGCAATAGATTTGCGTGGCTATGGGGGTGCACTGTTCAACCTCAGTGAAGATGGAGGTGGCGTCTGGAGCGGTGTGGTTGATATTCCAGCAGCATTGAGTCCTGGCGACCTTTACATGCCAGTAAGACTTGAAGATACAGGGGGTAGTTTAGCAACTGTCACTAAACTAAATCTACAAAGTTCTGTTGCAGGAGCAGGGGGTGATGCGTGGGATGCACCCACCTCTAGTATTCCCGCACTACATATTTTGAACAGTGGACCGGAAATCTCTGATTTCGCGATACTAAAAGATGGGACTCTAGTTACAACAATTATTGTACCAGATGTAGGTGATGGTGCAAGCACCTATGTTCTGACTGTGAATGCTACCGACCACGATGTAATCACTGTCGTTCAAGGACGACTAGGGATGCTTGCTCCAGTTGGGCAAGATACGACTTGGCAGACAATGCGAGATGATGGTCAGGGAGGCGATGCTGTTGCAGGAGATGGTGTGTTCAGCATCGAAGTTACTGTTCGTGAAGGTTTGCCCACTGATACAATTGAACTGGATTTCCGGGGAATTGATGTTTATCTAACTGCAACAGAACCAACGCTGGAAGTGACTGTTGAGTTATCCGATGAAGAGGTAGACCCACTGACAAATCCAACTGAGGCTTTGCTAGACTGGGGTTCTACTGTGATGATTGTCCTTATCCTGCTTGGGATTGTGATGATAGGTGCTGGTGTTGCTATTGTCATAATGTTGCGGCGTGGTGGTTCACTTGATGAACAACTTGGGCTTACCAATAACAAGAGGTGACCTTGGGGTTGCCAATAATGGTGCATCATTCATCAATGGTCAACTATTTGTGATAGATATGCGAGTATTATTTATCTGTGTGGGAAACACTTGCCGTAGTCAAATGGCTGAAGGATGGGCTAAGCACCTAGGGCTTGAAGCGGAATCTGCTGGGGCCTCTAGTTATGAGAGCGTGGTAGCACCCAAAGCGGTAGCTGTGATGGCTGAGAAAGGAATTGATATCAGTGTACAGTATCCAAAAAGCATCAACGATATGGATGTTGATTCATTTGATCTCATTTACAGCATGGGGTGTGGAGTATCTTGTCCAGAAATACCACTGAACGATGATTGGGAACTTTCTGACCCTTGGGGTGATGATATAGCAAAATATCGACAAACAAGGGACGAGATTGAATTACGCGTCAGAGGACTTCTCTGAATTACTCTTCAGAATTGTCAGGCATCTCTCCAATACCTTCTAACACAATTCGGATTGAAGACAGAACTCGAGTTGAACCTTCCACATCAATCTCTTCTGTACTTATTTCAACTCCATTGTTGATCATTTCCTCAGGCAACATTCCAGCAATTTTACCATTCCGCCGCCGACAAATTTCAGCAGTGTCAATTGCAGTCCTCATTGCATTTCCTCTAGCAATTATCTCCACTTCGCGATCACCGTCCTGCATTGCCCTCAAGACCGCTGCAACATAGGCATGAACTGGCTTTCTCCCGACATAAATGGTTCGCATTTCAACATCTCCCCCGTATGGCGGAGGGAGGTATATGACTTGAAGGGATTGCCTCTTTTGATAATCAACGAAGTAGTAATATTACGGTAATCGTTTATACTGATGCGGTTTGGCGCAAGATTGTTGCGAGCGTAGTGTAGCGGTTATCACCGGGCGTTGCCAACGCCTGAACCCGGATTCAAATTCCGGCGCTCGCACTTCTATTCAATAATAGATAGAATGAAAATAGTGTATCGGATTCCAATACCTACCAAGCTCCGTGAACATACGGTTGGCCGCGATCGGGATCCTTTTCATTAGCAATATCCCACAATCTCTCAAATTTGTGTATACCACTACTACAACCTTGAGTCCATTCAAAAGACAAGGCATAGCGACCAACCACATTAACCGTGGGTTTCTCAGAGCGAAATGATTGGATTAATTCACGCAACTCTTGATCTCTACCCTCTTCTCCTCGGCTAGGAGAACACTTGGCACAAGGACAATAGTATCGGATTTCCTTCCAAGAGACTGTGTGCTCACTACCATCACCCCATCGCAGAATGGCGTCTTGTTCAGTACGCTCTAATTCAACCAATTTTGGGATTTCATTCAAGGAATCACCTCATATAATATTGATTCCGGGATCATCATTTTCAGATAATTGTTCAGATAATGCCTGTACAACCTTGGCGAAAGCCACTGCGCTTTCACCTTCAGGTTCGGCAACAATCCTATGCACCCCATCATCACCACCCCTTACTACACCAGGGTCAAATGGTAATGCTCCGAGAAATGGCACACCAAGTTCTTCTGCTGTTTTTCTTCCCCCCCCTTGTTTGAAAATGTCAAGGGTCGCTGACCAATTACCTTCTTCGTCAACAGATGCTTCTACATTCCCACCCCCCGGTGCTTCCAATTCCACCTTGGAGTTAGGATCAACTTTGCCCCGCACAGTGAACCCGCTCATGTTCTCGACCACGCCAAGAACTGGCAGACTGAGAGTCTTAGCGAAGGAAATAGACTTGCGACTATCAAGTAAAGCTACATCTTGAGGAGTTGTGACAATTAGAATGCCATCAATTTCTGGAAGGCTTTGTGCAACGGTTAGTGGCTCATCACTAGTTCCTGGTGGAAAATCAAGCACCAAGTAATCAAGAATTCCCCATTCAACATCTGCAATAAATTGTTGAATCGCTCCAAGTTTAATTGGACTGCGCCAGACTACAGGGGTATCCTCGTCCTCCAATAAGAATGCCATCGAAATCACCTTGACGCCTAGGTGACCAACATTAGGATGTATGAGCCCCTCTTCAACATGTAAACCCTGACCATCCAAACCCATCATTTTGGGTACATTCGGCCCAGTTATGTCAATATCAAGTAACCCTACATTGAATCCCTGTTGTGCCAAGGATAGCGCTAGCCCAGTAGCAACGGTCGACTTGCCAACCCCACCCTTACCTGAGAGAACCATTATCTTGTGTTTGATATTCTCCGAAAGTTGCGTCATGCGCAATTTTCTGCGCATTTGAGCGTAAGCTTGCTCCATCTGCGCACTCTGCTCATCAGTAGCCTGTGCTGGACTCTTTTCGGGTGCTTCAGCCTCATGATGGGAGATTGGTGAATCACTCATTGTAACGGCGAACTTGCAATCGTTCTTCAATCATTGTATTAGTAATGGTGATGTTGGTGAAGCAATCGGATTGATAGAAGATAATAATTTGAAGCGGAATTGCCAAAACCAAACCATCAGAGGCGTAAAGTGGCAGGAGGTGGTATCTGATGGCGGGCACGGGAGTCTATGTCACATGGGTGACCGCTTCATTGCTTGGTGGCATTCTACTGATGCCATTGTTCCGGCCACTAGGTAAACGGATTACATTGGCCGGTTTTGTCGATGTGTTTCGCCGTTATTGGGCACACATTGCACTAGTTTTCAGTATCTACATCTGGAAAGATTTGCTCGATGGGCTTGATCGCATTCTAATGGCGAACACTCATCTTGACATGACGCCATTCATCTATGCGATTGAAGGTGACTTAGTATTATTTATTCAGCAGACATTTCTGAATGATGTTCTCACCTTTGTATTGACTCATTATTATGTAGCCGGATATATGCTACTAGTGTACACAGCATCCTTCTATTTCGCCTATTTCGATGATAGATGGCTAGCTGACCGGCTCCTGTTAGCGATGTTCTTTGTCTACGCTTTTGCCGTACCTTTCTACCTCTTCTTCAATGTTCGAGTAACTGGGGACCATATCCCCGCAATGGAAACTCTCGCCTATCACCTCACTCCTGACATTCAAACTTGGTTCACAAGAATTGACCCCTTTACCAATGGCATGCCTAGTCTACACATTGGGGTACCATTTGCCATTTGGCTTGGATTACATCGATGGGATCATGATGAGAGATGGAAGAAATATCGGATATTTGTAGGTTGGTTCACTGTTGTAACTGGATTTGCTATCATCTATCTTGGAATTCATTGGTTCCTTGACATCATTGGCGGCATAATTGTAGCGTATATTGCGATTCTCTCTGCAGACAAGAGTCACGCTTGGTTGTGGTATAGACTTGATGAGCGGACTTTCAACGCTCGACTAGCTTGGCTTCTTGCTGATATCAACCACCCAAAGAGAGTGATTGCCGGTTGGAGTAAACGGGCTACTGGTTGGCTAAAGCAGCCCTCAGCCACACAGACAGGTGCTGTTGTGATGTTATTGATGGCCGCAACAGGTGGCGTCTTGCTCTATGACGCAGCGCACCAACATATTCCTGCTGAAGGCGTGAGCCATCCATCCGGAGCGGCAGCGGCTGATGGCTGGTTAGTTGCGCTTGATACTGATGATGAAGGAAATCTCAGTGCTGTCATCATGGAATTGGAAAGTGGGGAAACCCACACACAAGAGTTGGACTTACGAGAAGATGGTAACCAATCACAATGGGGCCTTGAGGAAGCAGATACTGAAGTTCTAATCTCTGATAATCACGCACTGATTTGGCAAGGATACAGAATCATCACGTTGCGTTTCGACCAGCCCACCTCACATGCGTATGGGCATTTGACTAGCCCACTGTACGACGATGTAGTACTCCTAGATGCGTCTGAAGGGCCCGATGCAGCGATTTTTGCTTTAGATAATGGAACGGTAATGGATATCTCCAGCCACCCATACGAAGCGGTTGCTGGGACTTCTGATAATGTGATTCTAATTGATGGCGAAGAAAATAGCCTTGCATGGGTGACAGAAAGTTCCCCGCTGACCGCAAATATCCTCACACTTGACAGTGTGCAAAACACTCTATCGGTGGAAGTGAATGCTAGTGTTGATGCGGCCATGGATGAACAATTGTTGGCACTTACCGGCACGGTAGTTGACTACACTAATGCCAGCATCACTGGAATCACATTTGACAAGTACTACCTAGTTGCAGAAGTGAACCTGACTGCAGTTACGCGTCTAGTCATGGTAAATCTTGATACCGGGGAGCAGCGAATCCTTGGAGACCCACTTTTCCCTGTGGCAGAACCCAGTATAGGGCATGGGCATGTGGCGTGGCAACACCAACAATTCCTCAATTCATTGAATCCTGCCGAGGAGAACCTTGACTGGGATGTCTCTTACCATGTGATTGAGGAAAATCGTTCATATCCATTGCATGTAGATGATAAGGCAAACCAAACATCCCCACAAGTTATGCTAGATTATATCGCCTGGCTTCAAGAGGGAGAGAAAGAGGATGATGTGCCTGAAGTACGTATATTCTCACTAGAAGAAACCTTTGAGCCATACTCCTCTAAGACGTTGCAAGCAACAACAATATTGCTAATTCCGATGCTTACAATCTGGATGATTCAGCGCCAGAAAGAGAATGGTGGCAGAATTATTCAAACTGAAGAAGAATAAACTCAAGCGACAATTGAGAGCATCCGATCCAGTGCAAGGATTGCATCATCTGCCATTTGTGATGGCACCACTATTCGATTGACTACTTCGCCTTCGGCCAACCTCTCTAGCAGTTCAGCGAGGAATGCTGGATGAATCATGTACATGGTTGAGCAAGGACATACGCCAGGGTCAAGGCAGACAACCCGCTTGTCAGGATATTGAGCATCAAGCCGCTTGACAAGGTGGATCTCTGTGCCGACACCTATGACTGAACCACTTGGGGCGGAGTCCACATATCTGCGAATCATCTCAGTTGAGCCAGATGCATCTGCGGCATCAACAACTGTTCTATCACATTCCGGGTGAGCGATTACTAAGGCATCAGGGTGTGCTTGCCGCAAATCATTGATTTGCTCAACAGTAAAGCGTAGGTGAACAGAGCAATAGCCGTGCCATAGCACGAACTTGGCTGCATTAAGGGCTTTCCAATCTGCTTCCATCATGGGATTCCAGACTGCCAAATCATCGTCATTGTAACCCATTGCCAGTGCGGTGTTCCTACCCAAGTGTTGGTCAGGAAAGAAGAGAACTTTGCCATTATCGCCTGCTCTTTCAAGGGCCCATTCAAGGACACCTTCTGCGTTGGATGAGGTACATACTATTCCGCCATGATGGCCGACAAATGCCTTCAGGTCTGCGCTGCTGTTCATGTAAGTGACAGGTACAAGATAAGATGCTCCAGATTCGGCGGGGAGTTCTGCATCCTCTCGGGTTGCAGGGTCTGACAAGTTGCTATTTGCAAGCAGTTCATTCCAACAGGCTTCCACATCTGGCAGGTCAGCCATGTCTGCCATCGAACAACCGGCTCGAATGTTTGGCATCACAATGACTTGATTGGCATCAGTCAAGATGTCAGCGGATTCAGCCATGAAATGAACACCACAGAAAACGATGTATTCCGCTTCTGAATCCGCTGCCTTGCGAGCCAGCAGGAATGAGTCACCGGTTTCATCAGCATGCTCTATGATTGAATCTCTCTGATAGTGATGACCAAGTATCATCGCCTTGTTGCCAAGTTGCTTCTTGGCGGCGATAATACGCTGACGAAGTTGTTCTGAATCTGCATCAGAATTAACATCGATGATAGAACAGATGGGGAGCGATGGGTGCTGCATCCAATCACCTCGGCGATAGTGTGGCGTGCCGCCACCGCTTTGAATGCATCCATTCTCCGGAATTTCGCCCAGAGGGCGGTGGTGACGATTTGCAGGCTTGGGAAGAGGGCGTACTCATCCATGTGGGAGCAGAGGCATCAGTCTCCAGTGGCCTCTTTCTTGGTCTACCCGCAGTGCGCAAAGTAAGGCGCCCGCGCGCCTATAGAAACCCAAAACTTGACCGCCGTTTGACCAAACATCGAATGACAATAGAAGCTCGTCTACTTGCACGGCTTTCGGACCATGATTTGCCAATTCCTAACCTCCTTGCCTTTGAGGAGAGCAGTGGAGTGCTCATTCAAACCTTGATGCCGGGCCAACAATTAGCCAACCGATTGCGGGCTGGGGGTGAGGCTGAAGATATATTGACAAAGAGTGGTGAGATGATTCGCAAACTACACTCACTGGGTGCTGTGCATGGTGACCTGACCACCAGCAATATTCTCTGGGATGGGGATAGTGGGGTCTCACTAATTGATTTTGGACTCTCCATGTGGACTACCGAGGTTGAGCGAATGGGGCTTGATCTACAAGTTCTGAGCGAATGCCTATCAGCAAGTCATCCTGAATATGAGAAGGCGCTTGACTGGGTCTTTGCTGGATATAGTAATGCGGAAGACCTTGATTATGGTGGTTCAGATTCGCCGCCGCCTGATGCTAGTGAAGTTCTGAAGCGATATGATGTAATTCGCTCAAGAGTCAGATATCACTCTTGAGGTTACTCAAGGGGTAGCGAGGCGGGAAGCCCACTGAAATCCAATCATCTAAACGCGAGGTGTCCTATATTTCCATCCAACGGACCAATCGTCTGCCATCCAACTAAGCCAAATCCAAACCAGCACAAACAAAACCCAGAAAACCCAACCTTTCCAAGGATTAACGCCTCCATCCTGCTCTGTATCCTCTTCGGTCATGACTCGGGGAGAAGCACATTCTGTATGAAAAAATCGGAAGGGGGGCCCTTACGCTCAAAATGAGCGCTTCGGTACCCATGCGCTCAATATGAGTCAAAGGGGGCCCTTGCGATCAGGGGGTGCAGACTCACAAGGTCTGGATACAGTTCACTCATCATCATTCTCGCTCTCAATCAACGCTTCAACTGCTCGCTCGTCACCAATCTTTCTAAGTGCTTCAGCGGCAAACCGGCGCACATCCTCATCCTCGTCCTTCAGCGCTTCAATCAGTGGTTCCACGGCCCGGACATCTCCAAGTCTGCCGAGCGCAGTGGCAGCAAACCAGCGCACATCCCCCTCCTCATCCTTCAGCGCTTCAATCAGTGGTTCCACGGCCTGGACATCTCCGATTTCGCCGAGCAAATTGGCGGCAATGGCGCGCAAATCGCCATCCTCACCCTTCAGCGTCTCAATTATAGACCCAAAATCTCGATCCCAATCTAGAGGTTCGACTGCTCGCTCGTCTCCTATCTCTCCAAGTGCTTCAGCGGCAGAATAGCACACATCCTCGTCCTTCAGTGCCTCGGTCAACGCTTCAACTGCTCGCTCGTCACCAATCTTTCCAAGTGCTTCAGCAGCACGGGCGGCAGTATTGCGCCCATCCCCATCCTTCAGCACCTCGATCAGGGGTTCGACTGCTCGCTCGTCACCAATCTTTCCAAGTGCTTCAGCGGCAGTATCACGCACATCCTCATCCTCATCCTTCAGTGCCTCAATCAGTGGTTCCACCGCCCGGACATCTCCGAGGACGCCGAGCGCAGAGGCGGTATGCATGCGCACATACCCAACTTCATCCTGCAGCGCCTCTATCAGAGGCTCCACCGCCCGGACATCTCCGACTTCGCCGAGGTCACTGGCGGTAAAGGCGCGCAAATTGCTATCCTCATCCTTCAGCTCCTCAATCATAGACCCAATATCTCGGTCCCAATCCTCATCCATAACAAATACGCTCCAGCGGCATATGATATAGAATTGCTGAATAGGGGGCCTGATTATCACAGCACCTCAACCTCTTAATTCAAAGAGTACCCTATTA
>Ga0187827_10000888_pt1 | contig 45448 bp, 73 predicted proteins | sample ETNtaG_39_FD_167969 | JGI IMG/M metagenome (GOLD analysis project Ga0187827, IMG submission 167969) | Marine microbial and viral communities from oxygen minimum zone, Eastern Pacific Ocean - ETNP2014_SV_150_PacBio MetaG (Illumina Assembly) | ecosystem: Environmental > Aquatic > Marine > Hypoxic...
CTCCTTCTAATCCTGTGGGTCCAGATAGTCCTTCTAACCCTGTTGGTCCGGTATCTCCTTCTGCTCCTGTTGGTCCGGAAGCTCCAGTAGGAATGAACGTAAATATAGCATCAGCTCCAGGCGCCGCTGGCGTACCTCCATCAACATTACTATCTACCCAGACAAAATAAAAGGGATCTCCTCCCGCGTTACTTCACCCTGCACTAGATACATCCCAAATGTCATAATCATTAATCAATGGGGATGGCGAAGTAACATATAATTGCCCTCCATCATTAAAAGTAGCTAAGTAATTTGATATATCATTTCCACTAGAGTCCTCCTCACTTATTCGGAAATAACCACCACCTGCAGAAAAGTTATAATTTCCAGCACCTGGATTGGTCCCGTCATTGCGAGTAGATGTAAAAAAGCCAATTGATAATCCTGTCTCACCTGTTGGTCCGGATAGTCCTTCTAACCCTGTGGGTCCGGACGCTCCTTCGAGTCCTGTTGGTCCGGATAGTCCTTCTAACCCTGTTGGTCCGGAGGCTCCCTCAGTATTCGGAATGAATGTAAATGTAGCGTCGTCACCAATGTCTGCGGGTCAACCTCCATCAGTATTTATGGATACAAAAACAGTATAATATTCATTGGGCACATTCCACAATATGCTTGTAACATCCCAAATCTGATAGTAATTAGATGGGTCAGATGGTTTAGCAATTCATAATTGTCCTCCACCTGCAAAAGAAGCTAAGTAATTCACTATGTCATTTCCACTAGAGTCCCTGTCATCTATTCGCAAATAATCGGTTGTATTAACATCCGTGGTGTGATAGTTAAATTTATAAGCGCCCGGAGCGCCTCCACCACTCGAGCGAATCGAGTTAAAAAATCCAATTGACAATCCGGTCTCACCTGTTGGTCCGGAGAGTCCTTCTAACCCTGTTGGTCCGGAAGCTCCTTCTAAACCTGTTGGTCCGGTATCTCCTTCTGCTCCTGTTTCTCCTGTTGGACCTATCCGACCAACAACAGTTCAGTCTGCTATACCACTTGCTGATGTGATTTCCGCAATAAGAACATCGCCAGCTTCAACGGCCTCATCAAAAAAGACTCCAGCAGCCGTTACTGTATAAACATCACCTTTTGCAATTGTGCCCGGAGTAGTGTCCAAATCAGGGCTATTTGTAGCGGCATCATAACCGCCCTTATAACTCATTTCACTTTCTAACGCATTAGCTAATACTTGATCTGCATAAGCTTCTGTTGCTATAGTTAAACCTGAAATAGTTGCAGGTCCATGCTCTACCGCTAGACCGGATGTTGTTATGGCGCCAGTACTAGTAGTAGAGCCAGCAGTGAGGTTGATGGCAGTAAGGTCTACTATAACACCGGAGTTCCATACCACCAAGTCAGCGGACTGTAGCTTTTTCACTGTTTGAATATCGCCTTCTGAAGCCAAATCACCTTCAATATCAAAATCGCCGGTTAGGGAGAGGTCATGACCATACATACTAGATCCTGAAACATGAAGATTTCCAGTCTGCACTGAACTGTTGATTCTTACAAAATACTTCGCATTTATATCAAGAGGTTTGAAAGGGTTACTTGGAGGAGGTGGGTCGGCGCCTTCCTCAGTAATCCTTCCCTCTCCTTCAGTAAAATGTAAGCCAGATAATGTATTTATAGTAAGGCTAGAAGCAATTAAATCATCATCAGTATTGACGGTTAAAACGTTACCGGAACCGACCGTATGAATATTGGTTCCACCGGAAATAGTAAAGGTTTCACCGCCTGTAATGTTTAACGCGCCACCGGTGTCTCCTTGGAAGTCCAGGTCGGCATCGGTGATTTGGGCTTGGAGAGTTCCGGAAAGCGACGTAATCTCGGTATCCACATAAGTCTCGGTAGCAAGGGATAAGCCGGAAAGTGTTGCAGGACCGTGTTCTATTGTGAGACCGGAGGCTGTTAATCCCTCAGTTATCTCTAAACTACCAGAAATCGTAGCGTCACCAGTACGTGTACCATCCCATTCAGTAATAAGAGAGCTAACATTTGTTAGTCCAGATCCATCCCCCGTAAATGCTAGTGCATCAACAGTGCCCGATGCAGCAATGCCACTTACAGTTAGATCGCCCGCGATAGAAAGATGAGTAAGATCAGCAAATTCAATACCAGTTCCTATAGGATCTACTTTAAGAAACTGATCCGCTGTTCCTATTGTGGTAGGTGATAATGTCTTTCCTACATATTGGTAAACTGAAATTTTTGGTGGGTTAGCGCTGTCTACATTTGATGGTGGGCCATCATGGAAAATTAATGTTCCTGTTTCTGGATCATACGTTCAGTTATTTTGGCCTAAGGCAATAGGTGTTGAGCCATCAGATTCCCATAACTCATATTTATAGGTAGCTCACCCCCCTAAATCAAAATTAAAAGGTATGGTATTAGCTAGGTCTGCAGAGCGATATGACGCATCATCTGTGCCAATCACAACAGGCAATTCTTTTTTCTCCCAGTACTTAACAACTCCTAATGTTGCTTGATCAGCTAATGGTGGAGCCGCAGCAGGTATTGCTCCAGCTTCGATTCATATCTGAGTTCCATATACAAGCGAACGTCCATTAAACGGCTCTTCAAAATATTTCCGTTCGTCATCAGTTAATGCCGTGCCTGCAAAAACTTTTTTAAATAAAAGATCTAGTTTATCGAGTGCCATTAGCCTAGTTTCCATCCTGTAAATGAATTAGTGCCCGAACCATCTCAGCCCGAGCGAACATAAACATCGCCTGTTCTAGTAGCCTGACCAAAAGTGCAACGACGGTCGTTAACATCAGATTCAGTTGTGTCTACACAAGCAGTTCCGTTATTAAAAGGATTTCCACCTCCGTAAGCTGCATTAGCATCTAATCAACCAGTGCCACTAGCTCCTACCACTTTTACAAAAATTTTAAAATTCTGAATATCAATATATCAACCGGTAGGCCAGCCGCCAGAATGACCTCCTAGGAACATAAGTCTAATTGATGAGGCGTCCGTTATAGATCCTACTTTTTGGCATATTCATCTCTCGTCATCAGTTATACTTGAATAGTCTGGCCCCTGTGGGAAATAGCCGGTTCAATCTGTTAGGAGAGAGGGGTAGGGGTGATGGAAATAAGCGCCTTTATAGAATGATTCGTTAACACCTCACCCGCTGACTAAAGATTGCTCTGAATCATATTCAGCACCAAATTGAGTATCTCCACTTCCTTGAGAGGGGTAGTCACCTGATCCAGACCTTACACGAATATCCTCTTCATCATTTGAGCCATAATACGATACTGCGTTATTATTTGTACTTCCATTTATACTCCAATTTGTAGTAATGGTACTTGAAGTCACAGCTCCTTGAGGCGTGGATCCTTTACAAGTAATACTAGGATTTTTAGTGGCCTGTGCGTTTGAAGAAATTTCAATACCGTTACACACCGCCGCATAATCACCGGCAGGTAACCCTGAAGTTTCCGTTGGTGTGGCCACAGTAGATGATCTGCCCTCAATGACCGCGTGGCCTATGGCCTCTGCATTGTAGAAATCGCCAACTGCATTTTCAACCGTAAACGTAACATCAAACGAAGTTCCCGTAAATAGGTATGGAACACCGCTTCAATATTGTATAACCTCAGTAACACCACCATTTCCGCCAACTAGAGTCTTATCTGCTATGTGAAGTGCTGGTGCTTCGCTAATATAAATCTGTTTTGAGGCAGATCCAGTTACAGAATGTTCTAATTTATATTCGTATGGAGTTGCTTGTGGGGTAATCGCGATATCCTGCTCTACACGTGCGGTAAGCTGTTTATAAAATCCAGCACTTCCAGCAACACCATCATAAGGGTCTTCATCGTCAATAATATTTAAAGTTATATTATTTGTCGTGTTTTCTTGTCCGGTCTCATCTGCAGTGGATAATGTAATAGAGCCTCCTGTAACTGCATACGTAGAACCTCCATCATTACTTCTATAGGCAGTTAAAATTCCCTCATCTCCGTCAAGAAAATCGGAGACTTGAAAACGTGGAGTAGTATCAGTAGTAACATTAGTATGACTTACTCCATCACTAGCTGTTCTAGCACTAAACACTGTTGTGCCATAATAAGCCAGGCTCAGCTCTGATAAATAGGAAGGGGCCTCAGGTGCAAGTAAGGACATAGTTTCATTTAAATTATCTATTGCATCTGTAATTGTTGTGCTTGTTTCGAAGGGAAATAATCCATCTGATAAATCTGTATCAGCTGGGGTACCGAGAGTAATCTCTGAGCCTAATAAACCTGCTCCCCCAACTTGTAAATCTTCTGTATAAAGTGTACCTCAGGGCTTAGTTGGACTACCTAAATCATAACTACCGCTTGCCGTAGGAGTAACGTCGCCTCCTGTATGTACGTCACCACTATTTTTTACTCGAAAAATTTCGGTAGCAGGGATGCCGTAACCTTGGCCAGGCTCATAAGGTGGTCTAGCGCCACTTGTTGAAATAGTAAAATCACCGGCTCCATCATGCACTGAGTTACCATACATTATAGAGTCGAGAACAATATCAAATCCATATCCAGATCTTATATATGGGCCATGATGGGAGAGTTCGCCTCCCTGGAAATGAGCTAGTCCTGATATTGAGTCACCATAAATAGATACGCCATGAGAAACAGTAAGTGATCTCCACCGATAATCAAAATTGCCTAAAGCATAACTGTCGTTTGAGTCTGGATCCAGACCCGGCAGAAGATGAGAATCAACCTTATCGTTGACATTTAATGTTTCTATATAAAGTGTATCTCAAGGATACGTAGGGCTACCCAAATTATATGTACCGCTAACTTCTGGTACAATGTGTGAGTCTACATCTGCTACAAACGTGACTGTATCAGTAGGCATATCGCCAAAAGTTAGATTGCCAACAACTGTTGCATTTCCCGCGACATTTAAATTTCCAGGCACGGTCAAATGTAATCCGTCCTCCAAAACAGCAATATCACCGGTTATTCCAGCTGGAAGTGTGATAGTATCATTAGTAGTCGCTTCATCAAACATGAGCTGGGTGCTGCCCAGTTTTGCGGTTAGCACAGCGCCGGAACCTGTGCCGCCAGGATTAGTAAGTATAACCGTAGGTGTAGATGTATACCCTGAGCCGGGCTCCGTTATTGTAACGCTACTAATCACTCCGCCAAACTGTGTTGCCGTAGCCTGTGCTGGCCCGGTGTTATCCCCCCAAATTGTTACAACTAATGTACCAGTGCCGTAGCCAGAACCACCATAATCTATCACAATATCGGATAACTTTGTACTTTGGTAAGTTGATATACCTCTAAATACAGGAGTATTTAAAGTAAGTAAGGTTATATATTTATCGCCGCCAGATTCTCGTATTACATCATCGTGCAGTCCAAACATAACTATGTGGTTAGGAAAAAAGGAGGGATCTTGGTAGCCTTGACTGTATATACCATTAGTGGCCGAAAACCCTAGTCCATTATTCTGAAGTTCACTTAAGGTAGGGTCAATCTGCCATCAGTTCCCGCCGCCCGTGTCTATAGATCCCATTCCCGAGGTTGTTGCATAAAGTTTTAGGGGATCTGTAACTATGCCGCCATCAACCTCTATGCTGGTAGCAGTTAATGTGCCAACATTTAGAATATCTTGGTCACTAGCATCAAGGGACGATGTTAGATATCCGCCACTAGCTGTAACAACTTGTTCACTCAGCTGATGAATTTTAACTACGGGCATTGGCTACTCCGTCTTTGGCTGAGGTGCTTTTTGTTTTTCCTTTGATAAAGCTTTTTTAGCACGAGAGACTAGGATGGCTTCTGCAACGGGCCGAGGTTTTTTGGAACGAGACGTTTTTATTTCCTCAAACGCTTCCTTATAGCCCTTTTTAAAGTATTCTAGTTTAGCATCTTGTACGGCATTCAGACGCTCTTCAGTGAGTATGTCACTTTGAGCGTCTCATGCCGTATTTGCCTGAGCAATAATTGCACGAAGCCTTACAAGATCTTCTCTAGCCTGCGATGCTCGACCTTCAAGTGTCGCAGCTGTTTTTTCAGCCATCTCATACTGAACCTTTAATGCATGTAAACTTTTTGTAGTCTCTTGTTGTCGTTCAACTAAAGTTTCAACATCTTGATTAAAATCCTTAAAAAGCTCCTCAACCTGTATAAGCACATCAGTTTTTTGAATTATCATTATTAATATATGGTTAGAGTTATACTACATTAATTTAAACAGCCACAGCGGCTCTCATTGGTCCGGTTAAAACTACTTCATCCGCCCCGTCAACTATAAAATCCAAAGCAGCACAATCAAAGACACACTCAACATACCCATTGTTATCATTCACATAATCCTTAAGTGATGTAATAGCACTGGGCTCAATGTTTAACCCATTAATCGTACATGTATACTCATGTTTATTCATTGTACCTTTAGAGCCAAGTGTTGGATTTGCACTAGTTGAAAACTGGTCTGCTGCTAAAACACCACTCCATAGAACTGTTTGTGCGCCCCCAGCCTCTGCACCTATACTAAACTCGGGTTGATGTAACATATTATCGACATATGACATAACCTTTCGTGCAACTTCATTTACATGATTAATCACACCAAACGAAGTTGGAAGTGTATCATGCGCACTGTCACTCATTGTACCACCAGCAGCTTGTGTTGTAATGGATGTAAGTGCAGTACTACTATTGAGTACTATTGAAGTACCAGCATCAAAAGTCGCACAACTAAGTGCATTGGTTATTGAACCACTAGCTGCACTTACTGCACCAGTGGAAGTAATACCTCCAGTAACGCTCACTTCTCCAGTTGCGCTAATTCCAGACGATGTAATGTGTCCAGAATGGAAACGTGCATCTTTATTCTGGTAACGTGCTGCCCAATAAGAATTCTCAAATGAACCATCAGCCCCTTTATTAAAGAGCCATTGTGGAGCATTAGTTCCAGTATTACCTGTATCTCCAACAATAAACCCTGATTGTGCACTGTTTGCAAGACTGTTTTCTACACCATCAACAAAGTTCAGGTCTAAAATCGCATCTTCTAGCTGTACTTGAGCAACATCCAATATAGCTGTTTGACCAGCAAGATCAAGACTACCACCTATATATACACGGCCCTGTAAACTATCTACATAGAATACATCATTTGTGCCATCTCCAGTAATGGATAGACGAGAAGCGCTTCTATTATACTCTCAAGTCTCACCATTTCCTTCAGTGGACATATTAGTCGCCCAATCAATACCATTAGCTTCGCTTGCGTTATTTAAAATGAGTTTGTCATCATTAGGTATGGAATATACTTGGTATTCACCAGCTGTAAAGTTAGTGTAACCTCCATTATCTGGAAAGTTGATTTTTACAACTTCATTGTCACTATTAAATAATGACGTTAATCCGTGACCTGCCATGGCTACTTCGATACGATTTGATGTACCATCGGAAAAGTTCCCGGACATTGTACCCGTATAACTTGCATCTTTGGTTCAGCGCATTTCACTGCTATCTTTCCCATCAAATACAATATCATCGGTATTTTTTATTTGTCTACTTAGATCAAGTAAAGGCATTTTTTACCTCCTATTTTTATTTCTTAAACTATAAGCTTAAATTCAGTTTATAGATCCAAAGTTACTGTACGAAATGCTCGAGTGTTCGAATCCTCTGGATCTGTTCCTCCATCCTGCCACCCTATTCTAACTCAGACATCTCCTGTACGTTGAGTCACTAAATTACATATTCGTGCATTTTCATTACTCATGGCTGCTGCAACACACGCATCCCCATCTGTTACTGGAGTACCTGTGCTATATGCTGCATTCGCATCTAACCAGCCTGTGACGGACGTAGCTGGATCACCTGCAGCAGTTATTTTAACCCAAATCTTACAACTATCTGACGTTTGCTCTCAACCACTATCAAAACCGCTTATATCCTTAAAAAGCAATGTTAAGAGAGTCGTTGTCTTAATCGCACCTAATTTCTGACACCATCATCGCATGTCCACTACATCATAGTAATAGTCAGGTCCGGCCGGATTACAACTTGAATAGTCGAAAGGGGCCGGGTAATGAAATTTGTTATTAGAATATTGTAACTCTTCAGTATATGGCCATGATGCTCCGCCAGACACAAGTTCCTCAGTTGAATCTCACGAGCCTCCAAAATCTGCGTTGCCTCTTCCAGCTATACCATACTCGGGATATCCAGAAGCGCCCATACCACCGGCTCTAACACGTTCCTTCGATTCCACTCTACTTCTACTATCAATAGCAAAATTGGTTGCTAATGAAGTGGTGTGTATAGGATATTGGTTTAAACCGTACCAACTGGTATCAGCTGGGTAACCCTCATACGTAATAGATGGATTAATTGCATACGCATCAGTATGAACTGCAACTCCAGAACACACAGAAGAATAATCGCCCGATGAAACTGCACTACCTGCTGATTGGTCTAATCCGAGATCAGTGCACCCACTAATTAGTGTTCTGCCAATCGCTGTTGAATTATAATAAAACTGGCTAACACCACTTACTACAGTAAAACTCGTTCCATAATGTGAGCCTTTACCGAGATAAGGGACCCCACTTAAATAGCGGGTATTGGCAGATATATAATCTAAAGTATTATCTTTTACTTCCACATTTTGTTCATCAACTTTATATACAGTATAAGAAGCAGTTCCCGTTAAGCTATGTCGCAATTCGTATTTAGTTCCGTATGGAGCTCCAGTAAATGTTCATAAGGGCCATGTATCTACTATTGCTGCCGTTAATTCTCAATAGACTCCACTATTAACAGTATTAGCCCAGGGATCAGTATCCGACGTGATAATCAAGTCAGGCGTATGGAGATTACCCGGATAATGTCCTATATCACCAGACCCAGATGGGGCATTACCTGACGTCAGTACGCAAGATCCTCCTTCGATTGACGAGTAACCTATATGCTCACGTCAAGCAGTTAATGTTCCCGCCTGGCCATTATAAAAATTATGAACGGCAAAAAAAGGATTAGTAGAATAGGCGCCAACTGCTCCCTCTCTAACTGATAACTGCTCCGTAGTTTGAAATTCTGATTCACCATACATGGTTCCTGCTCCTTGTAAAGTCCCTGCTAAATTATAAACGCCCCCTGGTATAGTTATATGGCCTGGATAACTCTCTCCCAGAAACATAACACTAGCACCTAAAGTTATAGGTTTATTTATAGTATCAAAAACGTCACTATATTCAACTCCCTTTGCCACTCTTTCACCAAAATTTTGAATATAATCCTGCGAGAGTTTAGTATATGTTAAGTCATTTAAAGTGCTCATAAGTGGGCTCGGTGCTACGCTTTGGCTGTGCACTGAAGCTAGGCCTGAATACACTGCAACACCACTTACTTCTACTCCATCCATAGCATCAGCTATAGCGGCAAGCTCAAATACAGTTATATTCTCTTTACTGGGCTCAAAAGTTTTTAGCCGGGATTCTTCAGAAATCATAAATGCTGCCCCGCTATACGTTGTATAAAAGCCGCTGCCCGTTGTCAAAATACAGTCTCCGGTCCCTTCCATAAGTCGATTTCGTAGTACTTCCGGAAGTAAAAAATGGCTATATTCTGGTTGTTCCACACATAGATCTCGTATAGTATTTATATCGTTCATATTAATACCAGGAATTGCCTTAATATCTTCTAACGTTTTGTTAGGAGTTTTATTTATCTGTGCTCACAGCTCAGGTTTATTTATTCTAACATCTTCTAGGATATCAATATACTTCTCTCTAATTGCATAATTATATGAATTACCTGGCAACTCGTTTTCTTTAACGCCCTCGGCAATTAACTTTGGATCATTATGTCGTGATCCTTTTGCTTTTCGTGTTATCGCCATAATTCTTCTCCCTTATTGTTTTTGATAATAAATGCCAATATTATCAGTTTTTAATATATTTATCGTTCCACCGTTATCTGTGTCGTGGACAACTATACTTCTCGTCTCAAGATGAAAATCAGTTGGTCCAACACTGTCTGATTGGTCCGTATGTGATAAGTAATACATCCCATTTATCACAAGTAATACGGAGCCGTTTAAAACTTTAGCACTAGGGATATCCTCATCAAAACTAGTTAATTGAAACTCAGCTCCTAATGTATGTGCGATGAAAGTTTCGCCTGTATGTTTTTCATAGAAAAGCGCATTTTGAAACAACATCATTGAATTAATACGTGCTTCCAATTCAAGATCATTTGTATTTCACTTGTTGCGCCCAGTGTTAAAATTATCATTCAACTCCACTGGTTTTATTGGTACATTAATTGGCATTTATATCATATACCTTATCTTCTAATGCAATTAAACTACATTGTGCACTTTGTTCAACTACAAAACCTTTTTTTTCTACACTTCTTACTGCTCTGACAGCTCATCGTTTATTAGATTCATCAACAATTACATCCCTTACTTTCAAAGGGGGATAATTTAGCATGGTTAATAAAGAGTCTGATGGGCGTCATTCGCCATACATTGTTATTTGATTATATTTTGGTGAAGGATTCATCATTCCTGTAACTGATAATGCGGCAAAATAGCCATCTGCTCACCCAGTTCCATGACATTCAGCACAATCGTCTCAGCGTATTCGCATTAAGGTAGAATCTCAACATAAACTGCAACGCGTTCCAAATGTACGACGCTTTAAAATTTTAAAGGACCTCCCAGAAAATCTTTCTAATATAAGAGCTTTACGACGTAAAATTTCGATACAATATGTGTCGGCACTCTCATCGCGCAAGTACCCAGCCGGTGTTGGTCCTATATCGGGATCTCCATCGCTCGCTGGCATTGCAGATGATTGCGCATCAGTTTTAAGGTTCGCCCCATAGCTAAAAAAGGGCTCAGTTCCATCTACAATAGTCAATGCATGCTTCGTTTCAAATTTTGGACTAGTGCCAGTAAAGCTACCAGCATGAAGTCCTGGCGAAGCAGAATCTGCTAACGTTCCATCAAATTGTCATCATGCTACTATACCAGAATCACTAGATCTATCAGCGCCCGGACCTTCTGCAAATACTGTTGGAACTGATGATGATGCTATATTATATAACGCCACGGAGTCAATAGATCCTGAAAACGCTCCTAGCCCGGCCCCGTCAACTGCTCCAAATAATATGGAGTTACTATTATTACTATTAATAACCTGTCCCGCTGTAGCAAAGTCCTCTAAAATACCATTTACATATAGTTTTATATCTAAACCATCACAAACCGCAGCAAAATGGTACCATTGCTGTGTCGCTAAAGCAATATTGCTAATAAGACTTACTGATGACCCTACATCAGCACGTGTAAATACTACATTACGATTACTATCTAATGTCACTGTTCAGCCAACCCCTGTTCCGGAATTATATTTACTAATAACAGCTTGGTTCCATGTATCCTCGTCTTTCCGTATTCACCCTGACACTGAAAAATTCGTAAAAATAAAATTGGTATGATGAGCCGCTGTAACATGCCCAGGGTTACTAAAAGGTTGTAATAACAACGCTGTCCGGTCTGTATCAAATTTTGGTCCACCACTAAGAAGTCCCGGACTGCCAGCAAATTCTGAAACTATAATATCATCAAAAGTAGCTAAACTTGTATGACTGATACTACTGCTATTAAGCAGTCAGAGATAAGTAACTGCACTTGTTGCTCTAAAATAAAATTTATATTGCGCCCAATCCAGTGTAGATGCCACAGTTCGTCCATGAACAAAATTTGCGCCAGTTTGAGTATTACTTGTGTCTGACTTTGTTATTCGTGCTTGTAACGTACTACTGTTTGTATCAGTGTGCATATAATATGCAACTTTATACACTTTTCCAATAGTTGTAGAAAAGCTCCTATAAACGTGCGTATCGGTCGTATCGGATGTCGATACTGTTTGAGAAGAACTCCCAGCATATGGAGCTGTAGTCTCTTCTAAAGTAATTGGTGTGCCAGTAACTGATCAACCTGAGGCTACACCATTTGTATATGTACCCTCCATATCTGCATTAACTATAGCAGTTAATGTTGTATCCACTTGATCCGCAACTACGGAGTTCGGACCTTCTGCGCTTAAATAGCCTAAATCATCTTCTACTCCGTCTCCCATTCTCCAATAACCAGCCAACCCCGACATCGATGGAACATCTGCAAAAGTACTTGTATATAAGTTTTCGACCTCGATTGCTGAAAGCGCTTTATCGTTAAATATTGCAACCTCGTCAATGCCACCATTCCATGGCTTATCATCATGCCCATTGCTGCCTATTACTGCAGAGCCCGTATGTCCTGTAACAGCTTGGATACCATGCCCAGTATTAGTTTGCCGTAATACCCCATCAATATAAAGATATCAGGTCATATCATCTATCACAGCAGCCACGTGATGCCAACTTCCATCATTTCAACCAACACCATTATTATTATCTGTTAATCATACATGTTCCGAATTGGCCTGATTTCGTGCAAGAAATCCTAAATAGCCCGCAAGGACATTATTTGAATTGTCAGTATTTGCAATCAGTGAGAATAATGAGCTAGGTGCGATATGGGAAGGGTTTCGATCAATTGCGACTGCATATGTTACTGCATTCCCATAGTCTGTTTTAATTCATGCACTAATACTAACTTTGCTTACAGGACCTTTGATCAATGCGTTGCTTGGGCCCACATTGAGATATCCACGTGCTCATCCTGTAGTAGCCTGTGCATCCTCACCGTGAAGGTCTAAAAAATATTGATTTGACTGTGCACTTTCTATAGGCCAATACCCAGCTAGGCCAGTCATTCCTGTTAAATTTTTTACATAGGCTCCCGCTGTTAATTCAGCAACATCAACAATAGTATTAAAAATTGCTACTTGATCGATTAATGCTGTTGCATATTTTATAGTTGAATCTACGGTTCTTCGTCGTCCAAGATCAAGATCACAATTGCTCGCGAATATAGAGCCTGGAATTGTGCCGGAAATCAAACCGTCACTTACCGTACCGTCTATATAAACTTGTAATAAAGTTGAGGGAGTAAATGTAGCAACAATATGATGCCAGTTTGTATCGACTATTGAAGTTGCAGAAGTTCGTGTCGCGTAATTAACAGTACCGCCATCCCATGATACTGAAATTTGAACCTTATTACTAGAATTTATGCCAAATCATACGCTCCTATTATCATTACCAGTATCTGTGTATCACTTGGCTAAAACTGTGTCCTCAGCACCAGTAGCACTTCGTTTTATTCAGGCAGAGAGGGTAAAGGATGTCTCAGCGGGGAATAGTGTATTATCACTGTCATGGATGACAGCATAATCTAGGTGTGCAGCATTTAAATTTAATGAGGAAAAGTTGTCATTAGTCCCTATAGTCCGGGCTTCAACTTTCAATTTATAAAATCATGTGCGATACGGATCATATAAATTAGCGATACCAGTATCAACATAGCCAAAATCATTAGCGGACAGTCCTGAGACCACCATATCATAGCCTGATAGATCATCTCCTCCCACTCCTGGTGATTCAGACCGTCAAACAGATACAACAAAATCCGACAAGGTCTCTTTTGTAGGCTCAAACTCTCACGTAATATTTCGAGAATCTACATTTGAGATTGAAACATCAACATCCTTAATACTCAACATTACACTGTCTCGCCGCCGCTACCAGTGTTTAGGTATTCAGAATGTACACCTCCATAACCGGCTTCGACATTTTTTCCAATTTTCATCAGTTGTACGCCTTTTTGATATTTGGCAATAAGGACATTAAAATAATTAACATATCTACCATATTTATCTAAATCTTGTACAGTGACACCGCCAGAATCATTATATGTTACGGTGTTGCGTGCAGATAAGATTCCTTTACGTGTTAAAATTTGTAATACAGTTCCCAGCTGTAAAAGATTAAAGCTGGGAATTGTTTGTATAGTATAGCTACTATTTGGTAAAAATTCATAATTTATTTCATCTAAAGTATCTTTCATAGAATTAAAAATTTCAATGTCACTTGATTCTTCAACGCCGTCTAATTTATTGGACGTAGAAAAGTCGCCCAAGTAAAGTCTAATCCGATCAACATATAATTGTTCTTCAAATGAAATAATGACGGGAATCATGTCACTAGGTTTAAGCATTATCGTAATCCTCCATTACTACAACAGATAATGTACCGCTAGTAGGTATTGTAAGTTTATCACCGTTATCATATACTACCTCAAACTCACCCAAATACACGCCGGCCACATCTGTGTCTGCAGGAACTCATGCATAACGAATTTGACCAGTTGTATCATCTATTATCGTACAAGCGCTTCTGTTTATCTTTATTGTCTGTTTTGTTGTAGCATCTACCATTGTAAAATTTACGCCTGCGACTGCAGCTGACAGATCAATTGCCACACCATCTATATCTTGTAGAGACACATCAAGATGAGGTCTCGTATCATGTCGTTTCATAAATATTGTACTAGATGCCATTAGTTAACTCCTTTATGTCTTTTTCAACTTTGTTTTTTTCGTATCACTTATTACCTCAACTGCGGTTTTACTAGAAACTAGGGTAGCCGTACCATGTGAGAAGTTTACAACTTCTACTTCAGTCTTCTGCGCTGTAGCAAGTACTACTTGAGCCGCATATATATCTTGTAACTGAGCTTCCGTTAAGTTTGTCTGCAATACTAACGCTTCCGAAGAACCCGCTGTTTCATTCTCTAACTGCATTGCTACCGCATTTAGTACTTCAACTCCAAATTGAGCTTGTGATAAAGCCACCAGCTGTTGACTTGCAACACTTGTAATTACTGATGATGTACTGCCATTAGTCCTATTATATAGTTGTGTTGCTGTTGCTCCATTCTTAAGACCTAAATCGCGATCATCCTGGTCCGCAGGTGAAATCATTGTAAGTAATAAGTCACCAAATTGAAGGTCCGCAAAATCCGAATTAAACCCAGCTGATGCACCTCAGGACCCTTCAACCGACAAAGGAAAAATTTGTGGGTCTCCCCCCAACTCTAAAATAGCTTGTTGATATGGTTCATGTAATCGCAGCACTGTGATTTAATATAAGATGAACAGGCCAGTTAGTCAAGAATATTTTTAAACAAAAAGGGAGCCACATGGACTCCCTTTAAGTTCTATATTTGTAGGTCTAGTCTACTAGATCTACACTAGTTCCGTATATGCACATGCAGCAGAGTTACCAATTCCTAAACCAAGTGTTTCATAAGCAGAAAATGTAATTACATTTTTCTTCTTATCGATATAGAATTTAGTATCATTCAATACAAAGAAATTCCCGAAGAATTCCTGAGCAGCAAATGTGTAAATACGATCTTTAGATGCACTGCTCTGAAGCATACTAACTTTATTAGAAACAATCAGTTTACGTCCAAAAAGTGTTGCGTATGTGTAACCATTCACAGACACTTCAGAACCAACTGCGTCACCAACTGTTGTAGCATCCCACAAAAACAGTTTATTAAACATCGTATTACTCATAAGGATTAACTCTGCACGAAGTTCATTGCCATCAAGTTCATTGAACAATCCTTCGAACATAGATTTTTCAAAAGCGTCTGTAGCAGTAAGTGCTACACCAGTTGAAGTGTTACCGGCTGCTGCTGCTGCTGTATTTACTGCAGAAATGAAATGTTCGTCCTCAATACGCTGAATATCTTTAACGCTGTTGCGTTCGATAACTTCAGTAAGAGGCATTTCATAAGCTAACAGCTCTTCTTCAGTTTTTTGAAAATCTTCTGAACTAATCATGAAAAATGGAATCTCATACCGATCACCTTGTAGGTAATTAGTAGTTGGGGCTCCACGAAAATTCAGAGTCATAGCCTTAGAATCGGGCTCGATGTCGACGATCTTAACAAGACCATCATGATTTACGGATCTTTGCAGATCAGCTTTTGTTACATATTCTGGTTGAATTACCTTTCTTGCAAAAGATACTTCTCTCAGTTTATTACGTATGAAGGCTGAACCTTCCTGAGCTACTTTCTGTAGTCCTTCAGGAGAGTTCAACTTCTGAACAAAAAGTTCATTTATTGTTGAAGCGGATATATTATCACTCATTTTTATGATCTCCTAATTATACAGTTATGTACTCAAGTACGTTATCGTAAGAATTGCCTTTAAAACTAACTCCATCTTCCAGATTACCTAAAGCATAGCCAATAACTGTATCACCAGCAGCGACAGCTGCGTTAGTCAGCGTGCCAGAAGCGGTTACAGTCAATGGGTCACCTGCAGCATAAGTTGCATCAACACACTGGTCGGTTTTTGCTCTATAGGTACCGTGCAATAAAGTCAAGCCACCTGTTGCGCCTACATCTGGACTCCAGCCTTCTTCAGCTGTATTGCCAGCATTTCGACTTGATTCGTTCCAAATCTGAAATGCCATTTTGTCCGCAGTAGGAGCAGCCAGGTCATAGTCTACAAAACTACCCTGGACAGCGCCCGTCATTATTGTACCGGAGCCTTCAATCTTCATGATAGAGTTTACATCACTAAGTAAAATCAACATTAGTTATTACCTCCTGTTATAGCTGAAAAATTTCAACTATTTTTTGTTTTAGTACTCTTCAAGTAGCATGCGAGTTAAGGGGTCCAGAGTTCCGTCATCCTGAGGACGATCGCTTAATGTTCCGAAAGTGAAGTCAGAACTTGCATTCTTTCGTAGTTCGATCGCCTTCTCAATAACCTCTAGCTCCTTAGGCGTCTTAGATTTAAAATGTTCAAATACATCCAAAATCTCTTCAGACGCAATACTACCTGACTTTAATAAGTCAGAAACTAAGGTTTGCGCTCGCTCAAAATTAGAATGTTTCTCCAAAAGACTATCATTCTCCTCCTGAAGTTTTCTAATAGCTTGCGCAGCTACCTTGTTCAGCTTCTGCTGATCCATAATACTTTATGAATCCTTTTCTTCTACTCGTTAGAGCTGTCAGAATTTTTAAGCTCATCAACAAAAGAACGTGCCATAATCTGACCGGCTTCAATGTATTCTGCAACTTTTTCTACATTTTCTTCTTCGTCAATATCCTTATCAATAAGATAAGAAGCAAGCTTAACTACATCACCTTCAGCATACTCATTGCCATACTCTTCTGTTAAAAGGGTATTAGCAGCTTCGGCATATTTTGCAATAACACCAACACGATCATGAACTAACGCTTCAGCTTCTTTATTTATCTGAGCTTCGGCTTCATTTTCTTGAGCAGCTTTTTGCATATTATTGTATGTATCCATTAAATTACTCATTAGAATCTTCCTCCTGAAAATAGGTATTGTATAAATTACTAATTATGCGAGATTCTGGAGACTCTTCCTTATCTGCCGAGGCAGCCTTTATTCTACTATCAGATGCAGTTGAACCTGCAGTTTCATCTGGTGCTTTAGCTGGCACTGGTGCTGGCTGAGCTGCTACTTGCACATAAGATCCTGAACGTGCGGCACCCTCAAGCTCCTGAAGTTTTGCTACAACTGCGTCAACTTTACCACCTTCTGGAATATCGCCTTTAACGAGTTCATTAATGCCTTTTTTAGCATCATCCATATTAGGTGTATATGGGCCATCGCCAACTGCAAGTTTTTGCAACTCATCCATAAAAGCTTTAGCCATGATACGTCCTTGTGCATCATATTCAGCTGCGACTTTTTCAAGATCAGGGGCATCTTCCGGGTTAGCTTCAGTAGTTTCAGATGATTCTTCAGCAGCTGTTTTTTCAGCAGGCTCTTCAGGTGTTTCTTCAGAAGTTTCTTCAACTGCTTCAGGTTTTTCGTCAACTACGCCTTCTGCAAATGTTTCTTCGGCTGTCTTCTCTTGCTCTAAAGACGCCAGAATTTCATCTATGTTTAATCCTTTAGCCATATTACTAATTCTCCTTGTTTGTACTGTTTTAGTTACAGTATTAACTGGTTATATATTACATTTAGGGAATTATTATCTAACTTCGACAATAACTCTGCTCTTTTAATAAGCCTCATTCCCGTGGAAAGTGTGCCACTCATTCCAGCAGCTGTTAGAAAAGGATGTTTACGTACAAAGTTATCAAATTTAGAAATCGCTTTCTTTCTACGTACATCTGCTTCTGCTGCACCTGCTAGAAAATAGCTAATAGGAACGGTTACAAACATGCTAGGTACAAACGTCCCGGCAGTTTTTTTAAAATAAGTATCTTGCATAGCAAGAGAACCCATCGTTCCAGTTCCTACCATTAACGGCATAATTCACGGGTGTTTCGCAACAACACGCTTAAATCCACCAACATTGGGAGAACTCATTAATTTCGCAAACCCAGTGTATAGTGCTCCTAATCCAGCTAACGCCCCAAAGGGACTTTTTGTCGGCTTGAATATAGGATCTTCTTCTGTTCCAAGAAGCATCTTGCGTAATTGGCTATGCTCCCGTTTAGGCTGTTTATTCCATTCCAACTCACTTTCTGCTGGATTTGGTTTTGGGAACAGCCCATACTTTTCCAATAAAGCTCGAAGAACTTCAAGATCGATGTCATCCATTTCTGGCTGTTTTTCCTTTTTTCCAAACGGAAATTCGGCCAGTTTTTCTACTGCTCGAGACACCACGATCGACTTGTTTAAACTAAGGTCCAGTACACTATCTTTCAAAGCCGAGGCAACTTTAACATCAAAGTTGTCTACCTTCACACCATTAGGTACTACGGCCGTATTTGGATCAGCTTCAAAGACAGCGTTTATGGACTCTAATTTTTCTGCCAATTTATCAAAACCAACAGAGTTTAAAGCAAGTTTTTGAAAATCTTGCCTTGATGGCATCATTTTCAAGGTCAGCATAGTTGATAAAATACTATCAAAACTATACTTAGAAAGCTGCTTGACAACATCGTCTCGTAGCTTTCCTTGGCTACTAATTAGTAAAGCATCTGGATCCTTACTAAACTCAACATCAGTAGGCAAAACTACTTTTTTCTTAATTGCGCCTTCTGCTGCTAAGTCACTAACTTTGGCTAAATCAAGCCCAAGTTGAGCGCTTAACTGTGGCCGGCTATTAAGTCCGGCTACTTTAGATAAAAATCCAGCTGTACTATCAGCAGGTATGGTTACAACACTTAAATCAAAAAATTTGGGCCTTGTATTAACGGCATACACACGGCGCCCATCATCATATACATTATTCATTTCATCTTTTAAATGCCCACAATATTGGGCTAAAGTCTTAGCACGATTCCCACAAATAGAGCATACATCAAAAGGTACTTTACATCCCATGGATACTGCAGGTAACTCTCCGTGAAGAAGACGATCAACTACAGAGGCTGCTTTGTTATCATCTAGTTCTAAAACGAGTTCCACTCTATTCATTTGTGGATTATAATAAGAGAACGAGACGCGCCCCATAGCCTTACGAGGATCCTTATTAATATGATGTTTATAAACATGGCCATTAGATTCAAACGTCTTATGATAATCCTTCAATGCTTGAATAGGAAAATAGTCGCCATTTCTATTTGAGCCATAGTGCTCGCCAGCAGACATTGCATTCACAAGTGCGTACGTTTTTCCTGGTCGCTTAGTTAATGTGCCTAAAAACTCCTGTAAAACCTCTGAATACGCGGAAGCTTTCTTACGTAAATTGCCAGGATGAATTAACGTAAGAACGTCCGAATGATGGTCACCATATTCGTATTCTAAGATTTTATCCACTATAACCCTCTTGTAATAGGTTAAGGTCCATCAAATGAGGACTTGCCTCACATGCCTACTGATTTAAACCCTAAACGGCCTTTATCAGCAATCTCTACTTGCTTCTTTTCAATATCTGCTAAATTTTTAATAGTTTCGTGGCTTGGGCCACCAAATTCATCCATCCTCAAAGCTTGTCGTATAAAAGCTCCTGCTGCTAATGGGTCTTTAGATAGGCCTGGAGAAAAAGTATATAAAGTCTCAAAATATTGTATTACTTTTTCGTATGGAAACTCCTTGAGTTCCGGATGTGCCTCAATAATTTGTTCAAAAATAGGCCCGCGCTCTTTTTCTTTACGGCGATTCCTCCACCACTCTACAGCACCTTCTGCTAATAATTCTGTCCCAATCGCTCCAGCAGCAATTAATGCGCCCTTACCAGCTCATCCTTTAACGGATTGTGCTAGACTTGGTTGGCCAAAAAATGGTAGTGCTAATTTTGTAATACCTTGTTTAAAAGACATTTTATATTTGGTTTCTATATTGCGGAGGTAACATACGTTTCTGCAGAATCTCTCCTTGTTGTCGACGACCTTTAGACTTTCCCATTTGGTATGCGCCTGCGCCGCCTAAACCTACTAAAACCAATTTCTTATGAGCTGCGATGGCTTTCGCAATACCAGCGGCTGCGCCAGTAGCTACTTGCCCACTTCCCAATAATAATTTTTTTAGGCCACCAAGAACATTGGCCTGCTTTCTTAATTCTTCATATTTTTCAGTAAAAGTTACAAAAGCCCCTGCAATTTTATTAAAGCGATCTCCAAGATATTCTAACTCTTCGCCTAATTTATATAAACCAGACTTGGGATTAATAACACCAGTGTAAGATGCTTCTTTACTAATATCTATATGCGGTAATGTTTCCTTCATATAATCTGTAAAATCATCCATAATATGTCCAGCATAAGTAGGAGTTGCAACCTTAATTATTTCAAATATATTTTGTATAGGCTCATTAGTTAACACCGCCTGCTTTGTAAAATCCCATACTTTGTTATAATTAACCATAAACTCCCGCTGGGTATTTGTCGCCTCATCAGAAATATAATTGCAAATACCTTCTATCTTAGAAGCCTCTTTACGTAATTCTGCATATGATGGCACAACCTCAGCAACTTTGTCTATCCCCTCTTGTGTCACGCCTGGAAATAAATTAACTGACGCTGTTTTTACAGGAGGATTTTCATAGTCCATATCAGTTCCACTTTTATCTACATTACTGTCTGAAGTCAGCTCTGTGTAAATAGCCTTAGCATTCGCTAATGGGAAATCGACATATTTATCTGACGAAGCTTTAATTAAATTAAGATAGGCGTCAACATTTGCTGTCTCAACAACACGATGAACTTGCTGTAAATTTAAATTATTATCCGCAGCAGTCTTTAAAATGGAACTATTCATCAACGTACCATCGCTTATATAGGCCAAAGCGGCCGTTTTACCAAAATTTTCTAAATCAAACGGTGTAATCATAGTCTTTTAATATAGTATCTTCACTAAATGTTGTCAAGCTATTTTTTACAAGTCTTTAAAGGAACTCATGCCAAAATACATCTCTGCACCTAATACTGCAAATAACGTTGCATGAAAAAAGTCGTCAGGACCTTTATTAATATACCGTAATGTGTTAGTTTCCAGCTTATAGTCCATCTGTATATTTAAAATATCTTGTAATAAAATTTCTAACTTGTCATCATGTTTAGGAAAAACAATCTCCTTATTTTTAAATTTTTCAAACATATTAGCCATCATTTGTGTCCGATTAAGAGTATAGGCCGGTAATTTACTATTTCACTTAACCATTTCTTTTTGATTAGGCAGGTGTTGAAAAGAAATAACTTTCTGCTCCCCCAGGGTTTTTCGTAACACTGAGTTTGAAGCTTCCCCCATACCATAATCACTACATAAATTAATACAGTTTCAATCAGTCATATGTTTTACAATATCATCATGAATAAAGCTATATTCAGCCTCTTTACCTGTATAACGTTTACCATATAATACCTCATAGCGTCCAGAATGTCGTCTAACAATTGAAAGATTAGTAAAAGATCTGTCCGAATTTACGGGCCCATAATCAAGCCCTAAAAAAAGATCTCCTGATTTATCATGTTTACTTGGTTTTGTCGTCATTTGTCTATCACCACAACATGCGTAAAGTTCGTCTCGAGTAATAGGAGCTGCGCCCACATCTCACGGCTTAGCTAACGTTTCATTCATAAACACCGCTTTAGACACAGTATTTTGCTTTAAGATTACATCACGTGCTCAGTCAACTCACGGTGCGTTGTGGAAATGTAATAAGCATACTCGGAAGCCAGTATAAGGGGCATTTTCTGCTCCAGTCGAAACTCACTGGCCTGTCTTTGCATAAAGTGAGCGATGACAATACTTACACATTAACTGGTCAGGTCCGATCGAGTCTTCATCTAAAATATTTCATTTATTACAATGTTCACACTTAGGCATCCATTCATACTGTGTAGAATTTTCTCAGCGCTCTTCTAAAGGCCCTAGACTTAGTTTAGGAGTACCTGAAAATCAACTAAACTTATGTAACGAGCGTGACATAGTTTCTTCAATCACAGGAATATTATCTTCTAACTGGTCTTGTACCTCATCAAATAAACACATATCCGAAGAGTATCCTCTAACACGGTCTGCATTTAAATGGGCATAACGTAAATACATACGTGATCCATTTAATAGCTGCTTCATAAAAACGTTTTGAATCAAAGTAGAATTTAAATAGTGTTTTTTAACAAAAGTACTCTGCTCTAAAACTGGTGCTACTCTATCATGAGAAAACACTTTCGTTTGATCTACTGAGGGGGATATATATAATGTTTTAAAATGCGGATGCATAATACTTTTCGTTACCATTATATTTGATAAGGTTGTTGATTTAGCTGTCTGCCTACTAAATTTTAATACAACCCGAGGATCACTACAATTATAAACAGCACGTAAGTACGGATAATCTGTCAATGAAAAACGGCGACCATTTAAATATAAAAAAGTCTCCGAGAAATCACTGGGCATTAGTTCAACTACTTTTTTACTCATTACTTGCCCGTTTTGAATTTCGTACGAAATTTAGCTTTCTGTGCTTTACGAAGTCGGCGCCGTTTCGCAGAAGGTTTCTCATAAAACTGACGTGCTCGGACCTCCTCTAAAATTTGACTCTTTTCAACACGCTTTTTAAGGCGACGTAACGCACTAGTCACATCATTATTATAAACATGTACCCGTACGCCAACATCTTTATTTTTTGGACGAGGCTTGCCCTTCCCCCGATAACGAGATTTATTCACTATGTCGGTATGATTTTAGGCCTTTTAAAACACGGCCATATTGCCCATGCTCAATCAACTTATACAATATATTACGAAAAGAACGGCGAGGAATTCCTCAACCCGACCCATAAGCTAATTCACGGCCTGCATGTAATTGTTGTTCTGCTTCTAATAAGCGTTTTACATCTGCTTCTAATTCAAGTTGCTTCGAACGTAACTCACGATCTACATTACTGGCCTGTGTCAAAGACTTATAATCAAGTAAATCTTTGTTATATTCATCACTAAGTCTAGCAAAATGTCTTGCAAAGATCTTAGCAGATGCCACTTCTTTTGCAAATTCTACTGCAGGATCCTTTATAGAATCCCTAGATGATGGTTCTTTTATTCATTTATCCTCTATTACACTATATACCCCGTACGCTGAATAGCTAAAGGGGGTGTCTGATACATAATAACTAATATAAAAATTAATGGGGTGTTTCGTGCCTGGAGCCAAAGTTTCATTGTAAGCACGCATCTTTACATGATACAGTTTCACTTCCTCTTTTGACACGTTCGCGCGTAGGTAAACATTCACATCTATATCTGATGTCTCTTTATACTTATAGCCTGTAATAGACCCAATAATATAAACCTTGGCAACAAGTGTCTTAGGTACTACATCATATAATTTACTAAGTATATAATTGCTAATAGGGGGACGAAGTTTATAGGTGCCATTAATATCAGACCAAACATCCCAAGGAAGAGTGTCTTGTGGAGCATCAAGAAGACCGGCTAATTTTTGTCCGGAGGCTTTAGTGGCCATTACTTAAGTTTCTTTGATTTAGCTCTCGTAGCAATAAGAACTTCAGATTTTGCAGGGGGACTTACTGCAATAGGAATATCATCAACTTTTTTATGTATATAAGTTTTAGAGGTATCAGGGGATTCATGAGTTAATAACGGACTCTGTATATAATCATCTTTTGGCACTTTCGAGGCCGCCCATTTTTTCCCTAAGTGAGGTCAATCGCGCTTTAGAGCTTGCCAACTACTTTTAAGGTTTGCCCAACTCCTACGACGCCGTTCTTTTGTAGGCGCCTCATCCTCTGCTTCTTTTACTAAACCAGTAAATTTAAACATTAGGCTTTTGAGTACCCTGCGTCAGCTCCTAAAGACTTAGCTTGAGACCTAAGTTGTTGAATCACCTGCTCATACTTTGCTTGATCCATGGGAGAATCATAAGTATGTGCAATTTGCTCGCCACCAGACTGTCTGTTATATCTATCATATTCACTCTGGGTCATTTGCTTTTTATTAGCGTAAATTTCATTCGCTCTTGCTCCCTCTGGCGTCTTCCTATATTTTGTGCCTTTCGAATATCCGCCAGCTAATAAATATTTAGAAATTCCTCTTCCAGAGTTACTGGCGGAGGACCCTCTATCGCTTAATCCTATACCATCCCCACCGCCGCCTACATTATCACTGGAATAATCTGTATTTGGATTACTCCTTTGCTCGCCACCAAATCATTGGTTTGCTTTATTTTGTGTAGTAGTACTACCGCTAGGTGGAACAGGCGGTGCGGTTGAAGATGCGGGTGTACTGGTCTTTGGGTTTTTCTTAGCTTCCTCTTTACTAGCAGCTTCACCTTTTGAAACTGATTCTCCCGATCTTTTTGCATTTTTCAGAAATCCTAACTCTTTAAACATTTAAACTCTCCTTTTTTTATGCTTTTGGCATTTTTTTGCCAGAAAAAACTCAGTCTTCCATTAATCGCATATACTTTTCATCCTGCTTAGCCTTAGTAATTGCTTTCGCACTTTGTTTATTTTTACTAACGATTCTTTTTAAAATATCCATTTCTTTCTTACTAAGTTTCAATGCGCATTTATTAAATCCTAATTTATTTAGACCCAAACCATTTCCTCCGTTTTTTACTTTTAGCTTTCTCCTTAAAGAATGTGCCATCTACAGTATTTGTACTATCACGTTTTCATATCGATAATAATTGGGCCTTTGCTTCAGGATCTGGTGTGCTCGCAATAGCTTTGTCAATGTTCGCTTTATGTTTACTTAAAAATAATTCATAGCGTTTTGGTAGCGCTATTGTTGTATCTTTAACAGCCTCTGCCATTACAGAGATCCTTCTTCGTTTGTCAAGTCATCAATATGTATAGGTTTTGCTATACCACTTTTCGTCTCAGAAAGTTTAAATTCGATATCGTCAAAAAGATCTTCACTTGTAGCTTTCTCTCCTGCTATACGATCAATTCTATCTGATAATTTTACAGCTAAGGCTCCTCACTTTTGAGCTAATTCGGGATCAACACGTGCACGTTCTTTAAAATTATAATAAGAATCAGACATCATATCACGTAGCATCATATCAAATGATTTATCAGGGGCTGCTCCTAATTTTCATAACAAATAGTCCTTATCCCCTTTAAGAGCAATTTTATAAAATTTCTTCATGTCGGGGTCTGAAACTGCTTCAACTAGACGTTTTTTATCCGCAAAACTAAATTCAGTTACATCAAAAAAGTATTTTAAAAATAATTTTATATTCTCATGTGAGTATTCAACATTATATTTACCGTTTACTATTAGCTCAATATCTTCAGATGTTATATTAGAGATAGCTAAGCTAGAAATAAGACGCTTCATTAAAGGGTCGTCTAAAATTGTCATGGCACCTTCAATACTAACAACATCAATACTAGGCGTGTATATATCAAACAAATGTCCATACATTTCTTCAATATTTCAATCTTTAAGTCATTGTGATTCTATACTAATAGAGGGATCTTTAAAGTAAGCTGGCTGCTCACTTTTCAAAGTCTCGTGAAGTTGTTGTACTCCTGGTAAAGGAAAGGTTAAATTATATTTACTTAACCGGTCTAAAATCTCTTCGGGGCCTAAACGCCCAGCAACTAGTGTTTTCACAAATCGTTCGTGGGGATATAACATAGTTACAATCTTTCTGCCCTACAAGCAGCATTCTGGCAAACTCACACACGACGGCTTGCAGTGTTAGGTCTCAGAACTCGTTGAGAAGCCTGTACGCCTTTCTTCCCACAAACTCGGCATGTCCGCGGTCGTGCCAGCTTAGAAGGTGTCTTTTTTAATAGACTAGCCATTAAACATTTCTTTTAAGGCTGTTTTATCCAAAGCCATTTTTGTTTCTCAACGCTCAAAGTGACTATCGGCTTTTCCACTAAATAAATTATTTACTTTATCTTTTAATTCTGCTCAATTTGCAGGCTTATATTCTTCGGCAACTTTAGTAAAAACTTCTGCAAAGTCTTGGTCGGTAACAAACTCTTTTTTATGAGACTCCTTAAAAAACTCGATTTTTTCATCAAGTGTTGGGTAATCTTTATTTATAAATTCACTCACGGTGTCATCTCCGGTTTCGTCAAAAAAATTGACTGTTATTTGTTCTCTAGACATCTTTAGTCCTCCTAAACCCTAATTTTGTTAGGCTAGAATATTTATTCTGTTGAGTAGATGCTGCCCCCTCTAACAAATATTTGGTTTCTAACTGGTCTGAATGTAATTGATACTTATCCCAAACTGTCTTATGTAACTTTTTAGCCTCAGTGCCTGGTAGCTGTGGGAATGTTGCGTGAAACGCTTTCAGACTTTCCTCAAACTGTTGTTGTTGGGCATCTGGCTCTGCAATTTCCGAAACTGCGGCTCCTCCAGCTGCGCCGACTGCTCCAGCACCAAGCATCTTCATAATCTGTTTTTTTGCCATCATTCTCTCCTAATTATTAAATAATGCGATTTTTGCTGCATAACCAATTGCTGTCAAAGCAGCTGGCATCATAATTCATAACATTTTTGTAACACCTGTTTTTCAGTTTTTTAAACTTTTTACTTCATGATGTAAGCCATCTATATCATCTGTACGCTTCTTAACATAGTCTCTAGTCTCTCGTGTTACGCGCGTATTATCATTTAGCTGTACAACAACTCCATCATCAGGGTTATATAATCTTTTTTCGAGCTTATGTAAATCTGTAGATAATTTCTCTTGGCCTGTCTGAAGCTCATCCATCTTAGCATGCATGCGATCTAAGTCGCCATTCGGAGAATTCTCCTCGATAATCTTTGTCAAAACTTCTACTACATCTTTAGATGTTACACGTTTTGGGGGCATTAATCGAAATCTCCAAAATAAAAATTAAGCACAGCATCATCTGGTTTGTCATTAAATGCTGCTATTGTATCGCCCTCGCCATTATAAATAGTCACTGGGGAATCCATCATCCCTACTGAAGTTTCCACCGTAGCGCCATACGTATCTTCCAAATAGTCTTTAATATGATCCGATACATCAGTATGAGGGGTCCTTCCACTGGTTTCTATTAAAAAATACATTAGAAATTACTTCTTATCTTCCAATATCCTCTTAGTTCCATAAGCACCGGCGGCTACTGTAGCAGCGCCTGTCACTTGTGGATTCTTTAGTAAGGCAGCACCAATATTACCACGATGCAAAAGCTCCTGTGCTTTTGGATTGGCCCTAGTCCCACCTTTTACAGCTTTACCTACCGCTTTACCAACAGAGCGAAGAAGTCGACCTGCATGTAAAGCAACACTGCTATCTTTTTCAAATTCGCCCACTAATGCAGCAATCTTTTTACCAATGGGTTTTACTTTAGGGAAAGCATTTTTTGGAGCGTGTGTTTTAATTGTAGGAGGGGCTTTAGTAGTACTATTAATATTACTATTTGCGCTCCCACTCACATTTTTATTTGCCTGTTTCACTTGAGAAGCTAAAACAGCTCCACCAATACTTGCTGTAGTATTTAGTTTACTAGACTTAAAAAAGATGCCTTGTTCCGGAGCTTTTTTATTTGAACCGCCTAAAGCATTAGAAGCTAAAAGTCCGCCTCCACCTAATGCTGTGCCCCCAATAACTTTCTTATATTTACTTTTCTCACCAACTAGGCGGGCTCCTACAGTTGAAACAAAACCTTCGTTTGTCGCCTTAGGATCAACTTTTGGCTCAATTTTTGGAATCTGTTTAGGAGGTTTAACTTTAGCCTGCTCTAAACCTTTAATAGCTGCACTCTGTTCTGCTTGAAACTGTTGTGCTTTAACTTTTTTATTTAATCGCCGTTTCTTTTGAGCGCCTGCTAACCAAGCCTTATCGCCGGCCTTTTCTTTTTGCCATGCCCTTTGCATGGTCTTTTTAGTGCCAGACCGAATTTGTTTACCTCGTGTAGCTAAAGTTTGAGCTTGGCCTTCTAATTTTTCTGCCTTCTGAAGCTGTGTAATTTGCTTAGGGTTATGAGTAACCTTGCCTGTAATACGTCCGATTCGATCGGTTGAATAAGTTACTTTACCAGCCTGTGTACTAGTAACACCCTTTACCCCTGTTTGGGCTCCTACTCTGGACTTAATAAACTTAGCTTGTAAAGATTTTGCTTTCCCTTGGACACCCTTAGCTGTTCCCTTGCCAAAAGCTTTAATTCCTTTAAGTAACGTTTTAACTCCAAGAAGACTTTCTTTAGTAAGTTCGCCATTAATTGCATCACTAAAATTATTATTCATTATGTACCCCACCAAATTTAAAACGTTCTGTTGGCCTCTTTGTAGAGTTTATAGCGTAAGAATAGGCGCCATATGATGGCACGGCTACTGCAGCTGCGCCCGCCGCTGTGGCAATACCCTTTGATGCCCCGCCTCCTACAATACCTTCACCAATTCTAGTAACTAATTTTTTATCTTTATGCGCAGAAATAGATGCTTCTAAAACCGCTTTTTCCTCTTTTAACTTGCCTTGCTGTTTCGCTATATTTGTAGCCCGTCGAGATTTTGAACGTTTCCACTGATCAAAACTTTTCTGCTCTTCTATAGCTGGAGCATACTTGCCACGAAACTTTTTAGCTTTTATCTTAGCTTGCATGTCAATACTGCCTAAATTGCCCTGACTCTTCACGTATACATTTTGCAATTTGAGCTGTCGTTTATGCCCTACTGCCGCAGCTGCGCCAGCCGCACGTGTTTCATGCTCGACCGATTTAGCAAAGCCTAAATGTCTCTGAGTAGTCGAAGGAATTTTAGCTCGCACATTTCGTGAAATACCGGCACGTGCTTTTCAATAACCTTGTTGAGATCTTAAGAGCGGATTTTTAGCAAAAGTTTTTAATCCTTTTCATGCTTTTGCTAACAGTGGGCCGCCCTCTTTGATCATACTAAGTGCTTCGTCATGATCGCCTAAAGACGCTATCTTATGAAGTTCATCTGAAAATGCGACTTCAAAATTTGGATTTTTAAACATAGTATTCTCCTTTGTTTGAATATACTGAACTGCGCTAACTTTGTCAAGCTGTTTGTCGAAGCTTCGCCAATCAGTATAATTCGTAGGAAGTTTGACCGGATTAGTCTGTTCTGTTTTAGAAACTTTATGCGCAATAGCGGCTGTGGCGCCAGAAGCAATTGCGGTTGGACCATACTTACCTGCACGATATAAAAGTTTGTCAGTAACAGTAAGTTGTGGCTTACCGCCACGAACTCGACGAGGAAACTGTACCTTACCGCCTCCACTAACCTCATAAGCCAAGTCTGGTGTCTTTCCACCTTCATATAATGACTTAGATGCTCGTTGTAACTCGCGTTGGGTCTGTATAGCTGCAGGATTACCTCTATACTCCCTTTTTAGAATAGTTTTCTGCCTTCAATTCAAAGGCAGGAGTTTTGTATACTGTTCAGGGCCTCGTGTAAGTTTTTTAGCAATAGCTTTACTAATAGGTTTATTAGCGCCAAAACCACTCATGATACCCATTACTACTGGGTCTAAGTGTTTAATGGCTCGTGCAATTGATTTTGCCAATTTAATCATCTTTATTCTCCTAGTCATAAATAAGTTTTTTCGTCCCATATAATGCGGCTCCGACCGCGAGGGGCTTCGTAAGATAAGTTGTCAGAGCTGCTCCCAAGAAAGGCAAACTTTTAAGTGCTGATTTAAAACCTTTCTGTCTAGCTAATTCTTTTACTGCAAAACCACTGGCACCGACTTCGGACGCTAAATCTCCCGATGCGGCAACAAACCCAGCCGCTGGAGCATACTTTGCTAAATCTTCATGTGATAGAGCTACAACACCGGCCGCAGGTCCCAACAAAGGTCCTAACTTTTTTGCCGTAATTATTGATGCACCTGCTATAGGATTTTTCAAGTAATGTTTTGCATGTCCAAGCTCATGTAATGCTTCCGGTATATTTTTACCGTGTGGTAAAGCCAATTTTGCTGAGCCCATAGTAGGTGGCAGTTTGCCCGATTTCAAAGACCGTTTTAAACTTTTGGTATCAAATGTTACCTCAGCACGGCCTACCGGACTTATGTTTTTAGCTTCTGCTCCTGAAGTAACCATAATGTTAGGAAGCTTATGTTTCTTCATAGCACTATTCAACATTTTTTTGGTTTCTTTAGTAAGTGGCACTACTTCTTGATTAACCAAAGGTGCGCCGACTACCCTGCCCACGGCATCACCGGCAACGTGTCCTGCAACAAACGCTCCTGGTGTGTATAGAAGAGCGTCAATGGGTTTACTCTGCTTCCCTTTAGGAGGCCCTTTCTGCAATATATTACTTATTTTCTCTATTCAATTCATTTATCTTAGTCCATTGCCACCTCTTCTTCGGCCACGATTTCCCTTACCACCTCGTCTTCGAGCAAATGTCTTCTCACCATCATCATTGATGGTAATCGTTGGTGTCGGTTTAGTATCCTGTTGATAGTTATCAGCCATAAGAAATGTTCCAAATAGGAATATAATTAGAAAGTATTTAATCATTAGAAAGTTTTACTCATATTTAATTGCCAAGTACCTTTGTTCGTATTTTTAGGGACCGTTAAAGCTATATTTGTTTGATTCTTATTATAAAGCGGCACACTTCGTGACTTAACCATATTGTGCAACTTAACAGCTTTTTGTACTTCAGGTGTCTTATATAAATAATCAGCTCCTTCATATGCTGACTGAGCCACGTTCCCCACTCCCTGAGCCACATTTCCCACTCCCTTTCCCACTCCCTTAAAAAAATTAGAGATAGGTCCAGGCTGTTTAGGGCTTGTCGTTTGGGATGTTAATTCCCCTCTAGCTATTTTCGTAAAACCTAATTTATGTAGTAGCATAAGCTGTTTACTCTTCTAAATCTTGTCCTTCATTGACATGAGCAATACCGCATACAAAATCCCACGCGCCGGTTGCTCCATGAATACATGCTGCCATATAGTTGCGTTTTTTCAAATTATAAACCATTCCTAATGAGTGCAAGGCAAACAGAGTTCCATGGGTGAAAATAGCAAGATTGTTGAGTTCTTTACTATCAGTTTTTGATAACTGTTGTTTCATTTATTTACTTTCATATTTTTCGTACCTCCAATCCAAAAAACTCGGCATCCGCAGTTTACCACTCGGTAATTTATTAAGCGCTTTTACTCGTGCGTAACGGCCAACAAATTTTTTCGGATCATTGTACATTTCTTGTCTTAGTTCGTCCGATAGACCGCCTCCAACGCGAATTTCAGGTCCTTTACCTTCAAATTGTCCTAAAAAGCCTCCTACTGCATTGCCATCATATTTAGAACCTGTAGAAGCTGGAAACGTTCCAGTAACTTCAATATCGTAGTCCTTAATCTTTTTGGCTTTAGTAGGTACGCTTTTATCTAGATTATAAACAACCACACCCTCACTTGTTTGAGAATGTTTGTTATCAGCTATTTGGTTATAAAGTTTCGTCTTTGCCTTGGAAGTTGTCGCTAATTCTGGTAATTTTAATTCAGGTACAAGAGCATTAATCTTTTTGAGCATTTCCAATTTTTCGCTGTATGGTAGACTTTCCACATCTTTCCCTTTATATTTTACCACGTCAAAAATTACATTGTCTAATTTTCCTACAGTTTTCTGTTTTTCACGAGATTTAAATACATTAGCATTTAAAACTCCTCCGGTAACATGGCTCTCAGTCTTAGGAATAAAGAGCTCTCCTCGAACTACCGTATTCCCTAATTCCTGAGGGGCTATTACTTTATATAAATCTGTGCGATAAGAGTGGTCTATCCGATTATCGGATTTACGGCTCTTACGATATGAATAAACATCAACCCGTTTACCGGGTCTTAAAATAAATGTATTATGAGCTCCATCAATTTTAGGAGCAAGAACTTGATTTGTATCTTCAGTATCTACTTTCGTAAATGCAATTTCTTTATATTTAGGTTTAGAATCAGGTATAGTTGTATTAGCCTCTGTAGTGGTGTAATTATAAAAAACCCAGTTTTTATCCCCGGTGCGAATTAAGGCATAACGCTCTACAGCAGATCCCTTATACCTATTAAATGTAATTTTATCTGGCTTAGCATCAAGTACCTCAACCTTCTCTAAAATTTGGCTTTTAACCGTTCCAGCCCCATATCCTTCAGCAATCTCTCCCGAAAAACCCATATACTCAGCAGTATGGGTAGGCTGCTCAACAGCAAGCACTTTTTCGCCAGAGCCAGGTAAGCGGCGTGAGGCTCACGAGAAAGCATGGGAAGATCCATCGCTAAGACGTATATCATAATGTGGGCCTGCTCGTTTAGCCACATGATGCTGTATATTTAGCGTTCATGTAGTATTTGATGCTTTTGGAATTGGCTCAAAATGCTTACGGTCCGGAATTCCTAACAACGAACTGGTTTTATCAAAGCCTAGCTGTCGCAACACACTACTTCCCAGATACTCATTTTTTAAATTTAGACACTAGATTATCGCCTTGTGGCACGTCTACCGCTGGGGGTTTTTCCACAGTTTTATTTAGTCCAGGTTGAGCTCGAATTATTTTATTATGGTCCTTCCGCGCTTCTTCCTGAGTTCTACCAGTAATTTTAGTATCTAAATTATGAGTAAGTGTACTAGTATAACTTCGGCCTTCTCCAGTACCCATCATCTTTCCTGAACGACCTACTCCAAAAAAGGAATGTTTTATTTTTTTAATAGTCTTATCTGGGTAATAGGTTGTATCTGCAGCTACATCATAAGCCTTAGTGCTTATTGCGCGCTCCATATCCCGACGTTCGTCTGGATTTGCTTTAGCATAAATAACATTTCGCACATTTTGTTTATGATCAGGATCCGTAACAATACTTTTATTTAAATCAGGATGTCTAGCTTTTAGGTTTTTTATAAGCTGCTTCTGAGAATCCTCGGGATCCTTTTTAGCTTCTTTATGAAATGGCAGTAGTCGAGATAGGTCGTATTTTACCGGTTCCATCTTAATGTCCCGTCCGACGTCTTAAACGGGCTACAAACGTTCCATACTGCTCTACGTCTGAATCGAATTGGTGCTTCTTAATTGCGCCTCGAAGACTATCAGCTTTTGCTATGTATGTAGAATCTGCTAAATCCTCAGCTTTAAGAGAATCTGCAACCGTAGTTGCTCCTGCATAATTCGGTTTAAAAGTCGAAGATTCCAGTTTGTGCAAGGTCGCACGAGCCTTTTCTAATTTGATCGCTGGAGGATCATCCGGTAATGTAGGCTCAATCTTTTTCACCTTTACCTTTGTGGAGTCCTTCGCTAATTTTGTTATCCAAGCGGCCAATCACTGGCCAGTCGATTTTCCAAGTTCCATTTTTCTCTCCTAACTAGTATTAACTGTTGTAAAAAAACTTCCCGGGCAACATGCTCGCCGATAAGCAGTTGAGCAGTTGAATATCTACTCGTCGTCGTCCTCTGGACCAGTTTTTTTATCTTTACGTAACTTTTCACACTTCTTCATTGTATAAGAATCATCATAAATAAACTGATAACAGTTCTCGTCGAGAAGTGCTTTAATTCTATCGATAGGAATAAAGTATCCCATGTGTGTAATTGGGTCTGCACTGAAGCCCATAGGCTGTACAGTAATTCTACTTGGTATACCTACATATTCATATCTTTTTCTTTTAGGTGACCATCTATAAATGGCTCCGCCACTATTTCCAAAAATAGTTTGTGCTGTAGACATCCAATAATTAAAATGGTCAATCTCATCATCCATATAAGACACATGTCCCTCTGTCGCGATGGGCGGGTGCCCTAAGCTCGCGCCAACAGCGAACACTTTGTCAAATATATGAATATTATCTATATCGCCCTGTGGAAACATATTTGCAACCCAATCAGCAGTATTTTCTTTATCTCTAATACGTAACAAAGCAAAATCCTGTCCACCCTCATACTCAGAATAAGCAATAATATCAGCTTCAATCGCAAAGCTGCCTATGCAATGAGAATAGTTGTTATAGCGAAAATATTCAACTTGGACAGTGTCTAATGTTTCAGTATCTACCTTCTTCTTTAAAACAGGGTCCCATTTCTTTTCAACCATAATATTGTCTGCTATGACATGATGATTCGTAACAACATACGTATATGCTTCTCCATTATGTTTCTTCGAATAAACAACTGTCCCCGAACCCCCTGCTTTTCCAGTCCGTACACGAACAGTCGGGTAAAACATTTCCTCATGTTTTTGTACTATTTCTTTATGCGCCATATTATACCTTGGTTATTGTTATTAATAAAATTTTCGCTCAAACTACTCCTCCGAAGGTGGTGTTGTTTGTGCTTACTTAACTATCATACGAGTTTGTACTATGAACATTTCTTGCGCCACTAATTGTTCCACTAGAAGATGTTGTTTCCGAGCCTTTAAACCAAGAACTATTTTTTGTCAGAGTGTCCTTTACTGCCATATCAGTAGTTTTAGATCTATACTCTACCTTATTCTGTAATCTTTTACGTATACCCGGTGATTTCATATGTGTTTTTTTCTGTGCACTATCAAAGCTTTTAAGCTTCTTCTCAGCAGTAATTCGTTGGTCAACATTACGTACAACATCTGTTACATCTGCACTATTCCGTTTCTCCATTACAGGGGGCACAACCTTTTCGGCATGTGCTACTGCAGCATCAGTGCCTCCTTGAGGATTTTTATTATACTGCTTTTTAACAGTATTGTAGTATTGATTTGTATTAACTATGTGACGAATATCTCGTTTCTTCCCTTTATCGGACGCCCAAGTTGAGGGTTTGCCTGTCAGAACTTGATTAACCTTAGCTTTAATGCTAGCCCGATGAGTATTCTGTATTTTTTGATTGTTCATACCTTGAACAAAGTTATCATTGAACTCATTCCTACTGGTATCTGCGGGCGTGCCGCCAAATTTAAACATTATTTATCCTCCTCAACAGACGCTTTTCTATAGGACGTTACTAATTTCTTTAAATCACCTAGTGCCTTACGCGCGCGTCGCGCGGCTGCCTTATTATTAAAGGATTTATCATGATTTTCAGCAAATTCTTGCCAAAGGCTTTCTAAATCCATATAAATATCTTCTGTTTTAGGTAACATTTATCTCTCCTTGTTTCTTAAGAGGTCTTCCATCATATTTAGGAAGATCAGGTGTTTTATTTTTAGCATAAGCATATCCTAGCCCTGCACCAATTCCAACTTTTGCCCCATACCCTATTATAATAGCCTTTTTATGTTTACTTCAAAATCTCTTAGCTGCATTATAGAAAGAGCTGGCTCTAGAACTAGGTGTGAACCCTAACTTTGCCAATCCTTCCATAATCTAGGAATCGCCCAACATATGTTTTGCTGTATATCTATCTAATTCTTCTTTATTCATATCATGAGTCTCAGCCTGCATTTTACCATTAAAGAATTTTTCAAGTTTTAATTTTCCGCCGGCCTTATTACCAATGATAGTTTTTATTGCAGCGGGTTTTCCGGCGGCGAATGTTGTGTCCGTATAAACATAGTTCTTTTTGGGCAGCATTGCGTGGTCAAATGCAATTTCTTGTGCACGATCCGACTCTGGAGCGTGATAAGTAACTTTAGCATTTTTTGTTATCCCAGTAAATTTAAACATGTGTAGTCTCCCCAGTTCCAGTTCCTACCATTTCACCTGATTGGAAAATTTTGTTAAGTGCATCGGGGCTAACGCACATTACGTCGTTGCTCCCGTCCGTATGTTCATATGATAATGTATAGACTCACTCTCTTCCGCGTCCCATGCGGTATTCGGCTACCCGCCACTCCTTATTATTAATCAGTAATGTTGCACCAATTTGATAATTCATCTATTTTTCCTTATTATGTAGGCCAAAAAGGGTTCTAACTTTTTCCTTTAAAACGGCCACACCAACTTTAAGTGTTGTGAAAGCTGCAACTAATCCTACCAGCGCTATTAGTTGCGCCCAATATTTTACTATAAAATCCATCTCAAAAATCCTCCCCCTATCTTGTCAGTTTGTCTTAAATACCCTAAATAAAAAAATTTTCAAAAAAATTTAGAATCTGAAAATTTGACATACTAGTACTAGAATTTAAACGCGGCCAACCAGGTAGTTGGCGGGGGATGAGCCTTAGGTACCCACGTTCTTTGTAGGCCTATTATGATGTTTTGTGAGTTTTTGTGTTGTTATATATTGATTTAGTTGTTTTAAGTCAATTCTATGTGTAGCTCAACACGTTGTGCATACTCATCTTAAGCAATTTGGGCTCTTACGCACCAAATTCATCGTTCCCTCATCACAATATTCGCATTCTTTACTAGTTTTCATCATTTTGTCATCCTAAATCGTTGTTTTTTATCATTTTGCTCTATAATCCCCGCTCGGTACCACCGGAACCCGGTTTTAGGCCTCCGCTAGTATTGGAGTAGTAAGATTTTCGTCTAACATAACGGTAAATCTGTCCTCTTCGTAATCTATTCTGGCATTAATCATGTACATAGCAGTCTCTGTATCCAAAATGTACGGAAATCCATTAGATTCGTACTTCATTTCGTCCTTTTTCACCCTAGTTTTGTATGAAAACGCATAAAGTAGCTCATTTTCTTGTGTTAAATCCTCTACTGTGATGCTAAAAGCGGCTTTAGGAGGCAAATTGGCCTCATCTTGAAGCTCAAATAGCTTATTTACGGCTTTTTTTGTGAAATGTATAGGTGATTCGGACATTTTCATAGAAATATTCCCTTTTTTTAATTTTCTTTTAATCGCGGAGAACCAGGTTCATTATTAAGCTGTAGTACTAATAATGCTGCTTAAACCCTTTAACGCATATATTACTTGGGCAAGCCCTTCCATTGCTTCTTTTATACTTATTGCATCCATATTTGGTAAGCCCAATCGAGCCGCAACTAAGAGTTTAGCTAATTCACTTGAACATTGTTCATATTGTGGAATATAGCTAATATATTCTAACACATTTCTTTTATTCATTAAGCCTAAAGATAGAATCGCATCAACTGAGTTTTTATTAGCTAATGTAGAAGCTTCTTTCACTAACAAAGTGTTAAAACTCGGAACCTCACCAATCTGTCTATCGTACTCAGTTTGAATTACACCTTCCAAGTCTTGTGTACGCAATGGAGATCTAATATCACCTGTCAACTTGACATGACTATTTGGAACCAGCTTTGCCATTTTCTGTATGTCAGCAGCTGTAGCGCCACAATGTACTGCTGCCCATTTCGCCTCATCTTCACTCAAATCGCGCAATTTATGAGTTTCACCATATTTAGTAAATCCCGGCCCAGCTACTCCGTATAATCCAATGTCATCACGCTCTATATAGTTCTTCTGTAAATCTGTATCAATATCCGTAAATGTCACCTGCAATTCGCCTGCTAATTTAACAAACTTGCCATTACCAGGTACATAATACGTATTATCGAACTCCTCATGTGGAATCATAGCTTCTTTATGAATTCCTCTCAATGGCATATAAGTTGTATGATGTAAACCATCAAAACCTCTAACTTCAAAGTTACCTGCGCCTGCTACCTTCTGTAATCCAACAACCTCGAATGGTGAAGTTGCCTCATCACCTACTACAAATACTCCATAATCATTCATCTGTGGCATACTGCCTTCTACTTCAAAACGTTTAACTCTACTAGCAATCTTCGTATGCTCTTCTTGATTAAAAACGTAATATTCACCTTCTTTAGTTAAATACAATATACCTTCATTAATAGGATATGTATTACCAGGAGCAATATCAGTTGGTACACCAGAATCAGTGTATTTCGCATTCTTAGACAACTGTGTTAAAACCTCATCTTCAGGATCTAATTTAGTGCTCCAAGTATAATCAATACGTGAATTAGCTTGTTTTACCAATCGATTGCCTAATTCATCCTCAAACGTCATTTGTCTATCAATATCTAAGTTAGCTAATGTCGCTTCAGCAAAATCAACTGTATCAGCAGGTTTTAGTTGTGAAACCTTCTCAATTACATCCAACATATCGTTTTGTACAAAACCAGCGTAATGTTCAGGCTTAGTTATCTCTGAAATCAGGCGCTCATAATCTTTACGCTCTACAAAAGACGAAATCTTATCAAGCATAGAGCCGGATGTCGTACCTGCTGCATAATTTGCTGAAGGTATAGAAAGTGGTGAGTCAAATACCGTTGTAGCTAACTCTTTCCGTCCCTTCGCTACTCCCTCAAACGCTGTAGGGCTTGAGATTAAATCTAATAATGTAGCGCTTGTAAGTGGCAACATAACAGAATTAACAACTATAATATCTATTGGCATTAGTTGGAAATCAGATATCACTATAGGGATTGAGAATTCAGCTGCTTGAACTGATGCAACAGCAAAACCCTTCTCCGCATCTTTTTGGTGGTAAGAAACCTGTAATGCAGTATTTGCCAATTCTGGATATTCCTTTAACAAGGCACCAATTATCTCTTTCACCCACTTAGTGGCGTCTGTAGACATTATCGTTGTCGCTGCATGTTTCTCATGTCCCACAGGCTCTATAAATAAACTTTCCATTTCTTTCTCCTATTATGTTATACTGTTCATACTTCTTCCTTAAATATACTATTTGGACTCAAAATTGTCAAGGATAATCTCGGTTAAGGCTGGAATAGGCTGAGGTGGTGTATAAGTTCAATATGTATAGCGATCATCAGGGGCAAACTTTCGTCTACCTATAACTTCGCCATTCTCTTCCATAAACGTAGCTTCATCTACTTCCCTACACATAAATGATTCTACATTAGTTACATCTCCATTAATTGGATTACTTCATCTTATCTTACCTTCTGAATCAGGCAAGAGGTATATTGTTTTCTGTACTTTATTCAAGTTCCAATATGAGTCTTTGCCTGAAAACTCTCAATTACCAGTAACTTGTCTAAAATACTCTCTATTCACTCTTCCTAAAGCTCCTACATTTACGCCAATATAGATTAAACTGCCCTCTCTTACACCTCAATTATGTGGTCCAGTGGTCGTCATCAATCAGTTTGCATATCCCTCACCGAACATAGTAGTGAAGCACTTAAATTTGTCCATAGTAGCTCTTTGCTCATAGAGGTCAAACGTATTAGGTTGCTCTGCTCTCTCCAATTTAATTCCCATAAGCGTTTTATAAGTAAAGATTTCCAACGGTTTTGGGCCAACATCTCGTCTATGTAAGAGCTCATACAAGAGAAACATTCTCTCCAGCTCTGAAGGATTAATAATCTCATGCTCAAAAAACCCTTCCTCATAGCATTCATAGCCAGCATCCGCCAATTCCTCATGTGTACGTGCATGTTGCTTATTATGGAAAATCTTATAGCCATAATCTGCATTATCAGTTGCTCATAAATTAGATGAGCCACTCGCAAGCTCCTTATCTGCACTAAACTCTAGTCAATCTTCTCGTCATACTAAAGGCATTTCGTTCTCTCCTTATTTATGTGGGAAACACATTAGTAATACTATAACTCCCATAACTATTAATACCTCAGGACATAAAACTCATGTTGCATAGCTTCCTAAGACAAACGCCATTCCACAAATCATGGTTCACATATACTTTCACCAATGCTGCATTAAGCACTCTTACATACAGGTTGAACAGTTATAATACTAAATGTACCTGGATATTCCTTAACACCATCAGGTACAGGTGCGCTGGGAGGCGCTGGCATCATAGCTTTCACATCCACAACAAACTTTCAATCCCCTGGGCCTGATTGTATTCCTACAGCTTCTCCGCCATCTGTTGTTACGCCTGCAAAGGTTCCTCAACCTACAAATTCAACATGGCCTGTTCCTGGAATTATAAATGGTGGAGATATATAAGGTACAGCAGGGAAGGGCGTTTCAATAGAATCTTTAATATCAGCCTCTCAAATAGCTTTATTTCCAAATGCTGTTAAAACATGGCCACCATCAGCAGTGAGAGGTCCTATCAAGGGTGCCATTGGTACACATGGTGCTGGAGGTGGAAGTATAAATATATCAGTTGCTGTTAAAATTTGTGCCATTTAGAATACCGTTAGCCCAAACACCATTTTCATAGTTAAACCGTAGCTGTCAACACATTGTAGAGCAATAATGCTGGCACCTATATCATCAGCTGTAGGTGTTCCAAATAAATGGCCTTGTCTAACTGTTTTAGTTTTTCCATCTATTACCTCTGTAAACGTTTGTCCAACTGTGAATGTCAACCAATCAGGTATAGGTACTGCACTCACTCCTGGTACAATTTCACCAGGAATAACCTCAATCTCTAAAGTTTCAGCTACATTGCCCTCTCCCATTATATCTTGATCAATAGCTTTAATTATTTCACTGTATTCTACGCCAACAGAGGCTTCCTTAGCTGGTTCACTCCCTCAAAGGGGCATGTGAGGGTGATTTGCAAAGGTTAAACTAAAAGTTTGATTTTTTACAACGCTTTCACCATTACTAAGTGTAGATGTAAGTGTTAGTGCTAAGCTATGGGTGCCTACATCAGTCTCTTCTTCAGGCGCTCCTTGAATCAGACCTTTGTAACTGGAGGCCAGATTTGGGTTATAATGATCTGTATCAGCAGGGTCAGAGTTTGTAAATATTAAGAAATCAGGAATGGTTGGTGCATGTACATAAACAGTTTCTCCGCTTAGGGTGCGTGTGTGTCCAGTAGTAACTTCATACTCATAAAAGCCTGCATCTCCCTCGGTATCTCCATATTGTTTCATAGCTGCAGCAGCTGTGGTATGAGGATCACCTGTAAATTTAGCAGGTGTGTAAGCAGACACTGACTTCGTATAAGTTGGAGGTAAATTAGTGCCAGTGTAGGAGCCATCATCTGCAGTAAGCTTTACGGCAAAACTGTTATCTACACCGTCGTCTGTATACATATGGGTAGGATTCTCAGCTGAGGATGTCGAACCGTCAGCAAACTCTCAAAGTCACGTTCACTCAGGAATGGTTAATGTGGAAGTCGTAGTATTTGTAAATACAAATGTAGTCTCACCTTTGTATCCTTGAGTTAAATTAACTGTAAAACTACTCGTAACTACCATTATCCTACATCCATTGTATCTGCTGTTCCGCCGCCTTCTATACTACAACCCTCTTTAATATCAGTGGTGCCAAGAAGAAGTCCTTCTTCCTTACACATTTCTATTATAGCTTCACAAATCGAGTCTATAATAGCCTGCATTTCAAATGTTAACTCAAGAGCTTTTGTAATTTTTGGCATAGTCGGCTCTCCGCCAGCCTCTGGGTCATAGGTCCCGTCCTCGGTGTCGTCCTCAACCTCCCGTTTCTTTTCAGCAAGTCGTTCATAAGCTCGTGCTTTTACATTGGCTATAGTTGTTGGCATAAATTATCTCCTTGGTTATTCTGCATGTGTTTCAAATGTTAATGGTGATGTAGCAACGTTAGGTGCAGCTACTGCCGGTACTGGTATAGGTGGACTAGGTGGTCCTGGTGCAGCTGTTGGATGCATATGTGCACCAAAAATCATATCAACTCACGCCTTAGTTACTAAAGCTTGCTCACCTCCTGTACCACCAATCTTAATTCCACCTTCTGTGGGTGTTGGCCCACCGTCAATAATAATTTCAGCACCATCCATAGTAATAGATTGGGGATCTCCACTGGAGGGTACAATCTCAATTGTTACCTTTGTTCCTGTTAAACTAATTGTATATTCAGCATCACCTGACACCACTTTAATTTCTCCAAGATCAGCCGCTAATGTCATAGTAGACGTATCACCTTGAGTGTCGACATGTATCTTACCAACATCACTGCCTAGAGTTAAGTCTGCAGAACTAACACCAGCAGATTCATCCACTTTTCATTGGTGAACTGTACTCGCATCACTGTATACACTACTATATGTAGTATCTGTAGGAACTATTGCTCCATCACTATGTGCATAAGAACGCGCCCATCAATTACTAGCATCATTAATAGTTTCTGAGTAGCTAAGTGTTTTAGGCAGTGGTCCTGATGAATTTCAGGTAATACTCTCAGTCTTCAATGCCCCAGATTGACTATATGACTTGGCCATTTTTACACCCTCTGTTATATCAGCTATAACAGGTACTTGATGTGGTCCTTTCCAGGAATGATGGTTCTCCCTTATATAAGTGCCTCCATCACTGCCTCCTCAAGCTAGGCTATGTGACTCATGGAATTTATCATCTATATCTCAGCCCTCTCCTGCACTGATAATATTAGCTACGCCTCCGCCATTCTGCACTCTAAGAGTAAATAAATCATCCTCCCCATTAACTTTACCAAAACGAAATAAGTGAGTCTGTGGATTTGGAGGGCCAGGTCAACCATCAGTGTATGTATCTTTAGCACGCCAAGCTATCAGCTCGCCTCCAGGGCGTGAGGTCATATATTGGGCATTGTCTTTTTGTTTACCTAATTTTAATTCTGTAAAACATGATTTGTCTGTCCCCACTGGTGCAGGTAGTGAAGGTGTCATTGGTGTTGGTACACTAGCATTTCATCCATCAGTATGAGTCTGTTGAGTCCTAATCTCATAAACATGCCCCAAATCTTCAATTGGATTTTCACCTTTAATATAACCTGCTCTAACAATAGCTTTATCAATATAGGGAGTTAGCCCCGGAAGCATCAGTTTTGTCTCTGTATCTTGAAATTTGTCACTTACAAAATTAAGATCTTTATATTTTTCTTGAATAAAAGTATAAGAGGCAACATGAGGTACACCTATTGTTAAGTCTTTAGGTGTATACTCTCGTAATGATGTATGACCATGTGTTATTAGAGTTGCTTCTTTAAACGTGCTCGTCTGTTTACCTTGTGCTCCATCCATAACTACAGCGCATAGATTACCTGATGTTAGCCCAATGGTTCCATCTTCACTAAGCTTAGTTGTCGGAGTGAACTTGCCTCCAGTTTTAGTAGAAACATCTCCAGCTTGTGCCTTCTTTAATGGCTTCTCAGTTCCCTCTTCACCGCAGTCAGCTATAAGCCCAAAAAACGATGTTATATGAATTGTCTGTCCATGCTGAGAGAGAATTCCTGCAAATCTTTGGCCATCTTTCGGAACTGCTACCGATTTGCCCGCTCCACTTGTTGGAAGGACTGAAGGTAGTGTACATACATAGCGGCCTCCTTCATTATCGATTTTACCCCAAAGCTGTAAAGCAGGCTCAGTACGTACTTCAACGATTTGCCCTACTACTGCGTGGCCACCGTGACGTCCTGTCTCTGTATGGGAAATTTGGTTCAAATACAAATTTGGCCGATACGATTTAAATAGCTTTTTCTCAGTATGTTTATCGCTTGTAGTCTGTATACGTGGGTGAAATGCACTCTGTGAATATTGATCTTTTGCCATGTCTAAATGTAATAGTTTGAAACCCTGAAGTCAAGATGGTTTTTAGACACAGTTAATTGGAATAAGAATATTACTATTATGTGATATACGTATCCTGTAATAGCGAAACCGTGAATCAGTTTTTTAATATTAAGGAGACAGAATGGCTAGAGTAAAAAAAGTAGTACAGCAATTAAAACGGTTAGGTTCCCTTCCCCCCAAATTAATTTTCCATGTGGAACAAGCACCGCTCGATGTAGCATCAGGGTCTAACAAAGCCCTTTGTGAATGCTTCTTAGAGTCAACAAATACACCGTTTAATAGTGATGTGCTTGAACATGATACATTTGTACCATTTCAAGAAAATCACCCAAGATATACTGACTCAGTTACTGCTGCTTGTGATACAGTAGCATCAATGTGTAAGTACAATAAGCCTTGGGATGATTAAGAAATATCTTGCTGATAGTGTAGAGAGGAGGCGTTGATATAAGTCCTCCTCTTTGCATGGACTAGAACAACAATAAAATAAAGGAGAATAACCCCATGGGACGAAACCCTATACAGCGAAGCCCTGAAGAAAAGGCATTTCGTGATAATTATATAAGGCAGCATAGTAGATCAAAGGGAGCTGCTAAGGCATGGAAACGCAAACAACAAAGATTGCAGAAGCAGAGTTATAAAGAGGTAGAAACAGATGTACGTGTTGCATCGCCTAAGAAAGTAAGTACAGCTTTAACCACTGTTCTAGGCCAACATCCAATCTCTAAACTTGAAGTAATACATCGGCCAACTACCACTAAGAAAAATGTACGTGGCCGTATAATTAGCTGGTTAACCAACAAAACTAGAAGTCGCCGTTAGCGACTGTAATATAACTGGATACACTGCGCCACAAGTGTGCATAGCCAAGGTTAAACTAACCTAGAAGTGTAACAAAAGTGAAACACTTTTTCACATCCTACAGTTAATAGTAACCAGGGGAGGCCTGGTGATGAGTGTGAGGAATATCTGATCAATATTTCAATAGAACTTGAGATGATTAACGGCTTCGTATCCAGTACAGATTTATGGGTCCAATAGACATGAGATGAATGATATCCTCTTCCTCAGAACAGAGTCCCTGCTGCTTAGTGGGGTGTAGGGCCCATAATAATTTGAGAGTAGAGGTGATAAGCATATAGTTTCTATTTGTTATAAGTTAGAGTCCGCAAGGTCTATGGACATAGTGTCATTCGGGGCAGTTCCGATGAAAAGTACACATTGAACTCTATGACCTACTCTCATATATTCGCGAGCGCTTGAGTTTTCAGAGATGAAAACAAAGAGTATGAAGTTGGGTGCAAATCCCGTGCTCGCTATCTATGCCTAAGTTGAAGACATTAAGTCCAGTCGGGATAGGGACTGCTTAAATCTTATGTCCTATCACTTTGACCTAGAGCAGAGTGGGTGGCGGAGGTTTTCAAAAGGGATTATCCTTATCCCGGAAGTTGTGCCAAAGCCACCCCATCTTTAATGAAGTACGAATCTTATAGTTCGAGGTATTGTGGGGATTACTAACAGAACCCACAGATTGGAGGTGATGACGCAGTTTACTCGAGCCACTGTCGAGCCAATGGCGGTAATCCAAGATGAGACTGCTTGGAGATGTGTAGAACTATAATATTGAGGAGAAAAATAATGACGAGTGATTACGAAACAGTAAAAAGTAAATTTAAATATCTATTTGAATTATATGATTTACCAGAACCAAAAGTAATA
>Ga0187827_10000889_pt1 | contig 45428 bp, 44 predicted proteins | sample ETNtaG_39_FD_167969 | JGI IMG/M metagenome (GOLD analysis project Ga0187827, IMG submission 167969) | Marine microbial and viral communities from oxygen minimum zone, Eastern Pacific Ocean - ETNP2014_SV_150_PacBio MetaG (Illumina Assembly) | ecosystem: Environmental > Aquatic > Marine > Hypoxic...
AGAGACTCCATCACCGTCTGAATCACCACCATCGTAGATGTCTGGGACGCCATCTTGGTCGCAATCACTTGGAGTGGATGCACTGTCATTTGCATTGCTACCCGCTGCGTTTTCAATAGTGTTGCTCCAGCCGTCACCATCTCTGTCCGCGTCATACTGGTCTTCGATTCCATCTCCATCCATATCAGGGAATGCTGGTGGCTGTGAACTGTTATTGCACGGATTAGTACCTGCGCTCACTTCTTGAGCATCAGAGACTCCATCACCGTCTGAATCACCACCATCGTAGATGTCTGGGACGCCATCTTGGTTGCAATCACTTGGAGTGGATGCACTGTCATTCGCATCGCTACCAGCTGCGTTTTCAATACCGTTGCTCCAGCCATCACCATCCCTGTCCGCGTCATACTGGTCAGGGATTCCATCACCGTCCATATCAGGATCTACCGGTGGTGCCGATGCTGTCTCGATGCTGAAATCGTATGAAGCAGTTCCACCATATGCATAGACATCAATCAGATACCAACCACTGTATGGGGTTGTGAATGAGAAGCTCTCATCATCACTACTGGAATATCCACCGCCGATGGCACTCTGATTTTGACCGTTTGGATTGAAAGTGGGATCATAGACATCAAAATCAATATCAGCAGATGAGTGCGCGAAAGTCAGATTAATCCACACAATCTGTCCTCCAGAAAGGTTAACGAGGAAGAGGTCATAATCAAAGTAACTGTGAATACTAAGATTGTTGGCAAACCAGTTAGTATTGAAAATTACGGTTGCATTTGCTGGATCATCATTAGGTTCGTAGTAATCACCACCACCGCTCGAACCATTTCCAATCAAGAATTGCGTGGTGTTGGTGTACCAAGAACCACCCGACCAATCTTCTTCTACCGTGCAATCGAGGTCATAGTAGCCATCTGCGAGTCCGGATACGTTGAATGAATCCGAGTAAAACGTAGAAGAATTGATGGTGTGCGTTGTATGGCTTCCATTAACCCCATTCTGCAAGTCAATAATATCGATATAAAGCACATAATTATCATTAATATCGAGATCCCAAACAGCCACCTCGACATCCACATCTGCACCAGAAGGATAATTCTGAGAACCCGTCCATGCTACGCAATCTGGCACAGGTCCTTGTTGAGTGGAGCCTATCTGGAAATAATCATAATCTGAAATAGTATTACCTGTAGTGTTTGTGAGCATCGCGAAAATCATGTAGGTGTCGTCGGCAAGGTTGGGTACAGAAACATTGTGAAAGTGGTGGGTGAGATTAGTGATGTTGACTGATGACGACCAGATTATGGAATTGTTCGAATCGTAGATGTAGACGTTGAGACTGTAGAGTTCATTGCTGTCGAGATAATTGGAAAGGGTGGAGGTGTTGACCGTTGCACCTGAAGGATATTGATAATAATCGGTCGTAGTCCCAACGCTGTGAGGCCCCGCGGCTGAGGCCGAAGGAACTCCCGCCAACATACTGGTGATAAGTAACATCACAATCAATGTTACATTTCTATTGCGGGTGGCTGGGCTAGGTAGGGCATTATCTTCATGCATAAACAGGGGGATGAATTGTAAGTATATCAATGCTATCTAGGGCTTTCTTAGTAACTATCAAAGTCATCTGATTATGACACCACATGTTATCATTTGGGTTAATTTTACCGACGACGCCAAAGGGTTCAACAAATTGTTCTATGTGGCGGGTAGTGATGAGACCGCTGATAGTCGTCAATTTCAAGACCTACGAGACAGCGCATGGAGTTGGTGCTGAGCGATTAGCTATAGCAATGGAAGCGGCTGATTTAGCCTCTGATTCGGCTGACTTCGTGGCCGTAGTCTCTGCCTTTGACCTTGCCCCAGTTGTAGCAGCAGCCCCGTCTTTACAAGTCTGGACTCAACACCTCGACCCGGTAGGATTCGGATCCAATACCGGTTGGCTCCACCCATCAACCGCAATTGAGCGGGGAGCGAGTGGTACTATCATCAATCACGCTGAGCACAAGGTATCTCTAGAGCATGTGGAGAATTTGCTCGCACAACTTCCTGAAGGATTCCCTGTTTGTGCTTGTGCAGCAGACTTGGACGAAGCAAGGGCACTCGCTGCCCTCGCACCAACCATGATTGCAGTAGAGCCGCCCGAATTGATTGGCGGTGATATTTCAGTTACTACTGCCGACCCTGAAATTGTTTCAGGGACCGCCGCAATCGTCAAGTCAGTCAATCCAGATGTTCGCGTCCTGTGTGGGGCAGGAGTCAAGAATGGAGCAGATGTTGCTATGGCACTTCAATTGAACACAGAAGGAGTACTGTTGGCAAGTGGAGTCACCAAAGCCGCTGAGCCTGGGGTGGTTCTAGCAGACCTCATCTCACGCCTGTGAAATCACTGTGGATAGGTTCCGCCAGTCTGAATGTGTCCTGCAGGAACTGTTGCTCCATAATCAACGATTACACCTTTTAGCATGGCGTTCTCTCCAATGGTAGCTCCTTCACCTACCAAGCACTCGAACATTTTTGCTCGCCCGCCAATGTATGCGCCATTCAATACTGCACATCTCTCTACTTCAGCACCTGAACTGATTGTGCAGCCATGACCTACTGCACTAAACGATGATTCACCGCCATCAATAACACCGTCACCCAGCCAAGATGTGCCATACATATCACCACTGGACCAACGCTCACCGCTTAGGCAGACCTGTACACCCTCAATCCAAGATTCAGGCGTTCCAGCATCGACGAAATGGCCCTCAAAAGCAAAGCCATTCAACAATCCTTCATCAGCAATGTGAGTATAGACATCCCGCTCCATACTATGTGCCCCATCTGGCATTCTATCGAATACTTCGGGCTCTAGAATGTAGCATCCAGCATTGATCATGTTGCTTACAGCATCTTCCAAGGCAGGCTTCTCTTGAAACTGATATATTCTCCCATCTTCATGAATATCGCACACCCCAAACCTAGTTGGGTCCTCAACCTCCCACAGAGAAATGGTTGCCAAACCACCTTGTGAATGGTGAAAATCAAGCATTTCCTGTACCGGCACACTGGATAATAAGTCCCCGTTCATTACGCAAAAGGTTTCATCCCTGAGGTAATTTCTGCAATTTGCAATGGCACCACCAGTACCTAGTGGTTCAAACTCTTCAACGATTGTCACTTTGTAAGGAAGTTCAACTGTGGCAAAGTGGGCGCGCATCTCATCGATTTTGTAACCGGCAGCAAGTATCACTTCGTCAACTAGAGTTTCCGGTAAAGCCTCAACCACTCTTTCAAGTAGAGTTTTGTCAAGCATGGGAAGAAGGGGCTTTGCAACATGGTTGGTCCAGGGCCGAAGTCTTGTGCCGAATCCGCCGGCGAGTACGATGACCTGCATGGTGACCCTCACTCTCCGGTTCTGCCCCCTCACTTCAAGGGATTCCCCACTGGATTGATGGGTTATTGGTTCTATGCGCACGCGAGCAAGTGTTCAAAGACAGGCTTCAAGTGGAGAGAGTTATCGGAGTCGTTGGGATGAACATCCACGAATATCAAGGTAAAGCACTGTTCAGAGAGGCCGGCTTGCCCGTACTTGAGGGAGTACACTGCAAAACTGTCGAAGAAGCACTCGATGCATACGACAAATTAGGGAGTGAAATTGTTGCCGTGAAAAGCCAGATTCACGCTGGTGGGCGTGGAAAAGGGAGGCTCTATGACTCAATCAGTGGCAGTATAACGATGGAGGGTGGTGTCAAGATTGCCTTCAACCGCGATGATGTGGAAACTTACTCCACCAATATCCTAGGTAACCGACTTGTCACCAAGCAAACAGGTGAAGCGGGAAAAACCGTCAATAATCTCTACATTGAATCTGGTTGCGCAATCGCCCATGAATATTACTTGGCAATTCTCGTTGACAGGGAGGAAAAGATGCCTCTCATCATGGCATCTACCGAAGGCGGCATGGATATTGAGGAAGTTGCAGCATCGACACCTGAAGCAATTCACAAGGTGCATGTTGATATCGAAGCAGGCGTCACATCGCAGCAAGCGTATGAACTGACAATAGCACTCAAATTGCAAGGAGATGCTGCTGCTTCATTTGTTGAGATGATTCAAGGCTTGTTTTCATTGTTCGTGGAAAAGGATTGTTCGATGGTCGAAATCAATCCACTCGTGCGCACGGATGACGAAGAGATGATTCTGCTGGATGCCAAGGTCGGATTTGATGATAATGCACTGTTCCGTCACCCTGAAATCGTTGAACTGCGTGACCTCTCAGAAGAACAATCAACTGAGATTCGTGCTAAGGAAGCAGGTCTATCCTATGTAAAACTCGATGGCGACATCGGCTGTCTAGTCAATGGGGCAGGGTTAGCAATGGCCACTATGGACGTCATCAAACTGTATGGCGGCGAGCCAGCTAACTTCCTCGATGTTGGCGGTGGAGCCGATGAGGAGCAGGTGACAACTGCCTTCAGTATCATTCTTGAGGATCCTAATGTGAAAGGGATTCTCGTCAATATATTCGGCGGCATCATGCGCTGTGATATAATTGCCAAAGGAGTAATTGCCGCTACAGAAGCACTTGGTCTAGAGGACCCACTGGTCGTACGATTAGTAGGAACCAACTTCGAAGAGGGTAGGCGAATACTTGCCGATAGCGGCCTCAACATCCATACTGCTGAAACTTTGGCCGATGGGGCAGAAAAAATCGTTGCACTCATTGGAGGTGATGAATGATGGCAATCTGGATTGAAGAAGATGCCAAGATTCTCGTACAAGGCATCACAGGTAATCAGGGCACCTTCCACGCCACAAAGAGTGTGGAGTTCGGCTCCAATATTGTTGGGGGTGTCACACCAGGAAAGGGAGGTCAAACTGTTGACTTGGGCCTCAAAAAGGTACCAGTGTGGAACAAAATGACTGAAGCCATTGAGGAAACTGACGCTGATGCCAGCGCCATTTACGTCCCGCCACGATTCGCTGGCGCTGCCATCATTGAAGCCGCAGACGCATTCAACGAAATCAAGGGTGGAGGCGTGATTGTCTGCATTACAGAGGGCATTCCAACGCTTGACATGGTGCGCGCTACTTCTCATGTAAGAGCAATTGAGGGTGTGAGATTGATTGGGCCAAACTGCCCTGGGATCATCACACCGGGAGAAACTGGTGGGGCAAAGATTGGCATCATGCCGGGCCATATCCATGCAAAGGGGAGAATAGGGGTTGTATCCAAGTCTGGCACCTTAACCTACGAGGCCGTTGCTCAAACCATGAGTATCGATGAGGGGCAAACCACCTGCGTAGGAATTGGTGGAGATCCAGTTAATGGAACGGGTTTCATTGATTGTTTGTCAGCCTTCGAGGCTGACCCACAAACTGCAGCAGTTGTCATGATTGGTGAAATCGGTGGCTCTGCTGAAGAAGAGGCTGCAGAATGGGTTGCTGAGAACATGAGCAAACCAGTTGTAGGCTTTGTAGCTGGAATGACTGCGCCACCAGGTAAGCGAATGGGGCATGCAGGCGCTATTATCAGTGGTGGTAAAGGCACAGCATCCGAGAAAGTAGCAGCGATGGAGGCGGCTGGAATCCGCTGTGCAAACGATCCTTCTGAAATTGGAGCGGTCTTGCTCAAATCCCTACAAGATGCGGGGCTCCGTTGATTGTCAGACAGGATTTCTGTATTCTATTTGATGCGGTCTATTGATGGGGTGAACTCATGTGAGCCGAGCCATGGCACTAGACGCTGCAGGCCTAATTCCGGTAATTCTAGTCTTGATGGGTGGAGCGGTATCACCTGGCCCTAGCCTAGCCGTGGTTCTTCGCAACACCATCATTGGTGGACGGGGACGAGGCGTTGCTTGCAGCATCGGTCATGGAATAGGAATGGGAATCTACGCCTTTCTAGCAGTAAGTGGGATTGCCTTGCTGAAATCAGCTGGTGTCGATTGGGCCAATGCGCTTGAGTTGGCTGGTGCTGTCTTCCTGATTTGGATGGGCATTTCGATGTTAAGAAGTTCAGAAGACGGCTTCAACGACTCAGATGAGCACCCCGAAAGTGGGAGAAAAGGGTTCATTGAGGGCTTCATGATTGCCTTTTTGAATCCAAAAATTTTCGTTTTCCTAACTGCTATATTTAGTCAATTTGTCGTTGCGGGGGCCTCTCTTGAGGAACGCCTCATTCTAGCATTTATTGCCCTCATAATTGATGGCAGTTGGTATGTCATTGTAGCAACGGCGTTGTCAGGAACACTCCTGCTTGACAAGTTGCGTCAAAAGGGAAAAGTCGTCGACCAAGTAGTCGGTGTAATTCTGCTGGGATTTGCTACGATGATAGGCGCATCTCTGATTATGTAATCATCGAGGTGGGCGGCGCTTTGGCCCACCAGGTGGTCCGCCTTTCTTTGGTCCACTGGGTGGTCCGCCTTTCTTTGGTCCACTGGGTGGGCCGCCTTTCTTTGGTCCACTGGGTGGTCCGCCCTTCTTTGGGCCACCTCGAGACGGGGGTCCGCCGGGACCTCGCTTTGGGGGTGTACTACTAGGGCCACCGCCTCTGCTTGGTGGTGCACCTCTACTTGGGGGACCCCCACCAGGTGGGCCTCCGCTTGGACCGCCGCTGGGGCCACCTCTAGAAGGTCCGCTAGGGCCACCTCTTCGGGGACCTGATGGTGCACCCCTACGTGGGCCTGAAGGTGGGCCTGGGTGTTCACTCCTTGAGGGGGGGCCTCCGGTGGGCCCGTCATCGTCACCATCATCCTCGAATACAGCCCCACAATTTGGACAGGCGGGGTCTGAATCCATGACTGGATAATGGCTACACGCTTCACATGCGAACTTCTCTTCTTCATCCTCTTCTGGAGTATCCTCTTCTGGAGCATCACCCCAAACGTGAGAGACTTCTCCTTCTTTAGAAGCGAATAGTGAAACTGAAATTGAAATCTCAAGACCTTTGAGAGCGACCTCTGTGCTGATAGCGTGAGAGAAGGCTTTTGAAAGATCTTGAGGAGTATCTAGAACTCTGCCATCATCAATGTAGGTGACATTGACTCGGACAAGATCTCCATCAACTGCAACCTGCGGAGATTCTACTGCAACGCCTCGCTTACGCGCCACCCTACGAACTGCGACCTCAGCCATTCTTCGTAGCAAACCTACTGCTGGGACATCCTCTGGTCCAGCATCCTCTCCAAGTGCCTCTTCTAGGAATCGGGCAGCACCACCACCCGAATCATCTTGGCGTAGATGAGTTGGCAGTTCAGAATTTACTTGTGATAGTACATCCGTAGCGGTTTGATGATTCATCTCCAACCACTCGTTACGGGCGCTACTTTTCTGTTCCTTTTCAGCCACGTTCACGCGGTCAACAATTTCATTGGTTCCTGACACAGCACTACCAAAAGCAGCCGCTAAGTCATTAGATTCGGCAGTGGGTTCAGCAGGAGTATCTTGTGGTGCATCACCTTTCATTTGAAATGCGAGGCGATTAAGGGTATCAACATCCATAGCTTGTGTGGCTGCACCCCCCTCTTCTGGTTCATTTCCAGCTTGAACTGCTTGTGGGGAAACAACTCCAAATGTGCGGCCACCTGCCTTGGAAAGGTCTTGTCTAGCACCACACTCTGGGCAGAAAATAGAATCATCAGGAATCTCTTCAGAACACGCTTGACAACCCATGGCCTACCCCCCTACAACCCTACGGGTTGATTAACCCAATAAAAACGGTTGCCGCGAAAAGAGTGGATTAGAGCCTCTATTTTCACACTGGCCATTTCTCACGCCCACCGTAGAAAAGTTCTCAAGCATCACGATTTGTAGTAAGAAGTTTCAGGCTTCGCCGGCGAGAAAACATGGCGAATAGTGTTTTATTTTTCAGTTGCTTGATTTCAGGCCTCAATACTTTGACTCTATTTTCAGCATCCAATACATTTTGAGTGCGCAGCAATGTCAGTGTCCGTTGTCCTATGAGTACAGGCAACATGCAAGCCGCTCGCAATCTGAACTGACTAGTAGGCAAGATTCCAATGTATTCAACTGCGGCATCCAAATGGGCTGCCGCCTTGTCGATATAACTGTCAAACAAGGGGCGAAACTGTTCCATATTTTCCTTATCGAGCAAGTCGCTGGGTTTCAAGTCATATTTGGTCAACGATGTGATTGGAACATAGCAGCGACCCAAGCGCAAATCTTCAGGGATATCGCGCAAGATATTGATTAATTGCAGGGCCTTACCGAATCGTACGCCAGTATTGAATAATCGGGCTTCAGTTACTGTGTCAGTTTTGAACATGTGTCCAAGAGTCATGTGAGTCCAAAACTCACCAACAGAGCCAGCCACGCGATAGGTGTAATCATCGAGTTCCTCCTCAGTTGCAAGAGGGCAAATCCCCTCACCGGTAGATTGGCCAAAACGTTGTAAATCAAGTGTTTGGCCACTAATAATGATGTCTAGACATTCTCTGATACGTTCTTGATCAACGCTAGAAAATTGCTCAAGACTAGCAACTGGTGTGCCGAAGTTTTCCAACAATTTCTTTTCAGCTGGATTACTTTGAATTTTTGCCAAGTCGGCGAGGTCTGGAAGGGTGCTAGAACGACCTTGAATTCGCTCATTATACTGCTCAAGTGCTTGTAGCATTTGGTCGGTAGATTCGCTTTCTGAATCAGCAATGGTATCAGCAATTCTAGCCAAGAGATAGAGTAGTCCAACCTGAGAGCGAATACGGCGTGGCAAAGCCTTGAGGGTTAGATAAAAAGAGCGGGATGTTTCTTTGAGTAGCGAGTCAATTTCTTGGTTGATTAATTTGGACACGACTCCCCCTCGTGCTGGCCGGTGGGACGTATGTTCTTGACCCTGTGGGCTTTTTTTTTCAGATAATCCGTACCTTTACACTCGTGAATCGCTGTTATCGGCCCTATGGGCCGTGAGGTTCATTAAGAGTCGATAGTCACACTATCAATGAATCGTATGTCGGACAGTGCACATTATGGAGATTCGCACATCTTTGATACTGTTGCCGATAGCAAGGAAGTTGTACGTCGCGAAGAGCGTCTTGAACAGATGCGTTCTGCTGTCGAAATTTCTCGAGAAGCGGTCAAGGCGGTTAGCATTACTGCTATCGACTTGCTGAAAGAAATTCCTACATTCATGGCGGGTTTAAATTTTGAGTCCAAGTTAGTCAATCCATTTGCTCACATTGAAGCACCCATTTGGGAAGAAGAAACTGTCCCTACTGAGATGATTGATGCTGCCTATGCTTACTGCGAACTTTTGACAAGAAAAGAGGCTGGTAATTTCTATCACTCTTTCAAATATCTTCCCGATAATCAACGTAAGGCAATGTGTGCTTACTACGCATTCTGTCGCCGAGCCGATGATATTGCTGATGGCGATTATGTCGATATATTTCCTGGAAGCGATGGTGCAGAAGACCCTGAAGCGATGAAGTACCGACTGAGTCTAGAGGAATTAACCGGTGACAAGAGTGTGCTCGATGCACCAACCTACCGAGATAAACTGGCGCAACTTTTCTTCTATCGGAAGAAGTTGTCCACCGCCTACGACAGCCACTCCTCAACCGACCCTATATTCATGGCCCTCAAGGATGCTGTAGCACGTTTTGATGTCCCAAGAGAACTCCTCGATGACCTGATTTCAGGGATGGAGGACGACCTTTATACCAATCGCTACCGCACCTTTGACGACCTCTACCGCTACTGTTTCCGAGTTGCATCTACTGTCGGATTGGTCTGCATTGAAATCTACGATTATGATAACCCCAAGGCAAATGAGTATGCTGAAGCGTGGGGAATTTTCATGCAACTTACAAATATCTTGAGAGATGTTGCTGAGGATGCTAGCCGGAATCGAGTTTACCTCCCTCTTGACGATTTAGAACGACACGGAATCAAAGCGAATGAACTGTCAACTGATCTTTCAAATGACAAGCGATGGCACGCATTCGTCACTGAATTCATTGAGCGCGTAGAAACTTACCACGGGAAAGCTCTGAAACTATTGCCACTGCTCAACCGCAAAGCACGCTATTCGCCCGCAGCAATGATGGCTTTCTATGCATCTATTCTGAAGAAAATCAAGAAGCGCGATGGGAATATCTTCCACGGTCAGATAAAACTCTCGAAGGCTGAAAAAATCACCCTCGCAGCAGTTGTTTACACCAAGCAGCGGTTCCTCCGCCTTTGAGTGAAATTGGCGCCTCGCCACATAGGGAAATAGCAAGCATCAACAAGTTGATTGAAACCGAAAAGAATGAAGGTGACCAGATGAGGGTGGCAGTTCTTCTTGATGACCGCTGTCAACCCAAAAAATGTGATAATCAATGTCATGACTTCTGTCCGCCTGTCCGAAACGGACAGGAATGCATTGTCTTTGATGAAAAAAGTCGCAAGCCGATTATTTCAGAACAACTCTGTATCGGTTGTGGAATATGTGTCAATAAATGTCCATTTGACTCATTGGTGATTCATAATCTCCCTGAAGAATTGGATAATGACATGATTCATAGATATGGACGCAACGGATTCCGACTATTCCGGCTTCCAGCACCTAGAGAAGAGAAGGTGGTTGGTGTGCTCGGACAGAACGGCATGGGGAAATCGACGGCCATCAACATTCTATCAGGTGAAGTAACTCCAAATCTTGGTGATTGGCTTATCGAAGCGGCTGAGTTGGACGAGATTATCCAAACCTTGCCCAAGGGTGAACTACGTGATTACCTGACAATGATTGCTGGAACTGGTGTTCGTGTGGCACTAAAACCACAGTATGTTGACCATATCCCGAAAGCGTTCAAGGGAGAAGTGGGTGAGTTGTTGAGAGGAGTTGATGAAAGAGGTGCGGTCGAAGAAGTGACCGTTGAACTAGGAATTGAACACCTTCTAGAACGAACCCTCCCCCAATTATCTGGTGGCGAGTTACAGCGCGTAGCAATTGCAGCCACACTACTGAAAGATGCTGATGTCTATTTCTTCGACGAACCCTCTTCCTACCTAGATATCTTTGAGAGAATGAGAATAGTCAAGATTCTACAACAATTATCTGCAGGGCATCGTGTCATCGTGATTGAGCACGACTTGGCGATTCTCGATGTCCTTTGTGATTTGGTTCACATTGTCTACGGCAAGCGGGCAGCATTTGGAATATTCACGCCAGCCCGCACCACGCGCAAGGCAATCAATTCCTATCTAGACGGCTTCCTAGTCGAAGAAAATGTGCGTATTAGGGACAAGCCAATCTCCTTCGTGAGAGGTTCTGTTAGAGCTGAAGAAATAGGTTCACCAATTCTAGAGTGGGGCAATTTGGAGAAAACATTGGGTGACTTCAAACTCACTACTGGGGAAGGGAAATTACACGAAGCTGAAGTGGTCGGAGTTGTAGGGCCAAACGCGACTGGAAAAACCACGCTGGCAAAGATATTCGCAGGCGAGTTGGAAATGGATGATGGGTGGTGCACAATGGAGGCAAAGGTTTCCTACAAACCACAACACATTACCGCTGAATTTCCTGGTACAGTACGTGAATGGCTCGATGCTGAAATCGGTACAACATGGCATGTTGGAGAATTCCAAACCCGCGTAGTAAGGCCACTAGAAGTCGACACGCTACTGGAACTTGATGCGACCCGCCTCTCAGGGGGAGAATTGCAAGCGGTTTCTATTGTGATATGTCTTGGCAGGGATGCTGACGTCTATCTGCTGGATGAGCCAAGTGCTCACCTCGACGCAAATGCTAGAATGGAAGCTGCCAAGGCAATTCGCAGAACTATGGAGATGAATGAGAAATCTGCTATGGTAATAGACCACGACATCTATTTCATTGACATTGTAAGTGATTCACTGCTTGTCTTTGAAGGCGACGGCGGATTGCATGGGGAGGCGGTCGGTCCGCTATCATTACGAAAGGGTATGAATCGCTTCCTCAAGGCGGTCGGTGTCACCTTCCGTAGAGATCATGATTCAAAGCGACCACGCATCAACAAGGATGCTAGTCAAAAGGATCGTGAGCAGAAGGCTAGCAACAATTACTACTACACTTGAGGGGAAATCATGCCTGTTGTTCTTCCACCCGGTGCTGGCTACCTCGGCAAGAGTCGACGCAGAATTTCTGCCAGTGGATTAGTCACTTGGGAGAGATGTCCACGTCAGTGGCATTATCGAAGAAGAATTGGCCTAAACGACGCCACTGTTCCTGAGATGATAATTGGCCTAGTTGTTGAAGATGCACTCTGTGGACTCTATATGGAACGCTTTGCCAGCGATGGGAAACCCACTGCAGCCATCTCAAGTTGGGTTAACTTCAGCCGGTCCCAGAATGGATTAGGTAATATCACAGCCTCTGAACAGACCATTATTTCTGATGTTGAATCCATCAAGGATTGGATAAATCTGGTTCTCCCGTCATTGGTGGAGGAAGTTCAACGACTTTTGAATCAGAGATGGGAGGAAAACCTATGGAAAGCGACTGGTCGGGATATTTCTGAAGTCAAGGATGAGCGAATCGAAGCTCTCCTGAGAGGAGGGATACAACTCCAACTTGAAGAGGTTGAAAACTGCCTCAATAGTGACGGTGGCCCCTACCTTGAAGACTACCGCGCCTCAGGTGACCCATTTACTATCCCCGCCCCTTGTTGGGATGAAGAAGGGGTTAAACCTGGAGAAAGGGCAAATCGTGCTGCAAATTCTGGATTCCAAACTGATGGCCTACCCTCTGCATGGGAGGCATGGGAGATTGCTAGGCCGTGGGTAAAGGACCCGCGCATTGTAGAACCACAGAGATTGTTTCACCCAGATGGATGGGCTGCCGGTGAGATGGATTTAGTTCATCGCTGGGACGGGAAAATTAGAATCTGTGATATGAAAGCAAGTGCGGGCACCAGCGGATATTCAACGGGTCTTGCCAACCAACTTCGCTTCTACCAATGGCTTTGGACCATTACTCGAGATCATTCTGGTAGACCTGATGGGGGAATCAATGGAGGGGAACTCTCTGGACTAGAAGGTTGGTACCTAATGGGGCCACATAGAAAAATGGTTGATTTGCTCGGTGAGGAAACCCTTGCCACTGAAACAACACGTTGGCACAATATCCACCACCAAATGACCCTCTCAGGACTACACCCTACACATCTAGCACCGGCAGACCCTGCCCCTTGGATAACTCACCAACCGGGCGGTAAAGCAATTGCTGTTGAAGATGAGAAAGCGGCCAAGGCATTAACTTGTGAACGATGCACTGCAGCCGCTTTTTGCGATGAATCTCCTGAAAAAACTCGTGCGAAGGCGCTGTCATCTCTAACTCCGCCTGAATTAGGAAGCACTGAGAATCTCTTACAGGCACTCGTTCCTGAACCTCCATGCACGAAGATTTCTGCAATCCCTCAAAGACTCAATGTCAAAGGCGAGGTGAAAGGGCACTGGGGTCCCCTGTCAAATCATTATGGGGAGGCGGTCAGGGGTGCGACGATTGTTGTGGGGAATACTAGTGTCGTCATTGAAGAGATGGGCGCCGATGCATTTGGAGAAATTCCTGCTGGTAGCGAATTAGCACTTCTCGATGTGGCACCAGGCTTGTGGCGTCGAATGACTCGCCTTTATCTTGATGAGCACAGTGATGTCAAATTGGTGGGTGAAGTTACTGACACGGAATTCACTAGATTAGGCCTCATTCCAACCAAAGCAAACCTATCAGGACAGGTTGTGAGCAGGGGAGGGCATAGTGGAGTGAATGCTCTAGGAAAACCATGGTCTATGTCCACCTGTCATATTTGGGATGGAGAATCTGTAGTAGAGGTGGTGGCCTTCGGTTCTGCGATTAATCGTACATTTGAGGAAATCAAAGTAGGAGATCGTATTCGGGTTCTATCTGCTGAACTTGGTTGGCGGGATGGCGTCCCTCAAGTTAGGATTGACCAGCGACAGACTAGAATTGAAGTCAAATGAGTAATTTTTCTCATCATTTGTATTGTGATAGGTTCAAAACCCCCCGCCTCAAAGAAGTGGCGATGCCAGTTCACGGCCCACCAGATGATGACCCCATAGGGCCATACCGGAGGCTTTCACACTCACAGGCAGATATGCATAGACGGTGCCCTAGAATGTGGTATCAGAGGTATGTGCTTGGATTGTTAGGTGGTTTACCTCCACTATTTGCCATGGGTCACGCCGTCGAAGGTGCACTCAACCGGGTAATGCGTGATTGTCCAGCGTTAGTGGCTTTTGATGCTACATCTGAAACATTTGATTCACCACTAGAGGAGGTTGATATCTCTGGGACTGGAAACATGGTAGTACGTCCATCTACCAAAACTGAAGCTATCTGGCCTGCCTTACGTGTCATGCCTTTGCCCAAATCATCGTGGCCTAAGGAGAGAGAAACTATGACTGAATGGGCGCGTGCTAGAGCAGACTTGCATTTTGAGAGAGAATGGAGCCTCGCACGCGAATCTTGGGAAGAAGACCCGAATCGTGTTGGAGATTGGACTTCTTTTGAGGTCGCTCGCAAGGATGAATCTCTGCAGATGGTCTATGCGGGAATTGAATTCCATCTAGATGAAGTCGAAGATTGCATTGCTGCTGAGGGTGGACCACTTTTTGCTGATTGGCGAGTTGGGAATAATAGACCCAAATGGCCAGCACCTGATGGCTTACCCTACAACCACTCTGCACCCCACCTATGTGCTGAAACGGAGGGCGATATCACTTGGTGCGAAGCTTGGGAAGTGGCAAGGCCGTGGTTCTGTGACCCGGATGCTGGATTATTTTCTCTTACTACAGTCCATCCAGAGGGATGGTTACAAGGAGAGTACGATCTAGTTTACAGATGGTCAGGCAAAATTCGAATCCATGATGTGAAAGCTAGTGTTGGCACTTCGGATTTCTCCTTTAGTTATCCTGAACAACTAGCAACCTACTCCTACCTATGGTGGGCTACTCATCAGAGAGAAGAGGTTGTGGATGAACTGGAGATATGGTATCTTGGAGTACCAATCAGAAAGAAGATTCCACTGCCGGATGAAAAATCACTTTTGAGATTGGAAAAGCGGCTGAAACCACTGCATGAACGTCTAAAATTACCGGAAAGGCATCTAGAGAGCAACTACCCCGGAAAGCCTGCACCTGTCAGAGAATTCCTCCCTGGTGGTGTGTTATCAGATGTAGAACCAGAAGTAGGTATGGCTAGATGCGAGTCATGTGAATACCAATTCGTCTGTAGCGCTTCACCACAATTGAGAGAACTTCCCAATGGAGGAGATAGGCGCTTTGCTGAAAGTTCATCGGCGAGAGTTAACTGCACCGCAATTGGCGATATTTATCCATTTGTGACCGTTCTAGGCACCGTTCGAGAGCCAAACATGGTGAAGCAGTGGCCAAGTTTTGAGAAGGAATATCTCCAATTCTTCCTTGATATGGAGCCCGGTAATTGGCTCGCTGTCGTGGTGAAAAAGGATGACCCCGAACTTCCAAGTGGATTTGAGCATGGGGCTAAGGTCAGAATCAAGAGAGGAATCATTGCTTCTGGCTGGAATAGAGAGTTGGGCAATCACCTACGACTCGATGTTTCTTTCTCGGGCATCATAGAACTAGCCACGTCTCCAAAGGGGGGCGATTCAACATTTGCAGAATTGATGCCGCATTCATACAATCTCCATGCAACTCTATTCAATTTCGACCATCGTGACAACAAATGGGGTTCTCGCTTGGTTGATTCAACTGGTACCATGGCATTCCAATTATGGGGCGGGGAAGAAAAATCCCATGCTCTGCTTGAGGGATATGAACCTCAAAGAGGTGATGAAGTGGTGCTTGTAGGGGCGAGGGCAAAGGACCAATATGGCAAGGTTGTTCTTGAGGGAAGAGTTACCAAGACCTTCGCCACTAGATTGCGACCAGCACCCGAAGAATGATTCCATTACACCAAACTTATCCGGAAATATGTATTCGGATTGATGTAAGCCGAGATCGCATAGCCTGGTATCGCGGTGGATTCGAAATCCACTGTCATTTGACGCGAGAGTTCAAATCTCTCTCTCGGCGCCTAATTCCCAATTATTGGCGCTTTCCAAGATCTCAATATTGGCTATTGATTGATGTAGTTTTTCTAATTGAATTTCCATTTGAACATCAAATTTTGTATTCTTAGGAGTATGTACATAATCCGTGAATAAAAACCATATGTATAGGAAGAATAGCTTTTTGAGAAAGAATCTACTAATTTTCAAATTTAGATAGTAACTAGCAACTGCACCGGCCATTGCAACAAACATTCTAACACATAAAACATAATTTCGCGACCCCTCATAAAGAGGGTGTTTTTTACTAAGTTAGTAGTGGGGGTTAGCAAGGTGGCTGAATATGCAACCAGAGCCAAGTCAAAATCCAACAATGCAAGATAGTGTCGTTGGTGGCGATTTGCATACTGGCAATGTCACCCATAACCACTACCATACCAACCCACAGCAAATTCAACCACAAACCCTTGTTGTTCATCAACAGATACCCGCCAATCCTGTGATTATGCCACATTATCAAATGCACCATAAGCCACAAAAGGATGTATTAGTTGCCTACTTATTGTGGTTCTTTTTAGGAATATTTGGAATCCATCGCTTTTATCTAAATCGTGTAGGGACTGGTTTGTTGTATCTATTCACTTTAGGATTTTTTGGCATAGGCTGGCTTATTGACCTTTTTCTCATACCCGGAATTGTTCAAAGAGAAAACATGGTATTCATTCGATAATTGGTGAATAGTCAAGTGGGATGAACTTCTCGCACACCCATGCAGGTCACCATCGTCCACGAGGGGGATACAAAACTGCTTGATTGTGAAGAGGGTTTGACAATCCGAGAAATTCTTGACAAAATAGAAATTTATCCAAGCACAGTACTAGCCGTACATGATGGAGTCATCGTCCCACACGATAGTCAATTGAATGGTGATGTTACACTTGAACTCATTACCGTATCATCGGGGGGCTGAAAATAATTCAAGCATAGAATGCTTGTGAATCTGGTTCACTCTTATCATATTCTGGAGGCAACTCAGCGATTTCATCCAAATCGAAGAATGCTCTCAATTTCTCTGCTGTCTCCTTTGTATTATCAAGTTCCAAGCCAAGATTGAGTTCAAAAGAATCGTTTAGAAATGCTACCATTCGGTCAGCAGCAACAGTGTCTACACTGGTGCCAACTGTCTCTGCAATCACACAGGTTGCCGCTTGTCCAAAGGTTGGAGCGAGGGAAGATACCAGTCCTGTCATCCCTATGATTCCTGCAGAGGGATGTTCATTAGATACTTCAAGTCCTATTTTCTCCATTGCTTCTGAATCTTCTTTACTAGGACAGACCACATGAACTGTTTCACTACCAGGTTCAGCTAGAAGCCCCGCTAGAATCAATAGTCTACCAATACCTGCATCTTTACTAGCCTGCAAGAGAAAAGAGGCTACTTCGTATTGGCCCGCTGGTGAAAGAGGCTGGAAATTACTTGAGAGTGTAACAACACTCTGACTACTAGGAAGAGTCACAGTGTGAATTTCAAGACAAGGCGGAGTGAGTAAACCATCAGAATCGAGCGTTGCGTGTGGGGGTAAGTCGGGGTGTAAGATACGACCAATCAGTTTGCCATCATGCTTATTCACAAGACTATCTACAACGAGTTTTCCCACATTTCCTACGCCGGGAACAGCATGGAACAACCAGTCACTCTCTGGTAATTCCTCTGCGCCATTGTGCCATGTCATACGGGTTCTATTCATTCTGAACCGTCCTTTTCCTTCTTCGGGCTTGGAAGTTTCTCTACCCATTTGGGGTCAGTCACCTTCTCGTATTTCCTACGGCGCTCAGATTGTGGGTCATGAGGTGAGAATTTGAGTGGCCCTGCTGCTTGAGCAACACCGCCACACTCCTTGCAAGTCGTTGAGAGGCCATAAGCGCCACATTCTAGGCATTTCTGCATCTTTGAGCGTGCCATCTCAATCCCTTCAATCATTATCAGAAGGACACGGTTCAAAGCGATTGCCCACCAAACCTCAGCATCAAGTGCGCTCTGCCGTAGCCGTGCCACCGGCGCTGGCTACCATTGGAATGGCTGCTGATTCAACTGCTTGCCAGGCTGATTCAGCCGCTTTGTAATCGGGCGCCCTAATCTCAACCCGATATCTTGGCGCTCCATCATAATGACATGTAACAGTCGTTTCTGCACCACTAGAGCCAGCTTCTTCTGCAGCACTGAGTGCCTCTCGAATAACTTCGATTCCTTCTTCAGAAATAACTTGAATTTCAAGGAAGCCACGAATCTGGACAAAAGGCGGAACGATGTTCTCGACAGCTAGTTCAATGAAGATATTTGTCCATTCACCTTCAAAACCTGACTCTTTCAAGGCAGTTGCATCAATTGCACACTCTTCGAATGCAGCATAGAGTTCGCCAAATACTTCAATCAACTCTTCATTCATTTCTGAGATTTGATCTTCGGACCACTTAACTCGTTTCCCCACAATTCCAAGCAATTGAGTTGCACGGTTTTCATTCTTCCATTTCTGCATCGCTTCACGTCGACGCTCTTCACTGACTGATTTTAGAGATAGTTCAACTGATTTACGCTCCTTGTTGACCTTGAGAACTTTAGCAGCCATTCTCTGACCCTTACGAACAAAGCCACGGATATTCTTGACCCAACCGGCGGCGATTTCTCCGACAAAGATGAATCCCTCTTTGCCCCCATACTTGTCCAAAGTGGCATAAGCTCCATTTTTCTTGACTTCTGAAATGACACACACGACAATTTCGCCCTCTTCGGGCCATTCATCACTGCTTGCTGCCATTAATCATCCACACCCAGGTTCACTCAAGAGATTCAACGACTGCAGCGCTGACAAGTTTTGCCTTGCCACCCGCAGGTTGTACTAGAGTGGCACCACAGATGTTGCACGATATTTTCGTGCAGGCACGCTCAAAGATGACCTGTTCATTTCCGCAGTCGCGGCAAGATACTCGAACAAAATTCCCTGTCATTAATCTCACCTCATTCATCGGTCAAGTTGAATTTCTTTGCTCTCTTACACTTTGGAGTATGCGCTTTACCAGTCTCAGTACAACGATAAAGGACATTCACACGGCGTGTAGGCTTTTCACGGCCTTCGGGTTTTGGACGTGGGAAACCACGATATCCGGCAGTGACCCTGCGGAATCTTCGCTGACCCCATTTCAACTCACTTGCTCGGCGCTTCTTGACGCGCTCTACTGTGTGGATTGTGTGGCGTCCAGCCGCTGGACTGTATCGCTTGACTTTCCTTGGACGATTTACCATAAATCAACCTCCAACGCCTTAGGCGACTCGCCCACCGTAGGCCCCTATTTGAGAGTGTCGTGCCGCGTGGTGCTATCCTTGGCGCCCCCAATCACCCACTAGATGGTCAATCTTCAAGGCCATCGCCCGCCCCGCCAACATTGATTAGATGCTGGTTGAGGAGTACTTGCTGACCCATTATTGGCTCCCTTTGTTTCTACTACCTCTTGGAATCGGCATGGCAATTGCAACTGAACGCGTTCGGCGTCTCGCAGGTTGCGGCCTATTGCTATTGATTGCAATCGCAATCATCAGCCATCCTGAAAGTTTGGATTCCTCAGATGAAGGTTGGTCTTTACACCTCCTCATATCACTAATAGGGCCCATCGTAGCACTGCTTTTTGGCATCTGGTTTGCCCTGTTTTCGGGACCCATACCAGTAGCACCAATGCCCCGCAACGTGAGGCCATTTGGATTTGCATTGATGATTCTCTCATTATCTTGGTTCTGCTGGATGCTTTTCGAAGCAAGGCCCGCCATAGATGGAGCTCACAACCCTTGGTGGCAACACTTGGCCACCAGTTTACTGACAGCGATGGTAATTATCGCCGGATTCGCCGCAGCCTTTGTCTTGGTAATGGGAGACGAGAGGAAAAAAGAGGCCGCGATAATGTCGATTCTTTCACTCGCTTCCTTCCTTCTTTTGATTTACCTCTTGGCTGAAGGCACCACATCGGACGATCCAGTCTATTGGCGCAGTTCTTCATGGGGCGTGCTTGGGGACCTTGGAGGCATGCTCTTTGGTGGCGGTTTTGCGCTCATGTTGTTCGTCACATTCGTTTGGATTGGAGAAAAGAGAATGGGTGTACCAAGTGAAGTAGAACCACTCACTGAAGTTGAATCTGCACGCGTCAAGGAAATTCTCAAGGAAAATTTGGGGGAAGGTGTATGAGAGAAGGGGACGTGGTGAGGGATTGGCGTACACTTTCTCTGGTAGTTCTAGTTCTAGTAATTCTCATCTTTATCGCCAATATCCATCTTGAAGTAAGGGGTGAAGTAGAAGATGTCGACATATTGTCTCGGTTCACCCATTCAGCAGTAATCAGTTTCATCATGGTAAACGGAGCACTCTTCTTGATGACCTTGGCCCTCTCACACAAACATGCTAAACTGATTGAACAAGCGCTTGGAACAATCCTTGCTGCGGTTGCTGGAGTGCTATTGTTTGGGCTTTTCGTAGATTCTGGCATGACAGTTACTGGAGTCGCCACAGATGTCTGGTCACAATTCTCCGTGGGCGGAATAAGAATCATGATTGCAGGCTTTGCAATTCTTCTCGCATTTGGTGCTAGTTTTGGTCTACTGCTAACACTTGTAACCGGCAGAGAGGCACCTCCTGACCCTCTTTTAGATCTTGAGACTACCTCTTTTGATAATGAAGAAGAATGAGCAAGGCTCATAATGGGGCGGTCGGTCGGCGGCCTGCACATAGAGAGGTGTTCGGATGAGTAAGGGTACTCCAAGCATGGGTAAGCGCCAGAAGAGCACTCATATCCGTTGCCGCCGATGTGGCAATCACTCATACCATAAGCAGAAGAGAGCATGTGCTTCTTGTGGATATGGTGTATCAGCAAGATTGCGTAAATTTGGTTGGGCCAAGAAGAATCGACGCCCCAACAATTGAAGTCCACAACTTGTGTGATTTTTTCCTTTGCCCAATGCTAGGAGAGCCTGCTTCAACGCTAATGTCCAAATACCGACCGCGGCGGGGCGACAACTGGGAACCGCAATGTGCGGCATCATTGGAATAGCCGGCCAGCCCGGTTCGCACGTCAGCAAGATGTTGTACGACGGCTTGTTGGTTCTGCAGCATCGAGGTCAAGATGCAGCAGGAATAGTCACCTGTGATGAGGACCATCTCCATCTTCGCAAATCAAATGGACTTGTGCGCGACGTCTTCCGTGAGCGCCACATGAAGAATCTGAAAGGATCAATGGGAATTGGTCATGTCAGGTATCCTACTGCAGGAAGCTGTTCTTTAGCAGAAGCTCAACCACTTTACGTAAATTCACCATATGGCATCACGATTGCCCACAATGGTAATCTCGTCAACGCGGAGCAACAGGCTCGCCAACTTTACAACGATGATTTGCGCCACGTAAACACCTCATCTGATTCAGAAGTACTTCTCAATGTACTAGCACACGAACTCCAAAAACTTGGCAAGAGGCAGTTGAAAATTGAGGATGGCCTTTACCTCGACGTACATCAAGTGTTCAAAGCAGTACGGGAAGTTCACTACAGAGTGAGTGGTGGATATGCAGTCATTGGGATGATTAACGGCTACGGGATGTTCGCTTTCAGAGACCCACATGGCATCCGCCCCCTCGTGTACGGCAAGTGTGAGCATGAGGGTGGACATACAGAATGGGCCGTCGCCTCTGAAAGTGTCGCTCTTGATACTCTTGGATTTGAGGTAATTAGAGATGTAGCGCCCGGTGAGTGCGTTTTCATCACAATGAGTGGTGAAATGTATGTATTGCAGTGCCACTCCTCACCAAAATTGCAATCATGTATTTTTGAGTATGTTTACTTCGCCCGTCCCGATTCTGTAATTGATGGCATGTCAGTACACAAAGCTAGGTTGAACATGGGCGAGTCACTTGCTGAAAAAATCATTCGGATGAATCCAGAACATGAAATTGATGTGGTGATGCCTATCCCAGATAGTGGCCGCTATGCTGCAATCCAAACAGCAATGCGACTCGGAGTCCCGTTCCGTGAAGGTTTTGTCAAGAATCGCTATGTTGGGCGTACATTCATTATGCCAGGTCAAGCGCAGCGTCAAGATTCAGTTCGCAAGAAATTAAATCCACTACCAAGTGAATTCGCTGGAAAAACGGTGCTTTTGGTTGACGATTCAATTGTGCGAGGAAATACCTCAAGAAAGATTGTCCAAATGGCTAGAGAAGTTGGTGCAAAGAATGTTTACTTCGCCTCCTCTGCTCCTCCGCTTTTGCATCCTAATGTATACGGAATTGATATGCCTGCTCGCTCTGAGTACATTGCTCATGGACAATCGATTGATGAGATTGGGGAGGCTATCGGAGCTGATTTGCTGGTTTATCAAGACCTTGAGGACCTCATCACAGCCTGCACTAACAAAGAGAGTGAAGGGCGCGAATTTGACACCTCCTGCTTCACTGGTGAATATTGTACTGAGGACGTCAGCGAAGAATATCTTGAGGTGCTTGAATTACAGCGCAATGATGCTGCAAAGAATCATACAGAAGAAGATGAGCCCGAAGAAATCGACTCAATTGATATCCACAACGAAGATTAATGTAAGCGGTACACCGCTTGACAAGAGGTGGCATGATGCGCTGGATTCTAAGAATGGGCGAGGTCATACTCAAGTCCAGACCTGTTCGCCGTTTCATGCGCAAAGCGCTTGAGAGACACATTTGCGCACAAGCAGAGATTCGTGGTGCCCGCGTAGCAGTTCGTCCATGGCAAGGCTTGCTTTTCCTCGATTTGATTGAAGGTGAAGAATCGGCGGTAGAAGACGCATTGCTCCACACTTTTGGGCTGACTTCAGCAGATTCACTCACTGCGATTGAGGTTGACCCAGCAAAAGTAGCAGCGGCAGTGATTTCCAAAGCACCAAAGAGAGACGGAGCTACTTTCGCAGTCCAATGCAAGCGGCATGGAGACAAGGGCAAATGGACCAGCCAAACATTCGCAGGCGCAGTTGGCGCAGAGATTCTCGCTTTAGCACCCCATCTCAAAGTGAATCTCGGGAATCCCGAATGGGCTGTTAGAATTACACTGATGCCAGAAGAAGTGGGTATTCTAGGTGAAAGAATAGTCTGCCAAGGCGGCCTACCAACTGGAGTTCAGGGGACTGTTCTAGCCAATCTTCAAACCCAGAGAGATTACCTAGCTTCATGGTTGGTGATGCGTCGAGGATGCAGGATCTCATTCACAGCAGAATCAAAACCAGAGTTAGTAGAACTTGTTTCAATTTGGGATCCCTTTCATAAAAGCGCAGAATGGAAGGGAAATCTTGCGACCGCGCCTGGGCCGGGCCACATTGGAGAAATTTGGGCTATTGTGGGCGACAACCTTGGTGGACGTCCAGATGTGGAGGGAAAAATTCCCATTGCGACTCTTGAACCACTGGCCGGATGGCCAGAAGATTCTCTTGAAGAATTACGTCAAAGAACGGAGTGTTCTGAAGCGATAGCATGAAAGCATAGTGATTTCCTCTTCAATATGATAGAGATGCCCCTCACCATCGACCCAGTCAACATTTTGCATCCCGACTCAACAGTCACAGCAGTTGCAATTTCTCCTGATGGTAAGTATCTATCATGGGCTGAAGAAGGGGGTGAGTTGAAAATATGCGACCCGGAAGGGGGAAATGAATCAGAACCCCATGAGATTGAAGGTGGAGTCTCTCATCTTGCAATTTCTCCTGACGGGATGGTGATAGTAGGCAGTCATTCCGGTAATTTGCATGGACATGAGAGTCTTGGAGGACATCGTTGGAGCCACCACCTAGGGGGGGGTTGCGACCACTTGGAAGTGTCTCCTACTGGAGATCTAATTGCAGTAATTGATGGTGCACGCCTACTCCATATGCTAACCTCAACTGGGACACCGCTAACCCATTATGAGGCAGGCGAACTGACGCACCTTGCAGTTGACCCACGTGGTGATTCAGCTGCAATTACTGATGATGTTGGAAATGTCACCGTTGTTGGCCGTGATGGTAATGTTCGATTTACGCGCCCATCTAGAGGTGAGACTGGGGAGAGGGTGACTGCGATGACTTACTTGGCAGACGGACACCTCTGCATTGCTCGTGAAGCTCTCGATGTTACGATGGGAGATGAGGATGAAATTGTCATTGAATGGTGGACACCCATGGGTCAAGAGGTTGCGCGAGTGCCCTTGAGACAACGATGTGACGTACTCCGAGCTACCAATTATGGCGTTGCATGCGGGATGTTTGATGGCGAAGTAATCGAGTTTGACTCGACTATAAATCAGAAGCCGCTATTCAAGTCCCCCTACAGTATACATGATCTGATACTTTGCGGGGATGATTTACTTGTTACTTCATGGTTCCATGTTCACATGATTGATGAGGATGGTGAAGAAAAATGGCAAGTTGAGCATAACGGGCTGACCAAATTGGTCAGAACGACAAAAGATGGCTCTCTCATCATGGTTGCTGGAGACAATCAGAATGACTACACAAGAGAAAATCAAATCATGCTTCTTGACCCTAAAGCCAAACCATACACAATGCAGGCGGGAGCAGATATTGATGCAGACCTTGCTGAATTTGATGAACTCCCTGTAGATCAAAATAGTGATGGTAGTGCTGAATCATTGTATGGTGGTGATGAAGATTACTCAGACCTACTTACTGAGGCTGAAATCGCACAACTTTCTAGAGGCAAGGAAACCTCCTTCGGCTCAGATGATTTGATGGGATTGCTTGAAGCAGAAATCACTCTTAATGATGCGACCAAGCAGGAAGAATTCGATTTTGAATCGGCACTCACTGATGAATCAGGTAGAGCCAATGTGTTTCCTGTCGCCGATGCCGGTGATGACCAAATTGTCGATGCTGATGACTCAGGGACTGCAGTCTTAACACTCGACGGTAGCCGTTCATTCTATGAAGGCGGTGAAATCGTATCACATGTCTGGATGGACAGTAGTAACAGAGTAATTGGTGAGGTCCCAATCATAAAGGTCAAACTGCCAAAGGGAAATCACACGTTCACGCTTACTGTCACAGACAATGATCTTGCTAGCACATCTGATGCAGTTACTGTACAGGTTCTCTAACACTCATATTTCACTCAAGAGTGAATGTCATCGGTTGCCTTGCAACTTCCCACCCCATCGCTCGCACCTTAGCAGTCTCAGCCGACGCCTCTTCATGGAGTGGATTTGTATGGTTGAAATGAAAGAATATCACACGTGGGTCATCAGGTTTTCTTCGTCCAAGTAACTCAAGGGTATCCTCTACAGGTGGATGCCCAATTTTTCTAGCATTACCATCTAATTCATCCCCCGACCAAAAAGTACCATCCAACAGCACTACATCTACAAATAGCGAGCGAAACCATGACAACGGGTCGTTAACTGAATGGAGATTAAGAGTCTCTTCCCACGAATCGTGATCAGGTAAAAAGAGTAGACGTTTTTGTGTACCATGAATCAGAAATGCATGAGTGTCAGAATGTTCATCTCGATGTGGCACTCGAATTGGGGTGATTTTGAGAGTTTCTGATAACTCTACTTCCTCCCCCGAAATATATTCCAAGGGTGTGAGATGGTCATTAGAAAACAATGGATTCAGAAGAGAGTTGTTTGAAATCAATTCTATCATAGATTTTGAAGCATGAAGTGAAATCCCCTTTGGGCCCCATGCTTCACGCCCAAACTGCCCCAAGCCATCGATATGGCCTAGGTGTGCGTGAGTCAACCAGAGCGAATCTACCTGATCAATAGGTTTACCATCTGATGAAGACCAGAGAATCAGTTGAGAAGATAATGAGTGACTTGCCTCAACCAAGTGCCTACTACCTTCAGATGCAGTGATGCCCAGTGCCACCGGATAACGCGTTCGTGTAGGGCCTCCAAATTCGTTCATGCAACACGATTTAGTGCAACCAGCCTGAGGTACTCCCCCATCTTGCGCGATGCCGAGAAGGGTTAGCAAGGTGGTTGCCATTGGGTAGTGGTTTGGGTGCCACACCATGATGTATTCTGTGGTAAATTAGTCTAGCATCAATCTAAGACGCCGATTGTAAGCGAAAATGGAAAGCCCAATTATCAGCAATACACCGACTGAAAACCAAATTGTCGTCACCTCAGATGGGTGGAATGGCAGTCTATCTGGCCACGGCCTCCACATATCAGATCCAGCGGGTATGATAGAAAATTGGCTCACTTCTAGTCTAGTTCTCTGAATCAAACCGATGCACAGGCCAACCAATGGTAGCACTAACCAGCCAATTGGATATGTTTCCAGTTGCTTTTGGCCAGTTTTCTCCGCCTCTAAATCCAACATTGTTGGTAATTCACTACTCTCTTCAGAAACATTTTCCGTACCCCAAAGAAGTTGTTCAATATCCAAGTCTTCTTCTTTTTTCACTGGCATTAGAATGGCTGCACTCAGGAGTGCAGCGGGTGGCAATAATGGGAGGTAGTAACGAATGTCCGTAATGGTGTTGTTCAAGACCCAAAGTTGGGTGCTATATGTGGCGAGAATGCAGATGAACCAAGTGGCTGATAATAACAGCACACCTGGACGTTTGACCAATCGCTTCTTGCTTTCTCTAGGGCCTACTGCCAAAAAGGCAACTAAGGGAGCAAAGATAGTAGGTAAATGTACCAAGGATACCAATAGAAATGCACCAAGATAGGTTATCGGGTCGCGATCCATGTGTCCAAGATATTGCCCTAAGAAAGACTCGCTTGGCTCAGCAGCACTCACATTTCCATCATCCTCGAATGCGAGCAATTGATTTGACTGATAGCCTGAATTAAATGGTCCACCATACCATTCGCTGTTGTAGGCACCTAGAGCAACTCCGAGTATCAATGCCCCAATTATTACTGGAGTTGCAACAGCCCATGTCCGCTTTGCTTTGAGAACAGAAATCCATGAACGGTGTTGCTCTTCGTTGGCTTCGCTCTTTCTCTCTAGAGCAAAAAGAGTGAGAAGAAGACATGGAAGCACTATCACACTAGAATACCTCATCCAAACAGCACCACCGAGTAACAAGCCAGCACTTAGACCGATTAACCAAGTAGTAGGTGAAGTAAGTGACCCCTCTGATTGAGTTCCTTCACTTCTCTGTTTATCGAGTGTAACCAGTGCTAGAGCGAGTCCTGCACACAGTAGAGAAACTGTAGATAAGTCGCCCATCCATTGCCCATGTACAAGCATCGCAACCCCGCCGGTAAGAATGGTGAGAGATGATACTATTCTCCCAGAACCTCGCCCAATCATTCGCTCCGCGACATAGTGAAGTGGAATCACTAGAGAAAGCAAGACCAATATGCCATACAGCGATTCAAGACCTACCAAAAGAAGCAGAGCAATGGCAAGTGAAGGCCCAGGCGCCCAATGATTTGCCCAAACCAACTCCCCATTATGCACTGTAAGGCCTGAAGCCATGGGCACAGCGGTCCCATTCGGGTTCTCCCAGATTGCAGTGATTTTTGTTGGTGATTCTGTCTGTACGTCCCAAGATGAGCCGAGGGTTGCATGGTATGTGGTTGAATCTGATTCCACCACCCAATTGATTTCTCTATGCTCCTGATGTGGTTTACTCGGTTTGTCGATTGCTATTCTTAATTGGTCTACTGCAAATCCATCAGGAATAGTTACTGAAATTTGAGTTTCAAGCATGCTAGGGGGAGTTATTTCCAACAATCCATCTTCTCCACTGACTCCAATAATTGTGCTATTCCATACTATTCTACCATTTTCGAAAGGTGCACCTGAAACTGTCTTGATACGAAATTGTGCTGGCCATGTCAAATTTGAAGGAATATGAATCATGCCTCCAGTTCCGGCTTCATCAACTAACCATTCATCATCTGTAATTGCGGGGTTGTCCCACCAGAGTGCTAATTGTAGAGGCGTGGATCCTTCAGAAGGAGGAGGCACGCGCAAGAAGATGGTGCTGTTTGAAAGATTCAATACCTCTGTAATTTGCTCATCTATTGAAGCATATATTCCAACATCAGTACGCCTACGTTCTGGTTCTATGTTAGCTAGAAGCCAAACATCCTCCCCATCATCTTCAACTAATACCATGACCATGCCGTCTTGTTGTCTAACGGTGCCACTCCAACTCCCTGAATTATCGAGTTGCCCCAGTAAGTTCTCTCCATTTTGTAGAAACTGCCAGATCTCTGCACCAACAACGGGAGAGTCATCTACAGACCTAGATAACAGAAGAGTGACTTGTTGTCCCCCGTTATTTCCTTGATTGGGAGGATTTTGTTGTCTGCCACTTGTGCCATTCTGTTGTTCTTGTGTATTGGGTGGTTGTTGCTGACCGGGTTGCATCATAGCCATGGTTGCCGACAAATCATAATTCTCGGCCAATGGATTTGGATTGGTAACTGAGGTTGAGATATAGACGCCCCCCGCATCACTTACAGGAAGTGCGTATTTTCCTTCCAAATAGAGTTCAGCCCAAGCAAAGAATCCTTCCTCATCTTTGAGATGTTCTTCACATACTTGTGGGCCTTGGCCTTGTACTCCCTCACATGAAATTCCGTGGGGGTGACTCCACACGATAGCCAAGAGTAGAACCGTACAACCAATGGTGATTGGGTCGGTCCAAGGTTTTGTAGAACCATTGCGAAGATTATTGGACCAGTTTATCGCCAATTCTTCATGCCCCTACGATTTCTTCTGAAGACCTACTCACTTATAGCATATCAAAGCCGAGTCTTCATAATACATATATTACGAAGATATACGAATCTTTTTTCGGGAAAAGTGGATAAAAGAAGGGCATGGGCGGAGCAATTGGAGACGGACATGGTAAGACTCGAAACAGTAGTTGTGGAACCTGAATTGGAGCACACCTCTACGGTGGTTTGGTTACATGGCCTAGGTGCCTCTGGTCACGACTTTGAACCGATAGTACCAATGCTTGATTGCCCTAACACTAGGTTTGTGTTTCCACACGCACCAGTCATGCCGGTAACCATCAATATGGGTATGGTAATGCCCGCTTGGTATGACATTAAAACGCTTGACTGGGAGGCTGATGACCGTGAAGATGAAGTCACTATAAGGAAGAATGCTGAACTTGTTGTAGAACTCCTTGAAGGGGAGCATGAAAGAGGTATACCGTACGAGAAAATTATTTTGGCAGGTTTTTCCCAAGGGGGAGCCCTTGCCCTACATGTCGGGATTCGTTACCCTCACACTTTCGCCGGAATTATGGTGCTATCTGCATATCAAGTATTAGCTGAAACTTACAATGATGAAGCGAATGATGCGAACAAAGATACTCCAATTTTATTCTGTCATGGCGTGTTTGATGACATGGTGCCAGTAATGCTTGGAAGGTCTGCTCTTGATGCTTTAGTTGAGGCCGGTAATCCCTGCGAATGGAATGGTTACCGGATGGGCCATGAAGTCAATTTATCTGAATTACAACGTATCAAAGAGTGGCTGCATGACACTTTAGTGTAAATACAAGAACTTACTTCTTTCTGCGTAATATGGATAAGGCGAACACCTTGGGCGAACTATGGACATGCGGGGCAGGGCCAGTAGCGGTCTAGGTCGCGCCCATGTTTTCATGGCTCAGTCTCACTACCAAGATCAATTCAAGCTTGTTATCGGTGCCACTGCATGGCCTGGAACTTTGAATCTAGAAGTATCGGGCGAGTCATTTGTCAAATATCTCGCCCTGCGTGAATTTGCGGGAGTGGAAACCGCTAATATTTCAGATGAATTTGAGAGAGATGCCAAAGAAATTGATACTTCTTCAATCGCCAGTCACCGAATAAATGGTTTTGAGAGGGAAGGGCGTTCTTTCGGAGGGGCTACTGCCTTTCTAGCAACCATCAATCATGTTGGGGGAAGCGGAGACATGTCCCTTAAATGCGCAATTCTTATTCCAGATTTAACCCGGCACACAGATGTTGTCGAAGTAATTGCGTCAGTATTTCTCAGAGAGGCTTTCGACTTACTAGATGGTGATGAATTGTCCATCACATGTTAGAGTGCTGGAATCCAACTCTCAAGCAACATTCTTTTTTGTTCTAAATCACTTGCTTCCTGCCATAATGGAAATCGTCGTTCACCGAGTCCTTTGGATGGAGCAGTGATATTGGAGTAGAGATTTTTCGTTGCATCGTCAAATGATACATCATCATACTCGATTTCCCAAAGAGTCAGCCATCTTGAAGAGCCCATGCCAAATTGAGGAAGTTCTTCTCCACTCTCTAATGATTGGTTAATTTGGTCTAGAGAACAGATGCCCTGCGCCACGCTACCTAGTGTCCACGCAATTCTCCTCACCTGATTCCATAGGAATGATTGCGCTGCTATTTCAAAACCAACAAGTCGTCCATCGATACGCCAAGGCTTGCACCAATCTATCGCACGTCTAGTTTCTCTTCCATCCTCGGGCCTACAAAACCCTGTAAAATCATGAGTTCCTTCAAAATGTGCCATTGCTTCAGCAACAATTTTTTCATCGTAATCATTGTTGAATTCCCTCATGCATTCAAGCCTATAACGATAAATTCTACGAAGTGCCATACGTGGATTGAATTTAGGTTTGGCAGCAGTAGCTGCCCAAATCACTGCATCTGAAAGGTGGTCATTGATAGCGCGACGGAAGCGAGTCTCACCCATACTCTGCCAAACATCCTTTGGAATTTTACATACACCCACATTCATCCGCGCATTTACTCCAGCATCTGTTCTGCTGGCCAATTTGAATTTTGGTTCTTGCCCCGCAAATTTCGCCTTTTTAATTGCGATTTCTAAGTCTCTTTGGACTGTTCTGATTTCAGGCTGAATCTGACTTCCATGGAAGGCGTCTCCTACATATCCAATAGCGAATGCGATGGCGACCTGTTCGGCCATGCGCCTCACTCTTTTGTCAACAATTCTACAGCATCTGCGGGAGCGTATCCGAGGCCACCTACTGACCATATGAGGGCTTGTTGTAGCCATGGCTGAACCATAGGGTTGGACTTGTCTGGATCCATAATCTCAATAGCATCCACAATGTTTCTCGCGGCCATGTATAGCACATCATCCACTGGAAGGTCTGCCAGTTCAAGACGTGTGGCGTATCTTTGGAATTCCTTTACTGCAATAGGTACTCTCCTACATTCCAACGCAAAACCAGCAAAATCTGCAATGTATTCATCTTTTTCTTCATCGAGTTCCATCGCCTTCTTGTAAGACATCATGATTTTTCCACCTGGGATGATATCTTCTTGTGCTTCCATGTTGAGCATGTTAGCAAATTCAGCATAGGTATGATGTAATTCTGCAACATCTGGATGGGACTTGGCCTTCTCTTCAAGTTCTGCAACTGCACCCTCTAAATTTCCTTCTCTGAACATTTCAATGGCCGTTTTCATCAATTCTTCGCTCATCATTATCCCTCGTGATGTCACTCGCTGATAGCAACTCATCTATGAATCAAACGCTTCTTGACTTTTGGATAATTATCCTAGATTCATGTCGGTATCGAGTTCATCCAATGCCTCTGCTGGAGCTGCTTCAACAGGTGCTACTGGAACAGGTTGAACAGGAGCTGGTTCTTCAGTAGATGCTACTTGCTGACCAGTACCTTGACCAGTTGTTGCCTGATTCCTGATAGCCTCCTTGAGTTCACTAATCAACCTGTAAACTTCTTTGGGCTTCTTGATGCCATACATGCAATCCTCTGGCTCAGAAGTGTCCATCTCTTCTCGAGTTCTCTGTAGTTTAATCATGAAGAACATCCCTTTCAAGATTTTCTTGAGAAATCCAGTATCGTCGCCGAGGCCTGCTGCAGCGGCTTCGGCAACATTACCCCCAGCCGACATTGATACCGTGCGTTCTCGTACCCCAAAACCGCTGCCGGTGAGCATATTTAGAGTTCCAAAGCCTAGAATTTTTCCGTACCATGGTTGGTTCGACTTCATATTGTCAATGTCAACCATGTCAATTTTATGCATTGTGTGATTAAGCATGAAATCCTTCTTCAGATAGACCGCCTTATCGGAGACGGCATAACTGAAGGAACGACTGTACCAAATTGTTAGAGTAGTTAGTAATACAAAGTACGCCACTCCTAAGATAAGGTACCAAGATTCATCCCACCCGAAGGGGATGACACCCTGGAACTCACTGCCGAACCATCCTAAAACCGTGGCTACGATATCATCCAACACAAACAGTGCTGGAGTAAAGGTGACAATAAACAGGGATACTGTGTACCATGCACCACTAGAAGACCAATTCATAAACCGATTCATCCAAGTAACAATGAGCATGAAGAAGACAAAACCGGATATGCCTAGGAAATCTACAATGGCAAAAGCGATTTTTGCAAATCCGTTCGCATCATCATCGAGCCCATTTGAAGTATTCACCCACCAAAAGAGAAGATGAACTCCAAGAACAACGAAGCAAAGCAAATATTTGGCCAAGAAAGCAAAAACAGTAGGACGGCATGAGTAGTATGCTGTTTCAAATGAGGTCATATCAAATTTTGCCTGAATTTTTTCTGAATCGATTTTCGCTTTCATTGTCTCTAATATATCACTATTCGACATCGCAATACCCCGTTACTCAAAGATTGCATGTGCCTGCCATATATCATACTATTCAATGGACTTCAATGTAATATCCCCCAACTATGCTCCGCATTTCCATGAATCCACTTCCAATCATCAAGTGTTCTAACGCCCTTCTCATCAAGAATTGAAATCTTTTCAACCATCAATGGATATTCATTGTAGGTGAAATGGCTGGTCATGTGTGCTCGTGTTGGCTGATTGAATGACCAATGTGCCCTTCCAACAGCTCTCACTAGTAGCCCTATTTGGGTGCGGCCATTCCATATACGGATGTGGAATTTCGGTAGAGGATTGCCGTCAGAATCGAATCCAGCATCTTTTCCTTTAGGTTGAATCAGTTTGACTTCACACCTCTCAAACTTCTCAGTTCTCTGTCTACTTGAATCCTTGAACATGCCAGTCCCAGTTAGCGGTAAACGGCTGAAGTCTCTGAGTTTCCAAGGATCTGAATTTTTCGCGGTTACCGAAAGAGAAAGATGGGGTAGCCACCAATCAAGGTATGACCCATCATCAAAATGGAGCATACCCCAAAACCACGGAATTGAAGGTGCCTGCACCGTCACCTTCTGAAAGTATGCAGTCCCTTCAACCTCCTCGCCATTAATTATGCCACTGCACTTTGTACCGTGTATCCTCAATATATCGTATCCCATGTTCGCAACATACACGTTGTGTTTGTACTCAAGAGCTGAAATCTCATTGTTCCAAGGTATCATCTTCAAAGAAAATGAACTGGGGGCCCCTTCTTCAATCGCAGTATCATCTGAAGTTAATTTCAACCAGAAATGACTCCTATCTGCTGCCAAACCCATTGAAAGATCATCTTCGAGGAGAGGAATGACGGCACCACCACCTTCGCTATCCTCGTCACCCCATAGTGAGTGAGATGCAGGTAATGAAGCCATGCGAGCCTCACGCAATACTAGAGGCTCAAACACTTGATTGCCATCAAACCACCAAGATGCAACCATGCCAGGAAACACGATTCCACCATCATTGTCAGTATGCGTTCGACCGCCACCCCACCAGTCATGCCCGCTGACATCAATGCGTTCACAGTCTCTTGTTGACCAGAGTACCATCAACTGCTTACTTCTTCCCGGCCGGTCAGGGTCGGGTATGAGGACTAACCACCACCACCACCACCATGAAAGGCGGCGGAGGGGGGAGAGTTTGTCTAAATGCCAAAAGGATGAGAAATCGCCTTCAAATCTTTCAGGAGGCTGATTTTCGCTAGGATGTAACATCATCATACCTCAATTGAGTTCTTTGCGCTTGAGACTCGACTGACCCACGAATAGAGCACCGATAGTAATAGTCAGGAGTACAAATATTGAGATTAGTAGTGATATGAATGGACTTCCTGAAACAACGCTTGGAGGACTGTAGAAACCAGCCAAAGCGATTTCAGAACCCCAACTAATTTGACTAGCCATGTTAATCATGTAACTCTGGTCGGGGTATGCCAATACCGAAGTACAATTGATTATTTCAATACCCCAATGAGATATTGACAACCATGTAAGGGGGAAATTTGGGGCGGCCAAGGACATCATGGCCATGGAAAATTCCCACACCCCAAGGCCGATTGCAAGCCAAAGCCCAAACTTTGGACTCATTACACCAAGCGTACAGAAAATAGTGCCATAAGCCAACATAACAAGCCAAGAGGCTAGGAGAACACCTAGCCAAGCGGACATATCATGGAAGCGAAATACAGATTCAGACGGAGCAAGGAAACCAGTGACGATGCCAGTCAAGAGAATCAAGACAGTCGAATAGGGCCATACCATGGCGATGTAACCTAGCAAACGATACGCAAGTATCTCGGCCCTAGCAATCGGTTTACCCATGATGTAGTGCAAAGTACCATTCTCCATTTCGTCACGCACTAATCCTGTGGCGAGGAAAAGTGGTACGAAAATGCCAATCAAGAATCCAAATCCAATCTTACCAAATCCTAGAACAAATGCCCTATGTAGTGACTCTTTGAGAAACGCCTCGTCATCCGGATCTTCGTCAACATTAGGGTCAGAATTTATTCTATAGACCGTGTTAGTGGTCGAATTCATGTGATAATGGACATTGCAATCAACATTGTCACCATTACGGTCTTGATTCCTAGGTAGTTCGAAAGAATCTGGGTCAATCCACCCATCACCTGTACAATCGCCGTCATCATCATGACCTTGATTCCAATTCTTGTAGTCGCCATCCCAATCAATATCATCTTCATCAATCCACTTTTCGGGTGAATCTGGTGGGATTATGTTAGGGTCAGGGTGGCTATCACCATCCCAAGGGTTAGTATCGTATTTTCTTTCTTGCCCTGTGGGGTATCCATCTCCATCCCAATCTTCAGAATCTCCATCGTTGTCCACTGATTCAAAACCAGTAGCCATCGCTTCACCGTAGAACATCAGGACAATCGCTACAAAGACGACACCAATTCCCAAAACTACCCAAGTAGAATTCTTGGTGCGATATTGGCGCAAGGTGAACTCTGCTACTGCGGTTGCCTTACGGTCGAGTTTACTCCAAACTGTGTTTGTTAGCGGTCTAAAGGCTTGTGCAGCAGTTGCTTGAACTCGTTGTAACTGTGCCACTGCAGCACCAGCCACTGTGGCCGGACCCCCTTGCTGTAATTGTTCAGGAGGCGCTTGCTGCCGTGCTTCTTGTGCGTCTGCTGCCGCCTGCACCTGTTGCTCAAAAGTTTGGGGGACTGGGGGAAGTGCTGATGGTTGCAACTCAGGAGAATCTACCACAGGTTGGTTTGGTTCTTCATCAGGAATCATGCACGTCCCTCAATTAAATATCCAAGTAGAGATTCTAGATTGTCATCAGGATTTTCTATCCCAGTAACCCTCACTCCACTTTCTGTACAAATCCCTGGTAGGGCTTGATGCACTGAAGAGAGATTGTTTGTCTCAACAACCAATTCGTGGTCTTGTGGAAATCGCACCCCATACACATCATTGTGTGGTAGAAAAGCGGTACCCAACTTGCGTGGTTCATCAGTCCTCAAGAGAATTCTGTGGGGGTGTTTATCAAGCAGTTCGCGAATCGCATGTAAGTTACCCAAAGCTAGAAGGCGGCCGTTATGTAGGATGATTATTTGCTCAGTGATTCTCTCGATTTCAGAAAGTATGTGACTACTTACAAGAACTGTTTTGCCCATGGCCCCGAGTTCCCTGACCACATTCATGATGGTCGTTCGGGCTAATGGATCACACCCTGCAAGTGGTTCATCGAGAATAATTAAATCAGGTTCATTTACTAGGGCATGTGCAATTTTTACTCTCTGCCTCATCCCCTTGGAATACTTTCCAATCTCCTTGTTTGCCACATCTGCCAAACCCACGAAGTCGATTACATGCATCGCCCTCTCCTTTGCTTCATCACGAGTGTAGCCGTAAAGACGGGCTAGGGTCGCAACAAAATCTAGCCCTGTCATCCAATCATAGAGATGTTCCGATTCCGAAACATAGCCAATTCTAGAATATGGGGCTGGATTCTTAAATGGATTGGTACCGAATAGATGTACATTGCCGGAACTTGGCTGAAGACGACCTACAATCAACTTGAACAGGGTAGATTTACCCGCTCCATTCTGCCCTAGAATTCCGGTAACACCTCCTTTGATTGCAAGACTGACATCATTCAATCCATTTACCGAACCATAAGTCTTGGTGACATGGTCAAGCATGATATGTGGCGCCTCATCAACTGGAGCCCACTCTTGTGTCTCTCCTTCACCCATCTGTGAAAGATCTGGGATCATTCGCGGGTCACCTCCAAGGATGAGACGCGTGCTGTAAGCACATAAAGAGAAACCGCATTCATCACTAACAACATCACGAGGCTCCATGATGCTGGATGTTCGTAGGTATGATTCAATCCCAGCATCCATTGCCCAACATGAGCAAGACAATCATAAGGAGAAAGTAGGTAAATCGCACTACTGTTAAACAACGATGAAATCAAGAATGCTACCAATTTTGTTCCTAATATTATTCCGATGAAAGCGACTGCAGGGAAAAATTTACCAGAACTGACCGATGATAGGGCCAAACCGATACTTGTGTAGGTGAAGACAAGTAGAACTCCTGCAGCAAACGCACCAACGAAAAGAAGTCCAGTGTCCACCACATAGGACCACCCCTCGCCACCCACGAGTATCGCCCCGAGATAATATACGGAGAGGGTGACCAACACCACGACTGTGAGAATAAGGGCAACTGAAAGGAATTTCATAGCGGCGTAATCACGTCTATTAATTGGTCTTGAGAAATAGAGTGCTGAAGTCCCATTTCGCCTATCTTCACTAATCATACCACCAATTATCAAGGCTGTGACAATTGGATAAGTACAGGCATTTCTGAACCAGAATGAGAGGACATGACCATACAGGTTTCCTCGTGAAATGCCTGAGAGGCGTCCTATCATTTCTTCACCAGAAATAGCTCCAATTGCAAGCATGGCTAAGTCACTAATGGATAAAATCAGGACGCTCCAAATAATCAATTTAGTCATCATAGGCCATGGTTTGTGGCCTTTAGAAAATAATCCATAGACATGGTAGCGAAGAATAGCCCAGTTCCTCACCCAACGCGTGTTCAATTCTCCCCTCCATGGGCGGTATTGTTGAAGGAAAAGCGTCCCACCTGTAGCTTCGCTAGCGACTTGTGCTACTTGAGCAGTAGCGGTTTCATCCCCATCGCCAGAGCCAAAAGCGGCCTCCATCCTGCCTCTGCCAGTCACCACACCGCCCTTTTCTCCCATGAACTCAGCATCGGTAGGGGTTTGCGGCTCTTCGACAGCAGATTCGGATGCAGCGCTATCGGGAGCGCCGCCTTCTAAAATATCATCGAACAGGTCATTGACACCGGGGATGTCATCATCCATCAAAATTCACCCCCTACTCGTGATGGGGAAGGTGCTACGGCACGAGGTTGTGCTTGGGCCTTCAATAAGTCTGCAGATGATTTCACTCCATACCCAAGACGGTCCATGATGACAAGGAAAAGGTCCTCAAGTGATGGTTCATAGTCCTCCATTCTACGAATCTGGACACCAGTTTTTGCGGCTAATTCCAAAACAAGATCGTATGTGGTTTCATCTTGACGTACTACTCTCATAACTCTCCCTGTTCGTCGGGGAGTAAGCCCTGCTTTGTGGAGAGCATCTTCCATCTTGGAAGCGCCCCCCCAAACCCAAATCTCAATCTCTCGGTCAATCGCTTTCAAGTCCTCAATCTTTCCTTGTGCAATCAGTTTCCCCTTGTGTATCATCACGATGCGATCACATATTCGTTCGACATCTTCCATCAGATGGCTGCTCATCAAAATTGAACGATCACCCTGTTTCACTATCTGAAACAAAGTGTCGAGCATAAATCCCCTAGCCTTAGAATCTAAACCATTGGTAGGCTCATCACAAATCAGTAAATCAGGGTCATGAATAATTGCACAAGCCAACTTAGTTGCCTGCATCATACCAGTTGAGAAAGTCGAAATCTCTCGATAACGTTGATCTCGAAGGCCGACATATTCGAGAACTTCGTGCGACCTCTGCATCGCTACATTGGTGTTCATTCCAATTAACTCCCCACAATACTTCACTTGATGAACAGCATCCATTTCAAGAGTTAAACAATCATATTCTGGCATATAACCAATCAGTTGACGAATTTTATCACCATCTGTGCGGATATCATAACCGAGTACTTTACCATCTCCAGAGGTAAGTTGAATTAATCCAAGAAGAGTCTTGATGAGAGTGCTTTTGCCAGCCCCGTTGGGGCCAAGGAGGCCAGTTGCACCACTATTGATTTTCAAACTCATTTCGTCAAGGGCTACGTGGGGTCCGTACATTTTCGTCAGGTGATTAGTTTCTATGATTGGCCCTAACACAACAGCCGACCCCTCACTCTGTGAGGGGAACTGAGACCTTGAATCAATCCCCTACAAGATTGATGCCGCCTCGTACCTTGACTGCAATCCCCTTGCGGAATGCAATCATCTCTTTTTGACCACATTGGGCGATGCCATGTCCTACAAGTTCTCCTGCTTTATTTACTAGCAAGCAGGGCATACCATTTCGAGGTGACCCCTTGCACTCAAGAATGAATCCATGCATCACATTTCTCCCATCTCGAATGAAAGGTTCAGCATCACCGTCAATGACTACACAAGGTACCACATCCTCTTCACCCATCATCTGGTGAACCCATTTTGCCCCTTCGTTTGTGAGGCTCAAACCACCATCTGTGAGTCTTTGGCTGAAAAGATGAATGCCGTCTAGTAAGATGTTGTTAACTCGCCGCGTACGACTCATCACAAATGAAAGTCTGTCTGCTATAGAATGAGTTACATCATAGCCAAGACCAGTAAAGAGAGTTATCTTATCACATATTGCATAAAGTTGATGATGGCGCTTGACATCTCCCTTTGTCCCCTCATCTTCAGGTCTCTTTTCACCTAATGCCATTTCGAGTTTTTCAAAGAATTCATCCTCACAATCTTCAACATGGTAGGAAAGTGTTCCTTTAGGATAATCTCTGAAATTATCTCCCTTCCAATAGCGGAGTGGGGCCATGAGGTGGGCAAATGGATTGAGATCTTCAAGTTGATATGGAATTAATGCTATTGGAGTGTAAATGATAGGAATAATCTGCGGCCAATTCCTGACCATATTAGTCACAAGAGGGCCGATGGATTCACGCCAAGGGCCAGGTCTCCCGTATAGAATTACCATCACACGGTTGGATGGCTCGATAGCATTTCCAAGATGATCAATTGGCGGTGTCTGCCATTTCAACCATCGATTGGCGTTAATTATTCGTGGATGACATTCCAATTCAGATGTGAATTTTACTCCACCTTGTCTACATGACGGTGAATTATGAATCAAGTCATCTGGTATATTGTCGTAGAGCCAAAGTGTGGCCGCCCGCAACTCTGCATTCGTGTGGCTACGCTCCTCAACTAGATTCCAAATGGTATCATTGCGTATTGCCTCGCGGCAGCGAGCGAGTTCTGCTGCAGTGGCCTGTAAATTGTGGCGTGCAAGAAGTTCTACTCTCTCTTCCTTTGTAAGTTGCCGTACATCTTCAGGAGTTTTGCCCCAAAGTGCTGGAGAGAGGTGGGGCCACTCATTCAATTCTGCCAGTTTAACTGTACCAGTAGGAGTTAACATTCGGTCATCCTTTGCGAACAGGGCATATGCAGCTGAGTCGAACAAATCAATTCCTAGGGCCACACATATTGGGAATAATATTGGATGACCACACCCAAACAAATGTACCGGCCTTTCTGGGGTAAGTGCAGACTTACTAGCAACTATGATCTTGATTAAATCGGTATACCTTTGATTTTCCATCAAAGGAACAATCCCTCCAATTGGATGTACTGCAAAATTCATTTCAGACATCATTGTGGCTGATTGAGTTCTTAGTTCGAGATTTGTTCCTCCTTGAATCGGGCCATTGACAAGAGTGTCTTCCGCTGCTTCTAGAGCTGCTGGACCCCTAGATACAGTTTCATTTACTGCTTCACTCAGTTCTTCATTTGTCATATCAGGGCGACCAAAAACATCCATCATCGTAGCAATGTCAACCCCAATATCGCGCTGAAATTCGACTACTTCGACCTCGCCAATCTCGACATCACCATACACATACTGCTGAAAAACTCCAGAATCAGTCATCACCAATCCTGGATAATCGAGGAGTTCATGAACTCCTTCAGAAAGTGCACGGGCCTTGAGTTCCTCGCCTTTCCAAATGATGTATGAATTGGTGATCAGAGCCTCAAAACCGATACCCCACATCTCTTTAGGTGAAATTGTCAGAATGTTTGGGTTTACCACTGGTAATAGAGTTGGAGTTGCCAACATGTGTGTTGATGTGTGGAACAGACCAAGACGTGCCCAGCCATCGCTAGACTTGACCTCGAATTTGCCATGATCACCCTCGCGACAAGGATTCGCTACACGCCCTAGATGGCCAGACACACACTCACCGCTAACAACGCGGGGTGGCCACTTCCTTTTGTTGCCATCGCAAGGTTATTCCCCATCACTAGGGGGGTCATTGCGCCCATCTTCTGAATGGCCCTTCTTGTAACCTTGGAAAGAGGGATTTACTTGGTCGTAACAATCACCGTCAGCTTCGTCAGTTCTGCCATCATTGTCATTGTCGACCCCGTCACCACAATTTCCATCGGTACCAAATAAGCCGCTGCCGCTATTAGGGCCGTCACCTGACATCATGTACCAAGAACCTATGACTGCAACTATCAACAGCATTCCTATTGCTGTCCACGCAGCAGCACCCCATCCTTCTTGCTTGTGAATTACTTCAACGGTTACTTTGCGATCCAAGCCATCTGTACCAGTCTTGGAAGTAGCATCAGCGATTGCGGATTGCGCCGCATCATCTTCGGCCATTAGATGCGCATCGGCTTCTCCGGAATATCATTTTCCTTAATACCGCAAGAGATGAATTGAGAACGATGTGAGGATTTCAAGCAGTTCAATCTCAACTGCCCGACCTTCCGGAGTAGCGATGATTTTCATTAGGCGTCCTGCTGCATTATCCTTGAGTAGAGCAATGAGGTTCTCACTCAGAGACATTTGGTTGGCAGTAACGATTACTGCCGCATCGTGACCGTTATCAGATACGTGAACGATCCAATCATCGAAAGGTGGAAGTGGTACCCAGCGCAATTCATAATTCTCAGCAAGCCCGAAATTGGCCTGAGCAAGAGCACTCTCCAAATCAGAGTGCCAAGGTTTTGGATTCGTTGGCATACATACACCTCAAACAAATTTCACATTCCCATGCACTTGCAAGAATTCTCTAGTTAATTCATCGTAGTTTTTCAGCATTGACGCACTGAATCGCACTTCTGATACTTCTTCGTCCTCTAGAAGATCATCCTGTATACCTTGTAATGTCCCAGGTGCTGCGCCACAGGCGATACAAGCGCCGTCGAGATTCAACTGCAATGAAACAGACTCCACCCCCTCAACAGTGACAACCCCTACTTGGTCAACCAAGAGAGTACCTCCATGGCCAATAAGTGCTACTCGCACCTCACCTAATCGTACCATCAAGGCGGCTACCAAATTAGAGGCCTCTCCCTCTTTGACCAAATTCACCAACGAGAGTGCAGAAAAGTGCTCATCATCTTCTAGATTAATGACCTCAGTTAGCCGAACATCAGATTCATGGGCAATGCTAGCAGACGCTTCGGCTCGATACCGTTCAGCGAGGTCATCCTCTTCCATCGAACAGGCGCATGAGTGGGTCTGCTTTGAGAGATTTCCCCACCCTCGCCCGAAGGTGTTCGGAATGGATTACATTGCCAACTGCCGTACATGATAGTGTGACAATAGCAAACACGCCTTGATAAGGGTGGGTTCGGCCAAGAATAATTGAGGAGGATACTTCATGGGCGGAGATGGTATAATCGAGATTCGCAATCTCCAAGTATCTATTCAAGGTGAAGAGATTCTCAAAGGTATCAATCTGACCCTTAAGAAAGGTGAAGTTCACGCACTGATGGGTCGAAATGGGAGTGGGAAATCAACGCTCGCTAAGGTCCTCATGGGTCATCCGGATTACGAAGTAACTGGAGGTGAGGCTACTATCGATGGAAATAACCTGCTAGAGATGGAGCCTTGGGAGAGGGCGCGTCTCGGGGTTTTCATGTCTTTTCAATACCCACAATCAATATCAGGGCTGAAAGTTGGAAATTTTCTACGTAAATCTGTAGTTGCTATCCAAGGTGAAAATGCACCTTCGGCCCGCGAGTTTCGCACTGAGTTGAACGAAGCGATGAAAAAACTCGGAGTTGATAATAAAATACTTTCACGATATGTCAATGATGGGTTCAGTGGTGGTGAAAAGAAGATGTTTGAGATACTTCAATTGATGTTGATGAAGCCACAATTTGTAATTCTTGATGAGACAGACTCAGGACTTGATATCGACGCACTAAAGACTGTAGCCACGGGAATCAATTCTTCCGTGGGCAACGCAGCCTGTCTAATTATTACTCACTACCAAAGAATTTTATCTCATATTAATCCCGATTATGTGCATGTCTTGATTGATGGTAGGATTGTAGAATCTGGCGGTCCTGAACTAGCCATATCATTAGAAGAAAAGGGTTACGAATGGTTAGGTGAGGGGGTAGCATCATGAGTGAAGAAACAAAAGACTTGGTAGGTGATTACAAGGCAGGATGGCACGACCCTGAAAATGCCACTATTCGATTTGATGCGGGTCTTTCTGAACAAGTAGTAAGAGACATCTCTGAACTGAAAAATGAACCGGAATGGATGACCGAAATACGTGTCAAAGCCTATCATAACTTCATCAATAAACCAATGCCCACCTGGGGTAATACCGAAATGCTTGAAGGCATCAATTTCGACGCTATAACCTATTTTCTTCGCTCTGGTAGCGGAACCGAACGGGATTGGGATGATGTGCCCGAAGACATCAAGCGTACTTTTGATAGGCTTGGAATACCAGATGCAGAACAAAAATGGCTAGGTGGAGTTACTGCACAATATGAATCAGAAGCAGTATATCATTCAATTCGAGAAGATCTAGAATCACAAGGAGTTATATTTCTTGACATGGATGCTGGCCTAAGGGAACATGAAGAAATTGTCAAGGAGTATTTCTGCTCGGTGGTTCCATATCAGGACAACAAATTCAGTGCCCTCAATACAGCGGTCTGGTCTGGTGGTTCATTCATCTATGTTCCAAAGGGAGTCCATGTTGAGATGCCAGTCCAGGCATATTTTCGAATTAATGCCAAGAATATGGGACAATTTGAACGCACCTTAATCATAGCTGATGAAGGTTCATCAATTCACTATGTAGAGGGATGTACTGCACCATCTTATTCAACAGAAAGTCTACACAGTGCTGTCGTGGAATTAATATCTCACAAAGGAGCATACATCCGTTATTCTACTATTCAAAACTGGTCAAATAATGTATACAACCTTGTCACCAAAAGAGCAATCGCCTATGAAAACGCTACAGTGGAATGGGTCGATGGCAATATCGGTTCAAAACTTACGATGAAGTATCCAGCAGTTATTCTCAAAGGTGAGGGGGCGCATGCAGAGGTTATTTCAGTCGCCTACGCTGGTGAAGGCATACATCAAGATGCAGGAGCCAAAGTACACCATATGTCAAGTAATACCACCAGCAAAATTCTCTCGAAGAGTATCTCCAAAGATGGGGGGCGGGGAAGTTACCGTGGGCTAGTAAAAGTTGGGAAAAATGCGAATAATTGCAAGGTTAACGTAGTTTGTGATGCCCTAATCCTCGACGAGAATAGTCAGTCAGACACCTATCCAACTATGGAAATCTTAAACCCAACTTGTCGTAGTGAACATGAAGCGAGCGTGAGTAAAATAAGTGATGAACAGGTGTTCTATCTGATGAGTAGAGGCCATACTGAAGACGAATCAATGGCATTGATTGTAAATGGCTTCTTTGAACCTTTTACTCGGGAACTACCCATGGAATATGCAGTTGAATTAAACAAATTAATGGCTCTTGAGATGGAGGGTAGCATAGGTTGAATGCTGTAGAGTCCTATCTTTCTATGCCATCCCCAGACCGTGCACAACACCTCTGGCGTTACACACCTTGGCATCGAATCCATCCTAGTGGGGTGCCTTCCGAATTACCGGATGTGGTATCTCCTGCTCTAGTGAATCTCACATATCTTGACGGCAGTGAGTTACCAGATGGCGTTAAATTATCAATGGCTACGGAATTATCAGGAAGTAAGCATGAAGATGATGTAGCTTCTACTTTCATTCGCGCTATCTGTGGAGATGAGACCATCAAAATTACAGTGGAGGACGGAATCAACTGTGAACAACCATTACTGCTGTCCGTTGAAAGTGGAGAGGGAATTTGCGGCCTTCAAGTAGAATTGAATATTGGATGCAGAGTAGAGTGCGAACTGATTACCATGATTGAGGGTGCCTCAGATTGGTTTGGTCTCCTTCGCACAGGGACAATTAGTGAAGGTGCAATATTCAACGATACTGTGGTTAACAGATTGGGTTCAAGTCAATTCCTTAGATGGGAACGAATTGACCTATCTCAATATTGTGAAGTAAGAATTGGAACTGTTGGATCGGGGGCGACTCGTACCAAAGCAGATTTGCGATACCTACTCAGTGGACGGGGTGGTAATCTCAAGGTGAACGGGTCAATCTTTTCGGCGGGTGGCCAACATAATGACCACCATGTTGAAATCTTACATGAGGCACCAGATACGTTTAGTCGTCTAAATTGGCACTCGTCCTGTGGTGGTAAAAGCAGAACTATAGGAACCGGTATGTTAAGAATCGCAAATGGTGCCAAAGGTTCTGACTCTGCTCAAGTGTTCAACAATCTATTACTCTCACGAGAAGCAGAAGCAGATTCCATTCCTGAACTTGAGGTGCTTGAAAATGAAGTAGTGGGGTGTGGTCATGGAACCGCTAGTGGAACGGTTGATGACGAACAAATGTTCTATCTAAAAACGCGTGGATTTTCAGATATTGGGGCAAAGGGTATTCTCATAGCCGCCTTCCTAAATACCCCGCTCAAAGAAATGGGGAGCAACACAATGCATTCATGGCTGAACAGGCTACTTTTTGAGGATTTATTCTCGGAAATCATTGAATAATTTTACTTGAATGGATTGATAACCCGAAGCTGAATG